>Ga0335070_10005380_pt1 | contig 15032 bp, 19 predicted proteins | sample Lox_Sample_13_FD_206722 | JGI IMG/M metagenome (GOLD analysis project Ga0335070, IMG submission 206722) | Soil microbial communities from Loxahatchee National Wildlife Refuge, Florida, United States - Lox_Sample_1.3 | ecosystem: Environmental > Terrestrial > Soil > Wetlands | place: USA... | reverse complement strand
GGATGTAGGCAAGTTTCTCGACCGCCTGCACGCGGAACTGCGCGAGACGGAAAGCGAGCGGCGACAACTGGAGCAGCGGGAAAAAGAAATCGACCGCGAGCGTTCGCGACTGGCGGCGGAGGGGGCGGGCGAGCAGCGCGACAAGGTGCGCGAGATGGAGAGGAAACTTGAGGCCTTGTTCAAGGATTTCGAATACCACGCGCGTGAGACGGTGAACGCCATTCAGGACAGGGCGGCTGCGCAGAAACTTTCGAAAGATGCGGAACGGCGCATAGCCCGCTTGCGGCGAGAGTTCCGTGAACAATTCGATTCGACGGTGGTGGCGCATTCCACGGGGGCCGATCGGGGCGATCCTCATGCCCAGCCGCAGCTTGTAAAGAATGTGTCGGAAGGCGATACAGTTAAGCTGAAGTCGATGGGGCGGCCCGCGGTGGTGAAACGGCGCCTCGACGGGGACCAGTTCGAGGTTGAAATCGGGGCGATGAAGATGAGAGTAGGCCGCGATGACATTGCTGAGGTTGTGGTGCGCGCCTCCGATTCGCCGGTGCAAGCGGCGCGCGCTCGCGGGATTCGAGTTTCTCTGCAATCAGAAGCTAGCGACGTGAATACGCCATCGGAAATCAACGTTATCGGGCGCACGGTGGATGATGCTACGCGAGAAGTCGAGAAGTTTTTGGATCGGGCGTTCCTCGCGGGGTTGCCACGAGTTCGGGTGGTCCATGGCAGTGGTATGGGCATTTTGCGCAAGGCGCTGCGGCAATATTTGCAAAAGCATCCGCATGTGGCGGCGGTTGCGGAGCCGCCGCAGAATGAAGGGGGCGGAGGGGCGACTGTGGTGGAGCTCAGGGTTTGAACCTGTTCCAAGTGGAGTCTATATTCGAAACCCCCATCTGCCAAAGCGGGTAGATGTGGGCGCCCCAGCGAACCTGAAAGAAAAGTGTAAACGCAAGGCCGCTCGACTTCGCTTCGCTCCGCTCGGGATCGAAGAGCGGGTACCAGGCCTGCAGGCGTGCTTCAGCGAACAACACAGGTCACCCGCAAGTTGATGAAACGAGGGCTTCGATATACTCATCTAACGCGCCCATGAGCCGCCTGTTCCTATATCGCGCTGCGATCGCTTTGCTGCTGGTGATTCCTTCTACCGGATGCCTGTTTCATTCCCACAAGGTCGCGCCACCCCCTGCGATTAATTTGAAAGCGGCCACCCAGCAGGAACTTATCGACTACATCAACAGCACGGCGGAGAAAGTTAAAAGCCTGCAGGCGACGGTTGACATTGACACGGCCGTGGGCGGCGCCAAGCGCGGCAAGGTCACTGACTACAAAGAAATCCGCGGTTATATCCTGCTGGAGAAACCGGCGATGCTGCGCATGATCGGGCTCATGCCGGTAGTGCGGAATCGCGCCTTTGACATGGTCAGCGACGGCGACCAATTCAAGCTCTGGATTCCGCCAACGAACAAGTTCTTCACTGGGCATAATGAGATCACCCATGTGTCGCCGAAGACGCTGGAAAATATCCGGCCGCAGCATCTTTATGACGCATTGCTGATTCACCGGATTGATCCGCAGAACGAAATCGCCGTATTGGAAAGCGACTTTGAAGCGGTGAAGACGGGCAAAAATGCCGAGATTATGCAGCCCAATTACGTGATCGACGTGATTCGCAAAGGGAAGCAGAATTGGTATTTGTCGCGCAAGATCACGTTCAGCCGCAGCGATCTTCTGCCGAACCGGCAACGCATTTACGATGAAAACGGGAACCTCGTCACCGATGCTCATTACGACGATTTTCAGGATTACAACGGAATGAATTTTCCCAAGCGGATTGAGATCTGGCGGCCGGTTGAGGAATATACGATCGTGCTGAAAATTCTCAAGCTGCAGTTGAATGAACCGTTGAAAAACGAGCAGTTTGCCCTGGAACGTCCGCCGGGGGCTGAGGTGGTGAATCTCGACGAACCGCATCAAACTCGCGCCTCGGATGGCAGGGGAGCGGATAAATAGCGATAAGGCGGAGGTTCTCGGAAACGCACAGGAAACGCAAGTTCCCTCGGCTGCGCTTGGCTGACAGATTTGTGTTGCGATTACAGATTTGTTTCCGGTGAGTCTCCAGGCATGGCAGATATGGGCGCTACAGGCTAAGAGCTATTGATGATGAACCGAATGATTTTTGCGAATCTTGTGCACCGGCCGGTGCGGTCGTTGATCAGCATTGTGGCGGTGGGGCTTGAGGTCACGCTGATTCTGCTCATTGTGGGACTGTCGCTGGGAATTCTGAATGACAGCCGCGAGCGCCAGGCCGGTGTCGGGGCGGACGTGATCGTGATGCCGCCGGGGTCGTCGTTTATCGTCGGACTCACGGGAGCGCCGATGTCGATCAAGATTGGTGGCATCCTGCAGAAACTCGAGCACGTGAGAGTGGTCGCTCCTGTGCTGACGCAGGTTTCCACGGGCGGCACGCTCGAGATGATCGATGGCATCGATCTGAAGAGCTACGAAGCGCTGCGGCCTTTTCGGTTTCTGGAAGGTGGTCCGTTTCAGGGGCCCTACGATGCGCTGGTGGATGACATTTTTGCGCGATCCAAAGGAGCGAAGGTCGGGGATAAGATCGAAGTTCTTAATCACGACTTCCGTATCGCCGGGATCGTCGAACAGGGCAAGGGGGCGCGCAAGTTTGTACCGCTGGCGACCATGCAGGATCTGCTGGGAGCTCAGGGGAAAGCCTCAGTCTTCTTTCTTAAGCTGGACGACCCGAAAAATGCGGACGCCGTGGTGGACGAAATCAAGCACGTACCGGGGTTGGGAAGATATGTTCCGACTTCCATGGCCTATTACCTGTCGATGATGACGACATCGAACTATCCGGGATTGTCGAGCTTCATCAATGTGGTGATTGCGATTTCGGTGATCATTGGGTTCATCGTTATTTTCCAGGCGATGTATGCGGCGGTGATGGAACGGACGCGGGAGATCGGGATTTTGAAATCGATGGGGGCATCGAAACTTTATATCGTCAACATCGTTTTGCGGGAGACGGTGCTGCTGGCGCTGTTTGGGATCATCTTCGGGATCATCGTGAGTTTAGCGGCCAAGTTTGGAATTGTGCATCGGCTGCCCCTGCTGCGCGTGAACATCACCGGAGGATGGATTCTGCGGGCGACCATCATCTCAGTTCTGGGCGCGCTCGCGGGGGCGCTGTACCCGGCGTTCAAGGCGGCGCAGAAGGATCCGATTGATGCGCTGGCGTATGAATAAAGCATGACTGATGTGCTCTCATTCCTTTAGCTTGTGCTGAGCAGCAGCCTCGAGCTGAGGCGTTCCTTCTCTGGCCTTTAATGCCTGCTGTTCTTTGCGTCCAATTGTAAGAATAACCGGCTTGCATAGAATCTCTCTGACGACTAATTCGGACAGCATTTTTCTTGTCACAGTAGCCATGGCCAATATAGCGGTATCTGAGGTCATGGAAATTACATGCTCGCCTTGTTCCAAATAGCCTGCGTCGCAGGCGAGGGTGACAGCTTGCACACATAGGCTCATGCTGCCACAGAAAATATTCAATGTTTCACCCAGCAGGTTAAGACCACGCCCCGCGACTGTTCGCCACGCGGCGCTTGGTTCGACGGCATCGAATGGCAGATTAGCTCGAACCAAGGGAACTCCTTCAGTCCCGAATCTCTTTATCAGTTCATCAGGAATTCTTACCTCAATGGGTTCCTTGTTCTGATTCGGCCGCCCCTTGGATCGCACGCCCTTTACTGTCTCTAGCCGTAACAGGGCCATAATGATAGGACCAAGCGATTCGGCGACTCTCCTGCAAGCCTGCAAATTTGTCGTGATTCTCCCAAACGGCGATGTGATTGTTGTCACCAAACTCGAACGTCATGGAAACAGTCCAAGACAGGGGCACGCGAAGCACCATCCACTCCGGCTCGTACAACGTGCAGTCGGTGGGAAGGTCGAGGGCTGACAATTGCGTTTCGAGATATCTGCGGAATTCGAGATAATCCACGCATGAGCCGCTATGCGGCTAATTCAGACAATTCCTTCGGGGTAAGGCGATTTCCGTCTTTCGAGCGCGGAATGCGGGATAAGTAATCCGCGTGAATCTCTCTATCGTACTCACGCAAATAAAGGCGTTGGCGAATGTAAGTCTCCCACCGGAGCAGAACGTGCTCAGGAATCCTAGAGCGCACGGACTGATCCCTAAGCATGTCAATACTGTCCGCCTTCCACTCCGTTTCCAGCTCATGAATCAATTTGTCGAGATCAGCGAGATCCAAAAAGATGGTCGGCACGGGTTCCTCCTAGTGAGCGCATCCTTCGTCCCATCAACCGCGAACCCAGTAGCAGTCGGAACAAAAGCACTGTAGTTAATTTTCGTCTTAAGCCCATCGGAACTTCAAGGTGTAAATAAAGCAGAATTGACCAAGGTAATCACGCATGCAAAATGTACATGTTACCAAGGTCTAAAGCCACCGATTTCTTAGATGCCATGAATCCGGTATCGGTGGCAGCTGCCTTGAATGAACCCACTCAAGATGCGCAACACCACACCTAGTATAAACCAAGCGCCGTCGACACAACCGTAAACCCAATCCTGTCATGGCCTTGCAGTATTTTGGTAAGAAGGCGTTTTTACTGCGGCATTGGCACAACTCCGCGCTCAGGTCCGCACTTATGCTCGACCCGCAATTATAATGTTGGCTTCGTGGCGCGAAATTCTCTACTGAGCGAAAGGAACGTATGGCGGACGTGGTGATGCCCCAGATGGGGGAATCGATTTTTGAGGGAACGATTACCAAGTGGCTGAAGAAACCTGGGGACAAAGTCCAGCGGGACGAGCCGCTGTTTGAGATCTCGACGGACAAAGTGGATGCGGAGATTCCGGCGCCATCGTCGGGGGTGCTGCAGGAGATCAAGGTTCCCGAGGGTACGACGGTTCAGGTCAATACCGTAGTCGCCAGCATCTCGACGGATGGGAGCGCGGCGGCTCCGGCTCCGGTTAAGCGTGCGCCGCAGGAGGCATCGGTGGCGACGCCGGCCGCTGCGGCAGCTGTGGCTCCTCCGCAAACGAAAGCAGTGCAGCCGAGTCCGACTCCGCAGCCTGCGCCGGCGGCTCCGCCGGCAGCTGCGGCTCAGCACAGAGACGTCATCGAATTCCCGCAGGGCGGAGAAGAGGATCACGTGCGGTCGTCGCCGCTGGTGCGGCGGATTGCGCGCGAGAATAATGTTGACTTGTCGCGCGTGCAGGGGACAGGGCTTGGCGGAAGGATTACCAAGCAGGATATTCTCGCTTATCTCGAAAAAGGACCTGTCGCGCAACCCGCCGCTATTGCCGGATCTGCGGCACCGGCGATGGCAGCGCCTGCACCGGCGGCGATTCCGGGCGAAGTGGTGGCCATGTCGCAGATGCGCAAAATCATTGCGCAGCGCATGGTGGAGTCGCGGCGGACCGCCGCTCACGTTCACAATCTTTTTGAAGTGGACATGACGCGCATCGTCAACTTGCGGAACAAGCACAAGAACAACTTCGAGCAGCGCTATGGGGCCCGCTTGACGTTCATGCCTTTCTTCGTGCGCGCGGCGATTATTGGATTGCAGCAGTTCCCTATCATCAACGCTTCGGTGGAGGGCGACTCGATTCACTACCATCAGCACATCAACATGGGAATTGCGGTGGCTCTGGATTGGGGGTTGATCGTTCCGGTGCTGAAGAATGCAGAAGAGAAGAATTTTCTGGGACTGCAGCGTGGGATTGCGGATCTCGGGGAACGCTCTCGCACCAAGAAGCTGGTGCCGGATGAGGTGCAGGGGTCGACCTTCACGGTGACGAATCCGGGGAGTTTCGGGGCGGTGTTTGGGTTGCCCATCATCAACCAGCCGAATGTGGCCATCATGGGGGTCGGGGGAATTACTAAGGCTCCGGTGGTCATTACCGATAAGGATGGGACTGATTCGATTGCGATCCGGTCGCGGGTTCACCTAACGCTCGGGTACGATCATCGCGTAATTGACGGGGCTGTGGCGGATCAGTTCATGGCGCTGGTGAAGAAGACGCTCGAACACTGGAGCGAAGAGATCGGGTGAGAACGGTCGCCGGCCGTTGGCGAAATAAGAACAGCGCCCACCACAGAGACACCGAGGGACACAGAGAAGACAATGAGGCGCGGGGCGATTCGCGCCTTTTTGCTCTCGCAGTGGAGGTGGTATTGAAAAGAGAGACGTAGCAAGCTACGTCTCTACCGGGGTTACTTTTTCGCCCAGACGGACGAGTTCAGGCAGTCCACGGCTCCGTCGCTCAGCTTGTAGACGACCGCATACAAGGTTCCTGCTGGCGTCGCACCTGCGTTGGGAACGAGGGCCACGCTTACGGTTCCGCTGCTGCCAATGGTCACGCTTTTGCTTCCGGCTGCGACCGGGATTCCCGCCGTGGTGGTGAACGCGGGCCATGAGATCAGCAGAGTGCCGGTGGCGGGGGTACCATCGGCGCGGTAAACCGTGTCGGAAATCGTGGTCATTGCCGGGGTGTCGGCCATCACGGTTGGAGTCAGCGCGAGCAGGATGACAAGTGTCCCTATGACATGCCGTGCGGGGCGGCAGATGTCCAGCATGGAACCTCCTGGAAGCTGCAGAGAGAATGGTGAAGCGGAGTGAACGCGATTAATGAAAAGCACGGGGGCTAAAGCCCTGGTAAATGGGTGTTAGGCGCGGCCCTGAAGGGCCGCTCTTCCACGGTTGTGCGAAAAGAAGGTGCGAGAAATAGGGCTATTGAACCCGGCTTACATTTGAAACGCAAGCTCCCTCGACTACGCCTGACTGCGCTTCGTTTGTCAGGCTTCGTTCGGGATGACAATTCTTAATTCGCCACCCGAATCAGCGTTGGACGCGGGCGTAGGTGGCTAGGAAGCGCTCGACGCTTTTCACGTACACACTGGGGAAATCCACCACGGAGCGGCGCGCCTGAATCAGGTCCATCGCTTCTGGCAGGGTCCAACTCAGCGAACACAGCAAAGCCAGGGTCATCATGGGGGCGCGGTGGACGCCGGCGGCGCAGTGAATGAACAGTTTCGTTCCCGGTTGATCGAGAGCTTCCATGGCGAATTCGACGCCTCGCTGGAAAACTTCGGGCGGCTTCGGTTTGAAGTCGTCATCCAGCGCGTTCCACAGGACTTCGATGCCGTGAGGTTCCGCCAAATGCGTATCGTCGAACTCGATCTGCATGTCAATGATGTGCGTGACGCCGGCGCGGGCGACCTCGTCCATGTTTTTGGCGTTCCAGATGCCACCACCGACCGCGATGCGGCCGGTTACCCAGGTCATGTCCATGCATTCGCCCTAAACGGATTCAAGTGGCATCCGGTGTTTTGGAGTTCGGGTTTTTGTTACCCGACCTTCATTTTAAGGCATGGCCGTTCCCGCTTCCGTTAGTGTGGTGAACGGGCGGGAGAACTTCGGCTTGGCCAGTATCGGAAAGCGCTTCCTCTTCGGGCGCGGGCGGCAGGCCAAGGCGGTCGCAGAGGTGACGAGCCAGGGAGAAATCGTCGGACGGGTTTTCGGGATTCAGTTCGGGATAGAGTCCGGCGATTTCGAACAGGTACTTGATGATCTGATCGTGTCCGTCTTTAGCGCGCTCGATAGCGGCCTGGACCATCTCGCCAGCGGCGGCCATGACGAGATCCCGGATGAGGCCACGGACCTGAGCGGAGTCAGTGGTGTCAATGACGGGCAGTGGTTCGAACTTGGGCTCGGTCCGTTCTTTTTTGGCCTTTGCCACGGCAGCCTCGCAAAAAACCTGGGCGCGACTCGCGCGCAAAAAATATCGACGGGGAGAGTGAATAGCGATTTATCGCTAGTCAACGGCTGGCACTCGCCAAGCGGTCAAAGAAGAAAATGCCTGCAATGCTGATGAATGGAACAAATACAGCTATTCGAGAACGCTTGAGCAGCTTAAAGGCGCCAAACACGGCCGGCCCATACGACCAAGTGGAGAGCACAAGGAATAATGCGGCCCACTTGTTACTGCTGTCGAAGGCCATGCCAACCAGAACAGCAAAGATGAGCCACGGAACTAGAAATACTACCCAAACCACTAGCAAGACTCGCGTTATTGCGTCCAAAATTCGGTCACGCCGCGAGTCCTCCCCGCTAGCATTGGCCATAAGCTCTGCCTCGTCCATGCACGAGAATACGCCAACTGGCGCGACGCCCTAGCAGTAATTCATGCCTGATCAACTTAGTCCAGCATGTCTCCGGTTGACGCCCCTCAAGAAGCTTTCCATTTTTTACCACTCTTAAATTCAGGATAGCATTTTTGAGGGGGTCAACTGGACAGCAGCGTGATTCCTGCTATTCACCTCATAGCACGATGCTTACTGCACTTTTTCGCTCGCGCGGGGACTTGACAAGTTTTTTCTTGCACAAACGAGCGGCTGCAGCAGGCCCACGACCAGAAAAATCTCGGACAATTTATCCAGCGCTTCCGGGTAATAGCGCTGGATCGTCTTACTGCAACAATGCATGATTTCGGCGGCCTCCTCATGCGTGTATTCCTGCAGGGCGATGCGCGCAATCAGCTGGCGCGAGTACTCGTCCAGGGATTCCAGACATCTTTCAACATCATGTACGAAGATGACCGAGTCTTCGAAGGTGAACATGCGGCGGTGGCTCACCTTGGAACGAAAGAACTCGCGGCCGAGCAGCGATGGGACTCTGCCCGTGTCGAGCGAGAGGCGGAGAAATCGGCGCAGGAGGCCGACGGTCTTTTCGCGATAAAGCCAGAGATCGGGATCGCGGCCGATCTCCAGCTCCTCGTCGGTGGCACGGGCTTCGAGGGTGAGCACTGCGGTGGGTAAGGCGCTCATGCGTGGCCCTCCGCACAGCAGATTCCGAACTCGCCGCCCAGGGCTTCGATGTCGCTCGGGGAAACGCTGCCGACGGGGCGCTTCAGGGCCGGCTGCGGAAGATCGGTCATGGCCGGTTCGCAATCCGCGCAGTAGACTTTGTCCGAGCCTTTGAGACGCAGCCACAGGCCACCGCAGCGCTCGCAGTATTTCAGTTCGACTTCGATTAATGCGATTGTTTCTGGTTCCATGAATGCCTCCAATAATTGGGTTTCAAAGTTTCGAGGTTTCAAGGTGCGGCATGAAAAAATGAAACGTCTGCACCTTGAAAGACTCTGCGAACAACAAAAAGCCCTGGGCTGGTCTGCTTCGACCAGTACAGGGCTCGTTTCTCTTACGATGACCTGCTAGTTATTTAGTTCGACGACGGCGCGGGAGCGGGGCTCAAGCGGATGTCGTGTTAGGATGCGAACAGAAGTAGCCTTCCTCGTATCCGGACTTTAAAACGCGGCCGTTCTGAACGACCACGCTGACCCGGCCGGTAAAGCGAATTGCGCGCATGAGGTGCATGACTGCAGCCGAGAGCACATCGGCGGAGCGCACCTTATGGCGAAATTCGGTGAATTGTTTTTCTTCTTCTTCCAGAGAACTAATCATGACCTTTTCACCGTAATTCCATGAGTTATAAAAGTGTGTACTTGTAATAGCTTTAGGAAATGCCGAAAGTCAAGACATAAATGCAATTTTTGCGTGCCAGTGGGTGGAACTACTCTAAGTGGGTTGCGGAGGCTGATTAAGATGACGTTTCAGATGCTGCAACACGGCCTACGCAAAAAATTGTGGGAGAAGATAGAAAGTCGGGGACTGACGGGCACGGCGCTGGCGTCACGTGCCGGCCTGCAACAAGCGCATATATCTAACTTTCTGAACGGGAAACGCGGGCTCAGTCTGGAAGCCATGGATCGCGTGCTGGCAGCGGAAAATCTGTCGGTTCTCGACCTGATCGATCCTGAAGAGATCAACCGGCGCGCCAGCATTCCGACATCGGAAGAGGCGGAATTTCAGAACGTTCCGCTGGTGCGTACATGCCGGGCGGCGGGGGAACCACGGATCGCGCGGCGTACCGTGTGGGAAATACTCAAATTTCGCAGCAGTTTCTTGAACAATCTGCGTGCATCTTGCGATGAAGCGCGCGCGCAGTGGGAACGCTTCGTGGCTTTGCGCGTGGACGCACGGGAGGGGATGAGCATGTTTCCGCGTCTGCTGCCGGGAGCGACCGTGCTGATCGACCGGCATTACAACTCACTCGAGCCATACCGGCGAAGCGAGCACAATATGTATGTGGTTCGAAGCCCGGAGCACTGCAGCATTCGCTACATCGAGAGTGTCGGCGGAAACATTGTTCTGCGTCCGCACAATCCGGCGTATCCGGTGGAGATGCTCGCTGTGGGGGCGCAGTTGTCGGCTTCGGATTATGTGGTGGGGCGGGTGGCGCAGATAGGGATAGAGACGTAGCGGAGCCGAAACCCCGCCCAAGCGGAACTTGGACGGGGCAGCCCGTGGGATCACACCTTCACGTGCAACCCTCAGTAAGGGTCGACTAAAGTTCCTGGATTGGGTCCCGAAGTCCAGGTTCTCACTGATATTGTTGTAACACCTATAACACTCAAATCGCCGCGGGGTGCGCCGCCGTCATTTGTGCTAAGAACCATGGCGTTTGCTGGCCCGCTTTCTCGAGCCGCAGTCTCCTGAGAAATCGCGCCACGACCTCCCGATCCCTAGACCTGCTGTCGCGCTTCACCCAGCACCACGTCGACATCCATCTTCCGTTTGCCGCGATAGAAAGTGAGGTGAACCGTGTCGCCGGCGCGGTGATTATTCATGACGTCTGACAAGTCCTGCTGATCGGTCACCTTCTGGCCATCAATAGCAACAATGAGGTCGCCGCCCAAAGTGATGCGGGTGTTGCCGAGATAGGCGGGTTCATTACCGCCGCGAAGACCGGCTCGTTCCGCAGCACCGCCGGGCACGACACTCACAATTAGTAGTCCGTAATCCGCGGCCAAGCCCATCTGATCGGCCAATTCGGGACTGATCGGAATGGTGAGCACGCCCAGAGCCGGACGCCTGACACGTCCCATGGTGACAAGGTCGTTCAGCACGGCTTTGGCAGTGTTAATCGGTATAGCAAACCCGATACCGGCGCTCTGGCCCACGCTGGACAAGATCATGGTGTTAATGCCGATCACTTCGCCGTGCCAATTCATGAGCGGTCCGCCCGAATTTCCCGGATTGATGGCGGCGTCGGTCTGAATCGCTTCGTCAATCCTCATGCCGTCAGGTTCTTGAACAGGCCGGATGGAGCTGACAATGCCGGTCGTCAAAGTTCCACTTAGACCGAAAGGATTTCCTATCGCATAGACCTTTTGTCCGACCTGCAGGTTCTTCGAGTCGCCCAGCACCGCAGGGCTCAGATCGGGTGCGCTGATCTGGATGACCGCTAAGTCATGGGAGCGGTCCGTCCCGACGATCGTGGCACGGTACCTCTTGCGATTGTGCATGGTGACTTCTACCTGACGCGCGTCAGCAATCACGTGGTAGTTCGTCAGGATGTGTCCTTCTTTGTCGATGATGAAGCCGGACCCCTGGCCTTCTTGCGGCACCAGTCCGTAAAAGAAATCGAAGGTCACTGCCTTCGAGGTGATATTCACCACCGACGGGATGTTCTTTCGATAAACCGAGATGTTGTTCTGTTCCTCCGAATCGAGAGGAGGCGAGCCCGCAGCCTCGATGATCTCGACTTTCTTCGGTCGCCCAAACCAGTTCACCGTGTGGAGCGAATTTGGCCGATAGGTCGTGAAATAGAAGAACGCTGCGGCTAACAAAACGGCCAGCAAGATGGGACGCATCATCCTCATAGAGCAGTTCTCAGTTCTCAGTTCCCGGTTCGAATCTTTTGGTTGGGGCTGACCTTTTCCGCGGCTTCTCCCGCTAGTTTTGCGTATACCGATCGTACCTGCCGCTCGGTTGCATCGAGGGATCCGGAATTATCAATCCCGTAGTCGGCCTTGTTTATTTTCTCTTCGTCGGGCAATTGCGCGGACATGCGGCGGTTAACTTCGTTTTTTGCGGTCTCCCGATCAACATTCATCCGCGTCATCCAGCGCTCGATTCTCTGCTCCGGCTTACAGGTGACCACTACTAAACGGTCGAACCTGTCCGCCGCGCCCGCTTCCAGGATCAACGCCGCTTCGACGATTGTCACCGCATCCGCTTGCTCCCGGCCAACGCTTTCCATCCATTGGTCCTGTCTGGCAATTACAGCAGGATGTACGATGCGGTTCAATTCTTCTATACGGGACGGGTTCTGGCCGGTTCCGAATGCGAGTTCCGCCAGCTTCGGTCGGCTGATGCTACCGTCGGAATGCAGAATACCCCTTCCGAAGCGGCGAACGACTTCGGCGTAAACGGCCTCGCCCGGCTGCATCAGTTCATGCGCGATCACGTCCGCCTGAGTGACGTGTGCTCCTAGGCGGGCAAACATCTCGCCGACCACTGATTTGCCGCTCGCGATACCGCCGGTCAAGCCAACCTTCAACACGATTCACCGCCGAGTACGCGGGGATCGGCGAGAAAATCTTTGGGGCGCTTCACAAACCCAGAATACGCCGCCATCATGCCCTTGCCGATTTCCTTGATGTCTCTCGAATTTAGGTCGAATTTCCTCGGCGTTCTCGGTGACCTCGGTGGTGAACATTACGCCTTTGACAGTTCTGGAACACGCAGGCCGCGACGCAATCTCATGGCGCGAACTGTGTTGGCCATGAGCATGGCAATCGTCAGCGGGCCGACGCCACCCGGAACCGGCGTAATCGCCCCGGCCACTTCCGCCACCTCAGGATGCACGTCGCCGATCAGTGTCGACCCCTTCGTAGTAAAGGTCTGCTCCCGTTTGCTATTGCCTTTGAAGAACTTGTCGAACTCAGTCCTGTCGGTGATCTGGTTCATGCCGACATCGATTACGGTTGCGCCCGGTTTGACGAATGCGCGTGTGATCATCCCAGCGCGGCCTATGGCGGCTACCAGAATGTCGGCCCGGCGGCACACTTCCGCCAAGTCGCGAGTTTTCGAATGGCAAACTGTAACTGTAGCATTCGCGTTCAGCAACAACATCGCGGTGGGCTTTCCGACAATGTCACTGCGTCCCACAACTACTGCCTCCCGGCCGGCAACGGGAACGTTACTGCGCTTCAGAATTTCCACGATACCCGCCGGCGTGCAGGGCACCAGTCCCGGACGTTGCGTCGAAAGGAAGCCGACATTCATGGGGTGAAACCCGTCGACGTCCTTGGCCGGATCGACGGCCATCAGGACGTTTTTGGTTTCGATGTGCGCGGGCAGGGGTAGCTGAACCAGGATGCCGTCGATTTCGTCCCGCCGGTTCAGATCTTGAACCACTTCCAGCAATTCCTCGGTTGAAATGCCAGCTGGAGGAGTGTGTTTTTCACTATAGATCCCCAGTTCTTCGGAATTCTTGACTTTGCCCCGGACGTAAATCTCGGAGGCCGGATTATTGCCGACCAGGACGACCGCCAGGCCCGGGCGCAGCCCAAGTCCTGCCAACGCCCGAATTTCGGCTGCCACTTCTGCCCTGATCTCGGCAGCAATCCGATTCCCGTCCAGTATTCTGGCTGACATGTATGCTCTGTGGAGAACATAAATCTTATCTCAAAACAGTGAGACAAGTGTTGCGGCGTGAGACGAGAATTGAGAGATTGAGTCATGGCGCGATTGATCATTGAAGCATTCACGTAATCTCTCAATAACTCAATGAATCAATCTTTCAATTCTTGTACAATTTCGGCCATGATTGACAAGGAGTTACTCGATATTCTGGTTTGCCCCGAATGCAAGGTTTCGGTTGTTCCCAAGGGGGACGAGGCGCTGAAATGTCCGCAGTGCCGCCGCGTCTACGCCATTCAGGACAACATTCCCATTATGTTGTTGGACGAAGCAACGGTTGATCCCGAATGAGGCCGCTGCGCCTTATCTCTCTGCCCTTGCCCCCTTTTGCGTCGTGCTTCCCAAATTGACACAAATTGTCAGTTACGACACGGTACCGCGGTTATGCCCATGAGGAATCTCCCCCTTAAGCGCACCCACAACTTGCCGAAGATATAAGGGTTTACAGAAGTGGAAAGATTTTCTACAGGAACTGGGGAGAATACCTCAGGTGCGGCCCGAAAATTGCATGCAACAAAAGCGGCACCTGATGAGTCTAATACCCCATAGATGTGAAAGGCGAGGGTCGGAGGTGGCGGCCATGATCGACAAAGAGCGGTTCACGGTGACAGAACTGACGGCTCTACGGAACGATCTGCTGCAGGGTGGCATGATCGATTCGCGCGACGCCGCCGAGCTTTTGCAGGTCTTTTTAATGGGTCGGGGTTATGGGGTATCTCCGCAGGCAGCTCTCGACGCCGCTTTCCGTGTTGAGAGCGCCGGGTGCTCAATGCCGATTCTTCAGCAGGAGTTGGAGAAGCTGGCGTTAGTGATGTAACCAGTGCCGTCCTGGCGTCGCGGTGACGGCCGGACGGAATCAAAAAGATCTTCCGGGACCGTCGCAACCCAGTCGCGTCCCGAAAGTAGCTAGCAGCAAGCCGGGCCAACCAGCCCGGCATTGTTGTTTAGGGGCTTCTTTCAGCCGCTTGTTTTGAAATAGCTGCCGGTTTTCGATACGATTCTCTGCCGTCCAGAACTCATCGGGGCTTCCTATGGCAGAGATCTCTCTACGTGTAAACGGCAGCGAGCGCAAGATCAACGTTTCACCGGAAACGCCGCTGCTCTGGGTTTTGCGCGATTCTTTAGAACTCACTGGAACGAAGTTCGGGTGTGGGGCCGGACTTTGCGGCGCCTGCACTGTGCATGTGGATGGCTCCGCCGTGCGCTCGTGCTCGACGCCAATCTCGCAGGTCGCAGGTAAGAACATAACGACCATTGAAGGTCTGTCCGCCAATGGCCTGCACGAACTGCAGAAAGCGTGGATTGCCGAAGATGTCCCTCAGTGCGGCTACTGCCAGCCGGGGCAGATCATGGCAGCTGCGGCCCTGCTGGCGAAGAACCCGCATCCGTCTGACGACGACATCACCAAGACGATGAGCGGGAACATCTGCCGCTGCGGTACCTACG
>Ga0335070_10005379_pt1 | contig 15035 bp, 15 predicted proteins | sample Lox_Sample_13_FD_206722 | JGI IMG/M metagenome (GOLD analysis project Ga0335070, IMG submission 206722) | Soil microbial communities from Loxahatchee National Wildlife Refuge, Florida, United States - Lox_Sample_1.3 | ecosystem: Environmental > Terrestrial > Soil > Wetlands | place: USA... | reverse complement strand
CAGGGATTGCAGCCGGGGTTTCCGTCGGGCTAGGCGTTGGCGAGGCAGCGACAAGGGGGGCGGAGGCGGAGGCCGGCGGGGCTTCCCATGCGCCGCGGTCACAGCGCAGGTTCTGCGGTCGTGCCGTGCCAAGCTGGTCGGTGGGGGGATTGGGGGGACAGGCGGACGGGTCGGCCGAATCGAGGGCCGGGCTGGGGGAAGCAGTATCGAAAGTATGAACGAAGGTATCCCCAACCATGGTCAGCGGTTGAAGCAGCGGATCGCTGGACAGGTCGCTGGGGAGGCTGAAGCCGCAACGAACACCGCTGTCGATGTTAAAGCCATTGGAGACGTATGAGCCGCGGCAATTTGCATCCGAGTTATCGGCGAAGATCGAATTGTCTGCCGTAAGCCGGCCGCTGCCGGAACTTTCGATGCCCACCCCCTGATTGTGGGCGATGGTCGAAAACGAAACCCAGAGATTGCCTTCATTAGAGATTACGGCCCCGACGGTTCCGCTCTGGTTTCCGCTCACGGTCGAATTATAGAGGTTCATATCCCCTCGGTTCCTGATGGCAGACAAGACTGGGGAGGGGGTAGAGTAGGGGCGATTATCTATGAAGGCGCTGTTCCGAAATACCGCCCTGGCACCGGCTCCGTTGTTGTCAAACGCTCCATCGTTATCCTGGAACAGGAGCGCGTTGGCATCCAGCAGTAGGCCCATGTTGCACATGCCGCTCGCCTGGATCGTTCCATGATCGAGGCTGAGATTGCCCCAATTGGCAATGCCACCGCATTCGGAATCGGACGAGGTGTCGCGCAAGATGTTGAAACGGGTGAGGCTGGCGTTGACCTGGGGATTGATGAACAAACCGCCTCCAAGATCATAAACGCCGTTCATCTCTATCGTCGTGTCGGTGATATCAAAAGATATGGATACCGGTTCCGTAAAATCGCCGATCAGAACGCCTCCACCGATCCTGGCACGGTTGACGAGGATCTGACTGCCATCGATGGCCAGATTGCCGGTGCTGTAGATTCCACCACCGGCACCGTCTGGAGCAGGTCCAACTACATCATCATATGTGGCGGAATTCGAGGCGATGGTACTGTTGTGGATATGCAGGGTGCCTTTGTTGCGGATGCCACCACCGGCGGCGCCGACTCCCTCCACGTGACCGTCCTGGATGACCAGGCCGGTCAGGTCCACCGTCGCTCCGCTCAAGATGTCAAAAACCCGATCAGTGTTGTTGCCGTCGATCACTGGATTGCCGCTGCCGCTGATGTTGACGCTGTCGATGAGGTCCAGATCGCCGGTGCGGGCCGCGTCCTCCCCGGCGCCCACGTGGGTGAGGGGGTACGTGGCAGCCGGGATGTGGATACTCTGCGTCCCGGGGCAGGCATTCGAGGTGAGCACCGCCTGGCGCAGCGAGCAGCCCGTCGTCGTGCACAAGCCGCTGGCGATGTCGGCGGTCGTCGTCACCTCGAAGACCGGCGTGGCACACAGCCGCCCCAAGGCGCTCAGGATGTCCTCGATCAGCGTGCAGCCGGACGTAAAAAAGGACAAGAGCGCAAACACCGTCACAATTTTGATGGAAAGGCCTGCCATGCGTTTCATAATTCCTGTTCCTTCTTGCTACTTTCTTATTTCCATGCACAGAACCCTGGATTTATAGAAATCGGACAATTATAATGTTATTTATCTTACAGTGGCTGGGTGGCAAGGTCAATATTACCGAGGTCATGGGTCCCCACCATCCACCGGAAAAGGAGAATGGACAACCCGGGTGGATGATGGTAAAAATGGGTCAGACATCGGGGAAAGACGGGCCAGTTACCGATGAGCAGTTTCAGGAGGAGCGACGATGGCAGAGGCTTTGAAACCCTTTTATCTTGAAAAGGTCGACCAGCGCGGCGATTTCCAGGTCTGGATCGTGGACGGCGCCTACGTCCGCGGCCACGTCGACGAGGAGTTTACCAACTTCGGCCAGCACTACCGCTATCCCTATATCCCGGATGACGAGTTCTGGATCGACCGCGAAGCCGAACACGATGAGCGGCTGTTCTTCATCGACCACCTGCTGGTCGAGCATGAGCTGATGGCCAAGGGCATGGCCTACGGCGATGCCCTGACCGAGGCCGACCGCCGCGAGCGGGAGGAGCGGCGCCGCGCCGGTGACGTGCGCAAGGTGACCCACGGCGGCCAAAGCCTGCCCGACCCGGCGATGGTTCACGAGCACCTGTGGAAGAAGCTGGAGGACGGCGTCAGCGTGTGGGTGGTCAACGGGCGGCTGGTGCGCTCCGCCTACGACATCGACTTCACCGCCGGCGGGCACGACCACGTCTACGAGTTCGTACCGGAAAACGAGATCTGGATCGACGATGCCATCGAGGAGAACGAGCGCGGCTTTGTCCTGCTGCACGAGCTGCACGAGCACAACCGCATGGCGAAGGGCATGCCCTACAGCCAGGCGCACGCCGAGTCCAGCCGGCTGGAGTTCCGCTGCCGCCATCACCCCGACGAGCTGCACGACGCCCTGGCGTCGGAGGGCTGGGCGTAGGAGTAAACCATCCAAATGCAGCTGATCAGTGTCAACCTCGGGCAGGAGCGCATCGTTCCCAAGGAGCGGGGCAGCGAACGGACCGGCATCTACAAGCTCCCGGTGGAGGGTCCCGTTCGGGTCACCTTTGCCGGTCTGAGCGGCGATGCAATTTGCGACCGCAAAAATCACGGCGGCCCGGACCAGGCCGTCTACGTCTATGGCGGGGCGGATTACGCCTGGTGGTCGCGGGAGCTTAGGTACGAGCTGTCCCCCGGAACCTTCGGCGACAACCTGACCTTCAGCGGGCTGGAGAGCGCCCGGACCTCCATCGGCGACCGCTTCACGATCGGCACGGTCATCCTGGAAGTGACCGCCCCGCGCATCCCCTGCAAGACGCTCGCCCGGCGCATGGGCGATCCGCAGTTCATCAAGCGCTTCCGCCGGGCGGAGCGGCCCGGGCTGTACTGCCGCGTGCTCCAGGAAGGCAGCCTGCGCCTCGGGGACGCCGTAACCTGGGAGGAGTATCCGGGCACGCCGGTCCTGGCCGTCGAACTGTTCCGCGACTTCTACACTTCGATATATGACGAGGCGACCGTGCGCCGTTTCCTTGCCGCCCCGCTTGCCGAGCGCGCCCGCCGCGACCAGGAGAAAAGATTGGAAAAACTTCTGATTGAAGCGAACCGCGCAGGAACCACAGACACTAGCATCTGCTGCTAGTGCAGGTGTAAACCCAGATGAACACAGATTTCTAGAAGGAAACAAGAGTGCCGGATTATGACAAGATCTACCGCCAGCAGGCCGGAGAGTACGAGGCCCTGGTGTCGCATGAGGACTACCAGGGAAACATCCTGCCGGCGCTCGAGCGGATCACCTCCCTGGGCGCCGGGACCGGGCGGCTGGCCTGTCTGCTGGCACCGCTGGCCGCCTCGGTTCTGGCCTTCGACCTTTCCACGCCGATGCTGGCCGTAGCGGCAAAAAGGCTGCGGGCGGGCGGCCCGGGCAACTGGCTGACCGCCGTCGCCGACCACCGGGCCATCCCGCTGCCCGACGCCGTCGCCGACGCGGCCCTCTCCGGCTGGAGCCTCTGCTACCTGGCATACATCCGTGTCACCAGGGGCCTTATTGTCTTTGTAGAATTGAAAGAGATCCCCCAGATGAGGATTTCTAACTTTAGCACCACTCTCATCCTGGGAGGGTTACACCCCAGCCATTCGCGCGCGGTCCCTATAATAATCAGCGGATGAGCCAAGTAGCCAAGACAAGAGCTTTAGGCGATGAAACGTAGACGATCCATGAACTATAGACCAACAACACGAGGAATTCTCCTGATTGACAAACTTAAAAAACATTCTATAATGATCTTGTACGATAAGTGAAGCGGATCTAAAGAATTCTGGTTGGTTAACTCTTAACTGACCACCAAAAGGAGGAAATGAATCGTGAATATTGAAAAGAATCTGCTCTCCAATATTTTTTCACAAAACTGGTGGGTGCTGCTGGTGCGTGGCCTGGCGGCCATCGTATTCGGCGTCCTGGCTTGGCTCCTACCCGGGATCTCGCTCGCCACGCTGGTGTTGTTCTTCGGCGCTTACGCCCTGCTGGACGGCATCCTCGGGGTCTGGCATGCCATTGCGGGACGCAAAGTGCATGAAGACTGGTGGGTGCTGCTCCTGTGGGGGCTCGTCGGCATTGGCGTCGGAATCCTGACGTTTCTGGCGCCCGGTGTCACCGCGCTGGTACTCCTGTTCTACATCGCCATCTGGGCGATCGCCAAGGGCGTTCTTGAGATCGTGGCCGCGATCCGCTTGCGGAGCGAGATACAAAATGAGTGGCTGCTTATTCTAGGCGGCCTCCTATCGGTCGTGTTCGGCATCCTCCTCATGGTCCAGCCGGGCGCGGGCGCACTCACCTTGCTCTGGCTGATTGCGACGTACGCCATCATCTTCGGCGTCGTTCTCATTGTTCTGGCCTTCAGGGTGCGCGCCTTCGGGAAGCAACTTGCACACATGTGAAACCGAATAAAATATAGATCAGCTATCCACTTAGATTGCGCACCAGTCTGCGCCTCTGGCCACACCGGGCGAAGCAGGGACACACCTGCGGCCATTCATGGCGGGAATTCATATGGGGTGTTTCGCCGATTTCAAGACCGGCCAGAGCGTCGAAGAGCTGCCCACTATGCCCATACAACGCTGGCCGCGAGATGAACACGAGAGAGCGCTTAGAAATAGGCGCTTATGTTCCTTTGAGGTTCTCCTCAAAGGGTTACGTGATAGATTTCATATTTGAAAGGAGAAAAATGATGGACAAGATACTTGTGGTTGTATTCGATACTGAGGTCAAAGCCTATGAGGGCTCGAGGGCTCTCCAGGAGCTGCAGAATGAAGGTAGCATCAACCTCTATTCAAATGCTGTGATCGCCAGAGACGCCGGCGGGAAGGTGGCGGTCAAGCAGCAGGGCGACATGGGCCCTGTCGGGACGGCCGTAGGTCTGCTCACCGGGAGCTTGATCGGCTTGATCGGCGGGCCGGTAGGGCTCGCCGTCGGCGCCAGCGTCGGGATGTCTGGGGGCTTGCTGTACGACCTGGCGCACCTGGGGGTCGGCGAGGATTTCCTCTACGAGGTCGAAAAATCTCTGCAGCCGGGCAAAGCAGCCGTCGTAGCCGAAGTTTGGGAGGAGTGGACGCTGCCGGTCGATACTCGCATGGAGTCATTGGGCGGCGTCGTCTTCCGCCGCATGCGTGGGGAGATCGTGGATGCCCAAATCGAGCGGGACGTTGCGGCGCAAAAGGCCGAGCTTGCCGAGCTGGAAGCCGAACGTGACCAGGCGAATGCGGAGGCCAAAAAGAAACTCCAGAAGCGGGTTGACGCGGCCAAGGCCAGGCTCCAAGCCACGCAGGACGCTATCCAGGCGAGAATCGAGGCCAGCCAGAAAGAGACGGAAGCGAAGATCAAGTCCTTGCAAGCGCAGATGGCCAAGGAAAGCGGCGAACGAAAAGCCAAGCGCGAGGCGCGCATCGCCGAGCTGAAGGCCGATCAGAAGCGGCGCAGCGATCTGCTCAAGCAAGCGTTGGAACTCACCAAGAAGGCCCTGTCCAGCTAACGGCCCGGCCTGACCCACTTGTTACAGCAAGCGGCGCAAATTGCCGCTTGCTGCAATATTTTTAACCGTTCAGTGAGAAGCAGGAGGAAAGTTGGAGCAAGTGCTGGAAGTGGCGCGAGAAATCGAAGGTGGAGAAGCACGCGGCCAATTATGTTGAAATGGAAGGTTGTAAAGTCGGGTGGATCATGCCCAAGCGGGTGATTTGCTCAAAAATGTCAGCCAATAAATTAGTCTCAGGCTTTTCTGGAAGCAATTTTATTGTCTCGACTGCATAACGATAGCCGTGGTAGTGCGCCTTCAAGTCCAGGATGCTGAAATCCGGATTGGTCTGCTGAAAGCGCCGCAAGAGGAGCTGTGAAAGACTGACCATAAAGAAAGCCAGATTGGTGGCATTGGTCACGGCGGTCTTTTCGATGTTCATCCCGTAGGAACATCGGGACGATGTAAAATCTTCCAGGCCCCAATATTGTTTGGCGTCGCGGAAGTTGAACTCGATCTGGAAGCGCAGGCTGTAGAACTTGATGAGCTTGTCATAGCTCAACTCCAGATCGGTGCTGAACAGAATGACATGTATTTGAGCCTGGGTATCCAGGTTGGTTTTGAGAATGATAGCCACGTTGAGCGGTAGAGCAAATTCCTTGTTGAGCAGTTCGGCTTGATAAATATCGGGGCGGATGTTCTTCTCGACTGTACTCTCTTTCAGGTATCTTTCGTCCACCTTGCGGGCGACCACTTTGTGCCCTTACTTGGGATGAGGTCCTACTGGCGTCGAATTCAATGGCGGAGCATTCTTGAAGTCGCGGCGATCCTCCGAGCGTCAATGAACTCGGCCACGAATTGCATAAATGGAATCGAAGATTCGCATGCTTCGTGAAATTCGTGACGCATCCAGGAACACCCGGGCAGGTCAAACTTGTAGGACACGGATGAGCATGACTTACTTCTCGAAAACCAGGCGCATTAAGCGAGTATCTTGCATCAAAGGCGCCTTCCCGAGATCGGCGTATCCCCCCGCAAATCGGAAACCGATGCCCTCAAGTATGTTCTTCATCTCGTAGGCGGGATACAATCGCCACGAGCCCCGCTTTGTGACAATTCCACCTGCCTCGTACCGCCGGATCGTAAAATTGTTCCGGCTAGTCAGAGGATCAAATTTCCTCTGTTCAACCACCCGGATCCCGTCAATCACGGTATCCTGGACCTCCGCATAGTTCTTCAGGATCCAATCCCGGTTCAGGATTTCGATCAGGAACCTGCCCCCTGGTTTCAAAGCCTCAAAGACTTTGCGCAGGACCAATCGATCTTCTGCGTCGCTGAAATAGCCGAAACTCTGGAACATGACGATGGCGGCGTCGTATCCCTTCCCAAAGTCAACCGAGCGGACGTCCCCTTGAATGAAATTGGGTGGATGGACCATCCCCTTGGCCGCCTGCCTCGCCAGTTCCAGGTATTCAGGGTTTAGCTCGATCCCGGTTGAAGCACAGCCTCTTCTTGCCAGCTCGATGGAATGCCTGCCCGCACCGCAGAACAGGTCGAGCAGCTTCGACCCCTGGCGCAAGCCAAGCACCTCGCAAATGAAATCCACCTCCTGGCGTGTCTGCTCCTCGGACATGCGCCCGAAGCCGGCCCTTCTCCTGAAGTCGTCGTACAAGTCCACGAACCATTCCATATCGTTTCAAGCCTCCCTCGTAATGCGAACCTCGATCCCAGGGTAATCGCCGCGCCGCCTCGGGTTATTTCCTCAAGCCGTTCAGCACGCCCACAAAGACCGCGGCCATTTTTTGCAGGTTGATTTCCTCCCTCACGATGTGGTAGGACAGGGCTCCCATCTTGCGCAGGCGGGGGGCGCTGGCCAGCGCCAGGCGCAGGGTCTCCGCCAGAGTGGTGGCCCCTTCCTCCGCCAGCTGCCAGCCATTGCCAGGCGAGGTGCGCGTCGAAGGGCGCACTAGGTCATCGTTGGTGCCGTCACCCCGGCCCATGATCACCGGCAAGCCGTAGGACATGGCTTCCTGGGCCGCCAGCCCGCCCGTCCCGGGCAGGACGAACAGATCCGCGGCGGCGAAATAGGGCGCCAGCTCGGGTCCGTGTTTGGCACCGGGGAACTCCGCCCGCGGGTAGATCTGACCAGCCAGGTCCTTCAAATCCCTCTCCTCCGGCCCCTCGCCGACAATGACCAGCCGCGGCTGGAGCTCCCCGGGCAGGGCGGCGCATGCGATCAGCAGGTCGTCCAGACGCTTGCGGCGCAGCAGCCGGCCGACGAACAGGACGACCGGGCGGCCCTCGAATGCAGGAGGGCGCGCCGGCGGGGAGACGACCGGGCGCGGCACGGCCGCGTTCGGGGCGACGAAAATCCTGTCGGCCGTGAAGCCCAGGGCAGCATACTCGTCCGCCCCGCGGCGGCTGTAGGTGATCAGGGCGTCGAACTGCCGGACGAAGGCCAGCCGCCGGGAGCGGCGCAAACCGGCCAGGGGTCCGGAGAGGGCCGGGGCGCCCAACCCCCAGCCGACCACCGATCGGCCTCGCTGCTTCATCCATTCCAGTGCAGCAGGCGTCGATAGATAGCGAGGGTTGGCCTCCACCACCAGGGCATCGGGATCCCAATCCGCCAGCCAGTCTGGCAGCCCGGCCTGCCAGCAAAAATAGACCGGGCCACCGAGCAGGTGCAGGTTGCGCGCCGGGGCAAAGCGGGCAGCATGCAACTCCCCGCGGGGGATGGCCTCACCGGGGCGCGGGTTTCCAGCAAAGACGCTCAGACCGCCATCGCAGGCCGCCGCCAGCAGGTCGAAGAAGCCGGCCCGGTAGGGCGGCAGGACGCGCTGTTGGATCGCCAGTTTGCCGGCAAAGTGTTTATTCACGAGAGACCTCGCTAACCATACAAACCCAATACTCACCCGCGAAAAGGTCGGAACGCGGATCCCGCAGATTTTACGGATCCACGCGGAGTCTCCTGGATTTATCCGCGTAAACCCGTAAGATCTGCCTCATCCGCGGGCTCAGCTCTTCCGGCAGTGAATTTTCACTTGCCTCATGGAACTCCGCACGCCCCGCGGGCGTAGATCACCGCCACGGGATCGGCGTACAACCGGCACCAGGTGTATGAGCCATCCAATGCCTCGAGCAGTCGCGGCTGGTTCTGGACCGAGACCATCAGCAGGTTTGCCCCGGTGGCGTCAAGCAACGCTTGCCAGTTCCAGACGGCATTCGTCACGTCCCGGTAACCCTGCCACTGCGCCACCGGGAAGACCTCGAAGCGCGTGTCAATCCAGGGCGGGCGGGAGGGCAGGGCGAACTCCAGGTAGCTCGAGAAACCGATCTCGCTCCACAGCGGACCGGGAAGCGCGGGGCGTGCCCTCAGCCATTCCGTTGCCGCCGCCGGCGTGTTTTCGGTGACCGGCGGCGCCTGTCGCCACCAGATTTCGCGCACGCCGGGCAGGAAGGCCAGCGGCAGAAGGATAAAGATCAAGCCGAGGACCGTATTCACGACCGGGAGGCCGGGACGGGACGGGCCGAGGGTCCTCTGCTCCCAGGGCGCCAGCAGCAGGGGGGTGAGGATGGCCAGGAGCAGGACAAACCAGATGACGTAGCGCAGGCCCCACAGCGCCAGCAGGCCGTAGCCCAGGAACCAGACCCATTCCAGGCGGGAGAGCTTGCGAGGCGAACAGGCCGCCAGGAGCGGGAATCCCAGCAGCCAGACGAAGAAGATGTTCATCTGCCAGCCGCTATTGACCGGTGGGCGCCACTCGGCGGAGAACAGCTGGCTGGAGGCGTCGGTCACCGAGTGGAGCACGTAGGTCCAGGCGCCGAAGAGGCGCGGGTTGGCCAGCGTGGCGGCCAGGATGCCGAGGAAGGCCAGCGCCAGCCAGCGGCGGTCGCCCTCCCCGAAGACCAGGGCTGCGCCGACGAACAGGATCAGGATCACGAACGACCCGTGCAGATTGACCCATAGCAGGCTGAGCACGGGCAGGACCCAAAGCAGGCGGGAGCGCCCGAGCTGCCATTGATAAAGGATCCACAGCGCAAAGGCAAAGAGCGGATAGGCGAAGAGCTGCGGGCGCAGCGACCAGTTGTTGCTGGAGGTCAGCACGGCCGTCAGGAGGGCCAGGCTCGCCCCCAGCCGGCCGGCCCCGCCCCGGCGGGCGGTGACCCAGACGAAGGGGTACGTCACGCCGACCAGCAGGCCGCGCAGCAACACCGTCAGGGGCAGGCCGCCCACTTTGTAGGCCAGCCAGAAGAGCACCGCCGCACCCCAGGAATGATAAATCACAGGGGTACCGGCCTGGCTGGAGCTCAGGGCGTCGACCTTCGGCACGGCCCACGCCGCCAGCGTATCCCTCCCAATGCGCAAGTACCACCAATAGTCCTGCGGTGTGACCGGCAGCAGGAAGGCAATGCTCAGGGCGAAGAGCAACCCCAACCCCAGCCAGAGAAAACCACTACCCTTGAACAGATAGGGGCGTTGCACGGCAGTCTCAACCCTCACCCCGGCGCTCTCCCAATCCCCTTCGGGGACGCTTCGCGGGGAGGGGGGAAATCGGCCTGGCTGCAATGTAGGACTTCCAATCGAGCGCTTCCAGCGACGGCACGCGCGGGTAGCCGGGCTTCATCCAACAGACGTCATAACCGGCGGCGGTGAGCGCCTCCCAGGCTGTTCGGGCGCACTCGGGCCCGTGCAGCTCCATCAGCATAACCGGGCGGGCCTCGGCCAGCACGCGGCGCATGCCCGGCAGGGCCAGCACCTCGCCGCCCTCGATGTCCATCTTGACGGCCTGCGGCGGCGGGTTGCCCTGGGCGTAGACGAACTCGTCGAGGGAGAGACCCGGGACGGAAATCTCGGCCTGGTAGGGCTCGTCGGTTCGGCCGGCGGACCCGGCAGCCTTGCCCATGCCCCCCGAGGCGTGGACGTAAAAGCGCACCGGGCCGGAGGCCTGCGTCACCGCCCCGGGCAAGACCGTCACCCGGGCCTGTATGCCGTTGAGGCGCAGGTTGGACCTCAAACGCTCAACGTTATCCGGCAGGGCTTCGAAAGCGTATACCCGCCCGGCCTCCCCGGCGGCCCGGGCCAGCAGGAGCGAGACGTAGCCGATGTTGGCGCCCACGTCGTAGACCGTGTCGCCCGGCCGGACGAGGTCGTGCAGCGCCGCCTGCAGCTCGGGCTCGTAGGTGCCCAGCCAGTAGTCCTTCTCGGTCTGCATGTCGAGCAGCAAGGTATACCCCGCCAGGTCCCCGGCGGCGACCCTGGCCTGCACCAGGCCGCTTGGGGCGGCGCGGTTGAGCGTCCGGCGGATCAGCGCTGCCAGCGGCCCGCTCTTGTAGATGGCCTGCTTGAACGAAGCCGGCAGCACGCGGGCGGCAAAGGAGGCAAGCGACAGGACGGGGTTAGCCATTGCCGTTGGGAAGGTGAGGCGCCTGCCAGGCGGGGGACTTGTGCACGTGGACGACCCTCCATTTACCATCCAGCTTGACCATCACCCGACTCTCGTTGTGTGCGGCCACGCGCACGCCCTGGGGTGTCTCGCTGCTGACCAGCATCGTGTAGCTGGCAATGGCCGCCTCGCCGTAGCGCTGGATGTGCAGGTTGGCAAGGTCCATGCGGGTCTCCCCGCCCGCCCCGCCCTCGGCGCCGAAGACCGTCCCGCGGCGGGCGTTGGCCGCCATCATGAAGTCATGGAAGGGCAGGCCGTCGATGCGCTGAGGCGTGACCCACCACTCGTAGAGGGTCAGGTCCTCGCCCGTCGTGGCGTGATAGGTCTCCAGGTCGTTCTCCTGGATGGACTGCAGGTGCTTCATCAGGAAGTCATAGATCTCGGGGTCGTGCATGGCTCGCTCCATGAGGATTTACCGGCACTTTTCAACCATTTGCTCTAACTCAGTAAATATCGTGGAACATTAAATACCATACCACGAAGGCACAAAAGCACAAAGCTGGTGGACCGGGTTGAAAGCTTTGAGGTGCTCGTTCTGGCAGGATGGTTTGATTACCAGGATCTCTGCCTCGAAGGCCCAAAGGCACAAATTGTTGCTTTGTCTGAGGCAGTGAGGATAGTTGCCAATAAGTCGAAACGCACATCCGATAATTGCCATCCAAATAAAGTTTATAGGATCATTCGCTTGATGCCAAATTTAATGACGGCTACGTTGAAGTTTATCAGGAATCCGAGGCGTTTGCCGGTCAGTTTCAGTTGGGACAAAAGTTGTGCTTGATGGATGTTATTGAGAGAGTCTACCACTTTCGACTCGCAGATGACTTTCCCTTCCACAAGGACATCCAGCCGCAAACCTTCGTTGAAGACGATCCCATCATAGCTGATCGGTACGGAAACCTGCCGTTGGAAGAGCAGGCCGTGCTTTTTCAATTCATGACAAAAGCAGACCTCGTAGACATTCTCCAGCAATCCCGGCCCAAGTGTTTTATGGACGGAATAAGCCGCGTCTACAATCTTGGTAGCAATCTCCTCGTAGCCCGGTGGAAGTGGAATGTTTTCCCCAGTCCTGACCATTCCCTCCTCCATTCATCTTTTTGTGACTTCGTGCCTTTGTGGTTACAACTGCTATCCTCCCAGCAGTGCCTCCAGATAGCGCTCGATCATGTGCTCCAGGCCGAAGGCCTCGACGGCTCGCGCCCGGGCTGCGGCACGAAAACGCTCCGCTTCGGAGAGCAGCCCGGCGGCGGCCTGCGCCAGGGCGGGGAGGTCGGGCGGCTCCAGCCTCCACGGGTCCGCACCGTAGGGTGCCAGGCGACCGGCGTCGCCGGTCACCAGCTCGGGCAGCGCGCCGGTGTCGAAGGCGACCACCGGCAATCCGCAGGCCAGCGCTTCGATGACCGAGTTCGGGCAGGCGGCGTTCAGGTCAGCGGAGTAGAGCAGGTGCGCCGAACGGTCCAGGTAGGGGATGCGCTCGCCCGGCACCGTCCCGGCCCACAGCAGCGGGACGCGGCTGCGGGCCTGCACGGCCGTCTGCAGCCCCGCGCCGACCTGCCCGACGATCATCAGCTCAACCGGAATATCCTTTTCGGCCAGCAGCTCCGACAGGCGGACGGCGGTCGTCAACCCCGCCTCGTACCCGCCGCCCAGCGAGCCCTCCACCATCAGCAGACGGGAGCGATCTACCGGGCGCTCGTGCGGCCCGTCGGGGGTGTAGACGCCCAGGTCCACGCCGTTGTGAATGACCGCGCTCGGCTTTCGTACGGCGCCGAACCAGCTTTCCCACCAGCCCCGGACGAAGGCGGATTGGTAAACGAGGTGCGTCGCCAGACGGGAGCGCAGGTAGATGAGCAGCAGGTTGCCGCCCTCGGCGCGCAGGGTGTGGCGCAGGCCGGTGCGCTGGCGGCGGTGCAGCCAGTTGATCCCGTCCAGGCGCTGGACGATGCGCACGCCCCGGCGGCGCGCCCGGGAGAGGCCGGACAGGTCACGCGTCCCGCCGGTGACCAGCACGGCGTCGTAGGGCTGGTCGGCCAGGTCATCGCAGGTCTGGATGCCGCGGGCGGCCAGGCCGGCGGCCAGCTTGGCCTGGAAGGAGACCATGCCGCCGACGCCGTGAACCTTGGGAATGAGGCAAATGCGAATCATTAGAGTCAAAATAACCGCTAAGACGCAAAGAGCGCGAAGAAACTATTTTTTGATCTTCGCGAACTTCTTGTAGTTTAGACTAAATTCTCTCGAAAAAGTAGGGCAGCCTGTTTGCACAAGCTGCCCGGTGGCAAAATTGAGCTATGTCTAGCAAACACAACTCAACAGCCACCGAGCACTTTAACAAACTAATCCAATTTCGTCAAGCGGCGTATGGTCATCTTGGCAATGCCCGGGATGCAGTATTCGAACTGAGCGATGCGGTGATCCAAATGCGGCATGTGCAATCCTTCGCCGAGTTCTCCTGTGCACCAGCCTTTCGGCGGAAATGGCCAAGTGTGTATGAAGCCTTGCAGGACGGACGTCCGGATCGGATCAAGATGATGGAGCTATATTTGGCGCAATTGCCGGAAAACGAGCGTCTGATCCTGGCGGGTGATCATACGGCCTGGGAACGTCTGTATGCCGAAACGTTATCCGGGCGCAGCTACCAGCACCAACCCACGCCGATCCCCGGACGGCGGCCGGTGACCATCGGATATGGCTACAGTACTCTGGCGGTCATCCCGGAAAGACACAGCAGTTGGGCCTTGCCGTTGCTGCACGAACGAATTACAGACCAGAAACCGATTTTGAAAGGTAGCCAGCAGCTGCGCACGGTGTGTCAGCGCTTGAAAACTCGTCCCTTGACGCTGTGGGACTCGGAATATGGCTGTGCGCTGTTCCTGAAAGAGACCATCGACCTTCCGGCTGACAAGATCTTTCGCTTGCGGGGCAATTTATGCCTCGAAGGACCGACCCAACCCTATCGCGGCCGTGGTCCGTATCCAAAGCACGGGATGAAGTTCTATTTCAAAGACCCTGCCACCTGGTGGACGCCGGATGTGCTGATCGAAACCAACGATCCCGACTTTGGCCTGGTGATCATCCGTCTCTGGAAGGGCCTACGTTTCCGCCAAGCACCGGACTGCCGAATGCAGGTCGCTCAAATCGAGCGCCCACAGGCCCCAGGCACCCGCCGCAAACCGCGTATCCTCTGGATCGGTGCCACCGGCGAGACCTTGCCTGAAAACTGGTGGAGTTTCTATGCTCAACGCTATCCCATCGATCACTGGAACCGCTTTGCCAAAGGCAGGTTGCATTGGACTCTGCCCTCCCCGGCCACCCCTGAACAAAGCGACCGCTGGAGTGACTTGATGCCCTTGATCACTTGGGAGCTTTGGTTAGCCCGTTCCATCGTCGCTGACAAGCCTCTCCCTTGGCAGAAACCACAAGCCAACCTATCTCCCGGACGAGTCTGCTTGGGCTTGGAAGCTATTCTCAGCAGGATCGGTACGCCTGCCTGTGTGCCCAAACCCCGGGGTTATTCTCCGGGCTGGCCGAAAGGCAAGCCGCGTAAGCCCCGAGAACGTTTCGACCTCATCCGTTCCGAACAATGGAAACGCATCCGAGAGCGCCGAAGAGCCAAAAAATCGCAAATGGCTGCTTGAAATTGGATTGGTAAGGTTCGATTTGCTCCGCCCAGCTTTGCCGGGTTCGAACTTTTAGTCTAAACTACAACTTCCTCGCGCGCGGGTAATAATGTTACTGTCTGTCCCTTGCGCAGTAAATTAATCCAGCCTGCAATAGTCTGAATAAAGCTAATATAGAATAAACTAATTATTATGATAGCGGCAGAAATCCATTTAAAAATTGTCATACTTTCCTTCCTCGTTTGCATCTACAATGGAAACGCCCAACGGCTTGCGTTACTGGCGCTGGGGCGGGCGTGGACTCTGTTTGGGAGCAGGGAAAACTCGAAGCCAGAAAAATGCTTGAAGATGCCGCAGAATCCCCAGCGTCCAG
>Ga0335070_10005378_pt1 | contig 15036 bp, 13 predicted proteins | sample Lox_Sample_13_FD_206722 | JGI IMG/M metagenome (GOLD analysis project Ga0335070, IMG submission 206722) | Soil microbial communities from Loxahatchee National Wildlife Refuge, Florida, United States - Lox_Sample_1.3 | ecosystem: Environmental > Terrestrial > Soil > Wetlands | place: USA... | reverse complement strand
CCGCAAGTCGGGCCGCACCTATACCGACCTGCTGCGCGACATCGTGGACCTCGCGATGGCGAGGTACGCCTGAACGGACTGGATAGCGGCGACGCGGGACTGATACCCAGTTGAGCACTGGGCAGGACGAGGGACGTCAGGGCCACCGGTACAGGTTCAGCGAACCCCGAAGCTTGTGGAACCGCGACCCACCTCGGCGCCGGAAACGAGATCCGTCACTTGCACTCTGAGCAGGTACCGGCCCGGCGGCACCTGCGACGGGATCATGTCGAGCGTCTCGACCTCCGTCCCTGAGCCCGCCCTCAGACGCTCGCGCCGGAATTCGAAGCGCGCGGCGCGCGGCCACTCTGCGAGCTGGATGTCGCGCTCTGGTGCGTCCGTCTTGAGGAGAGCGTAGCTCACCTGATAGCGCACGACGCCCGAGTCCGCCTGAAGCCCGTATACCTCGGAGTACGCGCGCACCGTCTCTTGTTGGGAGAACTCCAGCGTGCGGCTAACGTGCGCGAGCATCGCCGCGCGGTCGAGGTGCTGCTCGTCCCAGGCCGGCGCCAGCAGCAGCCCGCTGAGCCCGGCTCGGTCGCCGAAGCGTCGTACGGTGAGTTGCAGCGTGAGACGCCCCAGTTCGTTTCCTTCCTTGGCGTGCTGCGGGCGCCGGATGTCGATGCCGCGAGGACACCACGCGTGGAAATGACGACGAGGTCGGTCCGCGCCGGATCGGCCGCGTTCGCGAACTGGACCGTCCAGACGCCGAACGCGAGCGGTGCCGGCTCAGACGTCGCGTCGGCGGTGAGCGCGGTTTCCGCAGTCCGGAACTGCTGTTCGTTCATCGCGCGGAAGACCATATCGGGCACGTTGGCCTCCCCCGCCGAAAAGGCACTCGGCCGAGCGAACCGCACTTCGCCGTACTGCTCGTACTCCCATCGCTCCACCGCTCGGGACGCACACTGCGGATCGCTGGCGTTCGGCCCGCCCATGGATTCGTCATCGGGTGCCCCGAGACGCAGGTAGGTGATGCCGCGATCGTCCAGGCCCGTAGCCAGGTTGTAGCCGATGCGCGCCGCCACGCTGTCCATGCTGCGCAGGTCGAGGTTGAGGGGGGCGAACAGGGACATTCGGACGCCGCGCGGTATCACGTTCTGGATCGCCATCGGAGCCGCCGCCACCTCAGCATCGGTGAGCAGCGCCCATGGGCTGGGGTTGACCCGTGCGACCTCTGCAGCGCTCGCGACGCCCGGATCAGGCACGCCCATCGCGCGCGCGCTCTCCATTTCGTCCGCCAAGCTCTGCGTCGGGTGGTGTCCAGGCGGTGGGATAAGGGGTTCTCCGTGGATCCAGCGCGGGTGGAGGTGGATGGGGGGCATGCTCTTGTACACCTCGCACCTCAGGTTCCATATGCGTTCTCCGCGCGATGGCTCCTGGTTCATCGCCCGCGCGATGCTGCTCCGGTGATATGAGATCAGCGGGTGCAGCAACGGGTAGTGCCTGCGCGCGTACCGGAGCCGCGCGAAGTGCTCCGCCACGCGGTGGTTCACGCCGGCGAACAGGTCCGGATTTCGCCGCGCCCAGAAGCTCTCGATCCATGCCCCCTTCCGCTCCGGGCCGACGAGCGCGAACCCGCGGATCTCCCAGGGCCGCGCGATGCCGATCGCCTGATGCCACAACGCGTCCGCCGTGTCATGATCGGCATGGGCCAGGGCACGTCGGTAGAACGCCCACGCGGTCGCCGTGTCGCCGGCCTCGAAGGCGCTTTGCGCCCGCAGCGCCAGCCACGAGACGCACGTCGAATCCCCGGCCAACGCCGAATCCAGAAGCCGGTCCGCATCCCTGTAGCGCTCGTCCTCGATCAGCAGCAGTGCCAGCCGGGCTTGGACCACCGGGTCGCTCGCGAACGGTGCGAGGCGCTTCTGCATCTGCCGCCGGGAGCTGGTGTTCCTGAACAGGGTCAACCAGTCGTCCCAGGCGTCGGGATACTGCGGATCGAGTCCCAACGTCCGCTCCAGCCCCACCCGGGCCATCCCCTCGCCGTCGGCTCCGCCGAGCCACAGTCCAACCTCGGCGTACCTGAAGAACGGCGTGGGGTCCCCAGGCGCCAATCGCTCCGCCTCCTGATAGGCCTCGGCGGCCTGAAACCGGCCGATGGGCATGTGCTTGAACCAAGCGTCGCCGAGGATAAGGAAGCCTTGCTCGTCGCGCGGGTGCTCCCGCGTCCAGCGGTCCGCTATCTGGATCGCGTCCTCGATCCTGCCGGCGGCGATCAAGTTGCGTGCATCGCGCAGGGGCACCGACGAGGTGTCCTGCCCGCGTGCGGGGGCTGGAACAGTCGGAATGGACACCGCGAGGCCGGTCGCCAACGCGAGGTACCGTGTGGCAACGGCCCACGGGCAGCAGCATGCGTGTCGGAGGTTCATGGCACTCGGACGACGATGGCCGTTTGCAGCTACTCGGCTTTCGTGCGAGAACTCAGCTCGCGCATCCCGCGGACGCATCCGCTCCACCTGGGCATCGCCGAGGCGAACGTCCGTCATGGCACCTCCCGAGCGCGACCTGCAGCCACTCCGCGAGCGGCGGTTGGGTGCTCCGTGCGACGCGTCCGGGTCGCAGGACAGCACTTCGTACTGTCGGGAATGTTGATATGCAGGCGTCAGTCGAGCGTCACCTGACGCGAGCGGGTGGCCCATCGGGAATGCTGACTAACCGACCCGGGCTTCAGGTGGGTCCGGGGTGTACGTCCGCACGTCCGAGTGCGCGCCGAGCGATGCCGACCCCGTGAGTCCCTCGACCACCACCTCGTCGCCCAGGATCGCCCCGTGGAGCCGGACCCGCTCCAGGCGGCAGTTGCGCCCGACGATCGCGTTCTGCACCGTGCTGTCGCGCACCACGGTTCCTGCCTCGATCGAGGCGTACGGGCCCACGGTCGAGCGCTCGATCGTGACCCCGGCCTCGATGTAGCAGGGCTCGACCACCTTCGCACCGGCCCCGGGCCGCGGCGCCGGCGGCCGCTTCTCGGGATGCCGGTCGAGCAGGATGCGGTTGGTCTCCAGCGTGGTCGCGACCGTGCCGCAGTCGTACCAGCCCGAGACCTCGGCCGTCCGGATCTTCGCCCCGCGCTCGATCATCCACTGGAAGGCGTCGGTGAGGAACCACTCGCCCTTGTTCTGGGGCGAGGCCAGCACGTGGTCGATGCCCTGCCACATCTGGTCCACGGCCCGCACCCAGTACAGGCCGATGTTCGCCAGCTTGGAGATGGGCTCGCGGGGCTTCTCGACGATCTTCGTCATGTAGCCCTTCGCGTCGGTCACCACCACGCCGAACCGCTGGTAGTCCTCCACCTCCTTGGCCCAGATGATCCCGGCGTCGCTGCTGCCCTTCACGATCGAGAGGTCGGCGTCGAACACGGTGTCCACGAAGATGATCATCACCGGCCCGTGCACGTGCGGCCTCGCCAGGTGGATCGCGCCCGCCGTGCCGTCCTGCACCTGCTGCTCGATGAACCGGGACGGGATCGGGTAGCGCTGCCGGGCGTAGGCCTCCACCTGCTCCTTGAGGTGCCCGGTGATGAAGATCAGCTCCTCGACGTCCAGGCCCTCGAGCCGGTCCATCACCCAGTCCATCACGGGCCGGCCGGCGACCTTGATGAGCGGCTTGGGCACGGTGTGGGTGTGCGGCCGCAACCGCGTCCCCTTCCCGGCCAGCGGAATGATGACCTGCACGCTAGGCCCTCCCGTAGCGGTCCTGGAGGCGGACCACGTCGTCCAGGTGAGGAGTGGAGGCCTCCAGCACGTCGGTGTGCTCGAGCGCCTCGAACTGGTGGACCATGCCGGTCGGCACGCGCTGCGCCTCGCCGGCGATCATCTCGCGGTCCACCAGCTCGCCGGCGGCGTCGCGGTAGCGGAAGATCATCCGGCCGCGCAGCACGTAGATGGACTCGTCCTTCCGCTCGTGGTACTGCAGGCTCAGCAGCTGGCCGGCCTCGATGTGGAGCAGCTTGCCGACGTACGCGTCGGTGACCGCCCAGTGGACCTCGTAGCCCCAGGGCTTGGCGACGCGCTTCGGCTCGAACCGGCCCGGATGCTCGGTCACGCCCCCTCCGCGAGCGACAGGGTGAACGACGAGGGGGTCGTCACGCAAGCCCGGACGCAAATCCCGCAGCCCACGCACGCGGTCCCGATCACCGGCCGGCCGGCGTCGTCGAGGTCCAGCGCGGCGGCCCCCACCGGGCACACCCGCGCGCACACGCCGCACTCGATCCCCTGGAAGGCGATGCACCGGCCGCGGTCGAGCGCCAGCGCGCCCATCGTCTCGCCCGCCCACCCTCCGACCGGCGGGACCAGCGCGCCCGTCGGGCAGACCGTCGCGCAGAACATTCCCTCGCAGGCGATGCACGGCTGCACCAGCGGCTCGATGATGGGCGTCGCCGCCGCCAGGCCCGCGTTAGCGGGCGCGCTCACGATCGCGTCCACCGGACACGCCTCGATGCAGTACCCGCAGCGGGTGCAGGCGGCGAGGAACGCCGGCTCGGCGATCGCACCCGGCGGGCGGAAATGCCGCCGCGGCGCGTAGCGCTCGGCCAGCAGGCTGCCGGCCTGCCCGACCATCAGCTTCAACGCCTCGGAAAGGAAGCCGCGGCGGCCGACGGGCGCGTCCCCGCCGCTCACCAGGCTTCCTCGAGGCTCCACACCACGCGGAGCTTGAACACCCCGTCCCCCGCCGCAGCGGCGACGGCGGCCGCGGGCCGTGACACCACCAGCGGCAGGTCCAGGCGGGTCGTGAAGTGCGTCGGGCCCACGCGGTGCGCCACGCCGATCCCGAGGCCCGCGTCGCCGGCCGCGTCGCGGCCGAGCGCGGCGCGGTCGAGCCACGCGCCGTCCGCGAAAGCGCGGAGCGAGACCGAGCGGAACAGTCCCGCGCCCGGACGCTGGTACAGCCGGTAGCCGGCCTCGAGTCCCATCCCGACCAGCCAGCTGGCGCCGACCGCGGGCGCGAAGCCCCGGAGGCCGCCGCCGCCCGGCGCCTGGTAGTGCACCCCGTCGCGCGTGAGCAGCGAGCCGGCGCTCCTGAGCAGCGGATTGGCGAACGTCTCGTACGGGTCGGCGCCCGAGAGGAAGATGCGCCGCTCGGGCGGCACGGCCGCGCCGCCGAGCGTCCCCGCCGCCACCGTGCGGAAGGAAACCTCGAACGCTCCGGCACGCGCGGCGCTGCGCAGGTCCAGGAGGCCGCGGGCGTAGGTGGCGCCGCGCAGCGAGTGCGCGACGCCGACCACCGGGGCGAACGCCTCGCCCACCGTCAGCTCCACGCGCGACCGCTGCGACCCGGCGGCGCCGGCGCGCGTCGCCTCCGCCCACCCGGTGAGCTCGGCGGTGTTGGTGTCGGACCAGCGGCTCCGGTCGAGATAGCGCGCGTCGGTCACCGTCATCAGCGCGAGGGCGAGGCCGGCGCGCGCCTCCACCGGGCCCTGGTAGTGCGGGCTCAGGTCGAGCGAGCCGCCCAGGCGCCCGCCGGTCCGCCCCTCGACCGACCAGCTCGTGGCCTCCGTCTCCCGCCGCGGAGCGCGGCCCGAGACGGGGTTCCGCAGCGACACGTAGTAGTCCGGACGCCACCGGCCGCGCGCCGGGCCGCCCTTGCCGATCGTGACGCCCGTGGGCCAGGTGAGCTGCGACAGGTTCAGCTCGTACCGCCCGAGGTAGTTCGACCGGGACTGCAGGCCGAAGGTGAGGCCGCCCGCGTCGTCGTACCACGCCAGCGGGAGCCAGTTCACCACCAGGCGGTCGCGTCGCGCCGGCGTCGTCGCGGACCATCCCAGGCGCTCCTCCCGCAGGCCGCCCGCGGTGGAGCCGATGAACGGGACCGGGACCTCGACGTTGTTGAGGTAGTTCCAGTCCATGGTCTGGCGCGCCGGGTCGAGCTCCACGCGGCCGGGCCTGGAGGTGGTCCGAACCTCGACCGTCTCGCGCCGCTCCACGCCGCGCGCGCGCACCACGACCATGGAGTCGACGGTCGGCACCGCGATGTCCACCGGCATCACGCCGTCGCCCAGCCGCTCGATCTCGATGGCCGTGACCCAGCCGCCGGCGTCGTGGCGGCGCCGCACCTTGCGCAGCGCGTAGTCCACCAGCGGCGTGCCGTGCAGCCACTCCGCGAAGAACCACGACAGGTCCTGGTGCGACACCTCCTCCGCGACGGCCTCGAAGCGCTCCGACGTGACGTGCCGCAGGCGCCACCGCGCGTAGTACTCGCGCAGCACGCGCTCGAACGTCGCCTCGCCCAGCACGTAGCGCAGCATCTCGAGGATCAGCTGGCCCTTGGTGTAGATCATCCGCGCGTAGGTGCCGTAGTCGCGGTACTCCTCCGCCGGCAGCACCACCGGCTGGCTCCACCCGTCCAGGTCGAAGCCGAGGATCAGGCGCTGCGTCTCGCGGCTCGGCACGCCCATCCCGCGCGACTGGAAGCTCCACCCCGTCTGGAAGGTGGTGAAGCCCTCGTCGAGCCAGCCTTCCTTCCACTCGTTGTTCCCGAGAATGCCGTAGCTGTAGAGGTGCCCCAGCTCGTGGAGGACGAGCGATTCGCCGGCCCCTCCCAGCATCACCATCATCGGGAACTCCGTGCCGCCGTCCTCGATGCGGTGCACCAGCGTCGCCTGCGGCCAGGCGTACGGCCCGTACAGCCGGTCGAGCCAGGCCAGCGACCGCGCGGCGCGGTCCACCGCGACGCCCCGGCCCCAGCTCAGGCTGTCGCCCGGCAGGTACAGCGCGCGGATCACCGTCGGACCGTAGCGACCTTCCTCGTAGCGGTAGTCCGGGTTGCAGGAGAAGGCGAAGTGCTCGACGGAGTCGGCGTAGAAGCGGACGACCTTCCGGCCTGCGGCCGGATTACCGGTCCCGAACGGGCCGGGGTTGGGGATTCGAGTTTGGGGGCTGGGGACGTCGCCGTACCAGTCGCGCTGCAGCGTCACCGGCGTCCCGGCCGTCGCGCGCGCGCCGGCCCAGCCGGGATCGCCCGCGACCGGCACGCCGGTCGCGCCGCACACCTGGTCGGCCACGAGGTCGAGCGTGACGTCGTAGGTCCCGTACTCCCCGTAGAACTCGCCCTCCGGGTAGAGCGGATGGGCCTCCCAGCCGAACCGGTCGTAGACCGCCACCTCGGGATACCACTCGGCGAAGTCGTAGCGGCGGCCCTGACGTCCCTGCCGCCGCGGGACGACGCTGAGGCGCGCCTGCCAGTCGAGCGACACCAGGGTCGAGTCGCCGGGGGCGAGCGGCCGGGGGAGCGTGATCTCGGCGACCGTCGAGTCGGGCGCGCCGGGATAGCGGACCCGGACCTCCGTGCCGCCGACGGCGACGGTGCCCAGCCGCTCGTAGGCGTAGTACGGATCGGGGAGCACCGCGTACCAGCTCCGGCCGTTCTCCGCCGTCTCGCGCGCCGCCCACTTCGAGCCGGGGCGGAACGCGTTGAGGTAGAGGTGGAACGCCATCGTGGCCAGCGTGTCCGGGCTGTTGTTGCGGTACCACATCCGGCCGGACGCGCTCAGGACGCCGGACGGCTCGTCGAGCCTGGCGCCGATGGTGTAGCGGAGGTCCTGCTGGAAGTAGGGCGCCGGGCCAGCGGGGCGCGCGGCGCCGGCTTGCTGGACGACGAGGGTGGCGAAGGCCAGGAGGGCGTGCACCTCCGAAGCTTACCTCGCGCTGTCGCCGCCGCCCAGCCGCGCGTGCAACATCCGGTGCCGCAGCAGACGGAGTCTGCGCCGCAGCGATCCGTCGAACACCCGGTCGCCGGAGCGGACCACCACGCCGCCCAGCAGGGCGGGCTCGGTGCGGAAGTGGGCCCGCACCGTCTTGCCGAACACGCGACCGAGCCGCTCCGTGACGGCCTTCTGCAGCGCCGCGTCGGCCGGCCGCGCCGTGGTCACGACGGCGTGGACGCGCCCGAGGCGGGCGTCGACCAGCTGCTCGTACTCGACGGCGATCTCCCCGATCATCCCTTGCCGGCCCCGCTGTACGACGACCTGGAGGAAGCGGATGAACGGAACAGGCGCCACGCCGTGCAGCGCGCGCTCGATGAGCCGCTGCTTCGCCGCCTTCGCGATGCGCGGTGACATGAACACCCCGCGCAGCCCGGGGTCGGCGGCGAGCACGCCGGCGACGGCGTCGAGCAGCTCGCTGCTGCGCGCCGCCGCGTCCTTGGCCCGCGCCGTGGCCAGCAGCGCCTCGGCGTAGTTGCGGGCGACGGTCGTGTCTCTCACGACCGCGTCTGGTGCAGGCTGTCGAGGTACTCGCGCACCAGCCGGCGGTCGGCTTCGCTGTCCAGGTTCCGCTCCAGCACCTTGCTCGCGGCGGCCAGGGACAGCTCCACCGCCTCGCCGCGCAGGTCCGCCAGCGCCTTCTCGCGCTCCGCCGTGATCTCCCGGCGCGCCCGCGCGATCAGCTCCTCGTGCTCGGCGCGCGCGCGGGCCAGAATCTCCTCCCGCGCCTTCTCCGCGGCCTGGCGCCCCGATGCCAGCACCTCCTGCGCCTCGCCCTGGGCGCGCGCCAGCTTCTGCTGGTAGTCGGACAGCAGCCGCTGGGCATCCTGGTTGGCCTGCTCGGCGGCCGCGATCTGCGCCGCGATCCGCCGCTCGCGCTCCTCGACGGTCTTCAGGAGCGCCGGCCAGCCCTTCCAGGCGAGTACGGCGAACAGGATCCCGAAGATCACGAGCGTCCACAAGGACACGCCCGGATTGATCGTGAACGGCCCCTTGGGCGCTGCTTCCGCCGCCTGCAGGAGCAGGCTCAAGACCGGCATCACAGCACCTTGAACAGGAGCGCGAACACCACGGCCGCCAGCGCCACCCCTTCGACCAGCGCGGCCGTCAGGATCATGGCGCCGCGGATGTCGGCCGACGCCTCCGGCTGCCGCGCGATCGCCTCGACCGCCTGGCCCCCGATCCGGCCGATCCCCAGGCCCGCGCCGATCACGGCGAGCCCCAGGCCCAGACCGGCGCCCAGCAGTGCGTTGTTGTTCTTCGCGACCGCGGCCGCGTCAGCAACGGCTTGCATCATGGACATCTGTCCCTTCCTCCCGACAGGTGTGAACGGCGTCTAGTGCTCGTGCTGCATCAACCCGATGAACGTGGACGTCAGCAACGCGAAGACGTACGCCTGGATGAACGCCACCAGCAGCTCGATCGCCATCATGAACAGCACGAACGCCACCGACCCGCCGGCGACGGCCCAGCGGAAGTAGCGGATGTTGCCGAACAGGAAGATCAGCGACAGCAGCGACAGCATGACGAAGTGACCGGCCGCCATGTTGGCGAACAGACGCAGCATCAGGGCGAACGGTTTCACCACCTTCCCGATGATCTCGATGGGCGTCATGATCAGCGTGAGCAGCACCGCCGTGACTCCCGTCGTGCCCGGCGGCGTGAAGACGATCGTCTTCAGGTACCCTTTCGGCCCCAGGGTCAGGAACCCCGAAATCTCGATGGTCAGCAGCGCCGTGAACGCCAGCGCCCCGGTGACCATGAAGCTGCCCGTGGGCCTCTCGCCGTACGGGACCAGGCCCAGCAGGTTGCAGTAGAGGATGAACCAGAACAGGGTGAGGATGTAGGGCGCGAACTTGGCGCCGTTCTTGCGGCCGATGCTCGCGATCGCCACATCGTCGCGGATGAACAGGCACGTGACCTCGATCATGGCCGCCACGCCCCGCGGGGCGCCGTTGCCGGTGGCCCGCTGGCGGTTCAGCGCGCGCGCCGTCAGGAACACCGTCAGACAGACCAGCAGGGCCGCGACCGCCATGAACACCACGTTCCGCGTGGGCGAGAGGTCGATCGCCTTGCCGCCCACGTTGACGATCCAGCCGGTCGGCAGGTGGATAGGCCCCAGGTGGAGCCACTCGCCGAACGGCACCTCGATCTCGTGCGCGTCGCCGGTGCGCTCGAGGATCATCCGTCCGATGTCGGGCGTCTGCATCATTCGAGAAACCGCGTCTCCGCGTAGAGGAGCGTGAGCAGCACGGCGAGGAACCCCAGCGCCGTCCACAGCGGCGGCAGCACCGTCCGGGTCGCGAGCACCACCGCGGCCAGGGCCACCGCGCTGCCCCCGCGGATCGCGACGCCCGACGCCCAGCGCCGCACGAACTCCGGCGTGCCCGCCTTCATCCCCGGCCGGAGCAGGGCCACCGCGGCGACCTGCGCCGCCGTCGCGAGCCCGCCGCCCACCAGGGAAGCTGCGAGACCCCCCACCCCCGCAACGGCCGCCGCGACCGCCGCCACCACCAGCTCCGCGGCGCCGCCGATCCAGGCCATCCGGACCACCCAGCTCACGGCGCCCCGCCCCCGCCCCCGCCTCCGGATCCGCCGCGTCCCTTCGTGCCCGGCGACTCGGCGAGCACCCGCAGGATGAAGGCGTACATCCCGCCCGCGAGGCCCACGAGCACGCCGATCAGCGTGAAGATCGGGCGCGTGTGGAGCCAGCGATCCACCAGCATGCCGGCGCCGAGGAACAGCAGGACCGCGAGCGCCAACTGGAACCCGGCCGCCACGATGGCGTAGCCCGCGCCGAAGCCGCGGCCTTCAGGGCTCTCGTCCGGTTCCAGGGCCATTCGGGCGGCGGAAATATACCCCTTGTGAAAAGCGCCGCAAAGTCGTTCCCCATTGACGATTGGCGGCCCACGCGGCCTCGGGGCGCCGGCCAACGCGGGCCGCAGGGCGTCTCATCGATCGGTGGCGCCGACCGGCCTCGAGGAGTCCAGCACCTGCCGGAACCGCGGCTCGCTCCGCAACGCATCCAGCTCGGGGAACTGCAGGAAGAACCACAGCTCGGCGCCGCGCCGCTCCGGCGGCACGCGCTCGAGAAAGGCCAGCGCGTCCTCCCTCTCCCCGGCCGAGGTGAGCGCAGCGCCGATCCAGCGAGCCTCTTGGACCGTCGGACGGCGAGGATCCTCGATACTCTCCGCCAGCCGGTCGGCGATCGACCGCGCCTGGGCCGTGTCGCCTTCGCGGGCCGCGAGGATGGCGAGCACCGCCTCGCCCCAGTAAGTGAAGCCCTGTGGACCGAGCCGGCGCGTCCGCTCGGCGTCCGCGCGTGCCCCGGCCACATCGCCGAGCAGCATCCTGGTGTGCGCGCGGTCGTTGAGCACCCAGAAGGCGGCCGAGTCGATCGCCAGCGCGCTGTCCTGCCACACCAGCGACTCCGCGTAGCGGCGCCCGACGATGAACAGCAGGCTGAGCTCGTCGAGGGTGATCGCGCGCGCGGGGTCGATGGCGAGCGCACGCCGATAGGTCGCGGCCGCGGCCGAGTCCCGGCCCGAGATCATGAGGAGCCACGCGTACTGGTGGTACGCCTCGGCGTTTCCGGGATCGAGGGCGATCGCGCGCCGGAACGCCGCCTCCGCTCCGGCGGGCGAGCGTGGGTCGCGGTGGCTCAGCAGGTAGGCCCGCGCCATCCAGCCGTCCGACAGCAGGGAGTCCTGCTGCAGCACCAGGTCCGCCTCCCGCATGCCCCGGGCGACCAGGCTGTCGTCGCCGAGACCCGGATACGGCCAACCCCAGTCCAGGTACAGTCCGTAGGCGTACGCCGCGCGCGCCCGCGCACGCACGAAGGCGGAGTCCTGCGCCGTCGCGGCCTGGTATTCGGCGATGGCCCGCCGGGTGGCGCTGGCGGTGCGCTGCGCGAGGTAGTAGTTGCCACGGAGGAAGTGGTCGTAGGCCGCCGCGCTGCGGGTCGGGCGCTCCGCCAGCAGGGCCCGCTCGGCGGGCAGCAGCCGGCCGGCGATCGCTCCGGCGACGGCGATGGCCACGTTCTCCTCCACGGCCAGCACGTCGCCGTCGGCGCGGTCGTACTGGTTCGACCACACGGTGACCCCGGTGGACGCGCGCAGCAGCTCGACCGAGATCCGCACCCGGCCGACGCCGCGGCGCACCCCGCCGCTCACCAGGTAGCCGACGTGCAGCTCGCGGCCCAGCGCCTGGGGGGGCAGCTGCTCCGCGTGCGGCAGTCTCCGCACGGCCGTCCGGGACGCCACGACCAGCCGGCCGAGCTGCCCGAGGCGCGAGGTGATCTCGTCCGTGAAGCCGTCGGCGAGGTAGGCGTCCGCGCTGTCGCGCGACTCGTTGAGGAACTCGAGCACCGCCACGCCCTGCGCTGCGCGCGTCGCCGTCCGCTCGCACGGCTGCGGCGTGCCGTCCGGGCACTGGGCGCCGAGCCGGGCGGGCGCCGCGACGAGCGCGAGCATCAGGACCGCGCGGTACGCCCTGGTCACGCGTGCCTCCCAATCTCCTCGGGCCGACGGGCGATGGATGCGCCTAAGGTAAGGCCCACCCGAGTCCCGCAGCCAGCGCCCGGGCCCTCGGCCGCGCGGGCGGACCGATTGACCCTCGCCGCGTGGCCGGGGTAACCTAGGTCCATGAGCACGCTACCGTTTCCGTCCAAGGGCGAGCGCGACGTCGAGCTGCTCGAGCGGCTGGCCGCGGCGCGCTCCCGGCTCCTCGAGCAGGTGGGCCGGCGGATCGTGGGCCAGCGCGAGGTGCTCGACGGCATCCTCGCCGCGCTGCTCTCGGGCGGCCACGCACTGCTCGTGGGCGTGCCCGGACTCGCCAAGACGATGATGGTCTCCTCGGTCGCGGAGACGCTCGGCCTCAAGTTCGCGCGGATCCAGTTCACGCCCGACCTGATGCCGAGCGACATCACGGGCACCGAGGTGATCGAGGAGGACCGCACCACGGGCGGGCGGGCCTTCCGGTTCGTGCCCGGGCCGCTGTTCGGCAACATCGTGCTGGCCGACGAGATCAACCGCACGCCCCCCAAGACGCAGGCGGCCCTGCTGCAGGCGATGCAGGAGCACGCGGTGACCGTGGCGAGCCAGACCTACCGGCTCTCGGAGCCCTTCTTCGTGCTCGCCACGCAGAACCCGATCGAGCAGGAAGGGACCTATCCGCTGCCCGAGGCCCAGCTCGACCGGTTCATGTTCGAGCTGCACGTCGCGTATCCCTCGCGGGAGGAAGAGGAGCAGATCGTCGAGTGGACGACGGGTGAAGCCACCGCCGCCCTCGCGCCGGTCCTCCCGGGCGAGGAGCTGCTGGAGCTGATGGCGCTGGTGCGCCGGATCCCCGCTCCCAGGGTCGTCGTGCAGGCCGCGGTCAAGCTGGCGCGCATGACCCGGCCGTCCGAAGCGGCGGCCCCGCCGGCCGTGAAGGAATACGTCGCGTGGGGCGCCGGACCGCGGGCATCGCAGTTCCTGGTGCTGGGCGCCAAGGCGCGCGCGGCGATGGACGGGCGGCCGATGGCGGACCTCGAGGACCTGGACGCGGTCGCCCTCGCGGTCCTGCGGCACCGGATCGTGGTCAACTTCCACGCCGAGGCGGCGGGGAGGACGGCGGACGACATCGTGCGGGAGGTGGCCGAGACCGCCCGTCGCCCGTAGACGGCCCGGCCGGCTTTCGGGCTACTGGCCTTCGGAGATCTCGTTCAGCCGGCCGAGCAGCGGCCGGAGCGCGTCCGCCGTGAGACTGGTCTTCACCGTGACCAGGATGTTCCCGAAGCTCGCCGAGCCGGTGGAGTAGGGATAGGCTTCCGACGCCGGCATGATGCGGAGCGCGGTGACCATGGCCGGCCCCGTTCCGCCCCGCACGTTCGCGCCTGCCCGCGTCTCCGTGAGCACGATCCGCTCGCACGCCGACGTCAACTGCGCGATGCGCACCCGGGTGCGGGGTCCCGACGTCGAGGCCGTGATGGTCTCGATCGGAAGCCCCTGGATCGCGCCGAGCGTGCCGCCGAGCGTCGCGGTGGCCTGGACGCGATCGATCGGCGTCCAGCCGCCGGCCGCGAGCTCCCGGTCCGCCTCGCACGTCCCGGTCACCCGCTGCATGCGGCTGAGGCTGATGTCCGCCGCCACGGTGCCTCCGGCCGTCGCTTGGGCCTGGGCGCTCCCGGACGCGTAGCCGTCGGCGCCGGCCTGCAGCGCGACCTGCCCGGCCGGAACGTCCCGGATCTCGAACGCGCCTGACGCGTCGGCCACGGCCGACAGCGCGGTGCCGCGCACCGTGACCCTGGCTCCGGCGACCGTGCCGCCGGCAGCGTCGCGCACGACCCCGTGCACCACACCCGTCGTGGGCGCCGGCTGCGGCGCGGGCGTGGCCGGCGGGGCGGCCGGCTGCGCGGCGGCCGTCACGGGCCGCGGCGCCGGCGCTGCCGTCCGCACCGGGGTGGGCTTCGGGGCGCGCGTCTCGGGTGCGGTGTGCGGCGCCAGCGCGGGGTGCGTCACGGGTGGCGCCGAAACCGCCACGGGCGTCGCCGGACTCGCGGCCGGCGGCGATGCCGTGAGGGCCGGCCGGCCGCCGGCCTGCGTCACGCTCTGCGCCTCGGCGTTCGCGTCGGTCGGAAGGTCGAGACGCACGTTGCGGCCTCCCTTCGTGACCTGTCCCGCGACGTACCCGATGAGGGCGACGAACGCGATGACGGCCGCGACGGCCAGCGAGCGCAACGGGAAGGCCTGGTGCGGGGTCGCCGTCTTCGCGCCGTTGGTGGAGCCCGCCTCCGCTCCGGCGCGGAAGCGTTCCAGGCGGCGCGGCTCTCCCCGGGCTGCTCCGCCGTCCGGCGCGGGCGGGCCGCCCGCCATCCGGACGCCTGCCGTCGTCGCCCGCCGCTCCACGGGGGGCCGGGTCCCCGGCGCATCCGTGGACCTCGTCTGGCCGCCTCCCGCCGGCGCGGCGGCGGCGCGCGTCTGGGCGCGGGCGCCACGGATCATGTCGAGCGACTGGTCCGGGGTCACCAGCCACTTGAGGTCGACGGCCTCGGCGGCCGCGCCGGGCGCCGCCGGGGCGGTCGCCGGCGCCGGGACCTCGGCCGGCGTGGGCGTGGCCGCCGGCTCCGCCGCGCCCGCCGGCTGGGCGGCCGCAGCCGCCGGCACGTCGCCCGCCGCGGCGACGCGGCCGGCCCCGTTGTCGCCGTGCTCGGCCCCCGCGCCCCGCTCGATGTCGCGCCGCGGCGTGAACTCGCCGCGCCGCACTCCCGGACGCGCGGCGGGTGCGGCCGCCGCCGCGGCCTCGCCGGGACGCGGCACCGG
>Ga0335070_10005376_pt1 | contig 15037 bp, 12 predicted proteins | sample Lox_Sample_13_FD_206722 | JGI IMG/M metagenome (GOLD analysis project Ga0335070, IMG submission 206722) | Soil microbial communities from Loxahatchee National Wildlife Refuge, Florida, United States - Lox_Sample_1.3 | ecosystem: Environmental > Terrestrial > Soil > Wetlands | place: USA... | reverse complement strand
CGTGTGCTTTATCGTGCCGGCCGGCCTCCTCACGCTCGCACTCGCATGGGCGTACGTGCGCTTCGGCGCGCGCCCGCAAGCTGGGGCGTTGCTCTACGGGATCAAGCCGGTGATCATTGCCGTGGTGATTCAGGCGCTGTGGGGGCTCGGCCGGACGGCGGTCAAGACCGCGCCGCTCGCCGCGCTGGGAGTGCTGGCCGTGGCGGCGAACGCCCTGGGCGTGAACGAGATCGCGGTTTTGCTCTGCGCTGGTGCCCTGGCGGCCGGGCTGCACTCGGTCACCACACGTCTGTGGCAGTCGCCGTCGGGCCTTGCTGGATGGGCTGGAAGCACGGCCCCCTTGGTCGCGGCGACCGCCGGCACCGTCGTCAGCGCATTCAGTTTGACCGCGCTGTTTCTCTTCTTCCTGAAGGTCGGCGCCATTCTGTTCGGCAGCGGGTATGTGCTGTTGGCCTTCCTGCGCGCCGACCTGGTCGATCACTGGCATTGGCTCACCGATGCCCAGCTGCTCGATGCGGTGGCCATGGGACAGGTCACCCCCGGCCCCGTGTTCAGCACGGCGACGTTCGTGGGCTACGTCCTCGGAGGACTCCCGGGTGCATTGGTCGCCACGATCGGCATCTTCCTGCCGTCGTTCGTCTTCGTGGCGCTCAGTGGCCCGCTCATACCGCGACTGCGCCGTTCCGCTACCGCCGGGGCGTTTCTCGACGGGGTCAACGTCGGGGCGCTGGCACTGATGGCGGTCGTCACGTTCACCCTGGCGCGGGCGGCGGTCGTCGACGGTTTCACCGCATTGCTCACCGCCGTGAGTGCCGTGCTGCTGCTGCGCTTTCGTGTGAACTCCGCCTGGCTCGTGCTCGGGGCGGCGCTCATCGGTTTCGCCGTGATGGAACTCCGGTGATGAGATTGCCGGCGGCATCGCGCTGGCGCATCTTCTCGCGGGGGCGTGGCGCGCTGCCTCATCCACGTACAGCCGCGCAGCATTCGCCCTTCGCATTCGTGGGTGCTAAGAAAGCGCCGTGGTGCATGTGGGGGCGTATCAACTGGCGGTGGAGCGGGATGGCCTCGGCACCGTCGATGCGCGTGTGCGCGGGCGGATTGATATCGAAGAGGCGCAGCGCCTGTTGGATGACATGACCGCGCAGCTCGCCGGGGTACGTGGAGAGGTGCGGCTGGATCTGTCGGGCGTCGACTACTTCGACAGCGGTGGCGGCGCGGTGGTCTTCGCGTTGCGCCAGCGCTTAGCGCGTGACGGCGTCGCGCTCAAAATCTCCGGCTCGACACCGGCCATCGACGGCTTTCTCAGCTTGGTGGATGAGGAGGCTCTGCTCCATCCGCCACACCCTGCGGCGCTGCGGGCGGTCAGCCTGACGGCGCGCATCGGCGGCGAAACGCTGAAGGTCCTCTCCGATTTCCGCAAGCTCGTCCTGTTCACCGGCGAGCTCATTCTGGGTCTGCGCGATGCCGTCCTGCACCTCGACCGCATGCGCTGGCGCGAGACCTGGCTTTACATGGAGCGCACCGGCCTCGACGGCGTGCCGATCGTGTCGCTCATCAGCTTCTTGATGGGACTGATCACCGCGTTCCAAGCCGCCGTGCAGCTCGAGCAGTTCGGCGCCGACATCTACATCGCGAATCTCGTCGGTCTCTCGATCACGCGCGAGCTGGGACCACTGATGACGGCCATCATCGCTGCCGGCCGCTCCGGCGCGGCGTTCGCCGCCGAGATCGGCACGATGAAGGTGTCCGAGGAAGTCGATGCGCTCACGACGATGGGGCTCGATCGCACCCGCTTCCTGGTGACGCCGAAAGTCGTGGCGCTGCTGCTGATGCTACCGTGCCTGACGCTGGTCTCCGACATCGTGGGGATTCTCGGTGGTTTGACCGTCGGCGTGCTCGGCCAGGGGCTTCCCATGCAGGTTTACGTGCGGCAAACACGCCTGGCGATGCGCGTCTGGGACGTGGCCTCCGGTCTGATCAAGAGTCTGGCCTTCGCGATCTTGATTGCCGGCGTCGGCTGCCTGCGCGGCTTTCAAGCGGAGACCGGGGCCGAGAGCGTCGGGCGCATCACCACGTCGGCGATCGTCGCTGGCATCTTCCTGATCATCGTGACCGATGCGGTCTTCACCATGTTGTTCCATTATTGGTAGCCCCATGCCCGCTGAAACGAAGACCACGCCAGCGGCGCCGCCCGCGATCCAGGTGCAACACCTCATCGCCCGCTATGAAGATCGCACGATCCTCGACGGCGTCAGCTTCGAGGTGCGGCGCGGCGAGCGCTTCTTCATCGTCGGCGGCTCGGGGTGCGGGAAGACCACCTTGCTGCGCCACATCATCGGCCTCAACCGCCCGTGGTCGGGACGCGTGCTCATCAATGGTGCGGACATTGCCTCCGCCGACGAGGATGAGCTGCGGCGCATCCAGCGCAACTTCGGCATGCTGTTCCAGTCGGGCGCGTTGTTTGGGTCGCTGACACTCGGGGAGAACGTGGCGCTCTTGCTGGAGGAGTACACGTCGCTGCCTCGCGAGACGATCGACCTGCTGGTGCGCATCAAGCTGAGCATGGTCAAGTTGGCGGGGTTCGAGGACTTCATGATCGCCGAGCTGTCCGGCGGCATGAAGAAGCGCGCCGCGCTGGCGCGGGCGGTGGCCCTCGACCCGAGCATTCTGTTCTTCGACGAGCCCTCGGCCGGCCTCGATCCGGTCACCTCAGCGGGGCTCGACGAACTCATCATTCAGGTCAATCGCAGCCTCGGCACCACCATTGTCGTGGTGTCGCACGAGCTGCCCAGCATCTTCACCGTCGCCGATCGCGTCATCATGCTCGACGGCGAGGCCAAAGGGATCGTTGCGCAGGGGAAACCGTTGGAGCTGCGGGCAGGGCACCCGGACCCGCGCGTCCATGCCTTCTTCAATCGGCAGCCAGGGGCCGCGCACAGGAGGACGAACGATGGCAACCGAAGCGCATAAGTTCCAGGTCGGCGTCTTCGTCATCGCAACGACGGTCGTCGGCATTGCGGCAGCGATCTGGCTGGGGGCCAGCCGCTTCTTCGAGAAGACCCAACCGTACGTCACCTATTTTTCGGAATCGGTGCAGGGGCTGGATCCCGGTTCGGCCGTGAAATATCGCGGCGTGCCGGGCGGCCACGTCGCCGAGATCCGCATCGCGCCCGATGGTGAGCTGATCGAAGTGCTCATGGACATCGATCTGAACACCGCCAAGCAGCTCAAGCGCGACCCGAGCTTGCGCGCGACGCTCGAGCTCAGCGGGATCACCGGCCTGCGCTACGTCGAGATCGACCGCCGCTCCGGCGACGCCCTGCATCAGGCCCCGGTGCTCACCTTCAAGCCCCCATGTGAGGTCATTCCCTCCTCGCGCTCCAGCTTCAAGGCGATCCAGAGCGCCCTGGGTGACGTGTACGACCGTGTCATGCAACTCGATCTGGCCGGCATCTCGGCGGAGGCCAAGACGGCGTTGCAAGCGGCGACGCAGGTGCTGCGCGACGAGCGCATTGACGCGGTGCTGAGCAACCTCAAGTCGACGACGCAGTACACCAGTCAGGTGACCAAGAATCTCGAAGCGATGACGCAGGGTGTCCACCTCGCCCCAGCGGTCCAAAACGCCACCGAAGCGACTGCTGAGGCCAAGGTGCTCATCAACGATCTCAGTAAGGGTGCGTTGGGCCGGCAGCTCGGGCAGACTATCGAGCAGTACAACCAACTGGCGCAGGCGGCGCAGCAAGTGGTGGGAGGAATGCAGTACACGCTGGAGCGTTTGGACCGCACGGCCAGCAGCCTGCAGCTGCTCAGCGAGGAGCTGCGCGGGCAGCCGTCACTGTTGCTGTTCGCGGAGCCGCCACCGCCGCGCGCCCCCGAAGGGGGGACCAAATGAGGCGGCGCGGTGCCTGGTTGCTGCTGCTCGGCGGAGTGGTGGCCGGTTGTTTTCATCTCAGCCAGCCGTCGCCTGACATCCGCGAGTATCACCTCGACTATCCATCGCCGACGGTTGCGGGCGAGCGCGTGCTTGTGACGTTGCGCATTGCGCCGCTGGGGGTCGCCGCCATGTACGACCGCCAGGCGATCGCCTACAGCGACGGTCCATACTCGGGCGGCACGTACTACTATGCGCGCTGGAGCACCAATCCGAGCGCCATGATCACCGACCTGCTAGCCCGCGACTTCGTGGCTTCACAGTTGTATCGTGCGGTTCAGCAAGGCCCGCCCACGGTTCCCTCCGACTATCAGTTGGGTGGGGAAATCGAGGAAATCGCCGAGCGCACGCGGACGGCTGGCTGCACCGCGCGCTTGCGCCTGCGCGCCCTCCTGGTGCGGGTGCGCGCCACAGCCACGCCGGTGGTGTCGCAAACGGTCTACGCGGCGGAAGAGCCGTGTGCCTGCAACGACGCCAGAGCGCTGGCACAGGCGATGAGCCAAGCCATGGCGCGGATCTCCGAGCAACTGCAGCAGGCGGTGTACAACGCGATCGCCAAGGATCGCGCCGGCTCGTGATGTTGGACGGCAACCGGCCCGACCGTCGCGTTGTAATTGCATTGTGCCACTGCTAGTCAGCGCTCTCTATGCGCAAACACGCGTGGGTGGTGGGCGTCGTCGCGTGGCTGCTGGGCGGCGTACCAGCACACGCCGCTGTGTCCTACGCAGAACGGGTGAAGGAGACCGTGCTGCCGAACGGGTTGAAGGTCCTCCTGCTCGAGGACCACAAGGCACCGGTGGCGGTCTTCCAGGTCTGGTATCGCGTCGGCTCGCGCAATGAGCAGCTGGGCAAGACGGGGCTGTCGCACCTGCTCGAGCATCTGATGTTCAAAGGCACGAAGACCGTCGGGCCGGAGGAATATTCGAAGATCATCCAACGCAACGGCGGCAACGACAACGCCTTTACCGCGGAGGATGCGACGACCTACTTCGCCACGCTCGCCAGCGACCGGGTGTCGGTGGTGATCGATCTGGAAGCCGACCGCATGCACAACCTGACCTTCGACGAGGCGCAGTTCACGCCGGAGCATCAGGTGGTGATGGAAGAGCGCCGCTTGCGTACCGACAATAATCCGGTGGCCGCGCTCTTCGAACTGATCAACTCGACGGCGTACGAGGCGCATCCGTACGGCTGGCCGATCATCGGCTTCATGAACGACTTGCGGCAGGCGACACGCGACGACGCGCTCACCTACTATCGCGCCTACTACACCCCGGTGAACGCGTTTGTGGTGTGCACCGGCGATTTCTCTTCCAGCGAGTTGATGGAGAAGATCAGCAAGGCCTTCGCGGCGGTGCCGGCCGGAGAGCTGCCGCCGCGCGTGCGGGCCATCGAGCCGGAACAGCACGGCGAACGACGGGCCGTGCTGCACCGGGAAGCGCAATTGCCGTTCGTCGCCATCGGCTATCACGTCCCCAATCTGCGCGACAAGGACGGCGCCGCGCTGGAGGTGCTGTCCGCCGTCCTCGCCGGCGGCGAGAGCGCCCGTATGCACCAGCACCTGGTGTACGAGAAACGCCTGGTGCGTGACGCCGGCGCCAGCTACGACCTCACCACCATCGATCCCTCACTGTTCACGCTGTACGCACAGCCGTTGCCTGGGAAGTCCGCCGCGCAGGTCGAGAAGGAGTTACTCGCCGAGGTCGAGAACCTGCAACGCACGGCAGTGAGTGAGCACGAACTCACGAAGGCAAAGAACGGTCTGCAAGCGCACTTCATCTTCGCGCAGGACTCGCTCTTCTACCAGGCGCTACTGCTCGGGCAGTACGAAAGCAGCACCAGTTGGCGCGACATCGACACCTACCTGCCGCAAGTGCTCGCGGTGAGGGCCGAGGACCTGCAGCGCGTCGCTGGGCTGTACCTGACGGCGAACAACCGCACGGTCGCGACACTGGACCCGTTGCCGGTCCCGCCTGGCCGACGTCCGCCGGCGGAACGCGTGCCCCAGGGAACGGTGCATTGAGATGGGAAAGTCAGAAGGCAAAAGTCAAAAGGCAAAAGTCAAAAGCGGAAGAGCGTGGACGAGCCGTCCTTCACTTGTGACTTTTGCGTTCTGCCTTGTGACTTTTGCTTTTCTGCGTCCCGTCCACGCAGCCAGTCCTGCTGCCGACCGTCGCACGCTGCCGAATGGTGTGCGGCTCATCGTCTCCGAGCAGCACGCGCTGCCGATGGTGGTCGTTCAAGTGCTGGTCGATGCCGGCGCACGGCGCGATCCGGCCGGCAAGGAAGGGGTGGCAAGCCTGACCGCCGATCTGCTCACGGAAGGGACACGCTCGCGCACGGCCTCGCAGATCAAGGAGGCGGTGGACTTCATCGGGGCCGGGTTCGATACGTCGGCGGACACCGACTTCGCCATGATGAGCTTGACGGTGCTCCGCAATGACTTGGAGACGGGCCTGGGGTTGCTCACCGATGTGTTGCTGCATCCAACGTTTCCCGAGGCCGAGGTGGTGCGCCGGCGTGAGGCGGCGTTGGCGACGATCAAGGCAAACGAAGACAATCCGGGGAGCGTGGCGCAGCGCGCGTTCGTCGAAGCGGTCTTCCGCGGCGAGCCCTACGGACACGTGGCCATCGGCACGGCGGTGTCGGTCCAGCGCCTGACCCGCGCCGACGTCGAAGCCTTCTACAAACAGCACTACCGGCCGGATGGAACGATCATCGTGGTTGCCGGCGACGTCACTGCGGCCGACATCGAGCAACGGTTGCAGCGGGCGTTGGCGGAGTGGCAGACCCGCCAGGCCGAGCCCTTCCAGTACCCGCCAGTCAAGGCGGCGCATCCGGAGACGGTCAGCATCGACAAGCCCATCACGCAGGCGAACGTTCTCCTGGGTCACCGCGGTGTGGCGCGCGACAACCCCGACTACTACGCGCTCACCGTGATGAACTTCATCCTCGGGGGCGGCGGCTTTACCTCGCGCCTGCTCGACAACATCCGCACGAAAGCGGGTCTGGCATACTCGGTTGCCAGCTACTTCGTCGCCGGCAAGTCCCCCGGCAGCTTTCAGGTCAGCCTGCAGACGAAGAACGAATCGGCCACCGATGCCATCGCGCGCAGCTGCGCCGAGCTGGAACGCATCCGCAACGAGCCGGTGAGTGACGAGGAGCTGGCGGATGCGAAGCTATACCTCACGGGAAGCTTTCCATTGAAGCTCGACTCCACGGCCAAGATCGCCAGCTTCCTGGCGCAGGTGGAGTTCTTCAACCTCGGTGCCGACTACGCCGACACGTACGTGCAACGCATCAACGCCGTGACGAAGGAGGACGTGCTGCGGGTGGCGCGGCAGTATCTCCATCCGGACGAGCTGGAGCTGGTCGTGGTGGCGAACCTGGACCAGGCAAAAGTCAGCGGCGCGGCGCCGTGCAGCGGCACTCCGTGAATGGTGAATGCTGAATTGTGAATGGTGAATGAAGAAGCAGCACGCGGCTGATCTCGCCACCTCTTCCCATTCACCGTTCAGCATTCACCATTCAGCATTCACGCCAGCGCTGGCCGGTATCGCGGTCGCCTTGCTGGCCGCTGGCGCGTACGCCAATGCGTTGGCAAACGGTCTCGTGTGGGATGATCCGATCGTCCTTGACCGCCAGCTGCGCGCTTTTCGTACGCTCACGGATCTCATCGTCACGCCCCGGAACATCCCGCAATACAGCCCCGACTACTACCGCCCGCTCACGACGTTGTCGTATCTGATCGACCGGGCGGTCGGCGGCACCGGGCCGGTGATGTTCCACCTGTCCGTCGTGCTGTTTCACGTCGTTACGACGTACCTGGTCTTTCAGCTCGGTATGGCGGTGTTTGCCGGCAGCGCCGTGGCGCTGCCGGCGGCCGCCATCGGGGCGGCGCTGTTTGCGGTGCACCCGATTCACACCGAATCGGTGGCCTGGGGAGCGGGACGCTCGGACGTGCTGGCGTGTGGGTTCTCCGTCGCCGCCGCCATCGCCTACCTGCACGCCTCATGGTCGCTGTGGCGCCGCGCCACCCTTGCGGCAACCTGCGTGTTCGGTGCCATGCTCGCGAAGGAAACGGCAGCTCCCATGTTGGTGCTGATCCCGCTGAGCACAGTGCTCGCCCCACGCGCCCGGCGGCCAGCCACCGCACCGGCTGGCCGCGCGGCGCGTCGGCGGCAGCGCGATATGCCCGCCGCGCCGCCGGCTGCACGGTTCGTCTTGTTCATGCCCTTCGCGGTTGCGCTGACGGTGTACGTGGGGCTGCGCCAGGCGAGCGTCGGGAGCATGCTCGGCCCGACCAATCCTGCGGTCGTGAACGTGCCGGTCGAGATTCTCGCGGCCATCGCCGTGTACGCCGGCAAGTTGGTGCTGCCGATGCACCAGAGCGCGTACATCTCGGACCTGCCGACGGGAGCGCTGGGAATGCTCGCTGCGGCGCTGTGCCTGCTGGTGGCGGTGGCGCTTGGCGTGCTGTCGTGGCGTTCCAACGAACGCCGCGTGACGTTCCTGCTGCTGTGGATCGTGCTGACGCTGGCACCGTCGCTGGCCATTGTCTGGAAGATTCCGGCGGCGCCGGTGGCCGAGCGGTACTTGTACTTGCCGTCCGTCGGTTTCTGCCTGCTGATCGGCTACGTCGCGGCACGGCTAGTCGCGCTCGGTGGCGCGGTTCGGGTGGTGACGGGCGCTGTGGTCGCGGTCCTGCTCGTCGGCGGGGCGCTCGCGACACTGCGGCGCAATGCCGTGTGGCGGACCAATCTCAGCTTGTGGACCGACACCGCTGCGAAGAACACGACCGACGGCCTGCCGATGCGCAGCCTGGCGACGACCTACCAGCAGCTGGGCGACGCGGCCAAAGCGACGGAGTACTTCCAATTGGCGCTGCAGCGCCGCAACGATCAGATGGGCCGGTTCACGATCTACAACAACCTCGGCAGCCTGGCGATGGTGGCGCAGCGCCTCGATGACGCGCAAAGCCACTACGAGACGGCGCTGGCGATCAACCCCAATGCCCCGGAGTGTCTGTTCAATCTCGGTCTCATCGAATTGACGCGCGCCACCAACGCGGAGGCCGCGGCCAAGCGGGAGCACGCGCAGAAAGCCCGCCAGTTCTTTGAACGCGCGGCGCAGCTGAGCCCGCTCGATCCCGACATCGAGGTCGGACTCGCGCAAACGCTCTCCACGCTCGACGATAGCGCGGGTGCGCGTACCCATTTCGAGCGCGCGCTGCAGATCGGGTTGCCGCCGGCCACAGAAGCGTCGGTGCGCAAGCTGTTGGCGGAGCTACAGTAGGCGCGTCGGTCTTGCAGTTCAGTCCGGCCTCGTGCGCGCTCGACCGTTGGCGCTGCAATTTCGTTTGACACTCCTCTGCCGGCGGTACACTGTTTCTTACGTTGATACGCGAGAAGGATAAGGAAGGATCTCAGACATGTCCAAGCTAACTTGGAGTTCTGCGAGGGGTTTGCCGGCGGTCATCGCTACGGTGCTTCTGCTGCAAGGCAGAGTGCAGGCCGGCGTTTATGCCACCAACACCTGCGTCAGCCAGAAGCTCGCCGCGGCGGCCACGGCGTGCCAGCAGGTGTTCGGTGCCTGGGCCAAGTGGGAGAAAGATCCTTCCAAGGACCCCGGCAATTCGACGCGCGATGCCGGCATTGCGACAGCGGGCGGGAAGCTGGCCAGTGCGTGGACCAAGGCCGAGCAGGGGGCCAGCAAGAAATCTGCTGAATGTGCCGACACGACGGTGACCAGCGACGCAGTGCAGACTGCGATCACGTCAGCCGTCAGCGGCATCGCCGACAGCGTCAACACGGGCGTCGACTTCACCGATAAGAAGAATCTGGCCTGTCGCGCCAGGATGCTGACCTTCGCGAAGACCGCCTGCCAACAGCTGCTGAAGGCCGAGAGCGCGTTCGTGAAGGGGCTGGCGCAGGACCCCGGAGGCGCCCAGCGCGACGCAGCGCTGAGCAAGGCGCTCGCGACATTCACCAACGCATGGACCAAGTACGCTCCCGTTTGCTCGGTGGCCACTGCGCCGGATGCGGTGTCCTCGGCCATCAGCGCGCTCGACAAGAGCATGGTTGCCGACACCACCATCTCGCCGAACGTCGCCGACATGTGGACCAAGATCACACCGCCGGCGCAGGTGCAATACAACGGCAAAACGCTCGCGCCGATGTGCACCGATGGCTCACAGTACGTCTACTTCGTGAAACGCGGGACCGTGAACAAGCTGCTAGTCTACTACGAAGGGGGCGGCGCCTGCTGGGACTACGTCACCTGTAAGTTGCCCGCGGAGACACCGACGACCGGCGACTCGCACAACCCCGCGCTCTCGCCCCAGGGATTCTTCGACTTGAGCAATCCGGCCAATCCCTTCGCGGACTGGAACATGGTCTTCGTGCCCTACTGCACGGGCGACGTTCATTGGGGCAACGCCAAGGTGACCTACGAGAAGAGCGACGGTACGGACTCCATCACCATCCAGCACCGCGGCTGGGTCAACGCGCAGGTGGTGGAGAAGTGGACGCGGGAGCACTTCGTCAACCCCGACGTGCTGCTGGTCGCCGGCTCGAGCGCCGGCGGCTACGGCGCGCTGTTTAATTCCCTGTACTTGATGCAGAATGCCTACCAGGCGTCGCAGGCCTACGTTGTTGACGACGCCGGCAACGGTGTGATCACCCCGCAATTCCAGACGACCAATGTGACGCAATGGGGCGTGCAATCGACGCTACCCAAGTGGATCCCGGCACTGCGTACATTGCAGCTGACCGACCCGTCCGCATCGCTTTCCCTCCTCGTGAGCGCCGCCGCCAACTTCTACCCGCGCACCCCCTTCGCGCAGTACACGACGGCCTACGACAACGTGCAGACGACCTTCTACAATCTCATGGTGAAGGGCGATGCGAGCGCCGAGGCGTTCATGTGGTGGTTGAGCACCTGCGACTGGCACGACAAGATGACCATGCTCGCGGTGCAAGCAGCGACGGCCGCGTCGAACCTGCACTACTACATCGGCGCGGGTTCCCGACACACCATCTGGGGTAACAATAGGGTCTACACCGACACGGCTGGCGGCGTACCGGTGCTGACGGATTGGATCAACGCGATGTTGACCGGGAGCGGGGCGTGGTCCAACGTCGAATGCGCCGATTGTAGTCTCGAGTCCGGTGACCCACGGCCTAGCCCGCTGGTTGCGCCCTTCGGTGCGAGTGGTGCCGTGACCTGTCCGTAGCCCGGTTGGACGCCGAGGTCGGATGGGCGCCGCCCACCCGACCTCGCGCAACTCAGTGTCCTGATTCGATCAGGTGGGCGATGGTGAAGAACTCTTCCGTCAGCCCGGTCTTGTTGCCCTGATTGAAGTACCAGCCCTGTTCGCCGGGGTACTTGGAACTCGGCAGCGCGGCGCGCGTGGCGTGGCGTAACTGCATGTCGACCATGGTGATGCTGGGGTTGAACGGCATCTCGTCCGGGTACTCGATGGCGCCGCTGACGGGCGCGTGTGTGCGGAAGCCATATTGGTTCATCCACACCTTCCAGAGCTGCCCCGCCTTGTCGTAGATGTCGCTGTAGGCGATCAGCATGGTTTCCTTGTCGATGAACAGCACGCGCTTCCCATAGGCGTACTGCGGCTGCTTCGCTACTCCCTCGATGACGTACACGTCGCGCTTCTCCCAGTTGTCGCAGAAGGCAAAGTCGCCGGAGCCCGGACAGTACTCGACGGGAAACTTTTCCGAATGGAACGAGCTGATCATGCTCTTCTCGCCCAGGTACTTCCAGCTGAACCAGCCGATCTGGCCGGCGTAGCCGCCGTAGCTGTCCACGTCGGTGTCCTGGCCGAAGAGTGCGTCGGATCGCTGTGCGCTCGAGAGCCGGCGCACCCGACGCAGGGTGGGCAGGTACAACCAGGTGTCGTCCTGGCGATCGGGATCGAGGTAGCGAATGCTGGTCAGACCGACGCCCTTGAGGTCGAACGGTTCGAGGATCGGATGGAGGGACGACTTGCCGCGCACCTTGTCCGGGTTTGGCAGTTCCGGGTGCGGATCGACGTAGAGACGCGAGGTGTACGCGAGCGTCCGCAGGTGGTCGAGCAGGTAGTGGCGTTCGATGCCCATCGGCCCGTCGCCCAGCGGCCCGGTGTCGGCGTCGAAGTTGCGCAAATCCACGTCGTCGGTGCCGTACGGTCGATACTCGTAGTTCCACATGATCTTGACTGCGATCTGCGGATCATTCGGATCGATCTTCGGAAAGGGCATGCCGGCGGTGTGGCCCTCGATGGACCGGCCATCGGGTCCGAGCTTGACCTGGCCGGCGTACTTCTCGGTGGCCTCGCGGTAGGCCTTGTTCCACTCGATCTTCTTGTAGGGCACGACCTTCAGCTTGAGGCCATGCTCGATGCACCACTTGACGCCGGGCGAGACCAGGTCGGCGACCTTGTCCATGTTCTCCTTGGAGATGGTGTCGCCCGGCTGTACATCTGCACGTCCGGTTGCGGCCGCGCCAAGTACCAACACGCCAACGATGCTCGGAATCCATGCACGGTGTGAACGAATCATCTTTCCTATCCTCCACATGATCTCTCGGGCTCCAGCACTTCCGGACTCTGTCGCTTCGCACAAACGCGTACGCTGTCTCTCGTCGCTCGTGGTGCAGTCGTACGGCGGAGCCGGTTGGTGGTTACGGACAGGCAGTGCGCTCTGCAGCCAGAAATCCATTCAACAGGGAAAATCTCGTGAGTCAAGGTCGCGGAATCGATCGGCAGCAAAAGTTTCCTACTGCGGCAGGGTCGCCCGCGGCGCCGCGTTGGCGACATCGCCGGTGAGTGCCTCGAGAAAGGCCACTAGGTCGTGCTTCTCCTGGGCCGTGAGGTTGAGCGGCTTGATCTCCTTCGAAAGATTGGGGTTGGGTGTTCCGCCCTTGTCATAGAACTCGACGACTTCGAGCAGCGTGGTCTCACTGCCGTCGTGCATGTAAGGAGCGGTCTGCACGATATTGCGCAGCGTCGGCGTCTTGAACTTGCCCTTGTCCTCCTCCTTCTTGGTGACGTCGTAGCGGCCGAGATCGGGCTTCGGCTTGTCCATGCCGACGCCGATGTTCTGGTAGGTCTCGTCGGTGAAATTGAAGCCGGTGTGGCAGGCCTTGCAGTTCGCCTTGCCGTTGAACAACTGCATGCCGCGCACGGCGGAGGCGCTCAAGGCGTCCTTGTCGCCCGCCTGATAGCGGTCATAGGGACTATCGCCAGACACGACGGTGCGTTCGTATGCGGCGATCGCCTGGGCGATGCGTGGCATGTCGATCTTGTCATCACCGAATGCCTTCTTGAAAAGTGGGGCGTAGCCTTTGATCGCCCGCACACGCGCGACGACGTCGTTGTGCGAACCCATGGCCATTTCGACTGGGTTCACCAGCGGGCCGTGCGCTTGTTCCTCGAGGTCCTTGGCGCGGCCGTCCCAGAATTGCTCGGCGGAGAACAGGCGATTGATCACCGTCGGGCTGTTGCGACCGCCGAGTTGGCCGCCAACGCCCTTCGACGTGCGCGCCGGATCCGTAAATCCATGGAACGGGTTGTGGCAGCTGGCGCAGGAGATCGTCTTGTCCTTTGACAGCCGCGGATCGAAGTACAGGAGTTTGCCGAGGGCGATCTTGTCGTCGCTCATCGGATTGCCGTCGGGGATGTATGCGGAACCCGCCTGCAGGCCGAGCGGCAACGTCATTGACCACTTTCCCGAGGTCACGGTCTGTGCCGGCGCGCTCGGCGGGGCCGCGGCCTGCGGCGGCGCATCCGCGGCTGTCGCTTGGCGGCAGTGCACAAGCGCTGCGGCAACCAGCGCAAGCATGAGTGATTTCATCAGTGTCCGCATCTGCATTTCTCCGTCGGCAGGAGTTACTAGACGGCGCGCGAGCACGGTTCAACTGCTGCGGCATTGCGCGACTGCGAGCAACGCGGTAGGCAAGAGGCCATGGACGCTCCGTCACTGTGGCGCTGGGTCGGCAGCCCGGCGGTTCGGCCCGCCGGGCACCCGGAGTGCGCCGAGATTCTTCCCAACCTGCTGGTAGGGGAGTACCCGACCCCTGACGATGCGCCATGGCTGCGCGGTGTGCAGCGCGTGACCGCCGTGCTGAGTCTGCAGGACGATGCGGACCTTGCCAGCAAGGGCCTGGCACTGCGAGAGATCGAGGACGCCTACCGAACGCATCGCCTGCGCTTCCATCGCATGCCGGTGCCCGACTGCGACAACGATTTCCTGCACGCACGGCTCGATGCCATCGTTGCGCAACTGCACCAACTGCACACCAACGGCGAACGCGTGTATCTGCACTGCAACGCCGGGATGAACCGCGCGCCCACCGTGGCCATTGCCTATCTGCACGTGCACCACGAGATGGCGCTCGAGCGCGCGCGGGTGTTCGTCAAGCAGCGACGTCATTGCGTGCCGTATATGCGGGTTCTGGAAGCACGCTACGGTGCTTGCTCGGAGTAGACGTCGGGCGCATGCACGTCACCTTTCCCAGCGGCGCCCTGACCCTCGAAGGTGACCTGACATTGCCCACAGGGGCGACGCGCGCTGCGGTCGTCTGCCACCCACATCCGCAGTACGGTGGCGACATGGACGACTCCGTCGTCTGCGCCGTGGCTCGCGTCCTCGAGGAGGCGGGGCACGCGACGCTGCGCTTCAACTTCCGCGGGGTGGGGGCCAGCGGCGGCTGCTACACCGGCGGAGTCGGAGAAGCCGAGGATGCGCGCGCCGCAGTGGCCTATGTGAGCGAGCGGTGCGGTGTCCGAAGCGTGACACTCGCGGGCTACTCGTTTGGTGCAATGGTGGCGTTAGCAGCCGGTGTCCGCCTGCCGGCGGTCGACCGCCTCATCGCCGTGGCGCCACCGTTGGCGTTCTTCGATCTCGCGGCCCTGGCTGATTGCACGAAGGAGAAGGCGTTCATTGTCGGCGACGGTGATCAGTACTGCGGCGTGGCGCAGTTGGTGCAACAGTTGGCTGGCGTGGCCGCGCCCAAAGCCCAGCGCATCATTCCGGGTGCGGACCACTTCTTCTTCGGCCACGAGGCGGCGCTGATCGACGCGCTGCGGTCGTTTGCCTCAACGTGAAACAA
>Ga0335070_10005375_pt1 | contig 15038 bp, 14 predicted proteins | sample Lox_Sample_13_FD_206722 | JGI IMG/M metagenome (GOLD analysis project Ga0335070, IMG submission 206722) | Soil microbial communities from Loxahatchee National Wildlife Refuge, Florida, United States - Lox_Sample_1.3 | ecosystem: Environmental > Terrestrial > Soil > Wetlands | place: USA... | reverse complement strand
GTGTCCCCCCCGCCGCTCGGCGGCAGCTCCTGCGCGTTCAACACGGTGAACGCGGCGGGCGGATCGGTGTACGTATCATCGACGTGAAAGGTCTCGAACAGGCCGGGACGCCGGTCGTCGAGGCCGCCAAAGGAGATGGCGCCGAGCGGCGCGCGCATCTCATCGGTCAATACGAAGCCCGCATCGATGATCTGCATGTCGGCATCGTAGCGCAGCTCGCCACCGTCGCGCGTCCGACCGACCGGATCCTTGATCGGACCGAACATCGCCGCGACCTGACGAAAGGTCTTCTCGTCGAGAGGCGCGTCGCACCGCAGGCAGAGGACACTGTATTGCGCCAGCGCGTTGCGAACCGTCGTACGGGCCGCCGCGTCCGAGGCATCGCCTGTTGGCCGCAGGCCGACGATCTCGGCCGCGCCGAACGCCCCTGGGGGCGTGTGGACTTCCATCGCTTTCACGATGGCGGCCTTGATATCAGCAAGTTGCCCTCAGAGTCCACCGCGGTGGTCTCGTCGATAGCGTGACGGATGGTGGCCGCGGCCCGCCTTCACGGAATAGCGGTTCCGTCCCTGGCGCGCCGCTCCACCTCTTGGCGAAGACTGCTCATCATCTTCGGTAGCGACCTGTCAACGAGATAGCTCTCGATCAACGCGGGCACCGGCTTACCCGTGTCGACGCGGTCGCGCGACAGCAGCAGCGCCGCAGCCGGGCCGTGCGGGAGGACCTGCCAGCTGCCGTTGCTGTCGCGGATATCGTGCGGCGCAGAGTGATCGAGCACGAAAGTCATCAAGCCGCGGGCCGGATCGAGGGTGGCGATCAGGGTGTATCGAATCTTCGCCCAGAAGACATCCACCGATTGTCGAATCCAAGCGCGATTGTTCTCGACCCGGTCGATGTGTGACTCGCTGACATCGGGCAAGACTTTGGGACGCGATTCGAAGTCGGCGAGTACGGCCCATACCTCGGTAGCCGGCCGCGGCACGATCACGGCTGCGACGCGCTCGCGGGGGACTGAACCGTCACCTTCGCCGCCCTTCGCTGCGGGCGAATGGTCGACGATCACAACTCCACCCTTCTCGAGGCTGACCCACTCGGCTTCGGAGAATAGCTCCCGCGCGCCTCCAGCCGGTTCCTCGCAAGCGACGCATGGTGGACGCAACAGCTCGTTCGGCAACTCCGCAGCGGAGGCAACCGCCCAGGTCAAAATGAAAGCGATCGCGGTGATGACCTCCATGCCTCGCCGAGGATGCAAAGGCCGGAGAAGCGATTGAGCAGCGGCGAGCAAATGACGTCGCCTCTAGTCGGGCCGTGACGATATACGGACGATGAACGCAGTGTCCTTCAATTAGTGCGCCCGCGCGTGGTGCCGGGGGCGAGGTAACCGATCAGTCCTGTCTATAAAAGATGTTTCCCCAATTGGAGTTGACGGTCCAGTTCCGAAGCCAGAAACCGGACACAGTCGGGTTGACGCCATCGTTGAGTACGTCGATCCACGAGCCATCCGCCGAAAAGGGGACGTCCACCACCTGCTTATCGGGCGAGAAGTTCAACACGATGATGAACCGCTCGAGTCTCCCGTCGTCGGTTCCCCAACGGTGGTAAATTACGACTTGCTTTTGGACATCGATGCCGTAGCCGTCGGAATCGAACTGAGTCTTCCATTCCTCCCAGCCCGGCGGATAGAAATTGTCGGATCTGAGGCCCGCGTGCGAATTCCTGATGGTAATCAGTTTCTGGTAGAGCGCGAACAGTGTCGAGCCGATCCAGTCCTTGAGAAACTCCCAGCGCAGAGGCCGGGTCTGGACACGTCGGCCGCTGTTCTGGTCATTCTCCGGAATCCAGTGATCTTCGGCAAACTCCTGGCCGTTCTGCACCAGCGGCGTGCCGGGAGCCGTGAACAGCGCAATGGCATAGGGCTGGGTACGGTACCACTGCATGGAGCCGACATTGTCCCGGGCGCCGCATTGCCAGGTACTGTGCGAGTGGTCGTGGTTGGCCGTATAAGTAGTGGCGACCTTGCCGGGATGGAGCCCAGCATGCGTGTCGAGCGCCTTCAAGATGCGGGGATCAATCCGCCAATTCCAAAGATAGTCGAAGCTGCATTGATAGAGTGCATTGTTCCAGTAACTCGTTGCCTCGGTGTTGTTCGTAACCTCCGATGCGGACATATCGAGGTGTTCCAGCGTCAATGAGAAGTTCGGATCGTTGGCGTGCGCCCGAATATCCGCCAGCAGGCGAGGCAAGCCGCGACCATCTTTATCTTCCTTGACGTAGAAGTTCACGGTGTTGTCAAAGCGAATCCCGTCGATCTGAAACTCGTCCATCCAGTAAAAGCAGACATCACGGATGAATTCTTGAGTGCAGCCGTTGTGATAGTCGAGATCCTGTAGCCCGGCAAAGGTGCCGCCGAACGTTCCAACATAGGGGCAGGCCTCCGGACGCTGATAGAACCAGCGGTAGGGGAATCCACTGTAATGAGGATCGATATCCGGACCCACGTGATTGAAGACGCCGTCCATGATGACGTGAATCCCCTTCCTGTGGCACTTCGTAACGAGGTTTCTCAGCCGGGACAGCTGCCTGGTCTCACGGTCCGGTGAGGGATCGGTCATGTCGTTGGTGTAACGATGCTCGACGGAGAAGTACTGGTAAGGTGTGTAGCCCCAGCTGTACAGGTCATTGGCCCAGGCGGTCCACGGGAGAAAGAGGATCGCATTCACGCCGAGCCTCCAGAGATGGTCTAACCTGCTAGACACCGCGTCGAGAGCGGAACGAGAACCCAGGGACTCGTCAGAGTAGCGGTAGTCGTCGGTGAAGTCATCGATGTTCAACTCGTAGACCACCAAGTCGCGCAAGGGTCTGCGGGCCCCGGGCAGCGGCTCCGTTGTCGGCACGGGGCTGGGCCCGATCACAAACCCGGCGTTCTGGTTCCGGATGTCCGCGCCGCCGTAGCGGGAACAGGGATCACCCACCCATCGTGTCTCGCCATTCTCGAAGGTCACAAAGTACTTGTACTGATAGAAACCCGCGGCGAGCTTTGCTGGCGTCGTATACTCCCAGACCCACCCTTTCGGATGGGGGACGCGTACCATCGCATTGGCCGGGTCCAAGCTCCAAGCTTGCTGACCGAGTTGGGTCTGAAAGTCACCGCGCACGTGAATCGACTTGATCCTGGTCTCTCCGTAACCGGCGTCGTCAGGCCGCGGCTCGTACTGCGATGGATCCTTGGTTCTGTCCGGAAAGAAAACGGACAACCTGGCGGTACTAGCTGTTGCCTGGTCGTCAACCCGCCAGGCACCGAACTGTCTATTCTGCTGATCGATATACATGGCTTGTGGCCTCTTTCTCTTCCTCCTGGGCACCCCCAGGAATGGAAATTCACTGCCAATCCTTCAGGTATCCCAATGTATGCTCCCTACCCCGTGGTTCCCCGGCCAATTGCGAGGCAAAGCAGTTCACTCCGGGCGATCCGAATCACTTCTCCGGGCCGCCCGGAGGAGGCCTATCGGAACCTGATCACTGCGGATTCGGCGCCAGGGCGCGCTGGGTGGCGTTGCATTCGAGCTGCGCCACCTGCGAATACCCGTGGTCGTGGAGATCCTTATTGACCCTCTTCAGCAGCTCGGCGCGGGAGATCTTGTTGTTCGCGGCCGTGATCTCGTGCACCCAGTAATAGGTGAATGCGCCGTGGTACGTCCCGCCGATATAGGCGTCGGCACTGGTCTGGTTATCGCGGCAAGCTGCAGAAAGAATCACATTCTTGGCGGCCTTCTCCGCCACGCGACGACGCAGGCCACGAGCCATGAGCGGCAGAACCTTTTGGCAGGCCTCCAGTGAAGGCGGTGCGATATAGCGCGGCCGTCGGTCCGGCATGAGGTCTAAGGCCTTGAGCCCGGTGCCTGAATGACAGGTGTCGAGATACACCTCCAACAGTACATTGTCCGGCACCTGGGCAAAGAGATCGTGCAACTCGTCATCCACGATGACATGCTTCGGATCCCATTGGCCGGCGCTCGCGGCCAGATCATGGGGGCAGAATGCCTCGTCATAGTGGTCGGCTTCGTCGGCGTTCTTGTCCGGCACCTGCGTGCCATGGCTGGACATGCTGAAGACCAGATAGGCGTACTTGCCGGTTTTTGCGCCATCCACCATGGTCTTGAGTTCCGCCATGATGGCAGCCTTTGTGGCCTGAGCATCCGTCAACAGCTTTATGTCCGCATTCGTACCGGTGGTGCCGGTGAAGCCCAGAAACTTTGTGAGAACGCCAATCATCTGATTGGTGTCGTTCACGCAGCCATGGAGCGTGCTGCCCGGGTAGTTCTTGAACAGGTTGATACCAACACACACGGCTCTGCGATTCGACATGGTTACCTCCGTTGATTTACACAGTGAGTACCAAGCACTGGAAAGGTTCGACACCGAAGCAGGCATCCCCTTTTTCGGCTCAGGTCGCCTCTATCTGTCTAAGCTCGACACCCTGTGGCAACCCTTTCTGTACCTGCTGGATGAACTGGGTCGCGACTTCGCCGAGCTGCTTCGTAAGCTGAGAGTTCTTGACAGCCGGTTGAACAGCATTCACCAGCTGCAATACCGCAGTTGCCAACTCAAGCTCGGGGAAGTTCACAGGTCCTGGGCCAGGAAAATGAATTTTCTCTATGAGAGCGGGCACCGGAAAACAGTGCCGCTTCCCATGGATCGTGATGCAGATTTGCCACATAGTGATGCCCTCCTTGTCATTGGACGCGCGTCGTCAGCGCTTCCCAGCGTGCGTCCGTGTTGTTTGTTCATCCCAACCATCTGCCCCGGCCGTGATACTGATCACGAAACTGGACCGACGTTGGGTGTGCGTGTTCGGCCTCTCTGCTGCGCTAGCCCATGGACCCGCCCTCCTTGACTGGGTCGCGTACACTAGCGGCGTCTCTCCAACGTCTTTGGCCGCGTCCCTTTGGCGTCTTTGTGCAAAATTGAAGGGTTTCCTTGCTGCCAGCGGGCGTCGCGGCGAAGGTTGCCTGGAGGTGTTCTTCTCGGCCTCCTGTCGCGCGTCGCCTGTCAAGTCCTCACCGTGGTGCCCCTCGTCGTTGATGACGAGGATGTTTGTGATGCCCATCAAGTCGGGCATCACACGCTGAAGCATCCGCCCTTCCGTTTCGAGCGTCTTGGGTTCTTCACCTGTGCGACCCTGAAGGAGTTGGCGTCCGCCCTGTGACAGTTCGATACGCTCCCGCAGCTTGAAGGCGTGGTAGTTGGTGATGACGATCTTGGCCCGCTTCACGTCGCCGAGGTGATGTTGCCAATCCTGAAGAGGGCGGGCCGTCTCCGGCGTGACCTGCCAATGATTGGGATTGGGCAAAGACGGCCGGCGTCCACATACCTGCGCACTTCATTAGTGATGATAACGCCAGTGAGTCGTTGGCCCGACGAGCCTGCTTGACCGTGCGCTCGGACGCGAGCCAACTCCTCACGGACACATGATTTCGGGCAGGATCCGGGAACCGCGAAATCGGTCCCGCTGCTTCCCCTCTGCTTCCCTGGTCGCAAACCGCCTCACCCCACTCGCTGGAAGCCACAACAAAAGGCTGTGATTCAAATAGGTGGGTAGAAAAGCTGGCGCGCGGATTCGAACCGCGGACCTGCTGATTACGAATCAGCTGCTCTACCGACTGAGCTACGCCAGCGTGCGTGATCGCTTGCGAACGGTGGTTTTCGAACTCCGCCCTGGCGATTAGCCAATTTCAGCCGGCGTGTCCAGTTGCATCGTTACTTTGAAACCGCGACCGCGTGCTTGAATGCGCCCGATGCGCTCGCCAAGTCTTCGCTCTGGGTTACAGCTTGTGCTGTGCACCTTGCTGTCGCTCGTCGGCGGCTGTGTGGCGCGTTACGTCACGCTGTCGGAGAAAGGGCGGACTTATCAATCGAAGCTCTCGCTATTGGCCGCAGCCTCGACAATCGGGGGTGAGGGATGTCGTGCTGATTCTTCCTCGAGCCGAGTGGAAGGCTCGCCGATCGCCCTCGGATGACACGGCTCAGCGCATTTTTCCGTGCGTCGGTAGGCGTGCGACGGCGATGCGCGTTTCCCCGATCCCTTTGCCTCTTGGCGCCAATGAGCCTTTGTGCGATTTCCGTGGCGCTATTTGGCCGCAGACCATCGGGACAGCAATGTTCGGCGACTACACCGTCTGGCTCTGGCTTTTGAAGCTCGGCGCGTTGCTCAACCTCTATTTCTTGGTGGGCACAGCGGCGGTCAACGCTGACGCATACGTCGTTGTCCCGGCGCAGATTTTCCTTGTGGTGTCTCTCTATCGATGCCTGTTTCCAGTGCGCTACGAGCACTACGTCGTGTTTCACGATTCCGTCTTGTCGTCGGTGTTCGCGACACGCGTGCTCGCCACGTTCGCGGAGGTGGCCTACATCTTCCTATTCGCCTGCGTCCTTCAGCTCCTCAATGTCGAAAACGTGAGCTGGGTCAATGGCCTCGCTTGGTTGATGGTCCTTCAGGTCGTCATCTGCCAGGTGTGCGTCTGGGTGGCGATCTTGACCGAGCGGTTCGAGTTCTACTTCTACGAAGAGCTGGGTTGGGTGTTCATGTTCGTGGCCAACACGATTGCCAGTGCCTATCTCTACCTGACCGTCGGCACGCTCGCCGGCAGAGAGATTCTTCTTGAGTTGAACCTGGTGTTTGGCGTGGTCTATTTGCCCTTCCAGGTGATCAACCTCGTCGCCGTGCGCGCCCAGGCGAAGAAGCAGGGTCACTCGGAGGCGCGGTGGACTTTGGAACGGTTCGCAACCGGTCTCCGGCGATCCATTCGAGTGAAGAACCCGCGTACGGATGCCGAATCCTGGGGTGGGATCGTAGGTCTGCTGTGGATGACAGGCTATTGGGCAACACTGCTTCCGATGTGGGTGTATTACATCATTCGAGTGCTCTCGCCGGACTGGGCGATGTCGTAGCCGTACCGGGTTCCGTAGCACGGGTGGGGAGCCGACGTTCCGGAAGACCTTCACCAGCGGGCGGTAGTACCATTGCGTACGGTCGCGGCCACCGTTCAAGCTTTCCCACAACTCCTCTCCCACCTCACGGTAGCCGCGCAGCATGGCACGCCCGTTGTGCAGCTTGTTGGCGGCCGACACCGGCCGTGCTACGTGCGCAAAGCCTTCTCCCGCTTGTACCCGTAGAGCCAGCGCGACTCGGTGGTCCCGAGGTTGCGGACCGTATGCCGCGCGCCGGCCGGGATGAGCAGCTCCTCGCCGGCCCGCGGGTGATGGATCTCGCCTGCGATCTCGAAGTCCACCTCACCCGTGACGACCATGACGAGTTCGTCGGTCTCATGGACGAAGTCGGCCCACACCTGACCCGGCGGATCGACCCACAGGCCACACGAGAAACCCCGCTTGCGCCAGGCGGCGGCGACAGCGTTCTGATCCACTGGCGTTGCCACAACCTCGATCATGCGGAAGCCCCGCGGTTGTGGCAACCCTGCCGGTGATCCTCCCGCTTGACGGCAAGGGCACCCAATACGCATGCTGTCTCCAGGAGGATCGATTCCCACGTGACCGTTGTGCGCCTCTCGACCGTGTGTGTGATCGCCTTGTTGTCGGCGGTGTGTTTGCCGGCCTGGGCTGCGACGCGCAGCCCCACACCGATTTCGGCAACGCACGAATGCAACCCTTCAGCAGCCGACTGCCCGGTCGGAACCCAGTGCTATTGTTGCTGCGGCACTTGGGTGTGCATGCCTCCTTACCTTCCCTGCTGTGCCTCTTCCTGTGCAGAGCCGACCGCGGTGCCGACGCCGACAGCAACACCTACCCAGTGTAATCCGCTCGTCAACAACTGTCCTTCAGGAACAACGTGCGGGTGTTGTTGTGGGCGGTGGGAATGTCTGAATGGCAGCGAAGTCTGCTGCGAGATTGCATGCGTCCTTCCAACACCGACACCAACGCCGTTTGCGGTCTGTACTCCACCACCGTGTCGTTCCGGTGAAGTCTTCTATTGCCCAGGAAACTGCCCCGGTGGCTGCGGGACACAGTGTGCGACACCAACGCCGAGCCCGACGGTGACTCCGACGCCATCGGGACCATGCACGAGCATTCCCTGCGGTGGGGACTGCGTCATGTGCCCACCATGCACTCCGGGCACCATTTGTCCCGAGGCCCTCTGTTACCTCGGCACGTGCGAGATGGTCGAGGGGAGGTGTGGATGCGTGCCTGGGATACACACGCCGATTGCTTCGCCGACATCCACACCCACGCCATCGATTTCTGGGTGCGTCGGCGATTGCAACGGGGACGGCGTGGTGACCGTCAATGAACTGATCACCGGGATCGGCATGGCTCTCGGCTCACTACCAGCTAGTACGTGCCTGTCGTTTGGCGTTCCGCAGAGTTCGTCGATAGTGATCGGCAACATCGTGCGGGCTGTGGACAACGCTCTGAACGGCTGTGCGACAGGACCGCCGTCGTTGTCGCTCTCGGTGCACGTCGTACGTGATGCTGCCACACACGCTGTGCAAGCCGTCGCTGATCTCACGAACAGCGGTGGGGTCGGGGTGTCATATCTCGAAGGCTGTAGTGCGTTGTGTCGCCCGAAGGTGTACCGTGCGATCTCGTTTGAATTGATTGGGCCACACGGCAACGAGGTGATTGTCGAAGACCCATGTGGCGGTATTTTGCTCTGCCCAGAGGGTCCACAGCTGCTCGCACCTGGAGACTCTGTCGAACAGACACTCGAAATCACAGGGTCGGAATGGATAACCGACGCGACTCCACCTCCCCTCGACGGGGATTGCGGCATTTGTACCCAAAAGGCGCTTGAATCTGGCAGGTACCAGGTCATCGCGCAATTCCGGTACGCGACGGACCTCAACAACCCGTGGCTCTTCCCTGACGAGATCGAGGCCACCGCCGAATTTGATTGGCCTTGAAGACGGGTTGGACGGACGCGCGATGCTGCTGACCTGCCCCCCCCGTGCGCCGATCATCGGGGCTCGGCGCGGGTTCGCGCACGACGGAGCGTATCCACAGTGGTCAAACACAACGCGAGCCAGGCCAGTCCCTCTGCCATCGCGGCCAGTACGTCGCTCAAATAGTGCACACCGAGGTAGAGACGGCTGAAGCCGATGAGGAGGATCAGTACGCCGCCGACCACCACCGCCAACACGCGCCAGCGCCACGCGGAGAATCGAGAGACCGCCAGGGCGGCGAGATACCCATAGAATACCGTTGCCGCCATCGTGTGACCGCTCGGAAAGCCATAGCTCGTCAGCGTCAAGATCGGATCAGTGAACTGCGGCCGGGCGCGGTGGAATGCGCTCTGAAGGAGCACGTTGAGCAGCATGCCTCCCGGCACCGTGAGCACAAGCGCGAGCAGTGGGTACCACTGCCGCCGCCCCAGCAGGACGAGGGATAGGAATGCAGCGAGGCTGCTCACCAGCGCTGGAGAGCCGAGAGCGCTGAGCCCCAGCATGAAGGCCGTGAGATCCGGCGTAACTCGGGCGTGCAACCACGCCGCGAGATGTGCATCGACGACCGTTAGCGGACGTCGCGCCACAACCCCCTTGGCAATGCCTCCGAAGACCCAGCTCGCCGCGGTGAGGACCAGCGCGCCGAATGTCAAGCGCAGACCGAAAAGTTCCCCGGCAGACAACCGGGCCTCGACGAACGCCCGGAGCGGGGCAGTGCGGCGTCGCGCGTTTACGACCCAGCGGTGTTGGAGCACCCCTTGCCAGCGCAGCGTAACTTCCGTCTCGTGACGTGCGAGCCAGCGCCACAGCCAGGCCGCCCCAACAATGAGCAGCAACACCGCGCCTACGATCGCACTCGCACGCCCAATCCAGCGCTCAGCCCTCCGCCACCCCTCGCCCACGACGTAGCCGAGCAGCACGAAGCTACCGGACCACAGCACGGCACCAAGGGCATTGTAGGTCAGGAACTGACGGTAGCGCATGCGCGAGCATCCGGCGACAAACGGTGCCAATACGCGTAGAAACCCAACGAATCGCCCCATGAACACCGTCTTGCCTCCGTGCCGGACGAAGAAGGCCTCGGCCCGCTCCAGGTGGGTCGAGTTGATGCCGGCCCAACGACCGTAGTGCAGCAGCCATGGGCGCCCCAAGCGGCGTCCCAGCTCGTAGCCAATGCTGTCACCAACGACCGCGCCCGCGGTGACCACGATGATGAGATCGCCGAGACGAAGCAGCCCCTGACTGGCGAGGAACCCGCTCACCAGGATGAGACTCTCACCGGGCACGAGCAGACCGAGGAAAGCCGAGCATTCCAGTGCCGCGCCGAGGAAGAAGATGAGGTAGCTCCAATGGCCGAGACGACCAATGTGCTCGATCAGTTGGTCGATCGCCGTGCTCACAACTGCCCGCCCCCGGCAGTTCTGGTTGATTCGTGTCGCGCAGTGGGATTCGCCTTTCGACCCATTCGCCTGTGAGGATAGCTGTCGGACGATCGCGTGTCTTCTTGCCTCACTCTGCGTACGTGAGACCGGCGTAAGCAGGGTCTGCGGGTCGGCGCAACGCGGTGCTGGGCGCAGATAGTAGTCGGCGCGCTCCGAATCGTGGGAAACCAACGGCTTGACCTTGTGAATGTTGGGAACGGGCAGCGGACGCTAGGTCGTTTACGCGGCCTGACGGCCATTCCCGCCGAACCCGTTGTCCGTTCGCGGCTGCTGGCATGAAGGTTGCGTTGTCGCCCCAATGGGCGCTTAAGGCGCGGCGACACCATGCTCGGGGTTCTCACTCTCGCCTACAAGCTGCTGGTCACCGTGAATGTGTTGACGCTGCAGACGCAGTTGGCGGCCACCGAGGCGCAGCTCCCGCCATTGCAGCAGAAGCGGACGCAGACCCGACACCTGCTGGCCACTCTGCTCGGTCAGGAACCGGCGGCATGGAGGTCCCCGCACCTCCAACTAGCGGCGATCGAGATCCCCCGTGACCTGCCCCTGACGCTCCCATCAGAGCTGGTTCGGCAGCGGCCCGACATTCTCGCGGCCGAGGCGCAGCTCCGCCGGGCCAGCGCCGAGAATCGGCGTGGCGACCGCGGCGATGTTTCCTCGTCCGGCAGCTATGGCTCGAGCAGCACCTCGACTGCAGATCTGTTCAGTGGACCGGCGGCGCTGTGGTCGATCGCTACCGACCTCGCGGCCCCCGTTTTTCACGGCGGCACGCTATGGTTCCAGCGTCGTGCGGCTATCGACAGCTACCAGCAGTCCCTCGCCACCTACCGCCAGACCGTTCTCAGCAGCCTGGCGCAGGTCGCGGACACGCTGCGAGCCTTGCATCACGTGGCGCTATTCGTCGCCCTCGGCGGCGCATGGTGGGATGCGCAAAGCTACATCCTGCACGGATGAACCGCGAGCCGCGGATGATTCGGTTCGACGGCCGGAGGTCTTGCAAGCAATCGCCGGCACACCCATTGTCGGTCGTGGCATGAGGATGCAAATGGAGAACAGACTGCGCGCGTGCTGCATCGCTTTCATCAGCATCACACTGGTCACGCCGTTTTCTGCGCCAGCCAGTACACCCCCGGAGTGCGTGGGCGACTGCCACGGGGACAGACAGGTTACCATCGATGCACTCTTGTTGATGGTGAACATCGCGCTCGGAAATGAGGCCGTCAGCCTCTGCACTCCAGGAGACGCGAACGACGACAACACGATCACCATCGACGAAATCCTCGCGGCGGTGAACAACGCGCTCAATGGCTGCAAAGGCGAGTTTGTTCTGACCATCGCCAATCTCCAATTCACGCCCACCGAGGTGGGTCACCACCAAGGCAACGGTACGGTCCAAATCAACGGGAGCTTTGATTTCAGCGATCCCCACGGGGACGTGACGACCCTGCACGTGGCGGCGGGCGTCGGCAGCGATCAGGTCTTTCCCATCCCCGGCGCAAGCGGTCGTACGAGCGGCACGATCACGGGCGCCTTTTCCGTCAGCAGCGAAGTCCTCGGGCAATTCCCCTTTCGGATCTGGGTGACTGACGGGGAAGGGGACCGCTCAAACAGCCTCTTCGGCACAATCAGTGTGGCGGTGGACGACACGGGCACGGTGTGGGAGACACAGGCCGTCCCTCCTTGCTGTGGCAGCCCGAGCTACCACACCAGCCTGGCTTGGTCGGGCACTCAGTTCGTGGCGGTCGGACCCACTGGTTCGATCCTCAGGTCCCCGGACGGCATCAACTGGGACGGAGCGGCTTCCACCGACTGGGGTGGGCTCATGGCAGTGGCTTCGTCCGGCAGCCTATTCGCAGCGGTGGGAGGGGACGTCATCTTCATTTCGGCGGACGGCGTCAACTGGACGCCGCGGCCCGGAGTGCCCATTCAGCCGCAGGGCGGCCAGCTACGCGCGATTGTCTGGAACGGGAGCAAATTTGTCGCCGTTGGGTGGCTGAATGGTCCATTCACCACCTCGCCGCCCTCGGCACTTGCCCTCACCTCGGAGGACGGCATCACCTGGACTCCGGTGATTCTGCCTGACATCGCCGCTCGGTGGCTTGACGTGGTGTGGACGGGCACCGGATTTCTTGCCGTAGGTGTGGTGCCCGCTCTTACCATACCAGGGCCGCCAGCCATCGCGGCGGTGGCGTCTTCCCCCGATGGCGTCAACTGGACGGCCTTCGCCCCCCGAGTTGACGGCCCGGGTTTCAATCACGTCGCGTGGAACGGTAGCCGGTTTGTGGCGCTCGCCAGTCAGGGTGTCTTCACCTCCGCCGACGGGATGGACTGGCAGGCCATACCCTCCCTGGCCAACCTCACATTTTACGCCGTGGCGTGGAGCGGCACGCGCTTTCTAGTTGTCGCCGGCGCTGACGAGAAATCCTACTATTCGCGCGACGGGCTCACTTGGACCGCCGGAGGCACCCCGAATTCGGCAGCCTATGCCCTTGCGTGGGTGGATGACCGCTGGACTGCCGTGGGGGCCGGCATTCTGTCGTCACCTTGAACGCGCCAGCATTGGGATGCTGCTCACTGCGGACACTACGGTCACGCGGCGCGTCCACGCCATAACGAGCATCAGGGTCGGTGAGTCTTCCTTGAGTGCAGCCTCATTGCGTAAACGGGTGTATCGGTATGGCGAACCAAGATCGCCACGTCGGTCTCACCGTAGCTGGCGATGCGAAAGCGCCCAAACGTGTGAGCCCTCTGCACTGCATGTGCTGAAATCGCCTGCGCATCGGCAATCGGGTCCAAGCCGTTGCGCGCATCGAGGATGCTTTCCCACGTCCACGCCGCAGTAGTCAGCTTTGGCCACGCAGACCCGATGGGTGCGGCAATCGAGTAGAGGTGCGCGCCGTCGCCAGCGGAGAAGTAGACGAATCGATCGAGGTTGGGGGCGTATTCGATGGCAGCGTACGCCGCGATGACGGGACGATCTCCACGGGATGCGAGCGGCGCGGCATCCCGGTCGGGCGTACTGGGATCGATTGCGTACAGCCCATTTCGCGCACTGACGACCACCACGATAACGTCGCGCACCGGGTCAATCTGCATGGCGTTGTGGTTCGCGCTCCGAATCTTCTTGGGGTAGAGCGTCCCCCACGACCCGAAGGTGCCATCGCCGTTATCGCCGTCTGGACGGAAGCCAATGAACGCGTTGCCGCTGTCCCCCGAATGGCCCCACAGGATGCGGCGCGTTGCGTCCCACGTAGTAAAGCCTCCCGAAGCGAGAATCGCGGCAGGATGTCGAGGGCCTCTGCGCCACGTCAGTGAATCCAGGTTGAACAGATGCGGGATGGGCACGGCCGTCACGTCGGGTCCCAGCTCGATCTGCCCCTTGAATAGGAGGTAGTCGTTGCTCACCGGATCATATTGGACATAGCCGTAGGTATGCGGCGGCAGGGGCGAGCCGTCAGGGTAGACCGCGTCGGGATAGACAGCGCCAGCGCCATACTCGTCTGGTGCTCCCGCAATGTACCCGTCAGAGATGCGTGACCATTGGCGAGTGCCAAGATCGAACGCATGGACGTCGGAGCCGAAGTAGTCGTTGTGCCCCCCACCAAAATGAATCATCGCTCCACTGGCACCGAAGCCGGACGCGAACGCCGCGCCATTCCACGCCTCGGTGATTGCGGCAAACCCCATTGTCCCGTGCCAGGGCGAATGTGGACGCCGCCCGAGCGATCGCCTGAGCAATTCTTTCGGGTTTCGGGCGGGGTTCAACTTCACATCCTTCGCCGGATCGTTGTCTTCGAGGTAGCGCGTGCCAGGCGGCGTTGCCTGCAGGCGGAGATCGGGATGATCGCCGGATATGCGATACCAACGACCTGGCGCCATACGTTCTACCCACGAGGGAACGCTGGGTGCTGAACGGGTGGAAATCATGCATCAACGTTGATGGGGATACTCTATCAGTCGTGACTGAGCACGGGTACGCACCCAAATCCCTGCAATGCGCCGTGGTCAACCCGAACGGCCGCGGATTCGTTAGCAACGCGAAGACGCGGTGCGTCAGGGTGCCGTTGCCGGAACGGCGGCTGCTTCAAAGCAAGGAGATTCTATGACACCGTCGAAATTTGCCAAGTTGCTCGCACCACTTGCCCTCGCGCTAGCTGCGCCACCGGTTCTGGCCCACGGCCCCGGTGGTGGAGGCGCCTGCGGTGATATCAGGGGGCAGATGGAAAGCCTGTGCGCTGGAGCGCCCCCTGGGACCTGTCTGAGCACGCTCTGCCCGGACGTTCCGGCCGGACCGGGGCAATGGGCGCAGTGTCTTCTCAATCTCAATGATGGGAAGGAGACCCAGAAGCTTAGTTCGCCCCTGACTGCAGCCTGCGTGACCGAGCTGAACAACAAGCTGCTCGCCATTCAAAAGCAGCAACAGGCGTTCACTGCGGCGTGCGGGGGAGATGTGACGACTTTCTGCAATAATGTGGCCGGTAACCCGTGGAGCACCATGCAGTGCCTGCACCAAGCAGTTAAGAACAATAAGGCGGTGTCGTCAACCTGCCAGGCGCTGCTCGCTCAGCATCAGGGGTTTGGCCATCACCCGCACGGCCCTGGGGAATTCGGGCCTCCCGGTGGGCCAAGGGAGCGGTAGCCG
>Ga0335070_10005374_pt1 | contig 15038 bp, 13 predicted proteins | sample Lox_Sample_13_FD_206722 | JGI IMG/M metagenome (GOLD analysis project Ga0335070, IMG submission 206722) | Soil microbial communities from Loxahatchee National Wildlife Refuge, Florida, United States - Lox_Sample_1.3 | ecosystem: Environmental > Terrestrial > Soil > Wetlands | place: USA... | reverse complement strand
AAGGGTGCGTCGCTGCCGGGCCCGGGCCGGGCGGCGGCGGCCGCTTGGCGGCGGGCGTGGCGGACTCGCGACGGGAGGTCATCATGCCGCAGGTTCAACAGGTGCCGGAACGGACGTTGGCGGACTGCGCCTTGCGGGTTGCGGAAAGCCGGTCGCTCGACGCGCTCGGCACGGCCTGCCGCCACGCCATCGGCCGGCTCACCGGCTCGTCGACGTTCGGGCTCTATTGGCTGAACGGCGACGCGCCGAAGCTTTTCGTCAGCGCCGACGTGCCCGACGGCTTCCTCGCCGACTACCGCACCGGCCTGGCGCGGTGCGACCCGTTCGTCGACAGCATCCTCGACGACGGCCAGGTGGTCGACGGCCTGTCGCTGATCGGCGCGCATCACTGGCCGCGCAGCATCGTCTACGATCTGCTCCGGACCTGGGGCTTCGGCCACGACATGTGCGGTCCGCTGCGCGTCGAGGACCGGATCGTCGGCGTGTTCTACACCGGCCTGCCCCATTGGCGCGCGCCCTACAACGCCGAGCATCGTCAGCACATGGAAGTGCTGTGTCGGGCGAGCTCGCTGGCGCTGACCAACATGATCGAGGCCGGCATGCTCGACGATCGCGCCGGGCCGCGGGCGTCCGGCCGCGCGCTGCCCGCGCCGACCGCCGCGGCGTCGATCGACGCGCGGTTGCCGCCGCGCGCCGCCGAGGTCGCGCGCCTGGTCTGCCGCGGCCGTTCCAACAAGGAAATCGCGCGCGACATGGGCATCTCGGACCAGACGGTCAAAGATCACGTGGCGAGCCTGTGCCGACGCTTCGGCGCGCTCAACCGCACCGAGCTCGCGGCAAGGCTGCAGAACGGCCTATTGCGGCAGTAGCCTAGCGCGCGCCCGCGCGCTTCTGCTCGTCCCACCACGGGCAGGTGCCGGGCATCAGCGTGTAATTGCCCTCGATCACCTGCACCGGCCGGCGCAGGCCGTTGGCGGCGTTGTCGAGGCGCATCTTGAGCGCGGCGGCGCGCCCCTCGGGCGGCAGCCAGGACCGCTCATGGCCCCAAATGCTCGGGCCTTCCTTGCGCTCGAAGGGCTGCCAGGTCGCCGGGTCGATGGCGCGGCCGCCCCAGCCGTACTCCATCATGAAGCCCGAGGGCGTCCAGGTATAGAACGAGGTCATGAAGTCGCCGAAATGGCGACCGAGCGTGACGGCGAGCCGGCCCTCCTCGGTCTGCGCGATGTCGAGTCCGTGGCCGACGTCGTCGAAGCTGTAGAGCTCCATCATGACGTGGTGCACCGCGCTCTTGCCGGTCGCGACCATGGCAAAGCTGTGATGACGCGGATTGACGTGGAAGAAATAGGCCTCGAACGGGTGATAGTAGTAGTCGCTGAGGCCGAAGCCCAAGGTGTCGCGGTAGAAGGCTAGCGCGGCGTCGGCGCGCTCGACGTTGAGCACGACATGACCGAGGCCGAGCGGGCCGGTGCGGAAGCCGGCGATGTTGCGGCCGGGCACGAAAGGATCGGTCGCGGTCTCGCAGCCATGCGCGATCTCGATCCGGTTGCCGAGCGGATCGGCCGTGACGATGAGATCGCGCACGCGGCGCTCCGCGGCGAGGCTGCGCGAGCCGCGCTCGACCGCGATGCCGGCCGTCTCCAGGCGCGCGGCGAGCGTGTCGAGCGCAGATGCGTCCGCGACCTCCCAGCCGAAGGCGGCGATGCCCTTGCCGCCGCCCGCGTCGACGATCACGCGCTGCTTGCGGTCGTCCATGCGGAAGGCGAGCGACTTGCGCGCGCCATCGACCTTCTGCAGGCCGAGATGGCGCGTGCCGTAGCTCGCCCAATCGTCGCGGTCGTCGGTGCGGACGACGAGATAGGCGAGCGCTTGAACCAACATGACGTAACCTCGTAGGTAGGCCGCTTCGTCGCCCAATTGCTATGTAAGGGGCGGCGCCGTCTCCGCGAGCAGCGCGTCGACATCGGCCCGGCGCGGGATGATCTGCTGCTCGAGCGCGTATTGCGCGATGAGCGCGAGGCCGGGCCGCATGGCGTCGGCGCCGAGCGGCGTCATGTCGATGCCGTCGGCGGGCGCCGGCGCCAGGCGCTTGGCGGCTACCAGCATCCGCCAGATCTCCTTGACCACGTCGGGCCGCGCCGCGGCCAGCGTGCTGCTCACCGCGAAGATATGGTTGATCTGCGGCGTGCGGTGCTTCGCGTACCAGGCCTTGGCCGCCGCCTCGGGATCGGGAATCAGCGGGCGCACCGACGGGTCCTTCGGCAGCTGCGCGCCGATGAAGGCGTCGACCTCGCCGTCGATCAGCATCTGGTCGAGCGATTTGCCGCCCGGCTTGATGCGCTCGACCGAGGGCGGATCGCGATATTCGGCGAGATGCGGGTCGTCGGCGCACACCCAGGCGATGCTGTCGGGCGCGACGCCGTAGTCGTGCTGCAAGATGCCGCGCACCCAGACGCCGGTCGTCTGGGAATAGGAGCGCACGGCGACGCGCTTGCCGGCGAGGTCTTCCGGCCGGAGCGCGCCCCTGGCCGAATTGTAGCCGATGCAATTGTGCTGAAAGCGGCCGACCACGACGGCCGGCAGCATGACCCACGGCTTGTCGTATGCTTTTGCCTGAAGGAACGTCACCACGGCCAACTCGCCGCAGTCGAAGGCGTTGTCGCGCACCATCGGCTTGAACGCCTCGTGCGCGGCTTTCGGCCCGCAGAAATCTAAGGTGACCAGATCCGATTTGACGTCGCCCGCCTTGAGCGCGCGAAAGGCCGGCCCGTCGGCGAGATTCGTCTTGAGCCTGACCGGCCCGGATTTCGGATAGACCGTCATGCCCGCCCGGCGAGCTGGCGCGCCTTGTCGAGCCCCGCATAGCTGCGCGCCGGCGCGCACATCAGGAAGCGGTAGCCCTCCTTGATGATGCGCTCGGCATTGCCCGGCTCGACATGGGGATGGCCGACCGGGACGTTGCACGCCTTGCAGGTCGCGACCACCTTGGCCATGGCGTCGAGCACGACCTTGTGCTCGTACTGGCGCGGATAGCCGAGCTCCTGGCTGAGATCGCCCTCACCGATCAGGACGGCGCCGATGCCGGGCACGTTCTTCAGGATGTCGCGCAGATTCTCGATGCCCTCGACGTCCTCGATCATCAGGATGACGAAAATCTCGCCCTGCGGGTTGAGCGGCCAGACATCGGCCTTCTGGTAATATTCCTGTTGCGTGAGCCCCCAATAGCGCACCGCCTGGGTCGGCCCGTCGCCGCGCTGGCCGGCCGGCTCGTAGAGCGGCTTGTCTTTGAGCCGCGGATAGCGGCAGGCGGCGACCGCGTTATAGGCCTGCTCGACCGTGCTGACATGCGGCCAGACGATGCCATAGGCGCCGAGATCGAGCGCCTGCTTGGCCAGCCACTGGTTCTTCTCCGCGCCGTTGGCCGGGATGCGCACGATCGGCGTCACGGTCGGCGCGAGCGAGCCCGACTGCGCGATCTGCCGTCGGTTGAGCAGATATTGCAGACAATTGCGCAGCGAGCGCGCGTCCCAGATGTTGTGCTCGCACTCGAACACGACGCCGTCGTATTTCGCCGTGCTGATCGCGATGGCGTTGTCGACCTCGGCCGGCGAGAAGCAGGTGAAGGCCGCCTCGCCCTTCTCCAGGGCGCGAATGACGCCGTTGAGGCGCGGAAGTTCGGTCACGTCAGCTCTCCGATCGAAAAGTAAATCGAGGGTTCGCGCGGATCACATCCGCCGCTGCTTGAGCAGCGCATCGAGGCGCGGATAGACGCGGCGCGCATTGCCCTCGAACAGCTTCTTGCGGTCGCCCTCGCTCAGGCCCTTGAGCTGGTCGACATAGCGCTTGGTGTCGTCGAAATGATGGCCGGTCTCGGGATCGATGCCCTTGACCGCGCCGACCATCTCGGAGGCGAACAGGATATTGTCGATCGGGATCACCTTGGTCAGCAGCTCGATGCCCGGATAGTGGTAGACGCAGGTGTCGAAGAACACGTTCTTCATCAGGTGCTCGGAGAGCGGCGGCCGCTTCATGTCCTGCGCCAGGCCGCGATAGCGGCCCCAGTGATAGGGCACGGCGCCGCCGCCATGCGGGATGATGAACTTGAGCGTCGGGAAGTCCTTGAACAGGTCGGCGGTCAGGAACTGCATGAACGCCGTGGTGTCACCGTTCATGTAATGCGCGCCGGTGCCGTGGAAGCACGGATTGCACGACGAGCTGACATGGACCATCGCCGGCACGTCGAGCTCGACCATCTTCTCGTAGATCGGATACCAGTAGCGGTCGGTGAGCGGCGGATCGGTCCAATAGCCGCCCGACGGGTCGGGGTTGAGGTTGCAGCCGACGAAGCCCCAAGTGTTGACGCAGTACTCCAGCTCCTCGACGCAATTGGCCGGCGAGACGCCCGGCACCTGGGGCAGCTGGCAGACGCCGACGAAATTGTCGGGGAACAGCGTGCAGACGCGGTGGATCAGGCCGTTGCAGAGGCGCGCCCACTGCTTGCCGGTGCGCTCGTCGCCGATGTGGTGCGCCATGCCGGCGGCGCGCGGCGAGAAGATGGTCAGGTCGGTGCCGCGCTCCTTCTGGAACTTTAGCTGGTTCTTCTCGATGCTCTCGCGAATCTGGTCGTCGGTGACGGCGAGCTCGGTCGAGGTCGGCCGGCGCGACGGCTCGGCGAGCGCGGCGAGCTGGGCATTGCGGTACAGCTCGAGCTCGCGCGGGGCCGTGGTGTAGTGGCCGTGGCAATCGATGATCATGGCGCTAAGTCCCTAGAAATGTGACGAAATCAGGCGAGAAAACCGCCGCGGAGGGGCATCATACCAACCCCTCATAGCCGCCTCCATCGAGTTGTAGGTTCTGCCCGGTGATGAAGCCGGCCTGGGCGCTGCACAGGAAGGCGCAGGCGTCGCCGAACTCCTCCGGCCGGCCGAAGCGCTTGGCCGGCAGGGTGTCGGCGATCTGCCGGCGCGCCTCCTCCATGGTGACGCCCTTGGCCTTCATGATGCGTTCGGCCATGAAGCGCTGGCGGTCGGTGTCGATGCGCTCGGGCAGGAGGTTGTTGATGGTGACGTTGTCGACCGCGACCGCGCGCGACAGCGACTTCGAGAGCGCCATGAGCCCGGTGCGCGCGGTCGACGACAGGCCGAGATCGGGGTTCCGCGGCGACTTGGTCATGGCCGAGGTGATGTTGACGATGCGGCCGAAGCGGCGGGCGCGCATGCCGGGCAGCAGCGCCTTGATCAGGAAGATCGCCGACAGCATGTTGGCCTCGAGCGCGGCCAGCCACTCGGCGCGGCCCCAGTCCTCGAACTTGCCGGGCGGCGGGCCGGCGTTGTTGTTGACCAGGATGTCGGCGTCGGGACAGGCGGCGACCAGCCTGGCGCGCCCGTCGTCGGTGTTGATGTCGGCCCGCACGGCGGTGACCGCGGCGCCGGTCGCTGTGCGGATCTCGTCGGCCGCCTTGGCCAGGCGCTCCTCGGTCAGGCCGTTGATCACGACGGCGCAGCCCTCGCGCGCCAGCGCGAGCGCGCAAGCCTTGCCGAGGCCGCGCGAGGAGGCGCAGACGATCGCCTTCCGGCCCTTCAATCCCAGGTCCATGTCGCCTCCCTGACCGGCGCAGGACGGCGGCAGCGGCCGGTCGATCCGGCCGTGCGCGTGCCCGCCGTGCCGCGCTCTTGCGATACGGTGGATTGCACCATGTTGGACCGGGTATGACAATAACGAAACGGCCGCGAAGCACGGACCGGGAGGTCCGGCGCCGATCCGCAAAAGTGGACAGCTCGGACACGGGCCTTGCTCGCCCCTCGGCGGACCGCTATTTGTCGCTGCCATGGGGATACAGCCCAAGATGAAACGGGGCGGAAAGAAGGAGCGCGCGCCGCAGCGCCGCATCCTGTCGATCGGCGTCGGCTTCCGCATCATCCGCTTCTTCGTCGAGGCCGAGGGCTATCGGACGCTCAAGGAGATCGCCGCGGCGACCGGCATGCCGCCGGGCAAGGCGCATCTCTACCTCGCCAGCTTCGTGCGCGAGGGCATGATCCATCAGGACCCCCAGACCGGCTGCTACGGCCTCGGGCCCTACGCCATCCAGATCGGCCTTGCCGCGATCCGCCGCAACGACGTAATCGCCCTCTCGCAGTCGGTGGTCGCCGGCCTGCGCGACGCGACGCGCTGCGCCGCCTATGTCTCGGTGTGGGGCGAAAGCGGGCCGGTCATCGCCTATCGGCAGGACGGCTATCAGCAGGGCTCGATGACGGTGCGCGTCGGCTATGTCCTGCCGCTGCTCTACAGCGCCACCGGTCGCGTGTTCCTGAGCTACCTGCCGCGCGACGTCACCCGGCCGCTGTTGCGCGGCGCCCAGTACCGGCCGGCGACCGGCCCGCGGCTCGACGCCAAAGCGACCGCCCAAATGGCGCGCGAGACGATCGCGCGCGTCCGCGCCCAGGGCTATGCGACGTCCGAGAGCCAGATCAACGCCGGCTTCTCCGCCTTGTCGGCGCCGGTCCTCAACCATGACGGCGCCATCGCGGCGGCGCTGACGCTGATCGGCCCGAGCCAGTATCTCAAGGGCGCCAAGCGCGCCGAGGCGCTCAAGCTGCTCACCACGGCAGCACGCACTCTCTCCGCCGAGCTCGGCTACAAAGCCTGATCGCGCCTGTCCGGGCCGCGGACGCGGCGCCGCCCACCCTTGACTCTTGCGCGTTCCAATTTATTAAATCGCATTATACATTGTATAGTCGGCTCGAACGGCGCACAGGCCGGCCGCTGCCGAGTTGTACGGAGCGGCATAGGGAGTACACATGGCCTCAGCAGCGGCGATGCCGATCCGGGCGCATCATGTCGGCAGCCTGATCAGGCCGCCGGAGCTGATCAAGGCGCGCGACGCCGCCGGCGAGAACGCGATCGGCGAAACCGAGCGCCGGCGCATCCAGGAAGCGGCGATCCGCGACGTCGTGCGCCTGCAAGAGGACCTCGGCTATCGCCTGGTCACCGACGGCGAATACAACCGCAATCGCTGGCAGGCCGATTTCCTGCTCAAGTTCAGCAATGTCGCGCTGATCCCGTCGAAAGTGCCGGTCAAGTTCCACTCCGCCGCCGGCGTGCGCGAGCACCGGCCGCCGACGCTCGAGATCCGCGGCCGCCTGGCGCGGCCGAAGCCGATCTTCCTCGACGATTTCAAGTTCCTGAAGTCGGTCGCGCGCGAAGAGGCAAAGATCACCATCCCCTCGCCCAGCATGCTGCATTTCCGCGGCGGGCGCGAGCTGATCGACCGCCAGGCCTATCCCGAGCTCGCTGAGTTCTACGACGACGTCGCGCGCGTCTATCGCGAGGAGATCGACGACTACGTCGCGGCCGGCTGCCGCTTCGTCCAGATCGACGAAGTCAACCTCGCCTATCTCTGCGATCCCGAGCTGCGCGAGCACGCGCGCTCGGTCGGCGAGGATCCTGACGCCCTGCCCGCGACCTACGCCAAGCTGCTCAACAAGACCGTCGCCGGGCTGCCCCGGGACGTCACCATCGCGATGCATCTCTGCCGCGGCAATTTCGCCGGTGCTTGGATCGCCGAGGGCGGCTACGACCCGATCGCCGAGCTGCTGTTCAACGGCATCAACATCGGAACCTACTATCTCGAATACGACAGCGAGCGCGCCGGCGGCTTCGAGCCGCTGCGCTTCCTGCCCAGGGGCAAGATCGCCGTGCTCGGCCTGATCACCACCAAGGCCGGCGCGCTCGAATCGAAGGATGCGCTCAAGCGCCGCATCGACGACGCCGCGCGCTTTGCGCCGATCGAGCAGCTCGCGCTCAGCCCGCAATGCGGCTTCTCGAGCGGCGTCGGCGGCAACGCCATGACCGTCGAGGAGGAGATCGCCAAGCTGCGCCTCGTCATCGAGATCGCGCAGGAAGTGTGGGGCTCGGCGTAGAAGCGCGCAGCCCTCACCCTAGCCTTCTCCCACTGGCGTGGGAGAGGGGACCCAACGTGGCGCGCTCTCGTACCTGTTCCCCTCTCCCGCTTGCGGGAGAGGGTTAGGGTGAGGGCAACTCACCGACTTGGCGATCGTGGCTAGGCCGGCTCGAGCACCGCGGTCTCGACCACGACTCCGGCCGCGCCCAATCGCACCACATTGACCGTGCCGGCATAGTCGGGCGAGCCGGAATAATAAGCCGTGGCCGCGCCGCTCCCGACCCTGGCCGACCGGTTCCAGTGACCGAGCGCGACATAGTGCGCGCCGAGGGCGGCAATCTCCGCGTCGCCGATCAGCCAGGCAGGCCGCGCACGCACGCTGCGGTCGGGCACCGGCTCGTAATGGCCGTGGCCGACGGCGATGCGCCAACGGGCGCGCCTGGGCATCACGCCCTCGAACGGAATCATGTCGCGATAGTCGCGGTGCGCCCGGCCGGCGATCTCGAGATCGAGCGCGGGGAAATGCAGGTGCTCGTCACGCGTGACGCCCAGCACGTGCAAATTGGCCACGGTCTTGAGCGCCGGCCGGTGATAGACCGCGTCCGCGACGATCGGGTCGTGATTGCCCGGCAGCAGCACGACCGGCCGCGCCGCATCCCTGAGCATCGCGGCGACCTCTTCCAGCAGCGCATCGGGCAAGCGATGGCACTCGAAGGTGTCGCCGGCGAGCAGCACGACATCGGCCGCCACGCGACCGGCCGTGGCGAGCACGCGCCCGAGGCCCGCGGCGCCGCCCGGCCCCTCGGCGACGTGCACGTCCGAGGTGTGCACGACGACGATGTCGCCGCCGCGGCTCACTTCGGTTTCAAGCCGATCAGGCCGGCAATCAAGTTGCGCTGGGTCTCCGAGGTGCCGGCAGCGATCGTCGCGCTCTTGGCGTCGCGGAAATGGCGCTGCATGTCGAACTCGGCGTTGAGGCCGTAGGCGCCCATGACCTGCACGCCGAGATTGGCCGCCTTCACATAGGTCTCCGAGGCGAAGAGCTTGGCCATGGTGATCTCGCGCAGCGCGTCCTGGCCGGTCGCGACCAGCCAGGCGGCGCGCCAGGTCAGCATGCGCGCGGCGTCGACCTCGGTCGCGAGATCGGCCAAGGCATGGCCGATCGCCTGGAAGCTGCCGATCGGCCGGCCGAACTGCACGCGCTCCTTGGCATAGGCGACGGCCAGCTCCAGCACGGCGCGGGCGCCGCCGCAGCTGCCCGCCGCCGACACCGCGCGCTCGTATTGCAGGCCGGACATGAGCGCGTCCCAGCCGCGGTTGACGCCGCCGATCAGCCGGTCGTCCGGCACCTCGACGTCGCGGAAGAACACCTCGTAGGTGCCGGCGCAGCGCCGGCCGAGCATGTCGAGCTTGCGCAGCTCGACGCCGGGCGTGTCGTTGTCGATGAGCAGCAGCGACAGGCCGTTGCGGTAATGCGCGTCGCGGTCGGTGCGCACATAGGTGCTGATCACGCTGCCCTTGAGCCCGGCGCCCGTGGTCCACAGCTTCTGGCCGTTGACGATCCAGCGGTCGCCGTCGCGCCGCGCGAAGGTCTTGAGCGCGCCGACGTCCGAGCCGGCGTCAGGCTCCGAGATGCCGATCGCCAGCTTGACCGCGCCCGACATGACGTGCGGCAGCCAATGGCGCTTCTGCTCGGCCGTGCCATGCCGGAGAATGTTGAGGCCGCAGAAGACGCTGCCCGAATAGGCCATGGTCAAATCGGTGCTGACGCGCGACAGCTCCTCGACCACGATCGCGACGTCGACGGCGCTGCCGCCCAAGCCGCCGACCTCCTCGGGGAAAGGCAGCTTCAACAGGCCGGCCTCGACCCACGCGTCGTAGAGCTCGTAGGGAAAGGTGCGGTCCCGGTCGTGGCGGCGCACCAGCTCGGGCGGCGCCGCGCGCTGCATCAGCTTGATGACGCTGTCGCGCATCAGCTCCTGCTCTTCGGTGAAGCCGAAATCCATCGCAGCCTCCGCTGCTCAGCGCACGACGATGAGTGCATCGAGGGCGACCGCGCCCTCGCCCGCCGCGTGCACCATGACCGGGTTGACGTCGATCTCGGCGATCTCGGGATGGGCGCGCACGAAGACGCCGAGCTTCGCCGCCATTTCCGCGGCGGCTGCAACGTCCCGCGCGGCCCGGCCGCGGAACGCACCGAGCAGGGCCGCGCCCTTGAGCCGGCACAGCTCCTGCTCGATGCCGGCGGGATCGAGGTCGGGCGGCAGAACGCGCACGTCGTGCAGCGCCTCGGCGAAGATGCCGCCGAGCCCCATGACCAGAACCGGCCCCCAATCGGGATCGTTGCGCGCGCCGAGGATCAGCTCGACGCCCGGCCGCGCCATCGCCTCGACCAGCATGCCCTCGAGGGCAAGGCCGGGCGCCGCGCGCGCGACGTCGTCGTGCATCTTGAGCCAGGCGTCCTCGAGCGCCTCGTCGTCGGCGATGTTAAGCGCGACGCCGCCGGCATCGGTCTTGTGCGTGAGCGCCGCGGCCTGCGCCTTGAGCGCCACCGGATAGCCGAGACGCGACGCCGCCTTCTTCGCCCCGGGCAGATCGGCGACGAGCGCGCCCTTGGGCACGGCGAGGCCCGCCTCGGCGAGCAGCGTCTTGGCCTTGTACTCGGGAATGGCGCCCGACGGCAGGCGCTTGCCGGCCGCCAGCGGCGGCGCGGGCGGCGCGGGGCGCCGCGCGGCGAACTCGGTGACGCGCGCCAGCGCGCGCAGCGCCCGCTCCGGCGAGCGCATGAACGGCACGCCGCGGCCGCGCAGCGCGGCGATGAGCTCGGGCGGCACCTCGGCCTCCTCGCCGAGCATGGCGAACAGCACCGGCTTCTCGGGCTTGAACGCGTCGAGAGCGTCGAGCACCGGCTGGACCTTGCGCCTGGCCAATTGCGGGCTAGTCAGGAGGATCGCCATGACCAAGCTGCCGTATCGGGGATCGTCGAGCATCGGCTTCATGGTCTTGCCGTAGAGGCTCGGGTCGACCAGCGCCTGGGCCGTCAGGTCGAGCGGATTGGTCGGCAGGACGAGGCCGGGCGCGAGCGCGCCCAGCACGGCAGCCTGCGCCGGCGACGGCTCCGGCAGGTCGAGCCCGACGGCCTCGGCGAAATCGAGCGCCAGCGCCTTGAACGCGCCCGACTCGGAGATGATCGCCGCGCCGCGCTCGGGCAGCTTGGGCCAGCGGGTCATGAGCTCGGCGAAATCGATCAGCTCCTCGAGCGTCTCGGCGACGGCGACGCCCTCGCGGCCGACCAGCGCGCGCATCACCTCGTAGTCGCCGCTCATGGCGCCGGTGTGGGTCTCGGCCGAGCGGCGCGCCGCCGCGCTCTTGCCCGGATAGAGCAGCACGATCGTCTTGCCGGCGGCGCGCGCGCGCCGCGCCAGCTCGAGGAAGCGCCGCGGCCGGCGGAACTGCTCGACCATGAGGGCGATGAGCCGCGTCTGCGGCTCGTCGATCAGATAGTCGAGGAAGTCCTCGACGCCGTTGAGCGCCTCGTTGCCGGTCGAGATGGTGTAGGAGATGCCGATGTCGCGCGCGTGCAGCGCCGCGCGGATCACCGACGCCATGGCGCCGCTCTGCGAGACGATGCCGAGGCTGCCCTTGGTCGACCCCGGCGTCGTGCCGCCGAAGGTCAGCGGAATGCCGTCGACATAGTTGACATAGCCGAGGCAGTTCGGCCCCTCGACCGCCATGCCGTGCGCCGCGGCGACGCGCGCCACCTCGTCCTGGAGCGCGCGGCCCTCGGCGCCGGCCTCGGCGAAGCCCGCGGCGTAGATGATGACGCCGCCGACTTGGCGCGCGCCGCACGCCTTGACTGCCTCGAGAATGCCCGCGCTCGGGATGGCGAGCACGGCGCAATCGACGCCTATGGGCAGCTCGGCCGGCGATTTGAGGCAGGGCCGGCCGTCGATCTCGCTGCGCTTGGCGTTGATCAGGTGGATGTCGCCGCGATAGCCGAAGCGCTCGAGATTGGCGAGCACGCCCGCGCCGAGCGCGCCCGGCGTCGGCGAGGCGCCGACGATCGCGACCGAGCGCGGGCGCAGCAGGCGCTCGATCGCCCGCCGCACGGCCGGCTGCGTCGCGGCGCCGGTCTCAGTCATCGCGCTTGTAGCCGGCGAGGCCGGGGCGGAAGCTCTTCTCGTCGAGGAACTGCTTCATGCCCCTGGCGCGGCCGCCCTCGGCGTCGAGAAAGCGCGCCTGGTGACCCTTGGCCATCAGATATTCGTCCGACATCTCCCAGGACATGCCCTGGACGTAGCGAACCGCCTGCTTGGCCGCGCGCAGCACGGCCGGGTTCTTGCCGCGCAGCTCCTGCGCCAGCGCCGCGGTGTGGGCGCGCAGCTTCGCCGCCGGCACCGCCTCATTGACCAGGCCCATCTCGGCCGCCTTCCGGCCGTCGAAGGTGCGGCCGGTCATGACGTACATCATGGCGTCGCGATGGCGCATGGTCGCGACCACCGCGCGCGTCACGTTGCCGCCCGGGATGATGCCCCAGTTGATCTCGGACAGGCCGAACTGCGCGTCCTCCGCCGCGATCGCCAGGTCGCAGGCGACGAGCGGCGTGAAGGCGCCGCCGAAGCACCAGCCGTTGACCATGGCGATGGTCGGCTTCATGTAGTTCATCAGCATGCGCCATTGCCACTGCCAGGCCGAGCGGCGCGCGTGGATCTGCTCCTCATAGGACAGGTGGTCGAGGGCGCGGAAGAACTCGCGCAGGTCCATGCCGGCCGAGAACGAATCGCCGGCGCCGGTGAGCACGAGGACGCCCGCCTCCTTCTCCACCTCGACGGCATCGAGCGCCTGCACCATCTCGTCGTTGAGCGCCGGGCTCATGGCGTTGCGCTTTTCCGGCCGGTTCATGGTGACCCACGCGACGCCGTCCTCGAGCTCGACCACGACGTTCTTCCAGTCGCCGAGCTTCTTCGCCTTGCTTCCTGCCGCCCGCGCCTTCGCCATGGCCGTCCTCCGCTGTTGGTCAGCGCCCTTCCGGGCCTTGCGAATGAGCCTAGACAATATCAGCCAGGCTGATCAAGTCCGGCCGCCTGCGCGCCCCGCCGCCTCAGCCGGCACGGCGGTTCTCGGCGAGGAACTTGGCGAGCAGCGCGCGCAGGTTGCGCAGCTCGCGACCCGTGAAGCCGCGGAACAGCTCGGCCTCGAGCGCGTCGATCGCGGCTTCGCACTGGGCCAGCACGCGCCGGCCGGCCGGCGTCAGGCTGACCTCGAGCGCCCGCCGGTCGCTGTTCACGCCGCGCCGGGCGATCAGCCCCTTGCGGCGCAGCGGCGCCAAAAGCTTGAACATGGTCTGCGGCGTCACCTCGAAACGGCGCGATAGCTGGGCCGAGGACAGCCGGCCGCTGTGGCCGAGCATCGACATCACCGTATATTGCGCCGCGGTCAGGCCGAAGGGCTTGAGCCGCTCCTCGAGCCGGAGATAGGTGGTGAATTGCGCCCGGCGCACGAGATAGAGCGTGCGCGGCGTCCCGGTCGCGCCGGCGACAGCTTTGGGCGCGCCCGCGACGAGCTGCCGGGCGCGCATTTTCGTCGATTTCTTCGTCATGGTCCTGCCAGCCTAGCCGCTCGCGGGCCCGAGGGAAACATCCCACCCCGCCCACGCTTGCCGGCCCGGCGCCGCGGCGCTAAGACGGAGGCAACCGCATTCCGGAGGAAACAAGCCGATGCCCGAGAAGCTCTTGCCGACCACCGTCGTCGGCAGCTATCCGCAGCCCGACTGGCTGGTCGACCGCGCGCTCCTGTCGAAGGGCGTGCCGCGCGTGCGCCTCAAGGACCTCTGGCGCGTGCCCGAGCCCTTTCTGGAGCAGGCCCAGGACGACGCGACCATCGTCGCCATCCGCGATATGGAGCGCGCCGGCATCGACATCGTCACCGACGGCGAGATGCGCCGCGAAAGCTATTCCAACCGCTTCGCGACGGCGCTTGAGGGCATCGACAACGAGAACCCGGCGGTGATCACCAACCGGCGCGGCGCCAAGACCGAGGTGCCGCGCGTCGTCGGCCGCATCCGCCGCACGCGCCCGGTCGAGCTGCGCGACATGCAGTTCCTGCGTCGCAACACCGACCGCAAGGCCAAGATCACCCTGCCCGGCCCGTTCACCATGGCGCAGCAGGCGCACAACGAGTTCTACAAGGACAAGGACGAGATGGTGATGGACTTCGCCGTCGCGGTGAACGAGGAGGCGCGCGACCTGGAGAAGGCCGGCGCCGACGTCATCCAGCTCGACGATCCCTGGCTGCGCAACGACCCCGACGCCGCCAAGCGCATCGCCGTCAAGGCGCTCGACCGCGCGCTCGAAGGCCTCAAGGTCACGACCGCCGTGCATCTCTGCTTCGGCTACGCCCAGGTGGTCGGCCAGGACAAGCCGAGCGGCTACTCCTTCCTGCCCCAGCTCGCCGACAGCCGTGCGCAGCAGATCTCGATCGAAGCCGCGCAGCCCAAGCTCGACCTCGGCGTGCTCGACGACCTCGACGGCAAGACGATCATCCTCGGCGTCATCGATCTCGCCGATCCCAAGATCGAGAGCCCCGAGACCGTCGCCGCGCGCCTGCGCGCCGCGCTCAAGCACATCCCGGCCGAGCGCCTGATCGCCGCGCCCGATTGCGGCATGAAATACCTCTCGCGCGAGGTTGCCTTCGGCAAGCTCAAGGCGATGGCGGAAGGAGCGGCGATGGTGCGAAGGGAGATTTCCTAGAAGGGCGCCACTACTCACAATCGTCATGGTCGGCTTCAGGCCACAGCTGTCCGGTTAAGCGTTGCGCAGTGGTCCGACAAACCGCGGCGCCAAGGTGCTCTCATACGTTTCCTGCTTCGCTGGGACATGAATTCCCCTCCGTCGTCATGGTCGCGCTCGTCGCGACCATCCACGACTTTTTCCCTCCGCAACGAGGCTTGGCGTCGCCAAAGAAGGCGTGGATGGTCGGCCTTCGCCGACCATGACGACCTTGTTTGGCAGGGACAATCCTGCGAACTCATCGGCGTCCTGGCGGGCACGCCCTCAACCGGACAGCCGTGGCTTCAGGCCGACCATCCACGACTTTTTCTCGCCGAATGATCTTCTCTCGCAGAAAAAGTCGTGGATGCTCG
>Ga0335070_10005373_pt1 | contig 15038 bp, 10 predicted proteins | sample Lox_Sample_13_FD_206722 | JGI IMG/M metagenome (GOLD analysis project Ga0335070, IMG submission 206722) | Soil microbial communities from Loxahatchee National Wildlife Refuge, Florida, United States - Lox_Sample_1.3 | ecosystem: Environmental > Terrestrial > Soil > Wetlands | place: USA... | reverse complement strand
AACTGAACGCTCCCAAAAAATAAGCCACGGATTTCACGGATTTTCACAGACTATGATCCGTGAAAATCCGCGCAGATCCGTGGCAAAAGAAGTTGCGGTGCCTAAGCCTCGTCCTGCTCTTTCAACCGGGCGATCACGCTGAAATCTTCCAGCGTAGTCGTATCGCCTTTCACATCGCCGCTGGTCGCCAATTCCCGCAGCAAGCGCCGCATGATCTTCCCGCTGCGAGTCTTCGGGAGAGTATCGGTGAATCGAATATCATCCGGCTTCGCCAACGCACCAATCTCTTTCGCCACCCACTTCCGCAGTTCCTCTTTCAATTCATTCGTAGGCTGCCTTCCCTGCTCCAACGTGACGAATGCCGAGATCGCCTGCCCCTTCAATTCATCCGGACGTCCTACCACCGCCGCCTCAGCCACCGCATCGTGCGCCACCAAGGCCGACTCCACCTCCATGGTGCTCAGCCGATGCCCGCTGACATTCAGCACATCGTCGACGCGCCCCATGATCCAGTAATATCCATCTTTGTCCTTGCGTGCGCCGTCTCCCGTGAAATACACGCCCGGAATCTGCGACCAATAGTTCTTCACATAGCGGTCCGGATCGCCATACACCGTCCGCAGCATCCCCGGCCACGGCCGCTTCAGGATCAGAAATCCGCCCGCTCCATCCGGCACCGGCTTCCCATCCATCGTGACGATCTCCGGCACCACGCCCGGGAACGGACGCGTCGCGGACCCCGGCTTCGTCGGAATTGCCCCCGGAATCGGCGTCAGCATCATGTGTCCCGTCTCCGTCTGCCACCACGTATCCACAATCGGACACCGGTTCCCGCCAATTGTCTCGCGATACCACATCCAGGCCTCAGGATTGATCGGCTCGCCAACCGTCCCCAACAGCCGCAAACTCGACATGTCGTGCTTCTTCGGCCACTCATCGCCCCACTTGATGAACGTCCGAATCGCCGTCGGCGCCGTATAAAACACATTCACCTTGTGCCGCGCGATGATCGACCAGAACCGGTCCGGCTCAGGAAAATTCGGTGCACCCTCATACATCAGGCTGGTCGCCCCATTCTGCAAAGGCCCATACACGATGTAGCTATGCCCAGTCACCCATCCAATATCCGCCGTGCACCAGAATGTGTCTTCATTTTTCAGATCGAACACCCACTTTGTCGTGAGATAAGTTCCGACCGAGTACCCGCCGGTCGTATGCACCACGCCCTTCGGCTTGCCGGTCGTTCCCGACGTGTACAGGATGTACAGCGGATGCTCCGCGTCCAGAGGCTCTGCCGGACACACATCCGAAGCCTTCGCCATCAGCTCATGCCACCAATGATCCCGCCCAGCCTGCATATTGATGGGCGTTCCCGTCCGCTTGTACACCACCACGTGCTTCACCGACGGACACGACTTCAGCGCTTCCTCCACTGCCGGAAACAGCTTGACCTCCGACCCGCGCCGATACGATCCATCCTGTGTGATCACAGCCGACGCCTGCGAATCGTGAATGCGATCGATCAACGCATTTGACGAGAATCCGCCAAAGACGACGGTGTGAATCGCCCCGATCCGCGCGCACGCCAGCATCGCCACCGGAAGCTCCGGCGTCATCCCCATATAAATCGCGACCCGGTCGCCCTTGCGCACGCCCAGGCCCTTGAGCACATTCGCAAACTTCTGCACCTCCCGATGCAGCTGCTGATAAGTCAGCACCCGCACCTCGCCCGGTTCGCTCTCCCAGATCAGCGCCGCCTTGTTCTTCCTCCACGTGCTCACGTGCCGATCCAGACAGTTGTACGACAGATTGATCTCGCCGCCCACAAACCATTTCGCCCACGGACAATTCCACTCCAGCACGTTGTCCCACTTCTTGAACCAGTGCAACTCGCTCGCGATGCGCGACCAGAAGCCGTCCGGATCGTCCACCGACTCCTTGTAGAGCCGCTCGTACTCCTCCATGCTCTTGATATGTGCCTGCCGCGAGAACTCCGCTGGAGACTCAAATTTGCGCTGCTCGTGCAGGATCGAATCAATACTCGTCGATTGCGGATCGATGACAGCTTTGTCGGCCATGAATAAACCTCAACGCGGAGGAAGTTTTCGCGCCATCTGGGCGCGAATCGCAGGAGTTTATTCTACCAACGGAAACCCGAGATGTGATCCAAATCATAGAGGGTGCTTCACTTCTGGCTTCCGTTGCCAGGAGTGGCGATTTTTCGTATGTGCATAAGCGTAACCCCTCACCGTCTGATCACCGCTTCTCTCCTCGTGACCCCAATCACTGACACAACAAACCCACCGGGCGAGCGTAGAGGCACCCGGAGGAGCCATGCGCGTCCTGCTAGTCGGCCCCGACTTCGAAGAGAACCTCTCGATCCGCTATCTCTCAGCCTCGCTTCAGACCGTCGGCCATGAAGCCGAACTGGCCACCTTCAACTCGCCCGCAGACGAAAACGCTGTCGTCGCGGCCGCCAACAACGCGGATCTAGTTGGCCTTTCCATGTGCTTCCAGTCGCGCGCCATGGAGTTCCTGCGCCTCGCGCGCTCGATCAAGAAACGTGACCCACAGAAACTCGTCGTAGCCGGCGGCCACTACGCCTCCTGCGCCGCGGAGCCCCTCCTGCTCAAGCACCCCGAGCTCGATGTCATCGTGCTGCACGAAGGTGAAAAGACGCTGCTCGAAATCGCCGACTCCACTTCCCGTCTGACCGAACGGCTTCCCGAGATCCCGGGCATCGCCTACCGCGACGGACAGCGCGTCCGCTTCACTCCGCCCCGTCGCACGCTCGACGATCTCGACACCCTGCCCTTCCCCGACCGTCGCGGTCCCATCCACTTCATCGCCGGAGTTCCCACCAGCTACATGATGGGAAGCCGCGGCTGCTACGGCAATTGCGCCTACTGCTGCATCACCACTCTCCACCGTATTTCGCCGGGCAAGCGTTTCCGCCAGCGCAACGTAGACCGGATCGCCGACGAGATGCTTGCGCTATACCAGCAACGAGGCGCGCGCCAATTCGTCTTCCACGATGACAACTTCCTTGTCCCTTCGGAATCCCTCAATCTCGCCCGCATCGACGCATTCGCGAAAGCTCTCCGTAGCCGCAAGATCGAAAACATCGCCCTGGTCATCAAGTGCCGCCCTGCCGACGCCAGCCGCAAGGTTCTTCGCCGGCTCAAAGAGCTGGGCCTCGTCCGCGTGTTCATGGGAGTCGAGTCCGCGACCGAGCAAGGCCTTGCTGCTCTCGAACGCACGCAGCATATGGACGATTCCATCCGTGCACTCGAAAGCTGCGGCGATCTCAACATCTCGGCGCAGTTCACCATCATGACCTTCCACCCGGAGGCCACGCCTGACACGCTCCGCTCCGACATTGCCTTCATGCGCCGATTCTGCGGCAATCCCCTGAACTTCTGCCGCGCCGAAATCTATGCCGGCACTCCGCTCGAAAAGCGCATGCTCGACCAGGGCCGCGCTCGCGGAAATTACCTCGCGCGCGAATACAACCTCGTCGACCCCGCCGCCGACCTCGCCTGCGAGATCGCGCTCGACGTCTTCCATGCCCGCTGCTGGGCCAACGGCAGCCTGATGCAGAACTCCATCGGTCTGGACCACACCGCCGCAGTCGCCCGAAGATTCTACGGTCGGCGCGCGTCCGAAGTCTGCCAGCGCACAGCCAAATGGCTGCGATCTGTAAACCAGGACACCATCGACTTGCTCGAGGAAGTAGTGGATCTCACTACAGCGGACATCCGCGATGCCGGCCTGCAGCGCGCCATTCGCGCCTTGAAAGATCGCGAATCGTCCAACCGCAACGCACTCCTCTCCGAGGGGATGCGCTTAAGCGCGGAACTGCAAAGTCTCCGCCTGACGGCCGGGCCACCGAAAACCGCAGCCAGCAGGTTCACCCGACGCGCCGCCGCCGCTGTCCTTGCCATCGGAATCCCCACGCTGCCTGCATGCCAGGTAGGCTGCAGCGAGTACGCAGCCCGGCCGCTGCAGCAGGGTCCGACGCAGCCGCCGCCTCCCGGGATTGCTGAAAAAGACCTTTGCTCTCTGTCAGGCACTGTCACCGATGCGACCGGTACCGCCATCGCCGGCGCCTCCGTCAGCATCATGAATCTCGACACCGGACAAGTGACGAAGCTTACCACTGACGCTTCCGGCGCTTACCTGGCCAAAGATCTGCGTCCAGGCCGCTACACCATCAAAGCCGAATTCCAGAACTTCAAAACCGCAGTCGTGAAGGAGATTCAACTCCAGGCCGGAGAGCTCAAACGCAACGACATCAAACTCGAAATCGGTAGCTTTCCGGGGTGCTGCGAGTACGCTGCCGCTCCGATGCAAGTAGTCCCGGAAGACCTCACCATCAGGAAAAAGCCGTTCAACTACACAGTCGGCGAACGCGACGATTCCCTCACCCTCCAAGGTGTCGCCAAGCTCGTCTACGGCGACCCCAAAATGTGGGTTCAGATCTTCGAAGCCAACCGCGACGTACTCGCCGGCCCCGGTCCAGTCCGTCCCGGCACAAACCTCGTGATCCCGCCCGCCAAGCGCGAGGTGCCCAAGCTGATCTCGAAGGTGATGCCGACCTATCCGCCAGAAGCCATAGCCCAACACGTCTCCGGTGACGTAGTGCTTGATGTCACCCTGAAAGAAGACGGCACGGTAGATCACGTCGATGTCATCGATGGCAATCCACTCCTCGCAAAAGCCGCCATCGACGCTATCAAGCAATGGCGTTATCAACCACTGCTCATCGAAGGTAAGGCAGTTCTGAAATTCGTAGCGATAGTCTCCTTCCAAAAAGGAGGAAAAATCAGAACAAGATAGCGATGGTATTGGCCTTCGTGTACCTTCGTGCCCTTAGTGGTGAACGCCTTGGTTTCGCCATCATGGTGCTTCTCCAACCACCCGATCACCCGAGTCTCAAATCGCTGCGGGTTAGCCGCCACTGCTCCGCAAATGATCCGCTCCCGGCACCTCCCAGAGCACTGTCCGCGGAGCCCGGGCATGAATCGCCCGCGAGTGCCGCACTGGTATATTGCCATCGATCTGCCCATGAATGAGTAGTACGGGAACGCTCGATCGCGCGACCGCATCTTCAGGAGAAATGACCGCTATCCTCACGCCGTATTTCCAGCGCGCCCGCAAAAACGCGATTTCCACCATAGGCCGCAGCACGATTCGCCCCATCCACGGCCCCAAATGAAATGGCTGTCCCATCCGGTCGTAAGCAATCTCTCGGAACGTCGAGAAAGGCGACTCTGCGACCACGGCACAGAACCGCGATTCTGTCTCGAGCGATTGCAGCAACTGCGACGCTCCCATGGATTCGCCCATGCCGTAGATGCAGCGCGGATGCGCCGCCTCGGCCAGGAAATCAACCCATTGGTGAATGTCTCGTGCTTCCAGCAAACCGTATGTCGCCAACGCGCCGCCGCTCTCTCCATGCGCCCGCGCATCTGGCAGCAAAACCGTATATCCATGCGCCAGAAAAAGTTCTGCGTACCCGATCATGCCCAGCCGGTTGTCCCCCAGCCCATGCAGAACGAGCACGGAATCGCCGTTGGGTGAAACAGGTCGCAGCAGCCACCCCCGGAGGGTCACACCGTCCGCACTCGTCATGGAAACGTTCTGCAACTGCGCGTGTATGCCCGCTACGGTGCGCGCAAAACTTGCTGCCTCATCCCTCTCAACAGGCCGCCGTCCCGGATGCAGACTCCCATCCGCGACGTAAATCCCGCCAATCGCACACACAGCCAGATACAGAGTGAACGAAACAAGAACGCTTCGTGATTGTCGTTTACGCCGCATTCTAAAAGTATTTACGAAGTCTCCTGCGGCAACGTTCGCGCAAAACCGTGCACGCCCGACGCCACACAGTGATTCTCGCCTTTCAATCACTTGAAGTTGCCCCAAAGAGAAATGGCGCGAAGCCTAAGGCTCGCGCCATCGATTTTTACTCTCTACTTTTAGGATAGCAAATTCACTAGATTCACCTTGCCAACTTTCCAGAAATATTTGGGCCATGAAATGAGCGACTTACCCTTGAACGGTACGCGGGAGGGGCTTGACAAGGTTTTCCACAGAAGTCGATTCGAACCACGGTGAGTCGCGCTAGTGCTCGCTGGAACTCACGCAGCCAGCAGCGCCACACCCGCCGCGACCAGGCTTGCCGCAACCCATCGCCGCCGGTCGACTCTTTCCCGCAGGAAAACTTTCGCCGCAAACGCGCTGCCGATAAACGTTAGCGACGACGAAGCTGGCGCCACCAGGCTCACGTCGCCCCACGAGAGCGCGAACAGGAGGCTGAAGAAGGTCAAAGCCATGGCGGTCACGCCGAGAAAGAAATTGGACTTCGAGAGAATCCGGCCCACCGCCGTCCAGACACCTGCGCTTCGCACCAGCTCGTGAACGTCGCCTACCTCTTTCATGGCGCGCGACATTAGTACATCGCCAACGACCGAGAAAAACACCACCAGGCCGATTCCGCTCCAGGTATAAAAATGCTTCACCGCTGGCCTCCGCTCGATGCTGCCGAAGCGACCACCGGTTCCTCGTCCTCAGCCACGAGCACTTCGTCCGGCAATTCGGCTGGAACCAATGGCTCATGCTGACCATGTAACGTAAGAGCCGGACCACCTGCAACAAATCCCACGCCACTCGAGATCAGCACAATCCCCAGCCAGCGCAACAGGCTCACATGCTCATGCAGAGCAAACCTCGCCACCATGGCCAGCAACACGTACCCTAGAGAAGTCGCAGGCAAAACGTAAGTCAGGTCCGCCCACGACAGCGCACTCATGTAAGCCGCAAAAAAAGCCAGCAACAGAACGATTCCGAGCGCGACCCACGGGTTCAGAATCGCCAGAATGACGCCCTGCAAATGATGGATGGAAATGTGACCCGTCTGTTTCATCCCATGCGAGAGCATGGAGTCGCCCGCGGCGGCGAAGACGGTGATCCCTGCGAGTACAAGATACTTTCGAAAAGTCACGTGGGAATTCTCAGTACACCGTGTTCAATACTCAGCTCAATTCGTTCTCGTACTGAGTATTAAGTACCGAGTACTGAGAACTTGCCGTTAGTCCGACATGCTCACAACGCCTGCGGGCTCACCCGACGACGCAGCCGGCTGCGGTTTGTTCTTCACCATCTTGTTACGAGCCGCTCGCAACTTCAGGAAGGTCCTCGCTTCTTTGTACAGCCGCTTGCGCTCGCTGCCGTCAAACACCGCTTTCTTCAAGATGCGGAAAACCGCCCTGGGACGGAAATAATATTCGTCATAGAACCGGTGCACCGCTGCCAGGATGTCATCCGCTGGCAGCCCGGGATACTGTATGTGGGCCAGCTGGTGTCCGCCTTCGTCCACCATCTTGTTGCCCACCATGAAGCCGTTCTTTACGGCGTAATCGTAGAGCTCGGTTCCCGGATAAGCGTGGGCCACTGAAACCTGAATGGTCTCGACGTCGAGTTCCTTAGCGAATGCGATGGTGTTGTTGATCGTCTGATGCGTCTCGCCCGGCAGGCCGAGAATGAAATCTCCGTGAATGATGAGTCCGAGCTTGTGGCAGTCTTTCGTAAACTGCCGCGCCCGCTCGACCGTCGCGCCCTTCTTGATGTTCTTCAGGATCTGCGGATCGCCCGACTCGTAGCCCACGATCAAGAGCCGGCAGCCCGCTTCCTTCATCGCCTTGAGCGTCTCGTAGTCAGTAGTCACACGCGAGGTGCACGACCACGTTAGCCCGAGCGGCTTCAGCTTCGCGCAGAGCTCGATCGTGCGCGCTTTCTGGATATTGAACGTATCGTCGTCGAAAAAGAATTCCTTTACCTCGGGCCACATCTGCTTCGCCTTCGCCATCTCGCGCGCCACGTCATCCGTCGAGCGTTTGCGCCACGGATGTCCACTCAGCGTCTGCGGCCACAAGCAGAACGTGCACTGCGCCGGGCATCCGCGCGTTGTGTAGAGCGAGACGAACGGATGCAGGAGGAACGGGACGTTGTACCGGGTCACATCCAGATCGCGCTTGTAAATCTCGGTTACGTGGGGCAACGAATCCAGATCCTGAAGCTGCGGCGAGTCCGGATTGTGCACCACTTTCCCGTCCTGCAAGAACGAGACGCCGGGTATCTCCTGCAGCGGCTTGCCTTTGGCGTAGTCCACCACCGAATAGTCGAATTCGCGCCGGCATACAAAGTCGATCTCAGGACAGTCCCGCAGCGATTTCTCCGGCAGCACGCTGACGTGCGGCCCCACAAAAGCAATCTTGATATTGGGATTGGCGTTCTTGATGGCTCTCGCCAGGCGAATGTCCCCCGGAAAGCCCGGCGTGGACGTGAATAGAACCAGGAACTCGTAATCCTGGGCGATCTTGATCGTCTCTTCGCCCGATACATGATGTGGCGGCGCGTCCAGCAGCCGCGCTCCTTCCAGCATGCCCGCAGGATAGGCCAGCCAAACTGGATACCAGTAACTCTCAATTTCTCGGGTGGCGGGCCAACGGGAGCCGGCGCCCCCGTCGAAGTTCTCAAAAGAAGGAGGATTTAAGAACAGTGTCTTTAAAGGCATATTGTGTTGGTGTTCGGGATATTCTAGCATCCGGGCAAAGCGCCACACCCGGCCACCCGTGCTGTCGCAGGTTCCCGCTCCAGGTCGAAATTTCGACGTAAGTCCTTATTTTCAAATGTATCGGGGACTCTGGCTTAACGCAAACCACATTAGAGCGAACGGCCCTTTTGTGCAGCGAATGGGGATAACCGGCTCTCGGTGGGGTATGTGACGGATTGAATTACTGCCTAGATTCGGCTGCGGCGCTGTGTCTTCTTCCGGCACCGTCTCAGGTTCCAGGACCGGCGCTGCTCTGGGCACCGCAAATGTCAACCCTCTCTCTTCGTTCGCTTTCTCTGTCGCCGTTAGGTCGAGGTCGGCCAACGCAATCCTCTGGGTCCTCCCGGGCGTGAAAGCCCAGAGCGTCTCGCCGGCGATGGCGTAGTTCTGTATCTCCTGTCGATGCTGATCCCGATACACGAGCACCGTCGGCTGCACTGGAGGATCCGCCTGTGTTGGGCGGCTGGCCCGCGACTCTGAACTGTACGAACGTGGGGCATACGAGTCCTGATCGCCATCCGCTTCTTCCTGGCGCAGCATCTGCTGCTGCTCGAGGCTCTGCTGGTTCATCTCGTTGGCGATTTCGTATTGGCGGTAGTAGTCCTCGTCAAAACGCTGGTCCTGATCATCCCAATCACCCCACCAGGACGGATCGTACCCCCATCCCCACCACGGATAGCCATAGCCCCAGTTCGCGTAAGACCGGCACCCATACCCGTAGCAATAGCCGTTGTAGTAATGGTGATGGTGCGAGCCATAATGACCGCCATGCCAGCCATTATGAGTATGGTGGTACCGGCTGCCGTAAGGATTTTGGCTGAAGCTTCGATGGAAGGAACGATTCGATCCGCGAGAGGGTCCTGGAGCAGGATGCATTCCACCCGCGGATCGCACACCGCCGAACGAGTGCCCAGCGCCCCCACCGTGAGAGGCGAAGCCGCCAGCATGGCCGCCAAAGCCTCCCGCATGCATTCCGCCGCCGACGTGACCTCCTCCGCCGCCGCGCTGCGCCCACACTGGTACGGCCAGCAACAAAGCGAACGCCGCAGTGAAGATTAGGCGATGCATACCAGCTACTAGTATAGCCCCGATGCAATGGCTGGTGTCGCTCTCAGCGGCCTCATCGCAATCCCCCGCGAACTCTGCGGTTACATTCTCTTACCGCACCGGAGGAGCCGGCTAGTGAATCACGTGATTGGTTCGCAACTGCATCTTCACCGCGACCGAGAGACGGCGAATGCCCTCCCGGATCTGCTCCGGCTGCGAATGCGAGAAGTTCAACCGCATGTGGCGGCTGCCTTCAGGATCGTTGTTGGGGTAAAAACTATCTCCCGTCACAAAGGCGACATTTTCCGCCAGCGCCGCTTTGAATAGCGCCTGTGAGTCCGTGCCGTCCGGCATCGTCACCCAGAGGAACAACCCGCCCTGCGGCCGCGTCCACGTGACGTCATGCGGGAAGTATTCGTGCAGACCCTGCAGCATGGCATCGCGCCGCTCGCGATAAACCTGCCGGATCAGTTTGACGTGTTGATCCAGGAACCCGTCCCGCGCGACTTCATACGCGACATACTGATTGAAGGTCGATGTATGCAGGTCTGCTGCCTGCTTGAGCTGCACCAGCTTGACGATCACGTCTTCCGGAGCGACGATCCAGGCCAGCCGGATTCCCGGCGCGAGCGTCTTCGAGAATGTGCTCAGGTAGATGACATTGCCGATCGTGAATCCGTTGTCCCGCCGCACATTCTCGCGATCTAACACTACGAGCGGCGGGATGTGCTCGCCTTCATAGCGCAACTGCCCGTATGGATCATCTTCGATGATCGGAATGCCGTACTTGTCTGCCAGCAGGATCAGTTGATGCCGCCGCCCCTCGGAAAGGGTCACTCCCGATGGATTCTGGAAGTTCGGCAGCACATACATAAACTTCGGCCCGGTGCGCAGGCTGGGTTCGAGTTGTTCAGTCTGAAGACCTTCGTTGTCGGCGGGCACAGGAACATACTGGGCTCCGTACACATTGAAGGCCTGCAGCGCGCCCAAATACGTGGGCGCCTCGAGCACGATCCGGTCGCCTCGGTTGATGAGCAGCTTGCCGATCAGATCGAGCGCTTGCTGTGATCCGGATGTAATCAGAACGTTGTCGGCCGTCGCCAGAATGCCATACCGGGAGATGTTGCGGGCAATCATCTCGCGCAGCGGCTGGTATCCCTCGGTAGTTCCATACTGGAGTGCCATGGCACCGTGTTCCGACAGGACTTTGTGGCACGCCTCTTCGAACCTTTGCACGGGGAACACGTCGGGAGCAGGCAGTCCGCCGCCGAAAGAAATGATCTCGGGCCGTTGCGTCACCTTCAAAAGCTCACGGATGGCCGAACTCTTGATTGACAGCGTGCGCTGCGCGTACCGCGATTTCCAGAGTGTCGACATGGCTCTCCTCGAACTGCTGACAATTAGATGCTTTCTAGCGAGCGTTACAACGTACCTAAAGTGACACGGAAGAGGTTTCAAGGTTTCAAAGTTTCAAGGTTTCAACGTTTCGAAAGCAATAACTTACGCGTCGCAACCACGGTTTTCACAATAACCTGAACCCTGACACCCTATAGCTCTGCAACTTTGAAACCTTGAAACTTTGAAACCTTGAAACTTTCCCCCTAATCCTCCCCTACCAATTCCGGTTCGACCGGCACGTGCGCATGGTGGTGAGCGTAGGTGTCGTTTTCCTGCGCATCGACCACGGCGATGGCTGCCACATTGACCACGGTCTCCACCGTGGCAGTCCGTTGCAACACATGTACCGGACGGCTCATTCCCATCAGAATCGGCCCGATCAGCTCGCCGCCGCCAACTTTTGCCGACAGCTTGCAGGCCAGGTTCGCCGAGGCCAGGTCTGGAAAAATCAGCACATTCGCGCCGCCCTTCAACGAACTGAAGGGATAGAACTCGTCGATCAGTTCCGGCGACAAGGCCTCGTCGGGCATGATCTCGCCGTCCACGATTAGTGTCGGATCCGCATACTTGATCAGCTCCACAGCCTTGCGAACTTTTGTGCAGATGGGGTGGTCCACTGCGCCGAAGCTGGAGAACGACAGCAACGCCACCCGCGGCGTCATGTCAAAGCGCCTCGCCATGTGCGCCGTGCACAGTGCAATCTCTACCAGTTCCTCGGCAGTTGGCTCGATGTTCACGCTGGTATCGGCCATGAAGAAGACTTCGCCCTTGCGCGTGATGACCGCATAACAGCCGGAGACACGGTGCAGGCCTTCGCGCATGCGCACAATCTGCAACGCCGGACGGATGGTATCCGGGAAATGCTGCGTTACCCCCGAGACCAGCGCGTCGGCATCGCCCATGTGCACCATCATCGAGCCGAAGACGTTGCGGTTATTGATGAGCGTTTCGGCTTCCTGCCGCGTGACACCCCTGCGCTGACGCAGCCGGAACAACTCGAGCACATAGGTTGCGTGATGCTCGGACGTGGCGGGCTCAACAATCTGCATGCCGTCCAGACTCACGCCCAGCTCGCGGGCGCGGGCCTGAATCTTCGTTGCCTCACCCAGCAGGATCGGTTTAGCGATCGCCTCCTCCACCAGCGTGTGGCACGCCCGCAGGATTTTCTCGTTATCTCCTTCAGGGAACACAACCTGCTTCGGATTGGCCTGCGCTTTGTGAATCATGGTGCGCGAAACCTCATAAGCCTTGCCTAGCCTGCGCTCAAGTTGCGCACGATAGCTCTCGAGGTCGATGGGTTGCTGGGCGACACCGCTACGTATGGCAGCTTCCGCCACGGCAGAGGCTTCCCACATCAGCACGCGCGGATCAAACGGCTTGGGAATCAGGTATTCCCGGCCGAACTGCAGCCGCGAGACGCCATACGCACGGCAAACGGAATCCGGGACATCTTCTTTGGCCAGGTCTGCCAGCGCCCGAGTGGCCGCCAGTTTCATCTCTTCGTTGATAGCCGTCGCGCGCACGTCTAGCGCCCCGCGGAAGATGAACGGAAATCCCAGAACGTTGTTGACCTGGTTCGGATAATCAGACCGGCCAGTAGCGATGATCACATCAGGCCGGCTTGCCTTCGCTTCTTCGTAGGTAATCTCCGGATCAGGGTTCGCCATGGCAAAAACGATCGGGTCATGCGCCATGGTGCGAACCATCTCGCCATCGATGGCGCCTTTGACCGAAAGACCGGCGAAAACATCGGACCCGACCATGGCCTCGGCGAGCGTGCGCATCGGCGTGTCCTGCGCGAACCGCTCCTTGTACTTATTCATACCTTCTTTGCGGCCCTGGTACACTACGCCCTTCGTATCGCAAAGGATTATGTTTTCGCGCTTCACACCCAGCCGGACATAGTGCTCCGCGCAAGCAATCCCGGCCGCGCCAGCGCCATTAAAGACCACGCGCACCTTGCTGACATCTTTGCCCACGATTTCCAGCGCATTCAGTAGCGCCGCCCCGGAAATGATCGCAGTCCCATGCTGATCATCGTGAAAGACGGGAATCTTCATCGTCTTCTTCAACTCCTCTTCGATGTGGAAGCAGTCCGGCGCCTTGATGTCTTCCAGGTTGATTCCGCCAAAGGTGGGCTCGAGCAACTGGCACAGCTTGATAATCTCTTCCGGGTTGTGGGAGTTGACTTCGATGTCGAATACGTCGACGTCGGCAAAGCGCTTGAACAACACGGCCTTGCCTTCCATCACCGGCTTACCGGCGAGAGCTCCGATGTCGCCGAGGCCGAGCACAGCCGTTCCATTGCTCAGAACGGCGACAAGATTGCCACGCCCGGTGTATTTGAAGGCGTCCTGAGGATTCTTGTTGATCTCTAGGCAGGGCTCGGCCACGCCGGGTGTATACGCCATGCTCAAGTCGCGTTGGGTGCGGCAGGGCTTGGTCGGTGTGATTTCGATTTTTCCCGGGCGCGAGCCAAAGTGGTAATCCAGGGCCTGTTGCTTGCTGACTAGCATGATTGCCTCCGTACCATGAATCGCGCCGGCGCTGCACATTGCTGGGCAGCAGCGTCCGAGCGCATCTTCCTAAACTCGTATGGTCAACACCGGGCACCCGGCCTGGCTGATCACCTCAGAGGCGACAGGCCATGGCAGGTGCGACGATATGACGCGCGATTTATGCACGCTCATCACGATTAGGTCGACGCCGCGCGTCTCCGCCTGATTCACAATGGATTCCGCCGGATGCCCCCAGCGAACCATGTATTCAAGGTTGCACCAGTTTCTTGCCTCCTCGGGGATCAGAGCCTCCAGCGCAGCGCAGGACTTCTCTTCCATCTCGGACCGATGTTGCCATGGAACCAGCGGCATGGCCTCGAGAAGAATGAGCCTCGACTGATGCTCCTCGGCCAACGAGAGCGCGTACTGCAGAACCGGCGCGGGACTTTCCGAAGGTTCGATAGGACAGAGGATCTGGCGCAACGTCCATCTGTCCGGACGTCCAGCTCTAGGTCCGACGATCAGGACCGGGCACGTTGCCGAGCGGTAGATTTTTTCCGCCTCTGAGCCGAGGACGAGCTTGCTGACGCCGCGTCGGCCATGCGTGCCGACTACGACCATATCTACCGCATGTTCGCCGATCATGTTGGGGATCACGTCGCCGACATCGCCACGTTCCACCAGCATCTGGCAGCATAAGCCGGTGAGGCTGCCATCGCGGGCGAACTCAGCCATCTTTGCGCGGGCATGATCCCACACCATCGAATCTTCTTCCGGAATATGGTCCGTTGGGATTTGCCGGTGCGGCTCGGGTGCAATGGCGTGAGCAAGCAAAATCGTTGATCCGTAGGTCTGTGCCAGAGACTGGGCGAAAGGTAATGCGGTTCTCGAGGCGGGAGAGAAATCTGTGGGAACCAGGATGTTCTTCAGGCAAAGACGCGACACTTGCGAAAGGGTGGGCATGGAACACCTCCTTGCGGCAGGTTCATCTGCCGTTCGAGAGAATCCATTTTTTTGCGTATAGGCGTCCGCTGTGTTCTGGGCAGTGATTCCGGTCACCGGCGGTGGCGTGTGCAGGTTCGTGCCTAGACCTCCACTCCAGCGCGATGGTGCGCGAACTGATGCAGCCGTTCGGCCAGCCCGGGATGCGTGAGATCTTCGATCTCATAGGTCACGCGCAGGCTGGGCTTGTTGAGCTTGATCAGATGTGCAAGGTCAATCGGGGTCGCCACGATCACCAGATCGCAAGGAACGCGGTTGATGGTTTCCTCGAGTTCGTGCCGCTGCACGGCGCTGTAACCCATAGCTGGCAACAGACTCGTCAGGTGCGGATAGTGCTCATACGTCCAGCGGATCGATCCCACGGCAAAAGGCCGCGGATCGACCAGTTCGGCAGCTCCGCACTGGCGTGCCGCAACCACTCCGGCGCCGTAGGGCATTTCGCCGTGCGTCAGCGTCGGGCCATCTTCGACCACGAG
>Ga0335070_10005372_pt1 | contig 15039 bp, 18 predicted proteins | sample Lox_Sample_13_FD_206722 | JGI IMG/M metagenome (GOLD analysis project Ga0335070, IMG submission 206722) | Soil microbial communities from Loxahatchee National Wildlife Refuge, Florida, United States - Lox_Sample_1.3 | ecosystem: Environmental > Terrestrial > Soil > Wetlands | place: USA... | reverse complement strand
CAGGGCGTCAGGTTCAGAGCCATGCCGCCCGCAAAAATACCGAGAAGAGTCCAGATCATGGCCCAGCCGTAAAGAGGTCCGGGCGCTTGGGGCTGAGAAGTCGCTTCAGCAAGCCCGGCAGGGGCGCTCGCCACCGGCATACCGAGCCTCTGCCATTCCGGATACCCTTTGGGATCACGATAAACCTTCTTATAGCCGAGCCTAACGGCCACACGGGCCGCCGAGTCACTGCGGACTCACGTCAGGCCCGCTCAGTAGAACACGATGAAACGATTCTTGTCAGGGCCAAGAAGAGCTTCGAGCGCCCCTCCCGCGCGCCACCTCGACCACCAGGTCGGCTCCATGGGAAAGTTGAGCGCCCCTTTGAGGTGTCCGGTCCTGTACTCCCACTCCTGGCGCGTGTCCACGAGAAGGAGATCTCCAGGGTTGCTTTCGTATCGTTCGGCAAGCTCTTCCGTGGTCATGATCTTGTAGCCGCCGCTTCTCGCCTCTGCCAACACATCATCCCACGAGGCCACCCTTGGGGTGAGAGATCGGTTGGTAAACCAAAGGGCTCCAACCGTGAGCATCATCGCCACCAAGGCTATGGGGATTGTTTTCTTGTTCTGCATGAGAGAACCCTTTGCCGCGATTCGCATTGGGCCGCTGACGTTTCTGGTATGTTTTCCGTTCTCGCTTCAAAAGCAAGAAAGTTGCGCCCCTCCGGGCAGGACTGACCTTGCTGGCGGGCGCCTCGATACTAAACAGAGAAGTTACACTCCTTGACGAGGTGCGGGACTCCCAGGGTCAGCTTCAGAGGGATCCCTCCCTAGGACTCCTGGGAAATCTTCCCTTCCTGTTTCAACTTTCCCAGGAGAAACTCGGCGCCTTGTCTAGAGATCCGGAACTGATCGGTGAGGTCTTCCGGCTTCGCCAGTCTCGCTTTTCGGATAAAGGCCAAGACCTCCCCCTCCAGCTCTTCCATCCAGTCGATAAAGAGAGAGCGAATCTCCGGGATAGCGAGACTCTCCAGTTGCGCGTACTGATCGAGGGTGGTGACCACCTTCCTGCACATGTCTTTTGGATCGACACCTTCGTCCATGCACTCGGCAATTCACCTGCTCGCCATGCTGGAAAGTTTGTCGTCTCCGGAAAGACCGAGGAGCTTAACGAGAAACGCCTGCTTCTCGGACGCTTCCATGACTGGAAAAAGCTGCTCGGAAAGGGAGAGGATCATCCGTTTCATCTCTTCCAGGGTCAGTTTGGGGATCATGGCTACCCAACTCTTCTCGCCCATGGCGGACTCCTAGAACGGTTCGTGAGAGCTGATGAGCTCCTTCGCCATCTCATCCATTCGAGCCAGCAGCGGCAGGACGCCGCCGTTACTGACCTGGTAGTAGACGAACGGCCCTTGACGTTCTACGGTGAGGAGGTGGCAGCGACGAAGCTCCTTGAGATGGTGTGAGACGAGCGGCTGTGACAGCCCGGTATCCTCGACGATCTGGGAGACAGACTTCTTGTCGCTGCCGATAGTGAGAAGAATGCGAAGCCTGTTCTCGTCGGCGAGGCTCTTGCAGATGGCGGCAATAGGTTTGATCAGTACATCCAAAGGAATCGTCCGTCTAAGGGAAAAATGGATAAGCGATCATCTCATATCAACTCGGCGCAACGCCGACACCTAAAAACGAATCCTAGGACGTCCGCTAGGCTGGGAAGCCTGGACAGCAGCCCGGTATGTCGGGTTCACAGGGATCGAATGTCTCCGCTTCTCGGATCTGGCAAGTTATCTAACACGTAAGCCTGCAATTTTGACGACGCCACGATGATATCCATCGGGGAACAGTCGTTCGAGATCTTCAATGTCCATTTGATTGGCCTCACAGGTTTCGTACACGGTAGGAACCTTTCCATCCTTTTCGAACCGTTTGCGAAGGAAGGCGATGATCTTCCAGTGCTCTTCAGTTAGCCCCTGTGGCATCTTCATCTCTTGTGACTTGTAGACAGCATACTCTTCGTCCCACTCTGAGTGATCGACCAGAAATCCTCGGATGTCAACGTGGTATGTCCTCTCACCCAGAGGTATTGAGACACTTGTCAGCCTCTCTCTCGGAAGCCACGAGCTTTGGAATAGACCTCCATAGGTCAAGCCCGCCAATTTACATGCACCCCTCAGGTAGCCAGAGGGGAAAAGGGTCTTAAGATCCGCCAGGCGGAGGCGATTTGCCTTGCAAACCTCATAGACCGAGGGGCATCTACCTGTTCTTGAGACCTTATCTCGAATAAAGGAGATGACACTCCAATGCGATTCATTCAACTTTTCAAGACCTCCAACTATGGGAGCCATCCCCTCGGCAAAATTTTCATCCCACTGTGCGGGATCTGTCAAGAAACCGTCTTCATCCACCTCATACTTTTCATTCCTAAACCTGAATGTTCCCATATCTCTTCTCCTTTTGACTATGTCACTGCCTTGATTGAAGACGGAACGGAAATGTCCGCTGTCGCATCCACGGTGACAAGATGACAGGGCCGCGGCTCGCTAAAGTGGTGGGCAATCACAGGTTGGGAGAAGCCGGTACTCTCGACAATCTGGGAAATCGATCCTTTCTCATCTCCAATGGCAAACCGAATGCGAAGCATATTCTCGCCGGCGAGGCTCTTGCAGATGGCGGCGATGGGTTTGATGCGAAGATCCACGGCAACATCCCTTCATGCGTAATTACATATAAACAAATATTGATATTACAGTCAACAAGAATCCCCCTCGTCTACCCCCCACTCACATCGTCTCAAATCCAGGCTGCGTCTCTCTCACTCCTGGGAGTGGCATTCGCTCACAAAAGTCAGTTCACCCCTGAGTCTGAAGATGCTCGGAATCTTGTCGTCGAGCCTGGCATCCAGGAATTCCGGAGACGAGGATTCATCGGCGACGACACGAACTCTGAACCGATCCGCGGAGCGTGAAGGTTTTCCTTTTCTTCGGGGGGGGTGGTACGGGGCGGGGAGGGCTCCCGCAAGGGGAAAGCCGCAAAGCTCTCAGGGGCGCTCAACTCCCGTCCAGTTCCTTCCTCCGGATCTCCCTGGTGACCTCCTCCTGGAGAGCCTGGAGCCGGGGTGTGGCTTCCACGGGATACTGATCGGCTCTTCGCAACTTCTTATAGGTCTCCGGGAGTCTCCCAAATTCCTCGAGGAAGCGTTGGCGTATGAGATCGAGAGGCTCGGAGGGGAGGAGCCGTTTTCCTTCTTTCATCACCTCCTGGAGGAGCGGTTCGCCTTCGGGCAGGCTCTCGTCGTGCAGGCCAATGAGGTCTTTCCGCAACGAGCCGCGCTCATCCGTCAGCCGAAAGACCTGTTTGATCCCGGCCAGGGAGACCTTACCGCTGCTAAGCTTAAGCACCGGTCTCCCGGCATACTCCACCATCTTATAGCCCGTGTCGAGATAGGGTGCATCGGCGGAAACTCCTAACTTAGTGCCTACACCGAAGGCGTCGATCCGGGCGCCCGCTGCCAAAAGCTCCTGAATGCCGAACTCGTCGAGCCCGCCGCTCGCAAATATTCTGACCTCGCGAAGCCCGGCCGCATCGAAGATCTCCCGGGCCTGGCGGCTGAGGTGAACGAGATCGCCGCTATCCAGGCGGACGGCGAGGAGGTTGTGGCCTGCCGCTCCCATCTCGTGAGCCACGCTCGCAGCCTTACGGGCTCCGGCGACGGTGTCGTAGGTATCGATGAGGAGCACCGTACTCTTGGGAAAGCACTTGGCAAAGGCGCGGAAAGCGTCGATCTCGTGGGGAAAGCTCTCGACATACGAGTGGGCCATGGTGCCGTAGATGGGGAGATCGTAAAGTTTTCCGGCGAGGACGTTACTGGTGCCGATGAAGCCGCCGATGTAGCTCGCCCTGGCGACCTTGAGCCCGGCATCGGTGCCCTGGGTCCGACGGAGGGAGAAGTCCACCAGCCGACGATCGCCGGCGGCGTAGAGGCAGCGGGCGGCTTTGCTGGCGATGAGGGAGGGGAAGTTCATAGCGTTGATCACGAAAGTTTCCACGAGCTGTGCCTGGATGAGAGGTGCGGTGATTTCGAGGAGGGGCTCAGCGGCGAAGAAGATGCGGCCTTCGTGGACAGCCCGCACGTGGCCGGAGAAGCGCAGATTTTCCAGAAAGGTCAGAAATTGCGATGAGAACAGGGAGGTTCGCTCCAGGTACTCCAAGTCATCGGGCTGAAAATGAAAGGACTCGAGGTAATCGAGGAGGTCGTCCAGGCCGGCGGCGACGAAATAGGAGCGGTTGGGTGGATACTCGCGGACGAAGAGGCTGAAGGTGGCCGGAGCGAACATGCCCTGGTCGAAGTAGCTGGCCGCCATGGTGAGCTCGTAGAGATCGGTGGTGATTTCCCTGTTTTGCGACCGATCTGCACGCATGGCCAAGTCCCTCCTATCGGCTTCCCCACCCTGCCCGAGCTTCATTCCTGGCGAGGAAGATCAAGTCTGAAGCGATCGGCGGTACGGGTCCGGAAGGATCCTTCTTTGTACCCACCATCCAGTTTGGGCGCGCAGGCATACCTTGTTCACGCCGGGACGGCGAGGCCTCAATCTCTCCACGGCTCTTGCATGGCGAGAGGAGGCAAACGGCCGGAAGACCCATTGCCATCCGGGAGAGTCTCTGCGCCGGCCCGGGTGAAAGGGTAGGCTCTGTGAATACCTTGGCACGCCAAGGACCAGATGTTGGGAAAGGGTAGGAACACCTCGGTTTTCTTTATGTGTAGCAGAAAGAGCGGAAAGGTACAAGGGGATCATGGTCGACGCGTGGAGCCGGAGTCTGGCGGCGCGAGACGGGAAGCTCTATCCCCGAAGTGTGCAACAAGTCAAGGGGTCTCGCGCCCGCTCGCCCCGCGCCAGCGAGGCTCTCTAGAGCTCACGGAGGTCAGAGAGGGTGATAGCTTTGACCTGATTTCTCGAGAGGAAGAATCAGGCCAAGCGCTCCGCGCCTTGGGGCACATGGCCCATTCCATACTCGTCACGGCGGCAGCTTGATCTGAATTCCCCACTCAGGAATTCAGCTCAAAGACTCTGGACCTCTGAGAACTCGGTGCCAGACGAAAACAGGCCGTCCGACCACTTGCCGAAGCGCTTAGGGGGCGGAGCACCGTGGCTCCAGTGGTGGCTTCCGAAGTTGAGTCCTCAGCCCAACAATGAGGGCGCAGGTTACAATGGCGTCGGTGGAGCGGATTTTGCACGCGGTGTAACGAGAACCTTTGGCTAGCCCGCATTATGCACGGGACGCCGTTGCGTGATCGTGGCGATGGTCGTGCCACCGGGCAACCACAGGGACCCGGACCTGAGGCGCACTTCTCCAGTATGCCGTAGGGTTCGAGCCCCGAGGACGCCCATATCCGCGGTCGCAGGAGGGGGTTCGTGCATAGTGGGGGTTTGGGAGGGCGTATGAAAGGCAAGGCATCGGCTGCTCCAATTCCGTCGCGGTCGGCGCGGCACAAGGGGCCCGAGGCCGAGGCCTGGATCACGAATTTCTTCCAGGAAAACCATCTGGACTTCGAGACGAGGCCCGATAAGGTAGCTTCCCCCGAACAGGTGCGGTTCATCGTTCACCTGCCGGAACACGCGGTGTACTATCCCTGCTCGAGCGAACTCTTCGAGGCCATTGCTAAGAGGGACTCGGCAGCGTACCTCCGCCCGCGTTACGAGGAAGTCTGGTCGTTGGTGGAAGGGTTGGTGGTGGACCATATCAGCGACGAGGGGAAGCGCGCCTTTCTTCTCGAGCTTCTTCACCTCAAGTATGCTCACGACATCCATGACGGCATCATGATCCCGTCTCGGCTCAAGAAGCGACTCTTCAAGATCTTCATGGACAAGAGCAACATCGATCAACCCTATTTTCGGGTCAAGGTTTTGCGAAATCAGCACGTCAGAGAAATCCTGACGACCCCGGCGTTCTGGCGGGTGTTCAACTGGATTGACGAACAGACGGTTTTGAGCTTCGATAGTTTAGAGGATCTGAAGGGTGCCGCGGCGAGGCTTCAGCTCCAACGGCTGGTGAGGCTATGTGTTGCCCAAGAGCTCTGGAGTGAGAGTCGGCGACGGAAGGAGCTGAAGGTGGTGAACTACCGTGCCGCACTCCAGCGCCGGCTGACGGGAAACGGAGTGAAGAGGCTGGAAGAGTACCTCCAGCGGCCCCAGGAGAGCCCGGGAATGAGCAGTAGGGTGCCGAAGCGGATCCTGTGGCTTGCCAACGACTCAGGCGAGATCGTGGTGGACCTGAAGATCATTCGCCTTCTCATGGGCTGGGGGCACAAGGTTATCCTGGTGGTCAAGGACGGCTTCTATCTCAACAAGGTGACGATGCATGACGTGGAGAACGATCCGGCCCTGGTGGAGGAACTGGGCAGTGCCATGCGCATCAAGGACCCGGCCAGCTCGAAAAGGGAACTCCTGGAGCGGCTGAAGCGGGATCGGCAGCTCTTTGTGATTTCGGACGGCACCCAGGAGCGGCTGAACTTCCTTCTCGCCTCCAGTACCTTCGCACGCATGTTCAAGGAGGCCGACCTGGTCATTTCCAAAGGCCGGGAACAGTGGCGCCGCCTGTTTCTCACGCCCTTTCAATTCACCAGGGACATCTTCAACATTCGTCTCGCTGATACGGGGGATGAAGTCATCGTCAGCTACAAGCCAAAACATCCAAAAGCGGTGAAGTTTTCCGAGCAGGATCTGGTGGAGAAGGCGCAGGGCATCATCCAAGAGATGGCCGCAGCTAGGGGGCGAGGCGAACGGGTCATTTTCTACAGCGCCATCATCGGCAGCATTCCCGGCCAGATGGAAACCGCAGTGGAGATTCTCGCCGCCTTTGTCGGGCATATGCGGCGCGCCTATCGGAAGTGTTTTATCATCAATCCGGCCGAGCATTTTGTCCCCGGCATGGACGCTGACGATCTCATGTACATGTGGGAGATGGTGCAACGGAGCGGGCGCATCGACATCTGGCGCTTTCAGACCGTGGAGGATATCGAGACGAGCTTCGCCCTCCTCAAACGGGAAGTCCCGCCCGAATGGTTGGGAAAGGATTCAACCTACAGCACCGGCTGTACCAAGGAGATGAATCTCGCCCAGGAGGTGCAGCAGGCGTTCCCGGAGATGCAGATTATCGGCCCGGCCAAGGAGCGGTTCTTGCGAAGGTCGGAGTACGGCATCGGCAAGCTCTACGACCGGCGTCTCGATCAGATTCGCCTGCCGTAGACTGTCGGACAATTCCTTGCTGGACGTAACGGAGCAGTGAGACCATGCCATATGAGAAGGTGGAGGTCGAGTGCTACAGCGGCCATCGCGCCAATGAACGGCCTGTGGCCTTCGTCTTCGCGGACAGACGGTGGGAGATAGTTGATGTCATTGACCGCTGGTTCGAGGGCGGGTTGCAACCAGGGCGGCCGGCCCTCGACTACTTTAGGGTGAAGACGTCGGAAGGGAGGGTGTTTCTCCTCCGCTACAACTCCCTCTTCGACGCGTGGGCAGTGCGCGTCCCGCCTAAGGCTACCCACTGAATATCTGAGCCGGCTGAGGCTGCCGAGGAGCAAGCCTGCGGGAGCGGCTTCCGGCCGCGATGGGCGGGCTGGGGCAGGGAGGTCTGCTCTGCAAAGACGCATAGTCGCATCATTGGTAGTGGAGAGGGGGCCTGCGCTGTCGAGCGGGGCGGTGGTGGAAAGCCCGGGAGGCCTTTCTCTGAGCACAGGAAGGTAGTGGCTCCGGATGCGCTTTGCGCCGCAGACCATCCCCGCCTCCGGCGCCGGCCGTTTTCCCGAGGATGAGAGGTGACTTGCCTGTGGGAGCGGCTTCCAGCCGCCATGGGCGGGCTGGGGCAGGGAGGCCTGCTCTGCAAAGGCGCATAGTCGCACCATTGACAGTGGAGACGGGGGCATGGCCTGTCGAGCGGGTTGGTGGTGGAAAGCCTGGGGGGCCTTTCTCTGGGCACAGGAAGGTAGAGGCTCCGGATGCGCTTTGCGCCGCAGGCCACCCTGCCTCCGGTGCCAGGCGGGTTCCCGAGGATGAGAGGTCATGTTCCTGTGGGAGCGGCTTCCCGCGACGAGCTCGGGACAGGCCCCGCCAAGGCGGGACGAGGGAGCGAGAGAATTGTCTCTCACAGAGGCCACAGAGTTATCGCCCTTGGGCGCGGAGCGCTTGGCCTGATTTGTCCCCTCAAGAAATCAGGCCAAAGAACCCCCACTCTGTGTTCTCTGAGAGCTCGAGCTATCCCGCCAGGGATAGCGGGCGAGAGACCCCTGTTTCAGGTGCGGGACAGGCCAGGCGCGATGGGTGGCGCCTCGAGGATTACGGAGAGACGGTGTTGCGCATGCGGGCCACCGCCTCCTCGGTGTGGTCGCGATGGCCGAAAGCGCTCAGGCGGAAGAAGCCCTCGCCGGAGGGGCCGAAGCCGGAACCGGGAGTTCCAACCACATGGGCCTGAGTCAGGAGGCGATCGAAGAAATCCCAGGAGCTCATGCCTCGGGGGGTTTTGAGCCAGATGTAGGGAGCGTTCACACCGCCATAGACGGTGAAGTCGGCGGCAGTGAGAGTGTCGCGAATGATGCGGGCGTTGTTCATATAGTAATCGACTAAAGCTCGAACCTGCGTTTTCCCTTCGTCGCTGTAAACTGCGGCGGCAGCCGCCTGGACAGGATACGAAACCCCGTTGAACTTGGTGGTCTGCCGGCGATTCCAAAGCTGGTTCAGGCCGACCGGCCTTCCGCCCGTGGTCTGGGCAAAGACAGTCTTGGGCACAACGGTGTAGGCGCAGCGAGTGCCGGTGAAGCCGGCGGTCTTGGAGAAACTCCTAAACTCGATGGCGCATTCCTTGGCCCCAGGAATCTCGTAAATAGAATGTGGGATGTGGTCCTGAGTGATAAAGGCTTCGTAGGCGGAATCGTAGAGAAGAATAGCGCTCTCTTTGCGCGCGTAGTCTACCCAGAGCTGAAGGTGGGCGCGTTCTGCAACGGCGCCGGTTGGGTTGTTGGGAAAGCAGAGGTAGATCAGGTCCACCTTGCCCTTGGGCAGGTCCGGGAGGAATTGGTTCCCCTCGGTGCAGGGCATGTAGTGAATCCGGCCGTAGCGGCCCTGGTCGTCGGCTGGTCCTGTCCGGCCCGCCATGACGTTTGTATCCAGGTAGACGGGATATACGGGATCGGCGAGGGCGACGGTGTTCTCGACCGCAAAGATCTCTTGGATATTGCCGCAGTCGCACTTGGCACCGTCACTTACAAAGACCTCATCGGCATCGAGGGAGACACCGCGGGCCCGGTAGTCGTGCTGGATGATCTGGTCGATGAGGAAGCGGTAGCCCTGCTCGGGCCCGTAGCCACGGAAAGTCTCGACGCCGCCCATCTCCTCCACGGCACGATGCATGGCTCCTACGACTACGGGGGGGAGAGGGCGGGTGACATCGCCGATGCCGAGACGAAGAATCTTAGCCTGAGGATTTGCCGCGGCGAAGGCCTGCACCCGGCGGCCGATCTCGGGAAAGAGATAGCCGGCCTTGAGCTTGAGGTAGTGTTCATTGACTAGGGTCATGGGAAGGTCCTCCCGCTGGTGTTAGTCGTAAAGAAGGCCCCATGATAGCCAGTTTGCCTCGGGAAAGGAAGGGGGAACCGCGCGATCATTCCGGCAACAGGCTGTCCGCCGACCCTTAAAACAATCTCCTCTCCCCTTCGGGGGGAGGGAGCTCAGGAGGTCAGCTGTGGCACGGCTTGCCAGGGGGAATTTTCCGTGGAACGGCCTATGTCAACAGCATTGGGGCTGAGGTAGATGCCGGCGGTGTAGAATCCTCATGTTCCACGTGGAACAGTGGAAGACGAAGCGCGGCGGATACCATCAGCTGTTAGCGCCTGGAGAGTCTCGTGTTTACTGGCTTAGCGCAAGAAAATCGGCAGGCGACATCCCGCTGTATTCTCCTTTGAAAAGTCACGGCACTGTGCTATTGTGGCGATGCCTGTACCGGGCGCAAAGAGATGGGCCCACAGACGCGGGAGCCGCTCCCGACGGACGGAAAGAGGATGGCTCGACTGATCGCCGTTGCCAACCAGAAAGGGGGCGTGGGCAAGACCACCACGGCGGTGAATCTTGCCGCCTCGCTGGCTGTCGCTGAGAAACGGACGCTCCTCGTTGATTGTGATCCTCAGGGGAATGCCTCGAGCGGTCTCGGCCTGGCTCGGGAGACGATGGGCAAGCACCTTTACCAGTTGCTCATCAATGAAACCCAGGCCTCGGAAGCGATCCACAGCACGGCCCTCACCCACCTCCAGCTTATTCCCGCCAGGACTGAACTCATCGGCGCCGAGATCGAGCTACAGGGCCTCTCGGGACGGGAAAAGATCCTCCGGGAACGCGTTCGGCCCCTTCTCTCTGTATATGACTACATCTTGATGGACTGTCCCCCCTCCCTCGGCCTTCTCACCGTCAATGCGCTCACGGCGGCGGATACGGTGATCATCCCGCTGCAATGCGAGTACTATGCCATGGAGGGATTGAGCCAGTTGGTGCAGACCATCCAGTTGGTAAAGAGGGCCCTGAACCCTCGTCTGGGCATCGAGGGAATCTTGCTTACCATGTTCGACACGCGGAACAACCTCTGTCACCAGGTTGCCGAGGAGGTGCGAGTCCACTTCAAAGACCGGGTGTTTAAGACCGTCGTGCCCCGAAATGTCCGGCTGAGCGAGAGCCCGAGCCACGGCAAACCGGTGCTTCTCTACGACGTCAACTCCACTGGCGCCCGTTCCTATCTCGAACTGGCCAAAGAGCTTATGAAGCGTGAGGCAGTCGACGGACGCTAGGGACCCTACAAGGATCACCCGTTGGACCGACCGGAGCGGTAGACATGACGAAAGAAGCAGGCGAAGCCGCGAGCGGGAGTAACCGAAAAAAAGGCCTCGGGAAGGGATTGGGGGCACTCATCCCTGATGCGGACCTCGTGTCGCGAACCGGTGAGCAGTTCTTTTACTGCGAGATTGAAGAGATCACGCCTAACCCTTACCAGCCAAGACACCACGTTCGCGACCGGGCGTTGGATGAGCTTGTGGAGTCGGTGCGCGCGAAAGGGGTACTCCAGCCGCTCTTGGTCCGGAGAAGCGAGCAGGGCTACCAGTTGATTGCTGGCGAGCGGCGGTGGCGGGCGGCACAAATCGCCGGATTGCAGCGAGTTCCGGTCATCATCAAGGAAAGCACCGAGCCGGAGTCCTTCGAACTGGCTCTGGTAGAGAATATACAGCGTAAGGACCTCAACCCCATCGAAGAAGCGGAAGCCTACTCGCGTCTTCATCAGGACTTTCGCCTGAGTCAAGAGGAGATCGCCCGGAAGATCGGGCGGGAGCGTTCAACCGTAGCCAACATGATGCGCCTGCTCAAGGTGCCTGAGCGGATTCGTACGGACCTCCAGGAAGGGACGTTGGCCATGGGGCATGCCCGCGCCCTTCTGGGTCTCCCCGATTCCGGCCTTCAGCTCCATGTCCGTGACGTCATCGTTAAGAAGGGTCTTTCGGTTCGAGAGACGGAAAGGCTCATACAGGGACTGCTGAAGAAGGGAAAACGCCGAAAGGCGGCGGCTCCGGAGGACGGGGGTCTCCGTCCGCTCCTCGATCAGCTCATCCGTCATTTCGGCACTCGAGTGAAAGTCACCCGTCGCGGCAAGAGGGGAAAGATCGAGATCGAATTTTTTTCCGAGGAAGATCTCCACCGCCTCCTCGATCTCTTGATTCAAAGCTCGCCGCTGCCGAGCCCATGAGTCCGGGTCTGCCTTCCGGCCGCCGCGGAGAATCGTGGACCGCGATGGGACGGGGCCTGGCGACAAGTCTCCGTTTTTTCCGCCTGCCGCGCAGAGCACCCCGAGGAACCGCCCGCTAGCTTTTGCGCGAATAGACCAGCGCGCGGAATGCTGACCACCGGCTAAGGCGAAAAAGCGGAGGGAACGGAGGCCACAATGCCTGGAGGCGCGATGATTTCGCCACGGGCAAGGACCGAAACAGCCGGAGGTGATCGTTCCCTCCGGCTCTTCACCTTTGAAGCGGGTCGCCCAAGGGCGGGCGCGGGGCAAAGTAGCGTGACGATCGGATGCCTCTGCTCAGTTTGAAGTCGGAGGCGGGTGCGCGTAATTACAAGCGGTCGGCGATGGCAGTCCACCTCATCATTGACGGCTACAATCTCATTCGTCGATCTCCCGTGCTCCGGCGCGAGGATGAGGTCGCGCTGGAACTGGCGCGAGAATCACTGCTGGAGCGGCTCCGCAGATACAAGAAACTCCGGGCGCACCGGATAACCGTGGTCTTTGATGGGGCGAGCAAGAGGGAAGCGCCGCCGGGCCCCGCTCAGGAGAAGGGAATTCATGTCGTCTTCTCCGGCCGGAACGAGACGGCCGACGCGGTCATTAAGCGCATGAGCGAAAAGGAGGGCGGCAAGCTCACGGTGGTAACTTCTGACAGAGACCTGGGCCGATATGCCGCTTCATGTGGCGCCGTGGTCATCGACGCGGAAGAGTTCGAAGGCAGAGTCGAGATGGCCTTCTACCTCGAAGCCAAGGGGGCTGAGGTCGAAGAGGATAACGAGCGGCGAGAGAGTGGCCTGGACACCCGAAAGAAAGGCCCGAGTAAACGGCTCGCCAAAGGGGAGCGAAGGAAACGGCAGCGTCTGCGGAAAGTTTAGGCGTGATTGGGGTTGACGATTGCGGTGCAACTGTGAACGATTCACCCACGATAAAGTGAAGTCCAAGCCCAGGGACAAGAGACTTAGACGAAAGAGGAGAGTGGGAGGAATGTACAAATCTATTCTGGTGCCCCTTGACGGTTCGGCTCTAGCGGAGGCTATTCTCCCGGAGATCGAGAAATTGGCCCGCTGCATGGGAGCCCGTATTATCCTCCTCAGGGTGAGTCGAGCCCACGTCTTTCCTGGCAAAGATCCGACGAAGGCGGAAATCGAAGTGGTCAGGCGGGCTGAGGATTACGTGGCCGAGATCCGCGATCAACTGGCGGCCAAGGGTTTGGATGCCGAGGCCTGCGTGAGGTACGGTGCGGTGGCGGAAGAGATCTTGACTCACAGTGCCCGCAACGACATCGATCTCATCGCCATGTCTACTCATGGGAGGAGCGGCCTGGGGCGATGGGCCCTGGGAAGCGTTGCCGAGAAGATCGTCAGGCGAAGCGTAAAACCCGTGCTCCTGATGCGGGCAAAGGCGCGAACTGAAGGAGAGAACTAGAGCCGATGATGCACGGGAGGCCGTAGCGAAAGATGCTTGCGTAGCAGGCTGCATGCAATGGAGTCTTGCTCGGAGTCACTGTGGTTTGCAAGATGCCAACTATAAAATGCTCCCCGTAACAACTTCATGGTGGGCGCGCGGCTTCAGTCTCTGTTCCACTTGCGCTCGTTGCCTTCCACGAGGGCACGAATATTTGAGCGGTGGCGGAAGGCAATGCCCAGGGCAAAGAGGCCGCCGAGCCCCACGTATAGTCTTGGGTAGTCAAGGAGGGCGAGCCACAGCGGTAAGCTGAAGGCCGCGATGAGGGAGGCGAGGGAGACATAGCGCCAGCGCCAGGCAGCAGCGGTGAAAAGGAGCAAGGCGCAGAACGCAGCCTTGGGCCAGAGAACGAGCGAGATTCCGGAGGCGGTGGCTACACCTTTGCCGCCCTGGAAACGGAGAAACGGAGAGTACCAGCTTCCCACCAGGGTGGCGAGAGCAACGATCGAGGCGGCCTGGGTGTCCACGGGGGATGTCGCGGGTCGGAGCAAGAGCACAAGAGCGACAGGGAGTACCCCCTTGGCCATGTCGAGGGCAAGAACCACGAGACCGTAGTGAAGGCCGAGAAGGCGGGCCACATTGGCCGCGCCGATATTGCCGCTTCCAGAGGCGCGCACATCCTGGCCGGCGAGCAAGCGGCCAATCCAATAGCCAAACGGTAGGGAAGCGACGAGGTAGCCGAAGGCGGCCAAGGGCAGAACAGCAGGCCAGGCCATAGACGTCTCCCACGTTGGATGCGTCGACAGCTTACTGGGGTGGACAGGCGAAAGGCAAGGGGTTTTTGACGCGGGGGGGCTGCGGGGAGGCGCGTGACGGGACCCCGCGCTACAGGACCAGCCGCTGGACAGAGCGAGGTCTTGGCGTGGCGCGGGCCTTGTTCTGCGAAGTTGGTTGTAGTATGGTCCCACTGCTCCGGAGGGTAACGTTTCAAGCACGGCGACGAGAGACGAACGGTGTCGCCCCTCCCTGCCGGTAGAAATGAGTTGCTACCTAGCATGAAGATCGCAGTCATCGACGGGCAAGGTGGCGGTATCGGCAGCGTCCTCGTTAAGAGGATAAGGGACGCCTTTCAGGATCGGATGGAGATCATCGCCTTGGGCACGAACGCCATCGCCACAGCCCAGATGATGAAGGCCGGCGCGAACAAGGGGGCGACTGGAGAGAACGCCATAGTGGTGATGGCGCGCAAGGTCGATCTCATAGTCGGTCCGATTGCCGTTGTACTCGCCGATGCCATGATGGGCGAGATGACTCCTACCATGGCCGCGGCAGTCGCAAGCAGCCCGGCCCGAAAGTTCCTTCTCCCTCTCACCCAAGAGGCGGTGGAAGTGGTGGGAGTTGTACCCGAGCCTCTGCCTCACCTCGTGGAGCATCTGGTCGAGAAGCGGCTTCGACCCCTCGTGGCGGCCATGGAGGGAGAAGGCTGACGGATAGGAGTCGGAGTCTGCGGGGTGTTCGCTCGAATTTCCGCTCCTTTCTTACGCGAGGCTTTCATCAAAATGTTTCACGTGGAACAATCCAGCCGCTTGACTCGCGTCTGTTGCTCCGATCTCCGCTTCAGCGCTGGTGCGCCCGGTGAAGAGCATGTTACCGGGGCCGTGGGTAAAGCCGACGGGGACCTGAGGAGCGCTCTTTCGGCCGCGCCAACTCTCGCCAGCAATCCAGGCATTGGGGAATCCCGAAAGTCAGAGAGCTCTAAAAAAAGCTTGGCGAGTTATGACGGTCAAAAAAATGTTGAATTCCTCAATTTCTCGATTTTTTTATCCCTCAATCCGTGAATTATTCT
>Ga0335070_10005371_pt1 | contig 15040 bp, 8 predicted proteins | sample Lox_Sample_13_FD_206722 | JGI IMG/M metagenome (GOLD analysis project Ga0335070, IMG submission 206722) | Soil microbial communities from Loxahatchee National Wildlife Refuge, Florida, United States - Lox_Sample_1.3 | ecosystem: Environmental > Terrestrial > Soil > Wetlands | place: USA: Florida... | reverse complement strand
AGGTCTTGTCCAACTGGGCCATGACCCCGCCGATGGCGGGGGAGCTCTCCACCAGGTAGACCAGGAACCCGGAGTCGGCGAGATCCAGAGTCGCCTGGATGCCGGCGATGCCGGCACCGACGATCATCACCGACCCCTGTAGGGGGGCACCGGAGGCGGAATTCATGAGGGACTCCTTGCTTTGTGGGCTAGGGACTCTCGTGAACCTCCCAGGCGCGTACCTTCGCCCGGGAAGGTGGACGGGAATAGACGAGCCCGGGGAACAGGCATCCAGGGGCATATCGCGGAGCTCCCGCGGACGGGTGCGAGAGCCGCCCTTCGGGCGAGCCACGGGATACACGTGAGTTTGTGTCAGGTTCAGCAAGAATGACACAGAAGAATGAGAGAGATATCGCCCGCATGAATGTATAACGGGCACCCATCCTCTTTGTCAAGATCATTTCCATCCCTGACGGCTCCGTAAAAAGTCCATCTGTCCCGCGAGGCGCGGGATTGCGCTTCATCTTCTGTCATTGCGGCGTACGTCTATGTACGCCTCATTCCTCAAGATTCGCGCGCCTTGTCCCGCCTACGGCGGGAGAGCTTTTTACTGTGCCGTCTACCCTGGCGACTTCTTGCGAAGTCATCATCTCAGTCGGCGCTGGTGGCCATGGAGAGGTCGGTGAGGCGGCATGCTTCATGCAGCCCTAAATTGGGCGATTCCAATCCCCCCTCCCCCTCCCCGCTCCCACCAAGGGAGGGGGGAATTCTCGTGGTCTTAGTAACTCCCCTCTCCCTTGACGGGAGAGGGTAAGGGTGAGGGTGCTGACCCCATCGGGTGCATATGATTTCGTCGCTCTAAGCCGGTTGTGGAGACTTTTTTGGAGCAAATGCGCGAGAATCGCTCGGTTCAGGCCAACATAAGACAATACTTGGTACGCCAGGTTGGTTCCCCCCTTTCGCAAAGGGGTGCATAGGCTGACCGATAACGCCAAGAACAACCTCCTCTCCCCCTCGGGAGGGGGAGAGGGAACTAAAAACGGTAGTTGTCGGGCAGCGGGCTAGTAACCGTTGCCATCACGGACACGCCTTTCCTATAATGGCCACCGGACCCAGAGATTGAGGGCATGAAGCGTTACCATTTGAGTTTGCGAGCGTCGGTGGTCTTGAGCCTCACCCTCCTCATGGGTGCAGCCATGCTCCTTATCGCCGTCGCGATAGTCAAGATCAACCAGGGCGACCTTCTCCAGGCCAAGGTGGAGCAAGGGCTTCTCCTTAAGTTGACCGTGGAGGGGTTGCTTGCCACGTACGTCGGAAACGGCGAGGGCGGCGTCGAGGACTTGCGCGGCGGCGGCCTATTCAAGGGGGTTCTGGCGAAGGCCCTCGATGTGGCGAGCGGCTGGAAGGTCACTATCGCCGGACGCAGCGGGGTCGTGGTGTACGGGGGTAACCCGAGAGGCTCACCGTCGCCCGACCGGATTCCGGAGCTGGAGCGCGCGGCCCAGCTCGGCGTGGAGAGCGTCTCCTTTCCCGCATCGGGAACGCTTCGCTGGCTCTTTTTGCCGGACAGGCTCGTTATCGATGCCCCGGTGATCCGGAACACGAAGGTTCTCGGGGCGATACGGTTGGAGAGCCCCCTGGACGACGTGCGGGAAACGCTCTGGCAGTCACAGAAGCTGATTTTCCTCTTCATCGTCCTCGATCTGCTCGTACTGGTCGCCTTCGGGACCTACATCTTCTCCAAGCTGGTCGTGAAACCGGTGGGGGAGCTCGTCCGGACCGCCGAGGTCTTCCAGGAGGGCGACCGGCTTCCGGAGCCGAAGGCCGGCGAGCAGAACGAGCTCGGCACCCTGTCCCAGGCGCTCAACCGGATGCTCGAACGCCTGGCGCAGAATAAGGAGGAGCTCCGTCAACACATCGCCTCCCTGGAGCAGGCGAACCTCGAGCTGCAGCGCGTCCAGCAGGAGGTGATCTTCAGTGAGAAGCTGGCCACCGTCGGCCGCCTGGCCGCAGGAATTGCCCACGAGATCGGGAATCCCGTCGGCATCGTCCTGGGGTTCCTGGAGTTGCTCCGCCGACAAGATCTGAGCGAGGACGAGCGTCAGGACCTGATTTCTCGCATGGAAAGCGAGGTCCAGCGCATCCACCAGATCCTCCGGCAGCTCCTCGATCTCACGCGGCCCGCCTCGGTCGAGCGCCGGCCCACCGCCGTGAACGAAGTCATCCGGGAAACGCTGGCGGTGCTCGACCACCAGCTCAAGCAGCAGGGGGTGGAGGTGGGGCTCGATCTCTCTGCCCAGCCCGATGTGGTCTACGCGAACGGCGACCAGCTGAGACAGGTATTCCTCAACCTGGTTGTCAATGCCGCCGATGCCATGGGGGCGACGGGAGACCGTCCCAAGGGGGGCCAGCTCCGGGTGAGGACCAACACGGCGCCGAGGGAGAGCCTGGCGAGGAGGGTTGAGCGCAAGCCTGCCAGGCGAAGCACCGATCCGCCCTCGGCGGACTTCAGTCACCTGCGCCGTGCCCACGGGGACGCGGCGCGCTGGCTCGAGATATCCTTCGCTGATACCGGTGTCGGCATCTCCGAGGAGAACCTGGAACGGGTCTTCGACCCCTTCTTCACCACCAAGGAGCCGGGCAAGGGTACCGGCTTGGGGCTCTCCGTGAGCGTCCAGATCGTCGAAGCCATGGGGGGCAGGATGGAGATCAGCAGTCGGCTCGGCGAGGGAACCACGGTCACCCTGCTCCTTCCCGTGCACGAGGGGGCCATCGAGTTCGGAACGGAGGCGGGGCGCCGGGAGACGGAGACGGGGTGAGAAGCTGTTCGACAACCCCAAGAACATTCTCCTCTCCCCCTTTGGAAGGGGGAGAGGAAGCCAAAAGGGGCGATTATCGGTGAGCCCCTAGGGGGGATTTGGTAGGCAGAGGGATCTGATGGTGGAACGGGAACGGATCCTCGTCATCGACGACGAGAAGAACATGCGCCACATGTTGACGGTGCTCCTCAAGAAGGAGGGCTACGCGGTGGCGACCGCCGGCGACGGCAAGGAGGGTCTCGCTCTTGCCGGCGAGACCTACTTCGACGTTATCCTCTGCGATCTCAAGATGCCGGTCATGGACGGGATGGCCTTCCTGGAGAGGTTCCGGGAGATGAAGCTCGAATCCACGGTGATCGTCATGTCCGCTTACGGCACCCTGGACACGGCCATCGAGGCGATGAAGCGAGGCGCTTACGACTATGTGTCCAAGCCTTTCAAGGCCGACGAGATCCTTCTCACCCTCAGAAAGGCGGAGGAACGGGAGCGGCTCCGCCGCGAAAACCGACGGCTCCAGCAGAGCATCCAGGAGCGCTACAGCTTCGCCAACATGATCGGGCGAAGCCCCGCCATGCAGGAGATCTTCGGCACCATCACCAAGGTGGCCGAGTACAAGACGACCGTGCTCATCACCGGGGAGAGCGGCACCGGCAAGGAGCTCATCGCCCGGGCCATCCACTATCACAGCCCTCGCGCTCAGGCGCCCCTGGTGACGGTGAACTGCGGCGCCATTCCGGAATCGCTCCTGGAAAGCGAGCTCTTCGGCCACCGCAAGGGCGCCTTCACTGACGCCATCAGGGACAAGCGCGGCCTCTTCGAGGAGGCCGATGGCGGCTCCATCTTTCTCGACGAGATCGGGGAGCTGCCTCGTTCACTCCAGGTGAAGCTCCTCCGGGTGCTCCAGGAGGAAGAGATCAAACGGCTCGGCGATACCCGCACCATCAAGATCGATGTGCGGGTGCTGGCAGCGACCACCAAGGATCTCGCCAACGAGGTGAAGGCGGGCCGCTTCCGGGACGATCTCTTCTACCGCATCAACGTGCTCCAGGTGACGGTGCCACCGCTCCGGGAGCGGGCGGGGGATATCGGCCTCCTCATTCAACACTTCGTTGACAAAACGGCGAAGCGCCTCGGTCTCCAGGTGGACCAGGTGAACCCGGCGGTGCTGCAGGCTCTGCAGCGATACGCGTGGCCGGGGAATGTCCGGGAGCTGGAGAACGTCATCGAGCGGGCCATGATCATGGCCGGGGGCCAGACGATCGAGCTGGATGACCTGCCTCCGGCTTTACAGGAGGCGCAGGCGCAAACCTCGCCGCTCCTTCCTGACGACGGCACCCTGTCGATCAAGGAGGCGAGCCGCCGGCTGGAGAGAGAGCTCATCCGGAGGGCCCTCGAAAAAACCGGCGGCAACCGGACCCAGGCCGCCAGGCTCCTGGAGATCAGCCACCCGGCCCTCCTCTATAAGATCAAGGAGTACGGCCTGGACACCGGAGCCAGAGAGTGAGGAGTGGAGTACTGCAATACTCCATCTCTCCGGATAAGGAACCCGGTCGAGCACGGGAAGGCGGCATTTTTCTTGCAAATAAGTGTCACACCCCCTAGGAGGTAGAAAATGAAGCGCCGAACGTTCCTCGTTCTCCTCATATTCGTCCTTTGCGGCTGTGGCCAACAGTCCGGCGATTCCAGCGCGCCGGCGGGGACGCCTCGCCCGGTGGAGACCGCGGTCGCCATCGCCGCCGTTCGCATCCTTCCCGAGCACCCCACCCCCCAGAGCACCCTCGAGGCCAAGGTCCGCTTCAGCGGCGGACAGCCGGAGCAGGCGACCTACCAATGGCTGCAAAACGGAAAACCCCTCCCCGGCGCCATCGGCCCGACCCTGGCAGGCGAGCCGCTCCGCAAAGGGGATTTCATCGCGGTGCAGGTCAGGATCCGCCAGGGCGAGCCGGCGACATCGGATGCGGTGGTCATCGGCAACACGCCGCCCTTCATAGAGTGGGTAAGCATCGTCCCCAACCCCGCCACCTCCAGCGATACTCTGGAGGCGGTGGTGCACGGGAAGGACCCGGACCAGGACCAGGTCGTCTATGCCTACCGGTGGTCCGTGAACGAGGAAACCGTGGCCGCTCAGGACAGGGCCTCCCTGGAGCCGCGGTACTTCCACCGGGCAGACCGGGTCAAGGTTTCCGCGACCCCCTTTGACGGAACCGACTGGGGCAAGGAGGTCACCGGCCCAGGTGTAGTCATCCGGAACAGCCCGCCCACGATCGTCTCCAATCCATCCCAGCGCCTCGAGTCTCTGGCCTACCGGTATGAGGTGAAGGCGGAGGATGCAGACGGCGACCCCCTCCGGTTTTCCCTCCGGGGCAACGTGCCGCCCGGTATGAAGATCGATGAGACGACGGGGATTGTGGAGTGGCAGGTGGTGATCCCCAAGGAGCCGACCACCTGGGACTACGAGGTGATGGTCGAGGATACTCAGGGTGGGCGGAGCGTGCAGAAGATCACCTTGAAGTACTCGCCGCCGTAAGGGCCGGGGGAAGGGAGGCGACCCGGCCGCTCCTTCCTCCACCTTTTCCTTCCTTCGCTCTCTCAGACCTTTCCTTCAATGTCTATTAATCCATCAGTCTCTCGCCCTGGAGATGACTAAAAGCCTAGTCCGCCTCGGGCTGTCGGCGAGCGGTTTGTCCCCCTCCCCGTCACCCCTTCCGCCAGGGGAGAGGGAGATAGGAGCGCAATCGAAATCTCTCCTCCCCCTTGACGGGGGAGGGTCAGGGTGGGGGTGACCTCATCCAGGCTGAACGATACCATCATGAGCCGCAACGGCGAATGACATTTTCCAGCATTGAGCACCGAGTTCATCCGGATCGCAATGGCAAGTCATTGCTGGGGCAAGACATTGGAGTGAGGGACTGGCAGAAAGGCCTCTCCCCCGCCCCGTTACCGGGGAGGGGGAGAGGGTTACGGCTCTGGGAGGCTCTACTCCTCGAGCCAGAAGGCTTTGCCGCTCTTGGTGTCGCTCGGGTTGCTCGTCTGGATGACGACGATGGAGCCGGTGCTCGTCTGGACGTACGCCTTGGAGCCCGTCTCGCGGCCGGTGTGGATGTTCGGGGTGGTGGCAAGACCCTTGCCGAGGGAGTTCTTCTTGTTGAGCTCGGGCTTCGTCAGTAGGCCCTCGGTTATGCTTCTCGTGCCGAAATCCAGGGAGGCCCAGTAGGGATAGGGGGTGCCGGTCTCGTAATAGAGGGCCCAGACGTTACCCAGCCCTTCGTCGCCGCACACGAGCGTACTGGGAATGTAGCTGGTGAACGTGAGGAGCCCGCCAAGGAGCGCGGCCTGTCCCACGTCCCTTTCGCCCGTGGTGGGGAAGTTCAGGAACCAGCCTGATTTGGTGGCGATGGTCGCTTGGAGGTCGTTGAAGTCGTCCGTGCCGTTCCCGTTCAGGTCGCTGATGTTGGTGCAGTCGACCGGGGGGGTCCCCTCACACTTGATGGTCCCGCCGAGATAGGTCACGACGTTGCTCACATTGAGGAGGTTGCTGGTAGAGACCGTGGCCCAGGTCATCTCGTTGTAGTCGATGTCGACGAGGCCCACAGTCCCGGCTGAGGTGCGATCCGTCCACGGCTCCTTGACGCCGTAGAAGGTCTGCTGGGAGGTGTCGCTTGCGTCGGCCGTGGTCAAGTACCTGCCGGTGCCGAAGAAGACCCAGGTCTGTTTCACGCGGTCCTGGCCGACGCTCGGCAGGCCGGTGATCGGCTTGCCCACGTCGATGAGGGTGGTGCGCGCGTCGGTCGGGTCCTTCACCCAGGTCGAGTAGTCGGTGGGGTTGACCGAGGTGTCCGGGTCGTCGAAGACGATCCGACGGAGCTTGCCGCCCCAACTCGCCGGGGAGCCGGAGACCGTGCCGTAGTACGCCGCGTCCGTCTGGTAGTCCAGGTCCAGGTCCACGGTGATGATGCCGGGGATGAAGGCGTTGGCGTCGATGTTCGGGACGTAGGGTGCGGAGCTCGCCGTGAGGGTGGTGCCGCTCGGGTCCTTGAGGGCGCCGTAGCGGGCAAGCTGCACGAGATCGATCATGTAAATCCCGGCCGGCTGGCTGCTCGCCCCGTCCCTGAGGTCGATCACGGAATTGGTGAGATCGACCGTAGCCGTCACCGCGCCTTGCGTGATTTGCTCCCCGTTCTTGAAACCGCCGACCACATTCTTCAAGGGAAGCATGTTGGTGGATACGCTGGTGCCGCTGGCACACCTCACGTACCCGAACGCATTGGATGCGTTGCCGACGACCGGCTGGTTGCAGGTGAACGTCTGGGTGGAACTCAGCTTGAGCGTGACGCCGTTCGGCCCGCTCCCGAAGGCGAGGTACCAGTTGTTCGGCGTGTCTGAGCTCGTGCTTTTGACCACCACCACCCCCGGATAGCTGAGGGTGTACCCCAGGTCAGGGAAGGTCACCTCGGCGAGAAGCGTGGGGGGAGCCTCCGGGTTGGTGATATCCAGGATGAAGTAGGCCGACTTCATCGTCTTGTCGGTCGCCGATGCGTATGCACCGTCGTGGTTCTTGTCGGTCCTGATGGCGCCGCCGCCCAAGCGCATGCCTCCGACCAGGATGGTGGCCCAGCCGCGGGGGTGCGTATCGGTGGCCGGGAGGGTGGGATCGTAGATCCTGGCGTCGAAGATCCTCGGCTTCAGGTCGCAGTAGTAGACGTGCCTGTAGTCCAGGCGGGTGAGCCAGTAGAGGTGGGGGAGGAGGTTGAAGGGCACGTAGGCCCAGAGCTCCGCCCCGAGCGCGAACTGGGTCTCGCTCCCGCCCTGGCTCTGGAGGCTGAACTGGTAGCGCTTGTTGGTCGCGTCATAGGTGAAGAAGCCGCCGTTGAAGGCATGGAACATGCCGTCGTTGGCCCCGGCGTAGACCACGGTGCGGCGCTTCTGGTATTGGGTGTAGAAGTCGCGGTACGAACTGTCCCGGTAGAGGAGATCGTAGTTCTCAGCCGGGCGGCCGACCGCGGTCGGGGTGGAGTCGACCACGTCGCCCAAGCGAAAGGTCATGGTGGCACCCGTCGTCGGATCCGCGTACTTGCGGGAACGCATGCCCGTCTGATCCTGCCCGCGGATGAACTGGACCTGGGCCCTTTCGTACGCCACCTCGTTGTAGCCGGGCGGCTGGCTGCCGAAGGGCTGGAACAGGTGGAGGTAGGGGCCGATCGCCTGCTGCTCGGTACTGCCGCTAAGATCGAACTTGTAGACCTCGCCGCTGGCCGGAACCATACCTACAGTGTTGCTGCTTCCAGGAATGAAGGTGAAGATGTAGCGCTTCTGGTCCGTGCTGGCGTAGGTGCGCTGGGTTACCACGTTGGTGTCCGAGATCCCGTTCAACCAGGGGGTGGTCGACCAGAGGTACTTCACGTCCTGGAGCGTGACCGTCGCCGGGGTCTGCCCGGCTTTCTCGGCATCGGTGAGCTGGCCGTCGGCGTTGGTATCGGTGTAGAGCACGGCTTGGCCCGGATTGCTGGTGTCGAACTGGACGATCTTGTCGGCCGCGAGATCCAGGGCTCGGTTATTGTTGGTGTCCTCCCGCATGTTCCCGTAGGCATCCACGAGCAGTGAGTGGACCTCGCCGGCCCAGGTCACCTTGTTCATGTATTTGGGGTAGAAGACCGCCTGGTACACGGCGCCCTCTCCCGACCGGGTGTTGGAGATGACTGAGGCGGCCGCTCCCGCTGAGGCCCGCTCGAGGATGGAGCGGAAGGTCTGATCGAGCTGCTGCTCCAGGTAGAGCGGGTTCTGGACGTAGAAGTAGGTGTCCGGGTCGCCGTCGCCGTCCGCGTCCCACTCCGACTGCTGGTCGGGGATATTGTTGCCGTTGAAGTCCATGAACCCGCCCCACTTGGCTGCGTACCAGAGGGGATCATGCAAGGACTTGGCCGGTGGGTTGCTCCCGGTCCGGAAAGTTCTCTCCGTGGAGAAGGGGGCGTAGGCCTCGGTGCCCGACCGTGTGCCGCATCGCCTGGGCGTGGCCGTGGGCGGAAGCGACTTGCCGTCCGCCCACACGCCGCCGGGATACTGCCCCGGCGGCGTGTCGAGGAAGTAGTCCGTGTCGTTACAGGTCACACCATCTTCAGCGTCGGCATCCATGACCTCGAGGTAGGCCCCGTCGTGATCCGTGCCGGAGATGACGTAGCCGAGGTGCTGGTTGATACTGCCGCTGGCGGACTCGGAAGTGATCTTGATTCTCACGTGATCGCCGAGAGCCGGGTCCGTTACCAGGGCGTTGCTGGCATTCTCCACGAAGTACTCGTAGGTGATCAGAGCGTCCATGTCGAAGTCGTTGCCTTGCTCGTGATCCTCAAAGCTGACGCGAAACTTCCCGTAGGTCCGGTTCACGTAAGCGGTGTATGTGGAGTCGGTGGAAGCCGGGGGATCCAGATAGAAGTCGGCAATCTGGTTGGTGGGCTGAAATTTTCCTCTATCGGGGGAGATTTGGTACGGGAGATCAAAGCTCCACTTGACGGACTTACCGAAGGGGAGGAGGCGGATGTTCTTTCCGGCGATAGGAATCTCGATCTTCGGAAGCGGCGAGGCAAGTGCCACGGCGAAGGTGGTGACCTTCCCGGTGCCTGGGTGGGTGGTCTGGTTGTGCACGGCGTTCACAGCGTACTTGTGGCCGAAGTAGGAGACTGCGGCGGAGTAGTAGCTCCCCTGCTTGGTAGGTTCCTCGGGAGTGAGGCCGCGGACCTGGCCGAGATCGGTCACCGTTTTCGCGGTAGGAGCGCCGTCGTAGTTGCTTCCGCTCTGGCCGATGAAGTAGGAGCCGGAGATGTTCTCTCCGGTGGGGCCTGAGATGATGGTCATCTCGGTCGCGACGTTCAGGCTGGGTGTGGAGGTCTCGCCGTGCGCCGTCAGCGAACTGTTGTTCCAGCCGGTGCTGCCGTAGCCCTTGTTCGCACCGGTGATGTCCCATTGGAAGAGGGCCCCCGGGAGCTGATCGGAATCATAGGAGGGGTTGATGTCGCTGATGACCAGCATGAAGGGCTGACCGCACCAGGGGACCTGGGTGCCGGTCTTGTTGTAGGGGTTGATGCCGGTCCAGGTGGTCACCGCCGGCAGGCCGAGCAGGGTGTCGTAGCTGCTGGCGGCGGAGACGCCGGTGGTATATTGGGAAGTCGGGCTCGTTTCCCCGGCGATGTACCGCAGGCCCTCGTACATGATCTCGGCGATGGGGTTTCCCCACATGTTGCAGAGTCCGTTGGGGCAGGGCTCGTACGCGTGCGAACCACAGTTACCCTCCCCAAAGGAACTGGAGCAGATCGTAGTACAGTTGCAGGTATGGGTAGAATCGTCGATCCACGTAAACTGCTTACCGTTCGAACATCCGCTGTCACAGTAGCAGTAACCCTTCAGCTTCAGCTTGTCGAGGGTCTTGATGATGCCGTTCGCGTTGATGATCGTCCCGTACTGGGCGTTGATCTCATAGTCGGGATCGGTGGAATCCGTAATGAGGTGCGCCTTCGACCGGAGGATCCCGCCCTGGAGGTTGTTGGTGTAGGAGCCGGTGACGAGGGCGAAGTACATCTTCTCGGGGTCCTCCGAGTACCGCTGCAGGATGCCGATCGGCTTGAAGACGTCGTCGGTCGTGCCGAGAATGCCGTCGCCCCCGGGATAGCGCTTGTAGCCGCTACCCTGCGCATAGGTCGCGCTCGTGGCTACCTTCACTCTCACGATATACTCATCATTGTTGGCGTCCCACGTGCCGCAGGAGGTATCGAGCATAGGCCTTTCTTTGGAGACCCAGTCCCAGATGCGATGGGTGGTGCTCTTCAGGATGACGAGCTTGGGGGCGCCGTCCTGGGTCAAGGCCCCGGTGCCGATAAGGTGCCTGTTGCCCGTGCTCGGTTGATTGTAAGGGGAGTAGTCGTTGATATTGTAGCCGTTGACGGCGGTGCTTACGTACTCTTTGCCCCACGAGTGGGCGTCCCGGGTGACATAGGCCCGCTCCAGGACGGTATCGCTATTGGTATCGGTTGAACGGTAGCCGCCGTAGAGCACCTTTCGCACGCAGTCCATGCGGGACATGGTGAGGTAGTTGAGGAAATCACCGCTCCAACCAAGGCCGGTGCATTTCTTGAGCGGGTCTGTAGTCTTGGCGGCCGGCTCGAAGTACCCGTTTGTCCTGTTGTAGGTGTAACAGGTGTCACAGTCGAAATAGCCGTAGTAGTTGAGCTTGGCCGGGCTGTACGTGGTTTCGAGTACGCCGTCCCCGTCGAGGTCGGAGTGGTCGTCGTAGGCCTCGAAGTAGAGCTTGTGGTCTCTGCCCATGACGAGGACGACGAGCGGCGGCGCCACCGTGGTGATGAAGGGAGGGGTCGAGGCGTAGTCGATATTCTCTTCGTTTATCGGTCCGGAGGCCTCACCCCGCACCGGGGCGGAAAGGAGGCCGGCGGTGGCGAGCAACCCGGCCACAAGGACAACGGACAGGCATTTCCTAACCATATCTCTCACCTCTCTGGTGCTGGTACCAATATCTCAGGCCACCTCGCCGGATTCGCGTCACATGACATGTTTCCAGCCAAGGTGGACCGTGTCCTGGTTGTTGCGGCCGCCACGGTTGTCGAAGTACTGGGCCCGGACGTCGTACATGATCCAGGCGCCACCGCTGCCGGCGCCCTTCCCTTTCCCCTCGTAGCCTGCGGCGAGTTGCACGGCGCTCCCGTTGGAGAGCCCGACACTCCCGCAGACCTTGAGGTTGGTGCGGGGGCCGCTCCCCGCGGTGGTGGTGGACGGGAAGTAGGCGTCGTAGTTGGGAGTGGGGGTGGAGGAGGAGAGGTCCACCGGAATGGGGTTAGTGGGGGGTGTCGTCATTGTCGAGTTCAGGTAGAAGCTGCCGTTGTGGACCATGACATCACCGCGGGCCGTGTCGGCGGTCCACACGCCTCTGTCCTCGATGTTCTGTTCCAGCAGTTCGCTGTACATGTTGGTGCCGCCGTCGGCGGCATAGAACGATCTCTTGTAGACCTTGTCATTTCCCGACATCTGCAGTTCTACCGTGCTCGTCGTGACCGCGGCGATCCCGAGGATAGTAAGGATCACCAGCATGAGCAGGGCGTAGACGAGAGCGCTCCCTCGCTGGTCGCAACAATTGGAAAACTTCAGCATCGGCCTCTCCTTTCTCGTGGTGCGGAGCAGCGTCAGGCTAGATCGTATCCGCCTTCATGAAGTCGAAGCTCGCACTTTTCCATGATCCCCTGTCGGTCCACCGCACGATCATGCGGATCGTCTTGACGTTGTTGACGGGATAGTTCACGGCCACGTTCCAGTAGACCGTGTAGTCGCTGATCGCGCCGGGCGCGCTATGGTCGGCGGTTACAGTGCCGCTGCCGTTCACGGTCAGGTCCAGGCCAGCGGTGCCGTCGTTGTTGGTGTCATTCAGGTCTGCATGGGTATAGGCCAGGCTCATGAGCTTCTCCATGCGGTCCTGGGCGCAGGCGGCCCCCTCGGTGAGCCCCATGGCCTGGGAGTTGCCCTTGATGGCTGTTGCCTGCATGGAGGCGATGGCGAGGAGCCCGAAGGCCAGGATCGCGAGGGCGATGATGACCTCCAGCAAGGTGAACCCCTCCTCTCGCCGCGGACCGGGTCCCACGTTTCTACCTTTACTTGTCGTTATCGCAACCATCGCTAGTGCCCCATGTTTCGGCACACTACCGTCGTCGTTATGAGGCGCCGCCGGAAGTTGTCGCCGGGTGCGGTAAAATTCCATGTACCCCGCTGGTTGGTGAAGGTGTCGCTATTGCTGAAGGCGCGGTCCATGCGCTGGGTTCTCGCAAGCATGGTGATCTCGACCCTTCTGATGTTTGTCAGGTTGGTCGGATCTGTGAGGTTGAGGACGTTACCGTTTCCGTCCAGATAGACAAAGTTGAGCGCTTCGATGTCGTCGGCCACGGTCACCCAGGGGTCATGGTTGGCGGCGTTGAGTTGGGCGCTGAACCGCTTCAGCTGGCGCGTAGTCCCGTCCAGCCGGTAGCCGATCTGTTCGGAGTTGTCATTATCGATGACCCCATTCGCATTGTTGGCCCCATTTCCGGCATCCGCGGTGAGGGCAATCTGGGTGGCGCTGGTGGCCGGGTGCTGGTAGGGGCTAGTCGCTGGTAGATCGGCGACGAAGCCCGCCAGAGTGGGCATCCCCGTGGGGTTGTATCCGGCCATCCTGATGTCGCTCGCCATCATGTGGAGAGCCGCCCGCAAGTTTTGCTGCATCTCCACCACCTGGTCCTGGACGATGTACGAATCCTGCTGAGATTTGTACGTGGTGTAGACCGCCCCGACGATGATGACGGTCATGGCCATGGCGACCACAAGTTCGGGAAGGGTGAATCCCTGCTTCCTGCCCAGCAGTCGCCGCGGATCGGGTCTTGCCGGTATCCTCATACTCTCTTTCCCTTGCTGCCTCATGTCGGTCCCGCCATTTGCACGGCACCCGCAGCGGTCAGGGTCACCGTGTAGCTCCTCTTGCCGTTGGTCAGGGTGTTACTTTCGTCGGTCCCGTCAGTTGCACGCCGCCCGCAGCGGTCAGGGTCACCGTGCATTTCGTCTTGCCGTTGGTCAGGACGATATCTCCACCGGCCCCGTTCACGGTGAAGCCGCGAGCGTTGAGCTGGTAGGTGGTGAGGGTGCTCGAGCTCAGGGTGATACCCTTGGGTACTTTCATCTCCCGCAACAGGGGTTCGCCACCCTCGCGCTGGCCGTTATTTGCCGTGCCCCCGCCCTGGCCGTTATCCATGAAGACGGTGCATTTGCCGATTCCACCGCCACCGGTGGTCACTCTGATGCTCACCGGCGTGTCACGCTTTGCCGCTTCGAGCCGGGCAAATTGAAAGGAGGAGAAAGCCTCCCGGGCTGCGGCTTTGAGGTTCTGGTTGTTCCGCCATTCGCTGAAGTTGGGAATGGCGACAACGGCGACAATGGCAATGATGCCGATGATGACAATGAGTTCGATGAGGCTGAACCCCTGCTGATCCCGGCCGTTCAGCGAGAATCTCCCGGTGGAATCGCTTAACCGCGGGAGATCCCCTCCTGCTCGCGCATGCACCATGTGATTACCCTCATCAGTATGGGGGAGTGCCACGAGCAACTCCCTTTCCCCCTCATCTGCGGCGATAACGTGAGCAACTTCTGTGCCACCGAGGGTCGCCTCGGGCGGCGGACCCCGGGATCCAGATGAGGTGCAAGGCCTGTTCCGAGATGACGAGAGGGACGATCCTCGGAGGTTGCCTGCAGGTTGGGGTTATCCGCGGTCCTCCCGCCCTTGGCGGGACGCTGGAAAGAAGCTACAGCCGGCGGCGGCGACGGTGCCTTGATCCATCTTCTTCCGGCAGACAACGGGATTTGGCGCCTTCAAATCTATCAAAAATTTTTAGAGCTGTTAATCTTTTTTACCCTTTGCGGGTTTGGGTGAGGGGAAAACAACGGTTCCCCCTTCCCTCCGGGGTACGGCTATTGCATAATGGCAGGTGCGTCGGATAGGCGTCTGGGTGTTGCTCGCGCCTCTCTTGACTCCATGGTGTCCTCCAAGGAAGGTAGGCAAGGCTGATGACCAAAGCTCACAGTAGCCAGGAGACGGGGAAGCCTCCCCACCCACATGTGGCCGCGAACCACGACCCGGTGGGAGTTCCCATGACTCGCATCTCCCTGGATGTCCCTTACCTGAGCGAGTTGCTCGCCAAGCGCGGGGTCATCTCTCAAGCCCAGAAGGCCCTGGTCCTGAAGATGGCCCAGGCGCAGCAGCAGAAGCTGGAAAAAATCAGGGGTCTCAAGGGCGACAGCTGTGCCCCAGGGCTTCGGCCCCACGAGAAGATCACCCCGGTGGACGTGATCGCCTCCATGAACCTGGAGACGGAGAAGGGGCCCGAGGGGCGCCTCGACGAAGAGACCATCATGCGGGCGATGGCCGAAGAGCTGGGAGTCGGATTCAAGAGAATCGACCCCCTCGAACTGGACCTGGAGGTGGTGACCCAGAACATTCCCAAGTCCTTCGCCCTCACCCACATGGTACTCCCGGTGGAGGCCTCCCCGGAAATCTTGACCGTCGTGGTCTACGACCCCTTCAACCGGCAGGCCCTGGAAGATATCGAACGGGTCACCCGGAAACGCGTCCAGATCCTGATCAGCACCAAGAGCGATATCCTCAAGACGATCTCGGAATTCTACGGGTTCCAGCGGTCCATCGTTGCGGCCGACAGCCAGCTGAGCCGACC
>Ga0335070_10005370_pt1 | contig 15040 bp, 9 predicted proteins | sample Lox_Sample_13_FD_206722 | JGI IMG/M metagenome (GOLD analysis project Ga0335070, IMG submission 206722) | Soil microbial communities from Loxahatchee National Wildlife Refuge, Florida, United States - Lox_Sample_1.3 | ecosystem: Environmental > Terrestrial > Soil > Wetlands | place: USA: Florida... | reverse complement strand
AGTTCGACGAGACCGTAGAAATCCACATGCGTCTCGGTGTCGACCCGAAGCACGCGGACCAGATGGTGCGCGGCACGGTGGTCATGCCCAACGGGCTGGGCAAATCCAAAAAGGTGCTGGTCATCGCTAGCGGCGACAAGCAGCGCGAGGCCAGCGAGGCGGGTGCGGATTTCGTCGGCGGCGAAGACATGGTCAATAAGATCCAGAGCGAGAGCTGGACGGACTTCGACGCGGTGATCGCCACGCCGGACATGATGCGCTCGGTGGGTAAGCTCGGCAAAGTGCTCGGACCGCGGGGCCTGATGCCCAATCCGAAGACTGGCACGGTGACGGTGGACGTGACCAAGGCGATCAAGGAAATCAAAGCCGGTAAAGTCGAGTTCCGCGTCGACAAGACCGGCATCATCCACGCTCCGGTGGGCAAACTGAGCTTTTCGGCGGACAAGCTGGTGGAGAACGCGGCGAGCCTGATCAGCGCGGTGATCAAGGCGAAGCCGGCGGTGGCCAAGGGCAAGTACGTGAAGAGCACGACGGTGTGCTCGACGATGGGCCCGGGCGTGGCCGTGGATACCACGCCATACAGCGTGAAGGCGGCCGCGGTCTAGCGGCACAGGTGCTCCCATGAAAAAGAAGGAAGACAAGAAGAAAGATCTTGAGTCCCTGCGCCAGGATTTGAGCGCGGCCAGGAACCTGTTTGTCACCGGCTATGAGAAGCTGCGCGTGGACCAGGATTTCGAGCTGCGCAAGGCGATTCGCGGCGCGGGCGGCAAGTATCGGGTGATCAAGAACAACCTGGCGGAAAAGGCGAGCGAGGGCACGGCCAGCGAGCCGGTGATGAAGGGCCTGCAGGGCATGACGTCGATGGCCTATACCGACCAGGATCCGGTGGCGCTGGCCAAGGCGCTGACGGCGTACGCCAAGGCGAACCCGGCGTTCACCTTCAAGGCGGGCATTGTGGAGGGGCGGGTGATCGACGTGAAGTCGATCAACGACCTGGCGACGATGCCGTCGAAGGAAGAGATTCTGGCCAAGCTTCTGTATCTCATCAACGCGCCGGCACAACGGCTGGCGACCGCGATCAACGCGGTCGGGCGGAACGTGGCGGTGGTGGTGGATCAGGGCGTGAAGGAAGGCAAGTTCAAATAGCTTTCAGCTTTCAGCGAATAGCTTTCAGCTTGTCCTGCGGGAGTGGCGGCTGAGGGCTGATGGCTGAGAGCTGAGAGCTGAAGGCTAACGATTTTTGAAATATACAGGAGTAAATGGAAAATGGCGGACATTAACGCAATTGCGGAACAGATTCAAGGCTTGACTCTGCTGGAGGCTTCCCAGCTCGTGAAGATGCTCGAGGAGAAGTTGGGCGTTTCGGCGGCGGCGGCGGGCCCGGTGATGGTCGCGGCCGGCGGCGGCGCGGCGGCGGCGGCGGCTCCGGCGGCGGAAGAGAAGACCGAGTTCAACGTGGTCCTGACGGCAGCGGGCGCCAACAAGATCAACGTCATTAAAGTGGTGCGAGAGGTTACCAGCCTTGGCTTGAAGGAAGCAAAGGATTTGGTTGATGGCGCTCCGAAGCCGGTCAAGGAAGGCGTGAGCAAGGAAGAAGCTGCCGCCATTGCCAAGAAGTTCACGGACGCGGGCGCCACGGTCGAAGTGAAGTAGCTGTCAGCCGTCGGCTCTCAGCCGTCAACCAGCGTTGCGGAGCTGATGGCTGAAAGCTGAGAGCTTTTTGTAGTTTGACGGCAGGACTTAACTCCTGCTAATATTTGTAGTTGGGCTTTCGACTCAGCGGATTCGATCCCAATTGGTGACTGTGATTCCCGAATCCTGGAACTTCAATTGCAGTCCGGGCCAGACTGCAGAGAGGGAATCTCTGCGCGTTTGCACGCCGGTGCAGGGTATACAGGGTTCGTGTGCCCGTTCCTTCAGAGAAGCGGCCCCCGGGGCCGTGGATGCTCCACCTATTCTTCTTCAGAACCTCTTCTCACTACCGCGGCTGAATGGGCCGCGCGTGTTGGCGCTTCGTGCGGATTTTCCGCCCGAGGCGCCATTGACTTTGTGCTGCTGATCGCAGCGTTGCTCAGTTGCAGCTGAGCTCTGACTTTGGCTGTCCGGCCGCGAGGAGTATACGAATGGATTTTCACAATAACGGCGCTGCTCCCGAGCGAGTTGATTTCTCCAAAATCAAGACTTCGATTCCGATTCCGAATCTGATCGAAGTTCAGAAGAAATCATACGAGCGGTTCTTGCAGATGGACCTCTTGCCCAATGAGCGCGAGGACATCGGCCTGCAGACCGTTTTTAATAGCGTTTTCCCGATTTCCGATTTTCGCGGTGTGAGCGATTTGGAGTTTGTGGATTACTCGATCGGAAACTGGGAGTGCAAGTGCGGCAACCTGAAGGGGCTGCACCATCTGCGCTCGACCTGCCGCAACTGCGGCGCGACGATCCGCACCGACCCGTTCCATGCGGGCGACATTCTGTGCCATCACTGCGGCACCTTCAACAAGAACGTGGTGACGTTCTGCAACAAGTGCGGCGACCCGGTCGGGCTGCAACTCAAATACGACATGCTGGAGTGCCAGGAGCGCGGCATGACATACGCCGCGCCGCTGAAGGTGACCATCCGGCTGACGGTGTATTCGAAGGATCCGGAGACCGGAAAGAAGAGCGTCCGCGACATCAAGGAGCAGGAAGTCTTCTTCGGCGAAATTCCGCTGATGACGGACAACGGGACGTTCATCATCAACGGTACCGAGCGCGTGATCGTGAGCCAGCTGCATCGCTCGCCGGGCGTGTTCTTCGAGCGCGTGCCGGCGCAGGGCTACTTCCTGGGCAAGATCATTCCGTACCGCGGAAGCTGGGTGGAGTTCGAGTACGACAACAAGAACATCCTGTACGTGCGCATCGACCGCAAGCGCAAGTTCTACGGCAGCGTGTTTCTGCGGGCGCTGGGATTGAAGGCGGACGATCAGATTCTGCGCGCGTTCTACCGCGTCACCAAGATCAGCGTCAAGGACAAAAAGCTGTTCTGGAACGTGGACGAGAACCTGATCGGCCTGAAGCTTTCCTACGCGATCAACAGCAAGGGCGAGACGGTGGTGGGCCAGGGCAAAAAAATCACCGGATCGCTGTTCAAGGAAATCCAGCGTCACAAGATCCAGCAGGTGGAAGTCGCGAGCAACGACCTGGAGGGTGCGTTCGTGGTCGCCGATGTGGTGGACATGTCCACCGGCGAGGTGCTGATCGACGCCAACAGCGAGCTGACGGCGGCCGCGCTCACGAAACTGCTGGACGCGGGTATCGAGGAGTTCGACGTCTTCTTCGCCGAGCGCGACGATGTGGGCACGGTGGTCTCGGCGACCATCAGGAAGGACGCGGTCAAGACGCAGAACGAAGCGTTGATCGAGATCTACCGCAAGCTGCGTCCGGGCGATCCGCCGACGCTGGACACGGCCACGCAGCTCTTCCAGGGCATGTTCTTCGACCCGCGCAAATACGATTTTTCGCGCGTGGGCCGCATGAAGTTCAACATCAAGCTGTACGATCGCGCGGACGCCACGGCGCTGGACAAGCGCACGCTGGACGCCGAGGATTTCAAGGCGACCATCCGGTACCTGCTGAAGCTGCGCAAGGGCATCGGCGCGGTGGACGATATCGATCACCTGGGCAACCGCCGCGTGCGCGCGGTGGGCGAGTTGCTCGAAAACCAGTTCCGCATCGGGCTGGTGCGCATGGAGCGCGCCATCAAGGAAAAGATGAGCGTGTACCAGGAGATGTCGACGGCGATGCCGCACGACCTGGTGAACGCCAAGCCGGTGATGGCCGCGATCCGCGAATTCTTCGGGTCGAGCCAGCTTTCGCAGTTCATGGATCAGACCAATCCGCTCAGCGAGATCACGCACAAGCGGCGCCTGTCGGCCCTGGGGCCGGGCGGTCTGAGCCGCGAGCGCGCCGGGTTCGAAGTGCGCGACGTGCACCCGACGCACTACGGCCGCATCTGCCCGATCGAGACGCCGGAAGGTCCCAACATCGGACTGATTTCGTCGCTCTCCTGCTTTGCGCGCATCAACGAGTACGGGTTCATCGAGAGCCCTTACCGCAAAGTGGTGAAGGGCACGGTCATCGACGAAGTCAAGATCCTGAACCCGGGCGACACCGATTACAAAGTGGGCGATGTGGTCCGGCGCCAGGATATCGAAGATGCCAACCGCAAGCTCGGCACCAAGAAGCAGACGGCCGAGTACGAGGCCCACTGCGAGTATCTCTCGGCGTGGGAGGAAGACAAGTACATCATCGCGCAGGCCAACGTGGAGCTGGACGAGAAGGGCCGGATCGTTCCCGACCTCTGCAACGCGCGGCAGGCAGGCAACTTCGTGCTCAAGCCGAGGGAAGAGATCGAATACATCGACGTCAGCCCGAAGCAGCTCGTGTCGGTAGCCGCCAGCCTGATTCCGTTCCTCGAGAACGACGACGCCAACCGCGCGCTGATGGGATCGAACATGCAGCGCCAGGCGGTGCCGCTGCTGCGCGCCGATGCTCCCTACGTGGGCACGGGCATGGAGCGGGTGACCGCGCGCGATTCGGGCGCGGTGGTGCTGTGCAAGCGCGCCGGCGTGGTGGATTCGGTGGATAGCGAGCGCATCATCGTGCGCGTGGAAGGCGCCACCCACGAAGGGCAGCTTTCGCGCGAAGTGGGCGCGGACATTTACCAGCTCACCAAGTTCAAGCGCTCCAACCAGAACACCTGCATCAACCAGAAGCCGATCGTGAACACCGGGCAGCGGGTGGCCAAGGGCGCGGTGCTGGCCGACGGTCCGTGCACGGACTTCGGCGAGCTGGCGCTGGGGCGCAACGTGCTGGTGGCGTTCATGCCGTGGCGCGGGTACAACTTCGAAGACGCGATCCTGGTCAGCGAGAAGCTGGTCAAGGAAGACTACTACACTTCGATCCACATCGAAGAGTTCGAGATCGAAGCTCGCGACACCAAGCTGGGTCCGGAGGAAATCACGCGCGATATTCCGAATATCGCCGACAGTTTCCTGCGCAACCTGGACGAGAGCGGCGTGATCCGCATCGGCGCCACGGTGAAGCCGGGCGACATCCTGGTGGGCAAGGTCACGCCCAAGGGCGAGACGCAGCTCACTCCGGAAGAGAAGCTGTTGCGCGCGATTTTCGGCGAGAAGGCCGGCGACGTGAAGGACGCGTCGCTCTACTGCCCGCCGGGCATCGAGGGCACGATCGTCGATTGCAAGATTTTCTCCCGCAAGGGGCAGGAGAAGGACGAGCGGAGCAAGGCGATCGAAGAGTCGCAGATCCAGCGGCTGCAGCGCAACCTCGAGGACGAAAAGCGCATCCTGCACGACGAGCGCGCCAAGCGCCTGAGCGGTTTGCTGGAAGGCAAGAAGCTGCTGGCCGACCTGCACGACGAGAAGACCAACAAGAAGCTGCTGAGCAAGGACACCGACCTGACGCGCGAGATCATCGAGCGCATGAAGTCGCGCGACCTGAAGCGCATGCGGCTGACCAACAAAGACCCGCGGCTCAACGAGCAGATCGACGAGATCGAAGAGATGACGTCGCGGCAGATCGCGGTGCTCGAAAAGATCACCGACGAAAAGATCGCCAAGCTGCGCAAGGGCGACGAACTGCCTCCGGGCGTGATCAAGCTCGTGAAGGTGTACATCGCCATGAAGCGCAAGCTGAGCGTGGGCGACAAGATGGCCGGACGCCACGGGAACAAGGGCGTGATCGCGCGCATCCTGCCGGAAGAGGACATGCCGTACCTCCCGGATGGGACGCCGGTGGAGATCGTTCTGAACCCGCTGGGCGTTCCCAGCCGTATGAACGTCGGCCAGATTCTGGAGACCCACCTGGGCTGGGCGGCGAAGGCGCTGAACGTCCACTTCGCGACGCCGGTATTCGACGGGGCGACGGAGCGCGAGATCAAGAAGAACCTGACCGAAGCCAAGCTGCCGACCTCCGGAAAGACCATCCTGCACGATGGTTTGACCGGGACGCCGTTCGAGCAGCCGGTGACGGTGGGCTACATCTACATGCTGAAGCTGTCGCACCTGGTGGACGACAAGATTCACGCGCGGTCGATCGGACCGTACTCGCTGATCACGCAGCAGCCGTTGGGCGGCAAGGCGCAGTTCGGCGGACAGCGCTTCGGGGAAATGGAAGTCTGGGCGCTGGAGGCTTACGGCGCGGCGTACATCCTGCAGGAGCTGTTGACGGCGAAGTCGGACGACGTGTATGGCCGTGCCAAGATTTACGAGGCGATTGTGAAGGGCGAAGCGGCGATCGAGCCTGGCGTGCCGGAATCGTTCAACGTGCTGATTCGCGAGCTGCAGTCGCTCTGCCTGGACGTGGAATTGATGAAGAAGCCGAAGGAAGTGCCGGATATGGCGCTCGCGGCGGATTAGTGTTCGACGCGGAGGCGCGGAGGCGCGGAGAAATGCATTTGGTTTTTTCTCTGCGTCGCAGCGTCTCCGCGTCAAGGTTCTGAGATTTGGAGGCATATTTTGAGATCCTCACCGTATGACCGAGCGAATTTGATCGCGGATTTCGATTCGATCCGCATTTCCCTGGCGTCTCCGGAAAAAATCCGGAGCTGGAGCCATGGCGAAGTTACCAAGCCGGAGACCATCAACTATCGGACCTTCAAGCCGGAGCGGGATGGGCTGTTCTGCGCGCGCATCTTCGGTCCGACGCAGGATTGGGAGTGCCTCTGCGGGAAGTATAAGCGCATGAAGCACCGCGGCGTGATTTGCGACAAGTGCGGCGTGGAAGTTACGCTGGCGCGCGTGCGGCGCGAGCGGCTGGGTCATATCGAGCTGGCCAGCCCGTGCTCGCACGTGTGGTTTTTCAAAGGGCTGCCGAGCCGCATCGGACACCTGCTGGATATCACGCTGCGCGAGCTGGAGCGTGTGCTGTACTTCGAAGCCTACGTGGTTGTCGAACCCGGCGACGGCACCGGCCTGAACCGCGGCGAAGTGATCACCGACGAGCGCAAGCGGCAGCTTGACCAGGAATTTCCGGGCAAGTTCGTCGCCATGATGGGCGCCGAAGGCATCAAGGAACTGCTCAAGAAGATCGACATCGAGCGGCTCAGCGAAGAAATTCGCGAGAAGATGCGGACCGAGCAGTCGCAGCAGAAGAAGCTGAAGCACGCCAAACGGCTGCGCGTGGTGGAGAGCTTCCGCAAGAGCGGCAACAAGCCGGAGTGGATGATTCTCGACGTGATTCCGGTGATTCCGCCGGAGCTGCGCCCTCTGGTGCCGCTGGATGGAGGCCGCTTCGCGACCAGCGACCTCAACGACCTGTACCGCCGCGTGATCAACCGCAACAACCGGTTGAAGAAGCTAATCGAGCTGCACGCGCCGGACGTGATCGTCCGCAACGAAAAGCGCATGCTGCAGGAAGCGGTGGACGCGCTGTTCGATAACGGGCGCCGCGGCCGCGTCCTGCGCGGCGCGAACAACCGCCCGCTGAAGTCGCTTTCCGACACGCTCAAGGGCAAGCAGGGCCGGTTCCGCCAGAACCTGCTCGGCAAGCGCGTGGATTACTCGGGCCGTTCCGTAATCGTGGTCGGTCCGGATCTGCGGCTGAACCAGTGCGGCCTTCCCAAGAAGATGGCGCTGGAGCTGTTCAAGCCGTTCATCTATCACCGCCTGGAGCAGCGCGGCCACTGCACCACCATCAAGCAGGCCAAGGAACTGGTGGAGCAGCAGGATCCGGTGGTCTGGGACATTCTGGAAGAGGTAATCAAGGATCACCCGATCCTGCTCAACCGCGCTCCCACGCTGCACCGCCTGGGCATCCAGGCATTCGAGCCGGTGCTGGTGGAAGGCAAGGCCATCAAGATTCACCCGCTGGTGTGCACGGCGTTCAACGCGGACTTCGACGGCGACCAGATGGCGGTGCACATTCCGCTGTCGCCCGAGGCGCAGATCGAGGCGGCCACCCTGATGCTGTCCTCGAACAACATCCTGTCGCCGGCGCACGGCGGACCCATCGCGATTCCGACGCAGGACATGGTGCTGGGCTGCTACTACCTGACCAAGGCGCGTCCCGGCGCCAAGGGCGAAGGACGCACCTTCGCTTCGGTGGACGACGTGCTGATCGCGCTGGAAATGGGCGAGGTGGAAACGCTCACCCCGATCAAGCTGCGCTATACGGGCAAGGTGATCGACCTGGTGCACGCGTTCGACAGCCAGGACATCCTGCACACCATTCCCAGCGAATACTACAAGCTGAACATGGACACCACGGTGGGACGCGTCATTCTGAATGACGCGCTGCCGCAGGACATGCCGTTCATCAACGGCCTGCTGAAGAAGAAGGGCCTCGGACAGCTCGTGCAGTACTGCTACCTCAAGTTCGGATTGCAGATCACGGTGCAGATGCTGGACGAGGTCAAGGCGCTCGGGTTCCTGTACGCGACGCGGGCGGGCATTTCGATCGGCATCGACGACATGGTGGTGCCGGGCGAGAAGGCCAGCCTGGTGCGCGAGGCCGAGAAGGAAGTGGTGAACGTCGAAAACCAGTATCAGGACGGCGCCATCACCCACGGCGAACGCTACAACAAGATCATCGAAATCTGGAGCAAGGTGACGGAAGAGGTTTCGGCCGTGATGTTCCAGGCGATGGAAGAAGACGACCGGACCGGCCGCTACCTGAATCCGATTTACATCATGGCCGACTCGGGCGCGCGCGGTTCGAAGCAGCAGATCCGCCAGCTTTCGGGCATGCGCGGACTGATGGCCAAGCCTTCGGGCGAGATCATCGAGACGCCGATCACGGCCAACTTCCGTGAAGGGCTCAACGTGTTGCAGTACTTCATCTCCACGCACGGCGCCCGCAAGGGTCTGGCCGATACCGCTCTCAAGACGGCGGACTCGGGCTACCTGACGCGCCGCCTGGTGGACGTGGCGCAGGACGTGATCGTGACCGAGAACGACTGCGGCACGACCGAGGGCATCGACGTCGAATCGATCATCGAATCCGGCGAAATCATCGAATACCTGCGCGACCGTATCGTGGGCCGCGTGGCGCTCGAAGATCAGAAGGACTACGAGGGCAACGTGATCGTCGGCGTGAACCAGGAGATCACGGAAGACCTGGCGGCGGCGATTCAGGCCGCGGGTATCGAGCGGGTGAAGATCCGCTCGGTGCTGACCTGCGAATCCAAGCGCGGCGTCTGCGTGGCGTGCTACGGCCGCAACCTGGCGACGGGCCGCATGGTGGAGCGCGGCGAGGCCGTGGGCGTGATCGCGGCGCAGTCGATCGGCGAGCCCGGAACGCAGTTGACCATGCGTACGTTCCATATCGGCGGAACGGCGACGCGCGTCAGCGAGCAATCCACGCAGGACGCGAAGAACGACGGCTTCGCGCGGTACATCGGCATCCAGACGGTGCGCAACCGCAACGGCGACCTGATCGCGATGAACCGCAACGGCATCATGGCGGTGGTCGACGAGAAGGGCCGCGAGCGCGAGCGCTACCAGGTGAACTACGGCGCGCGCGTGCTGGTGGAAGACGGCGCTCCGATCAAGAGCAACCAGATCCTGCTGGAATGGGACCCGTACACGTTCTCGATCCTGACCGAAGTCAGCGGCGTGGTCCACTTCAAGGACCTTGTCGACGGGCTCACGCTGCAGGAGCAGGTGGACGAAGTGACCGGCATGAGCCAGTTGGTGGTCACCGATTCACCCGACGAGAAGCGGCAGCCGCAGATCGTGGTGCGGCCGGAGGGAGCGCAGGGGTCGCGGTCGGAGGCGAAGAAGTACCTCATGCCGACTCACGCTCACCTGATGGTCCGCGACGGCGAGGAAGCGCACGCCGGCGACGTGCTGGCGAAGATCCCGCGCGAAACCACCAAGACCAAGGACATCACGGGCGGCCTGCCGCGCGTGGTGGAACTGTTCGAAGCGCGCAAGCCGCGTGAGACGGCCGTGATGGCCGAGATCAACGGCACGGTGAAATACGGCGAAGTGACCAAGGGCCAGCGCAAGATTTTCGTCGAAGGCGACGACGGCGAAAAGCGCGAGTACTCGCTGCCCCGCGGCGTGCACATCAAGGTCCAGGAAGGCGAGAAGGTGAAGGCGGGCGAACCGTTGATGGACGGCCCGCGCGATCCGCACGACATCCTGGCGGTGCTCGGCGAAAAGGAGCTGCAGAAGTACCTGGTGAACGAAATCCAGGAAGTCTATCGTCTGCAGGGCGTCAACATCAACGACAAACACCTGGAGACCATCGCGCGGCAGATGATGCGGTGGGTCAAGGTGGAGGACATCGGCGACACGGAATTCCTGCCTGAGGAGATCGTGGACAAGTTCAAGTTCCGCTCCGAGAACGCGAAGGTGATGGAAGCGGGCGGGCGTCCGGCGCAGGGCAAGGCGATGCTGCTGGGAATCACGAAGGCATCGCTTTCGACCGATTCGTTTATCTCGGCGGCGAGCTTCCAGGAGACCACCCGTGTACTCACCGAAGCCGCCATCAACGGCAAGGTGGACTACCTCCGCGGCCTGAAGGAGAACGTGATCATGGGCCGGCTGGTTCCGGCCGGCACCGGCATGGAGTATTACCGGCAGGTGAAGATCGCGGGCGAGGACGTGGTGGAAGAAGCACCGGTGGAAGTTCCGCTGGATTCGATTCCGGGTTACGACGAAGAGGCTCGCATCCAGTACACGGGCGGGCTGTCGGAGGATACCGGGGAAGAGTCGCTGGCGGAGTAAACGAAGTACACTGTTGAGTAAGGAGACGGCATCCGCGCTCCCGCGGATGCCGTTGCTTTTATGGCGACCGGTTCCCTCGTCAGCATCCAGGAATACCTGACCACCAGCTATCGGCCTGACTGCGATTACGTCGATGGCGTGGTTTTGGAGCGGAATTTGGGCGAATTCGATCACGCACGGCTTCAAATGGCCGTCAGCGGATACTTCTATGCGCGGCAGAAGCAGTGGGGGATTGTCGTTGTTCCCGAACAGCGCGTGCAGGTCGCACCTACCCGCTTCCGCGTGCCGGACGTGTGCGTCATCACCGATGAAGGTCAGCCCGACCAGATCTTCAGAAAGCCGCCGCTTATCTGCATCGAGATCATGTCCAAGGACGACCGCTTTTCCGAGATGCGGGAGCGTGTCGATGACTACCTGAAGTTCGGCGTGCCGTACGTCTGGATTCTGGATGCTGCAAAGCGGCGGGCGTGGCGCTGCACTACCGACGGCATGCACGAGGTGACGGAACTGCGCACCCAGAAGCCGGACACTGTGGTGCCGCTTACAGCATTGTTCGATTGACACCCAGCGGAAACGAGGCGGCGCGTGCGGTCGTCGAGGCGATGACGAATCACGCGACCCGCCGCCGGTTCCCGGGCGCCATGAACTGAGACGAGCATCGCGGATGCCACCGGATCTCCCGCGATATCAATCACCGACGATGGCGGCCTGTGTCAATCCGACGCAGGGGCTACCACAGCTCGGGGAGAGTGTCGCGCTCGCGTCAGGCTCGGGCGGACGACAAAATGCCCTCGAGCTCGCCCTGTGAGTCCACCCCGCGTTTCAAGTCGGCGGTGAGAACGCGGAGGCTCTCGATGTCGGCGGGACGGACAAGCCTGCCGGCGGAATCGAAGGCTTCACCGGAATGGCCGATCGAAACCTGGTGGGGGACAACAGTCATGCGCATCCCTTCCAACAGCTCACGGAGGTGCTTCAGGACGCGACGGCCGCCGCCGGGTCCGGGAGACGCGCTGAGGATCGCAGCGGGCTTGCCGCGGAAGACCTGCAGTGGGCCATCGCCGGGCTCCGGGCGCGAGATCCAATCGATAGCGTTTTTCAAGACCGCGGAGTAGGAACCGTTGTATTCCGGCGACGCGACGGCAAAGGCGTCGGACTCCCGGGCAAGGTCTTTCAAGGTCTTGGCTGCGGGTGGAAGGCCGCTGGCGGCCTCGAGGTCGCCATCGTAGAGCGGCATGGGGTAATCGCGAAGATCGGCGAGGACGGCTTCCAGGCCGGCGTTACGCATTGATTCGGCGGCATTTCGGGCCAGCAGGCGGTTGGTGGAGCCCTGGCGGGTACTGCCTACCAGGACGAGAACTCTGAGGTTTTTCACGGCCTTCTCCATTTATCTCTTTGCCAAGATATTTGATGAAGAGGCTTTGCGCAAAGATTCACAACGGAAAAAATCGCTGAAAATTACAACAGGACCCTGTTATCCGGATATAATGAAGGCGCAGCGCCAAGGAGCGTCGCATCATGATCTGGATTGCATTATTGTTGGCTCAAGCGGCGGCCCCGTCGCAGACCGAGAGAGGCGAAGCGCTTTTCTTCGATGCCCAAAACGGGTGCGCGAGCTGTCATGCCCTGAAGGGGAAGGGAACGGCGGTCGGGCCGGATCTGACGGTGATCGGGAAGCTGCCGCCGGCGGCGATCGCCATGGCGGTTCGCTCTACGGTGACGCAGTACGTGCAGGTGGTCAAGCTGAAATCAGGGGAGTCGTTTCCGGCGATGACCGGTCCCAAGGACGCGAGCAGCGTGACGCTTTTCGATATGTCCAAAACGCCACCGGAGAAGAAGGTAGTTGCGCCCGGCGACGTTACGTCCACGGCCGGGAACGACGCATGGAAGCATCCGCCGTCGGCGGCGAAGATCACTCCCGAGAAGTTGGCGGACATTCTGGCCTACATCAAGTACGCGGCCACGGGATCGAAGAAGGCGGTGGATCCGTCGGATGCTCAGTAGCTTCTAGCCGTGTAGCCGCAGCGCGAACCACGCCAGGCCGAAAAGCAGCAGGGCGGCGGCGAAGAGTCTGGTCCAGCGGCGCAGGCGGGAGAAGATGAGCGCCAGCAGGAGGAGGGCTCCAATTTCGGCCAGCGCGGCCCCGGCGAGTACGAGGCCGGCGGAATAGGCGGTGGTTTGCACGAAGAGGTGGAAGTAAAGGCCGTGGAAAGCACCGAGTACACCGGCGATCGCCCATCTTGCGCCGGCCTTCGGCAGCAGGAGAATCTCGACTGACAGGTACGCGATTGTGAGAGCGGCCGCGGCTTCCACGAATCGCGGCGCGGGCTGCCAGGCGGTGTGCGGCACGATGGCGACGCTGGCGGCCTGGCCGGCGAGGAACATAGCAGCCAGGGCGAGCAGTTCACGCCGGCTTCGTGCGGCAAGCACCAGCGCGCCCAGGAACAGCACCTGGACCGCACCTTCGAGGGCGCGCACGAACCCCGCTCCGGCCTGCGTGACGACGATCTCAGCCGGCGTAGGCGGACGGAAGCGGAGGGTTGCGCGGGTGAACGAGAGATCGAAGACGGCCTCGTCTTTCTTGCCGGACATCTCAGCGCGCAGAAGATGGACGTGATTGGGCACGGTGACCGAAGCTAAGGAGCATTCGACCTCCACGCGATCCACGGGAGAGGGCCACTCATAGTCGGCGCCGCATACATAGACATCGCGGGCGGCATCGGCGCGGCACTGGTGAGACACCAGGCGCGCGCCGGCGAAGCGGATGTGATCGAGCAGGGTCTGGTCGGGCCGGCTTACGTGCACGATCTCGTAGAGCGGCATGCGAAGCTCGTAGTGAGCACGCGTGCCGTCCACGGTGAGATCGCCGCTGCTCATGCTGACCACGTGGCACCACAATGGGAGCGCGGCCAGGAGGGCTGCCAGGCAGGCGAGCCTCATTCCGGCTTCACCCGCTGGCGGCGGATTCGAAGGTAGAAGATCCGCACCAGGGCGAGAACCGGCACGGACAGAAAGCTGCCGGGGATACCCGCCACCTCCGCGCCCGCGAAGACGCCAAACAGGATCAGTAGGGGATGAAGTTCGACCCCTTGCCCCATGACGTGGGGTGAAAGGACGTAGTCCTGGAACATACGGAACGCGAGCAGGTACACCAATACCCAGAACGCGGGGATTCCGGGAGACACGATGGCGACGATCACGACGACCGTGCCGGCCACCAGCGGGCCGATCATGGGGATGAATTCCAACAGCATCGCCATCACGGCGAGCAGCAGACCATAGGGCATGCCGATGATCATGAAGAATGTGACGTAACAGGTGAACGTGCTCAGGCTCAGCAGCAGCAAGGCGCGAATATACCTGGCCAGGAGGTTGTTTATATCGGACAGCAGGTCTCCGGCCAAGCTGTTCGATATGGGAGCGCCATCGAGCAACTCCAGAATGTGCTTTCGGATGGTTTGCCCATCCTTCAAGAAGAAGAACGACAGGATCGGAACAATCACGATATATAAGACATTGCTGACCGCCGAAATGACCTTCAGGCCGGCATTCGGAAGAGCTGCCACGATCTGGTTGGTCCTCTCCATGATTCCGGCGCGGACCGCAGACACGAGGCGTTCCTGCAGGCTTTCGGGAAACTGCTGAGGGTTGGGCTGCCAGGTCGCGATGACCTCGGGGAACCTTCCGGCCAAGACTCTCGCCTGGTCGACCACCCGCGTCCCGATTTGGGTGACTGCGACGACCACGACGGCGACGAATAGCACATAGACCATGGCCAGAGCGAGGGTCCTGGTGCGATTGGGAAATGCACGGTCGAAGAGATCGACGGCGGGCGAGAGCAAGTAGGCAAAGAGTACCGCGAGTGTGAAGAGAAAGAGAGTTGCCCGGATCTGGTAGATCAGTGCCAGGATCAGCAGCATGAGGGCCGCGGTCCAGGTATATCGCGCCGCCGTGCGATCAAATCCGAGCATATGCAATTATATGACCGCGCGCCTGTTTCAGGCCGCGATCCTCTCCACCCGCACACGGGCGATCCGATGGCGCTCCATTTCGAGCACAGTGTAGCGGCGGCCCTGATACTCGACCGCATCGCCCGCGTGCGGGATCTCGCCAAGTTTGAACAGCAGAAATCCGGCCAAAGTTTCGAAACCGGCGTCGCTGGGGATCTCGATGCCGAATTCGGTTTCCAGATCGCGAATTCGGGTGGCGCCGTCCACTTCGACTTCATCGGCGACCGCGTCGGGACGGGTGAACTTCTCGTCGTGCTCGTCCTCGATGCGGCCGACGATCTGCTCCAGCACGTCCTCGAC
>Ga0335070_10005368_pt1 | contig 15047 bp, 11 predicted proteins | sample Lox_Sample_13_FD_206722 | JGI IMG/M metagenome (GOLD analysis project Ga0335070, IMG submission 206722) | Soil microbial communities from Loxahatchee National Wildlife Refuge, Florida, United States - Lox_Sample_1.3 | ecosystem: Environmental > Terrestrial > Soil > Wetlands | place: USA... | reverse complement strand
GCAGCCGCTACTTTACGAAGCTGCGGGTTCATGGTGGGAGTTGTGCGGCTTCCGAACGTGCCCATATCGAAGGGCGTGCTCTGAGTGTCGCCCATCACCAGTTCGATTTTTTCCATGGAAAGATGAAGTTCTTCGGCCACGGCCTGCGTCAGCGAGGTACGGATGTTCTGACCGACCTCCACCTTGCCGGTGTACACGGTGACTTTGCCGTAATCCCCAATATGCAGCCAGGCGTTGATCGCTTGAGGGACGGACTCTCCAGTCCATCGCCTCGCACTGCCGGACTCCTGTGCCCAGGCGACTTCTCTGACGACGGACACAAGCAGGATGCCGGCGCCGAGGAATTTGAAAAACTCCCGCCGGTCCAGATCAAAGCGGTAAAGCGGGGCAGACGCAAGCTCGTAGCGCTCGGGCTCAAGCAGAGTCTGCGGACGTGTGCTGTCGCTCATCGCCGGGCTCCTTTCCCGGCTCCGGGCTCGACGGGCACTCGCGCCGCTCTCTGGATTGCGCTGATGATGCGGGAGTAGGTCCCACAGCGGCAAATATTGCCGTTCATGAAGTCAACGATCTCGCTCTGCGTGGGATGCTGATTTCGCGCGAGCAGCGCCACCGCAGACATAATCATGCCCGAAGTGCAGTACCCGCACTGCATCGCCCCTTCCTCGAGAAAGGCCTCCTGCACCGGGTGCAACTGCTCACCTGGCGCCAGGCCTTCGATGGTAGTGATCTGCTTTTTGTCTACAGTTGCGGCCCGAGTAAGGCAAGATCTCTGGGCGCTTCCATCGATTAAGACGGTGCAAGCGCCACATTGGCCTTCTCCGCAGCCGTACTTGGTGCCCGTCAAATCAAGATGCTCGCGCAACACGGTAAGAAGGCTGGTTTGGGGACCTGCATCTACGGTGTAGGGACGTCCGTTGACAAACAGTTGAATCGTAGCCACGGTGCTACTCCCGACCTCGGATCCACCCGGTCGATAAGCCTCAGTGTAGTCCGTCGTACAAGCACAGCCCAAGCCGGCCTGCACGATCTAGTAGTCGAGCACCTCGTAAAACTCGGTCCAGCTTTGTTGAAACATTGGATGCTGCTTCTTGGCCAGCTCCGTATGGTCGGCACTGGCATCGATCCGCTTGAGCGCCGTTTCAGCATCTGCAAGCGATTCGAAGCGGCATTGCCAGACGATGGTGTTGGCAGGTTCGCGGCCGGAGATCGGCACCAGACGCTCCCCTCGCGGAAGGATGCCACGGTGCTCCAACTGCGCGAATTGCTTCTCCAGCGCGTGGAACTCCTGCTTATGGGAGGGATGGTATTGCTGAACCAGACGCATGATTATGGCCACAAAATCCTCCTTGGATACAAGCCAAGTCCTGAGTCGAGTTGTTCCTGACATTTCTCCTGCCTAATCCACAGCTGCGGCTGTCCCGTTGGCCTCCTCGGGAATTTCAAATGTGACCAATTCCGCTCTGAAACCGCGCGTCCTGATCGCTCCGTAGGCGATGCCGAGGGCCATCCAAATCACACCTGCGATCTTCGCGGGCCGGCTGAGGTTGAACCAGAGCAGCAAGCAGACCAGGAAACCGAGTACCGGGACCAGGAAGTTGCTCCAGCGTTTTTGCGGATCGCGCAGGAAGTACCGCGTAAACGACGCAGCGTTCACCCCCATGAAGGCCAGCAGAGCGCCGAAGTTCAGCAACTCGGCCGCACGCTCAAAAGTCAGGAAAGTGGTTCCGACCAAGGCGAACAGACCCACAAACAAGACATTGTTCCGGGGAATACGCCGTTTCGGTTCGATGGCGCCAAAGAACGAACGTGGCAGGGCATTACCCCTGCCCATGCCATAGAGCAGGCGGGCGGCGCCCAACTGCGAGCCCATGCCCGAGCCCACAGTCGCCACGAGGAGGGTGATGTTGATCAGGCCAAACAACCAGGGGCCCGCTGCTCGGCCGGCGACGGAGACGTAGGCGGTATCGACGTCCGGAAAGGGCTGCGCCCCCGGCCAAACCAGCTGGGCGGCGTACACCTCGATGGAAGCCAGAGCCCCGGTGATCAGACAGACCAGGACCGTGGCCAGGAGGATATTGCGTTTGGGGTTTTCCGCCTCTTCCGACAAGGTGGAGATGCCGTCGAATCCGATGTAGGTCAAGACCGCTAATGACGTCCCACCTAGCACAGCAGGCATTGAGAACGTTTGCGGATCATAGAAGGGGCGGGTGAAGAATGCCACGCCATCATGCGGAGTCCTAAGCACATAGCGGGCCGCGGCCACAAGAAAGATGAGGATGACAACCCCCATCCCGGCGGCAAGCGTGTCATTGATGCGAGCCGAGGTGCGAATTCCGAAGAGGTTCAGTCCTGTGAATAGCGTGATGAAAAACAGGACGAAGACTGCATAGGGAATCTCGGGAAAGAAATTCAGCGCGAACTTGCTGCACAGGATGGTGCACACGATGGGGTTGAGCATGTAATCCATGGCCATGCTCCAACCCGTGACGTAGCCGAGCGCGGGATGAATCTCGGACCCGACGTAAGTGAATGCCGAACCTGCGCTGGGATAGGCGCGAGCCATGCGCCCGTAGCTGATCGCGGTGAAGAGCATCGCGACCATGGCGATCAGTACGGTGGTCACGGCGTGCCCATGGGCACGCTGGCTCATGACGCCGTAAACCGGCATGGGCGCCGTGGGCTGGATGACGATCATGCCGTAGAGAATCAGGTCCCAGAGGCCAAGTGCCCGCCGGAGGCGGGGGCCACTTGCGACAGAACCGTTCGGGGTATCCGCCATGCTGGGCTGATCCAAACAATCTGAGAACGCCGCCGATCACGCCGGATCCGGCACACGGCTCGCGGTCCTGCCGCGCGCACAGACCCGCGTCAGAAGTAGAACTTCAATGCAAACTGAATGAACCGGGGATCGCGTGCCGACTGAGCGAAGCCCCAGGCGCAATTCTCGTTGTGGTTGTCGATCGGGCACCCGTTCTCACCTGGCGCCAGGTCGAGGCCGTGGTCGGTGGACGGATTGTCGAACAGAAACTGCGACGTGAACAACTGGGGATTCACGTGGTTGAAGGCATTGAAGAAGTCGGCGTGAAATTCAAAGCGGTATCGTTCGCCGATGGGGAAGTTCTTCAGAAACGAGATGTCCCAGTTCTGGTAGCCGGGGCCGCGGATGATGTTGCGGCCAGCGTTGCCGAACGTGCCCAGCACCGTGTTGGTAGCGAAAGCGCAGGTGTTGAACAACGTTCCGGGTATGCAGGGTGTGGCATTGGGATCGCCAATACGATTGGGCCGGGCGGCGCTGGCCACGTCGCCGCCGCCGTCCGAGTTCGACAGGTTAGTGGAGATGTCCGTCGGAGTGAAGTAGTTTCCGGTGGAAGCGGAAGTGATGCCGCTGACCTGCCAGCCCCCGATGAACTGGTTGAGCACGCCGCTCGCATTCCCGGCGAAGCGCTGACCTTTGCCGAAAGGCAGTTCGTAGGAATAACTCACCACAAAGCGGTGCCGGACGTCGAAATCCGCGTTGCCGTATTCCAACTTGGGGTAGCGCTGGTCGCGGAAGTCCCCCGTGGCGAAGGATCCCAAGTTGGCGCTGGAGGCGTTGTCTAAGGCATGGCTGTATGTGTAGGAAGCTTGGAAGGTCAGGCCGTGGGTGAAGCGCTTTTCGACGCGGGCCTGGAGCGAGTGGTAGTTGGAAAACGCGTTGGAGCGGAAGGTGTTGATGGTGGTGTCAAACACCGACGGATCACATTCGGGGAGCAGGGTAGTGTTGCAGGTGTGCACCGGGCGCCGCGGCGCCAAGGGAGCGGTTTGATCGGCCGTGGGTACAGCCTCGTTTCCGTTGTAGAAGGCATAAAGCTTCAGACCGCGGGAACCGGCGTACGACACTTCGAGCACGGTCTCGGCCGGCAACTGGTACTGCAGTCCCAGGTGCCATTGCTGGTTATATGGCGTGCGCAGGTTGGGATCCACGGAAAATAGCAGCGGGGTATTGGGATCGGACAGTGCATCGGCCCGAAAGCCATTCTGCAGCATGTTGAACCCCGGGATCGAGCAGTCGATCTGGCCGGGGTCCGGGTTTGCGGACAAGGCCGAGCACGGCACGTTGTACGATTCGATAGAGAAGAAGGGAGGATTAAATCCGGGGCTGGGATTGGAGAAGGGTCCGTTCTCCTGGCCGCCGAAGAAGATACCGTAGCCGCCGCGCATGACCAACTTGTCAGCGATCTGGTAGGCGAAGCCAATGCGGGGCGCAAAATTGTTGCGGTCGGGATTGATCAAGCCGGGAGATCCGGTGCGCAGGATGGGGATGCTTTGGGCCAGGGTAGGTGTGAGTTCCATCTGTTGGCCCTTGGGAACGAGCAGGCCTTCGGCGGCAAAGTCAAAGGTCGCTGCCTCGTCGTTGTGTTCCTTGATGGTGCTGAACACTTCATAGCGCAAACCCAGATTGAGGGTCAGACGGGGGGTGACGCGAAAATCGTCCTGCGCAAATCCGGCGTAAATCTGCCGACGGTAGTCCACGTTGTGCAGGCTGGTGATCTCGCCAAAATCGGGGATGCCCAGCAGCATGGAAGCGAAGGCCGAGCCGCCGCTGGTAGGAGAACCAGGGTTGTCGGTAAACTCCGAGCCAAAACCCAGGTTCCCGCGGGAGGCTGCGGGCTGAAAGATGGTGAATTGTTCAAAGCGGAGCTCGGTGCCGAACTTCATCGAATGGCGGCCGCGAATCCAGGTAAGGTTTTCGTTGAGCACGAAACTGTTTTGCTTCTCAATGGAGGGCAGAAAGGTGGCGCTGCCGATGGTGGCTGAACCATCGCCGAAGTCAATCTCGGGAAGGCCGCCATTCTGAGGGCCGAAGGGTATCCCGGGGTAATCGATTCCGAAGGCCGGATCGCCAGCGACGTTCTTATCGGAGTTCAGCTGGAAACGATGCGCATTGATGCGGTTATACCCGAAGCGCGCCTCATTGATGACGTTGGACGAGAACAAGTGCACCTCGCTCAGCGCCAGGCTGCGGTAGGAAAAATCCTCGTCTCCGTCAAAGAAGCCGCCACCGTCGAGAACATTGTTGAAGGGTGCGGGAATCAGGCTGGGCTGGTCTTCGTAGCTGAAGCGTACGAAGGAGTCATCCTTCTGGGAGATCTTGTGGTCCACGCGGATGTCGAAGTTATTGCGGCTTTCCTTTCTTACCGGCTCCGTCAGGAAGTTCTGTCCACCCAGTGTGGTGTTCGTGGGTGGGTAAAAGGATGCAAGCCGGGCCGCTAACGGATCGATGAGGGTGCTAGGAAACACATTCAGCATACCGGCCGGAGTCCCGTCCGAGGTGATGGGCACGCCACAAAAGCCGGTGGGATTGAGGTCCGATTGCTGGGTCAGCCGGGTATTGAAGATTTCGCCAAGATAGGTCACATTCCCGTTGCAGTCCAGAGCCTGGCTGCCCTCAATCAGCTGGCCCGTTATCGGATCCAACTGCTCCGCAATTGTGCTGCTGAGCTGATCTTGGAAGTCGCCTCCGATATTGACTTGGGTGGGAATGGTCGACAGGATCGGGATCGCCTGCCGGACGCGAAACCCCTCGTAGTCTCCAAAGAAGAAGGTCCGGTTCTTGATGATCGGGCCGCCGAAGGTGACGCCAAACTGGTTCTGCTTGTACGCCTGTTTGGTAGACGAGCCGAAAGCGTTGCGGGCATCCAACACGTCGTTGCGAATAAATTCATAGACGTCGCCATGGAACTCGTTCGTTCCGGACTTGATGGCGGCATTCATGATGGCGCCGTTGCCGCGTCCGAATTCGGCGGTATAGGAGTTGGTCTGCACTTTGAATTCGGCGATAGCATCCACCGACGGCTGGATGACGTAGGTGCTCTCGTTGAGCACGTCGCCCAGGTTGGCGTTGTTGTCGATGCCGTCGAGCAGGAAGTTGTTTTGCAGGGCGCGGGCGCCGTTGGCGCTGAAAGCGAAGGTCTTCTCGGCGCGGGAGCCCGGTTCAGAAGGAGCGACTCCTGCACTCAACTGCGCCAGCTGGGCATAGTTGCGGCCATTCAGCGGCAGATTGACGATGCGGCGGCCAGTTACCACCTGGCCCAGGTCGGAGTTCTCCGTTTCCAGTTGCGGCCCCTCGCTGGTGACCGTTACCTGCTCGCTGATGGCACCCACCTGCAGGGTCACGTCTACGGCCGGCCGCTCCTGCAGGTTCAACTCGACCGGGCCAATAGACGTCTTCTTGAAGCCCTGCTTTTCGACCACGACGCGATAGCGTCCGATCTTTAGCGGGCCGGCGACATATTCCCCGCTCGTGTTGGTCGTGGTCTGGAAGGTCGTGCCGCGATCAACGTCCTCTACCGTCACAGAGGCATTCGCCACAACCGCCCCGGACTGGTCCCGGACTGTCCCAACGATATTGCCGGTGTCCTTTTGTGCCCAACACAGGCCAGCCAACAGAAACAGAGCCAATGCTGCTAACGTAGGACGGACACACCTGGCTGTGCGCAACATGTTTAGCCTCCCACCGAATAGCCGCTGCTAGCGGATGATCTTGACAAAGGATATTCCCGCTCACACAACAATCCCAGCCACGCTACTTCCCGGACGACCTCCCCGAGCGCGGGCTGACCTCCAACAGCAGGTGCTCAGTGAACGAGACGCTCAGCTTCGGGTTGCTGGCGTCCACCTGGCCAAACTCCCTGCCGCTCTCGTAATCGTCGACCCGGTAACTGCCGGGCTTCAACCCGCGAAGCTCAACCTCGCCCGACCATGTTTTGCTTTTCTCGGGGGCATAGAACGCGTAATACATCCGCCCGTCTTTCTCGATGGCGTACGCCTCCGGCGAGTCGTAGCCATAGGTATAAAGGTCAAGGAACTTGCCCCGGGAAAGCATTTTGGCGTTGTAGATGTCGATCCACTTTTTCCAATGTGCTTCCTTCTCCGGGGTGAGTTCGACGGTCTTGAACTTCGGTCCGTAGCCGGGCCAGGTGAACTTGGTTCCCAACACCGCGCCGACGCCGACCTCGGACGCGAAGTCCCTGCCCTTATCCACCTCATGAAGAGTGTTGCTCAACTGCACCTCAGTGAGTTCGACGTGGTCCCCATAAACCGCGGCTTGCGGCCCAAGCAAGGCTTTGTACATCTTGGTGCGAAGGCGTACCTGGCGGGAACCGACCGGATCAGCGGTCACGGCCTGGTCGATGTAGGGAAGCCACGCCAGACTGGGTGGCGTGCCGCAGGGGCAGGCTTGCGTAACGCTGTCGGGCTTTAGCGCGCGGGTCGTATCGAGAATGATTTTGTAAATGTCACCGACCGCCGCGATTGAATCGTTGGGCGACTTGTGATGGTGTTTCGGGTTGTAGCAGGCAGGCACGGTGTATGAGAAGTCCAGCTTGTGTCCGTCGAAGCCCCAATCGCGTATGAATCGCTCTGTGAGTTGCTTGTAATATTGCTGTACTTCGGGAACCGCCGGACACAATGCGGCCAGGTCTGCCGTGGCCCGGGCTGGTTTGCCGTCTTTATCGAGAATCAGCCAGTCAGGATGTTCTCTTACAACGTTGGACAACTGATAAGGGCGATGGTTCAGGATGTCTTTACCGCGTCCATCTTCGGCCACGATGGGAATCCACCACAGCGTAATGTGGATGCCGGCATCGTGATAGGCCTTCACCACCTTCTGGAGGGAATCGTCCGGGAAAGTATCGTCGCGCGGCTCCCAGTCTCCCCTGGACTTGAACCATCCGGCATCTAAAGTTGCCCACTTCAAGCCAAGCTGCTTCAGCTTGGGAATCGTGCCCAGCATCTGCTTGGGCGTGAAGTCCATTTCGTAGCCCCAGCCGCACCAGTTGGCTTGGTAGTCCGCCTCTGTGGGATGCGCAAGGCTCAGGCCTCGGACCTGGAGCATCTTTGAGTACAGGCTCAATGGCTCGTAAAAGTCGCCGTGAAAAACGGAGACAAAAGTCAGCGGTGTCGTGTAGACCTGCCCAGCTTGCAATCGGGTCCCTTCATCGAGAACGATTCTTGCATTCACGCGGTGGTCAGGACGCGTGCGGACCGGCAGACTCAGCCGGAGAGGGACCGTCTCGGCGTGGCCGATCGCCTCTCCCACTGCGCCGGTCCAGAAGGCCACAACCGGGATGCCGCCCCCGGTCTGGTTCTCATCGTTGTGCATGACAACCTGCATGGGGTTCGCGCGGGTGAACTTGTCGTTGATCAGCATGACATCGTCCTTTCCCCAGGCCTCGCTAGACCCGTGAAAGGACCACATGGCAAACGGCTCTGCTTTTTCGTCGCTGAGAGAAGCGTTCAGAATGTGCTGCTGCGTGACGACCTGCTCGATTGGGATGTCAGCGGTGCCCAGGTTCTTGTACGTGGTGCTGGAAAGCGCCAGGTTGGGCAGGTCGTCGTAAACTTCAATCACCAGAGTTTTCTCGAGCGCGGGCACCGACTGGCTTTTGCCTGAAATCTCAACGCGCTTTCCCTTGGAACCGAGCCTGCCCGACGCTTTGCCGACGCGGGCGGTGGCGAACTCCAAGACGAAGTCACTGATCTCTTGGCCGCCGCTCACCGGTGAATCGGCGCTGCCCTTGGGATCCACCTGTGTGTCGTCCAGAGTCAAGACCTGTCCATTGCGCACCAGGCTGGCCTGCAGATAGCCCGCAGCGGTGAGCTGGAACTGTGCTGTCGGCGTCTTGATCACAATGGGACCGGCGGAGGTCACAGTAACGCTGATGGCGGAGTCTTCCTCGGTGAAGGCATGCTGCGGACGCTGCTGACGGCAGCCCGCGAGTGAAAGCGAAAGCAACAGGGCCAAGATAAATGCAGCGAGCCGGAAACTGCGCGGGCGAGACGAGATGTGAGCCCGAGGCATACTGGTATCCCTCTTCGCAGGGACAGTAGCGGAATCGAGGCCGTTCGTTAGTGTAACGTTTTACTAGGTTGAATTAAATATACCTGGGGGAACGTAATGTCAAGAAAAAACTCCGCTCCTGCGCTCACCTCCAAGCGCGCAACGAGCGAGTGTCAGCTTGTGAAGTCGCCCCGGCCAAGGCACTGATATCCGTCGCCGAGAGGCATGGGGAGACAGGCACGCGCGCCACACGCTTCACTCTGCAGGCTGGGTGACGGGGTCGCTGAGGAAAAGGCCCTCGATTTGCGCAGAAAACGAGATGCCTGCATTCCTCGCGAACTCCACCAGAGAATCGACACAAGCGGATGGGTTGATGGTATGCGGCGATAGACACTTGTAGCTGGCCAACAAGACGCCAAACTCAAGGGCAGTTTGGATCGAACTTCCCGGACGGCCGACTGTCCGACCATCAGCAGCGACGAAAGGAATGCCCGCAGCCATGGCGGCAAGCACGCCCCCCAACAACGCGTCGCCTGCCCCCGCGGTGGAAGCAATTTCCACTGGTGCGGCGGGACAGAATTCGTATGTCTGGGCAGTGAGACCATAAGCGCCCATCTTGCCAGCGCTGACAACCATCCTCAGATTGGCATAGGAACTCCGGAGCAGTTCCTGACAAGTGCGAAGGAAAGGCTCCGGTGATTCCGGTGAGAACGGTCGCCCCACCAACGCCTGGGCCTCGCTTTCGTTGAGTGCGACGAGATCCAGCAGATCGAACATCCCGGCTGCTCGCGCCGGTTCAACTTCGGCGGCCACGAACGACGCTGCGCGAAAAGCCCCGGCGCGTGATGCCATCTCCAGGAAGTACTGCCGCACATCGAGCGGAACCTCCGGCACGGCAAGCGCGATCAGACGCTGCCGACCCGCGCACATCAGATCTGCAATCGTGTCCACGTCGCGTTTACACAAGGTGCCAGCGGCCGAGTTGCTCGTGGTGATGTTACCGCCGGTGCCATCGGGATACTGAAAGCAGACGCTGAACAGTGTCGGAGTGGAGGCTATGGCACGAACGTGGCTGACATCGATGCCCACGTCCGTCATCTGCTCGATAACATACTGTCCAGGCCGATCGTCACCCACATTGCCGACAGGTACGACATGGAAGGCCCGCCCCGAACACCGCGCCCCCAGCAGCTTTGCGACGTAGTGGATGACGATGTGCAGCTTGCAGTAGTCCCTGATGTCGAGCAGGCGGCCGAGCCGGCTTTCATTGCGGCCCAGAGTGTGGTCCCCGTCGAGTTCAAAAAACATGCCGGTGCCCAGGCCGCCGACCCCAACCAGTTGCCGGTAAGGAGAATCCTTGTCGATGCGCAGAAACCGCATAGGCTCACCTCACAGCAGCTCCCACTCCGGGTTCTCGCTGACGGGATGACGGGCAGTTTCGGCTGTTGCGGTGATGATTGCGTCCGGATGCCGCTGCAAAAGGGTCATGGGGTATTCCACGGTGGGTTCGGAAAATAACGCGACGCGAAGAGCGGTCTGCTTCCATGCTCCCGTGTCGCTGTAAACGCGCACTTTTCTGGCCGACAAGCACTCCTTGATGCCCAGGGTCACCGACATCGGCGGAACAAACTGGTACGCTCCGCCGAAGGTGCGCTGCGCCAAGGCCAGAATCGTGTCGAGGTTGTTCTCCTGGATGCGAATAGTCGACTCGGAAAGTTCTTCGAGCGTAATGGAATTGTAAGGATGGCGGCGTGCCTGATTGTAAGCGACGTGGCCGTCCTGTCCCCAGCCGCCGATGGTGATGTCAATCGGTGCGCTCTCTATCGCCGCTGAGACCTCACTTATCGTCGTGGGCAAGAGCCAGAACCTCTGGGCCGGCGGCACTTGCAGCTCCGGCCGGACGCCGCGGTAGAAATGCTTTTCCATGAAGCTGCGGAAGTTGTACGGGTGGCCGGCGGGCAACGGGTGACCTTGCCAATCGAGGCACTCGTCCATATGAAAGACCGAAAGGTTCCGGAGGAAAACGCTCCGAGTGTTAACCAGATTAGTGAACGGCTCGTACCAGCAGATCGGACCGCAGGGGATGATGGCTCGGGTCGGCGTTCCGCTACGATTGTTGGCGGTAACCACTTCGGCCAGTTCTTCCGCCATCAACTGTCCCATTTCGGCGGAGTCACGAACCATACGAAAGCGCACCCGGAGCAGAGGATGACCAACGAGTTCGTCGCGAGGAATTCTGCACCAACGGTAGAGGTCCGACTTCTGGATAGCTCCCATAAGACTCCGAGCACGCGAACGATGCCGGTAAAACGTTACCTGCTACCGCTACCTCGATGTCAAGCCGCCGCCCTTTTTCCCAGCCTCAGGAGCGAGGCGCAGGACACGTGGAATCTCGAATGATGAGCTTGGGCGAAACCTTGCGGTGCTTGGCCGCCACGGTCCGCTTTTCGACCGAAGCCCGGATCAGTTCTTCTACGATCTCCGCCCCCAGCGAGCCCTGCATTTCCAGTTGCTGCTGCACGGTCGTAAGTGGCGGATTGTAGAATGCCGAACTGGGAAGGTCGTCAAACCCGACCACCGAACAATCCCTGGGTACCCGGCGCCCGGCTTTGCTCAGAGCGCGAATCGCCGCACAAGCGGTGAGATCGTCGAAGGCGACCAGCGCGGTGAAGTCGGGGCGCCTGCGCAATAGCTCTTCGGCTAACTCGCAGCCTTCCACGTAACTTGAGTTGCGGCCCTTGATCTCCAGGACCAGGTTGGGATCTATGTTCAGTCCCACGTCATTGGCGAAACTCTCGATTCCTTGCCACCGCTGCTGGCTGTCGATGAGGATCTTCGGACCCTTAATGAAGGCGATCCTGCTGTGGCCGAGTTCATAGAGATGCTGAAGCGTCTGCCGGGTGCCCGCCTGGTTGTCCACCACAATTGAGCTGACCGGTCCACGCTGCAGCTCCCGCCCGATGACAACCGCGGGAATAAACCGTTCGGCCAGTTCAGCAAGCAGTCCAGTGTCGAGGTAGACGGGGTTCGCAATGGCAATAAATGCTTCCACGCGGCGGCCCAGCAGCAGGTCCACGCAGCGCCGAAACTGGGTCCTGTCGTTCTGCAGGTCGGCGGTGATGGGGAAATACCCGGAGTGCCGGAGATGGTTCTCGATGCCGCGGAGGATCTGAGTACAGTAGGCATCGGTGATGTCAAAGACAATCACGCCGATAGTATGGCTGCGCTGGCTGCGCAGCGAACGCGCGAACAGATTGGGGCGGTATCCCAGTCGGGTCGCGACTTTGCGGATGTGTGTACGGGTGCGACGGGAAATGCGGGCGGCGGCAGGGCCTTGGTTCAAGACCATAGAGACGGTCGTAACCGAGAAACCGCTTTGCTTGGCAACGTCGCGAATGGTGGTCATCGTTTTCCCTCCGCGGCGGGCTCTGTTTGCGCAGAGCGGGATGACCTTAGCCTAGCCGAAAACAATAGTTCCAGTTCGCGGTGGTCACGAGCGACCGAATCCGCTTCGCACAAATCTTCAGGAAGAAGGGTGGTACATATGGCGACAACCCGACAGCCTGCCGCACGGGCCGACCGCACGCCGTACGGCGCATTCTCTACCACGGCGCATCTAGAAGGCTCAACACCCATGATTTCGGCTGCCATCAGAAAAGGTTGTGGATCTGGTTTGGACCGGGTAACGTCATCGGCGGTGACTACGGCATCCAACAATTGCTCCTGTGCGGGTGTCAGCACAAGATTCACTGACCTGCGGGACGACCCCGTCACCACACCTAACTTGCAGCCCGAGTTGCGCAGGCGCGCGAGAAAGTCCCAGATGCCGGGGAAGAAGGATCGCGGTCCCAGGGCAATGTCGTACTCGCGCCGGTGTTGCACGAGTTCCTGCACCCCGGCGTCGGTGATGGAAATACCTCGATTGGCACACAGTGTAGCGATCAGTTGCGGGGTGGGCTGGCCTTCGCGCAAGTAGATTTCTCGCGGCGTGGTGACAATCCCTATCTCCTGCAACACCAACTCATAGGCGCGATAATAATTCCGACCGGAGTCAACCAGCACACCATCCCAATCGAAGATAGCGGCGTCGACGTCGCTGAGGGCACTGGGTTGGGCCATGCTCACACTGCGCGACCCGTATTCGTGTGGCGCTTCCATACTATGAATCGCCCCTGGACCGGCTGGGGCCGTCCTGCCCGTAGGTCGTATGATAACGCTCATACCATTTGCGGACTTCTTCTGCAGGGAGTGCGGTCGGCGTGCCTAACAACATTGCCAGGTGGCAAGTCTTGGCAACGTCTTCCAGCATGACCGCCGCTTTCAGAGCCTCGCGGGGTGTCGCTCCGAAGGTGAACGCACCATGGTTCGCAAGTAACACCGCAGGAGCGGCATTGCGGTATTTCACAACAGCCTCCCCAATATGGTTGCCGACGTTGTCGACATAGGGAGCGCACGGTATTTCCGCTCCAAACTCATCCGCAATTGCGGTGAGGTAGGCCGGAATCGAGCGGTTCAGCAAGGCAAAGCTGGTGGCGTAATTGGAATGGGTATGCACAATCCCACCGATATCCGGACAATTGGAATAGAGATAAAGGTGGTGCGGTAAGTCGACGCTGGGCTTGAGCTGGTCTCCCGGTTCGCCGCTGGCGACCTTGCAGCCAGCCAGGTCGGTCGCGACGAGGAGAGATGCGGTGAGCTGCTCATAATCCATGCCGCTGGGCTTGATCAGCACGATTCCACTCTCACGATCAATGCCGCTCGCGTTGCCGCTATGCATGGTCACCAATCCGGCGCGGTAGATCCCCAGATTCGCGTCCAAAACCTGTTCGCGGAGCTGGCTTAGCTTCTTCATGTGCTTCTCCTGCAGCGCTCCGGCGTGTCGGCTGTGCAAGCGTGTTCCGTCAAGCCCATTCCCATCCGGCGTGACGGTTGACAGCGCCGCGCCGGGAGTCTAGATTTACCGCGTATTGTAACGTTTCACCGGAGAAAAAGCTTGGGAGATTTTGGCAAGGCGATTCGGTTGAAACGCATACTGCATCCCCACCGCGGCACACTGGTGGTGGCCTTTGATCATGCGCTGGTGCTGGGGCCGATTCCCGGGACGCTGGATCCAGCCCGGCAGATCCGCCGCTTCGTGGAAGCTCAGGCTGATGCCGTTTTGCTCAACCTCGGCAATTTCCGATATTTCGCCGATGCCATTTCGCCCGGGCGGGCTCCCGGCTTGATCGCACGGCTCGACTGGACAACCGCCTTCAATGACTCCGCGAAGACGCTTCCCCATGGTTTTCAAACCTGCCTGGTGGCTCACCCGGAAGACGCGCTTCGCGCGGGCTCCGACGCCGTCATCACTTTCCTGGTGGTTGGCAGCGGCGATAGCGAATTCGAGAGGAGCGAGGTCAAGCGGGTGGGGAGTCTAGCGCGTACCTGCGAGCGTGTCGGGGTGCCGCTGGTGGTGGAGTCGCTGGCCCGTGGAGCCCAAGTGCAGAATCCCCGCGAAGCGAAATGGCTCATGCTGCACACCCGCATGGCGGCGGAATTGGGTGCGGACATCATCAAGACCGAGAACGCTGCGGACACGGAAACCATGCGCAGCGTGGTCCGCGCCTGTCCGGTTCCGATCCTCGTACTGGGGGGAAGCCGTAGTGGCTCGGATGAAGACGTGCTGGAGGTGGTGCGGGACATTGTCGGAGTCGGCGCGGCCGGTGTGTTCTTCGGACGCAATATTTTCCAGGCCAGCGACATGTCTCATCTTCTGCAAAGCGTGCGATCCGTTCTTGCCGGCAGATCGCCGGCACAAGGGTAGGGAACTGTGAGCCTGCTGGCCGTAGACATGGGCTCGAGCGGTTGCAAGGCGATGGCTTTTTCCGCAGACGGGCGTGTGCTGGCGCAGAAGACATGCTCCTATTCGCCGCTCCAGTCAACGCATCCCTCTTGGGCCGAGATGCCAGCGGAGAATTTCTGGCAAGCGCTCGTGACCGTAAGCCAGGCGGTCGCTCGGGAGGCAACAGAGGATCCGATCGAAGTCTTGGCCATCAGTTCACATGGGGAGACGTTCGTTCCGGTTGACGCGCAACACGCAGCCCTGGCGTCGGCCATACTTAATATGGATAACCGAGCGACCGCAGAGGCGAACTGGCTGGCGGAGGCCCTGGGACCGCGGCCCCTCTTCGAGATCACCGGACTCGCTGTGCACCCCATGTATCCAGCGGCCAAAATTCATTGGCTG
>Ga0335070_10005367_pt1 | contig 15047 bp, 15 predicted proteins | sample Lox_Sample_13_FD_206722 | JGI IMG/M metagenome (GOLD analysis project Ga0335070, IMG submission 206722) | Soil microbial communities from Loxahatchee National Wildlife Refuge, Florida, United States - Lox_Sample_1.3 | ecosystem: Environmental > Terrestrial > Soil > Wetlands | place: USA... | reverse complement strand
GAGCTCATCAGAGAGCGAAGGTGCCGGCTTTGCCGGCGCCGGGAGCGGGAATGAGCGTAGGCTCGACGGAGCTCATCAGAGAGCGAAGGTGCCGGCTTTGCCGGCGCCGGGAGCGGGAATGAGCGGCGCTGCCGCGCTCATGCGCCCACCCTAGCTCCGTCCCCGCTACAGGCGGGAGGCGGCGCGCTCGAGCGCCTCCGCGAGCTGCTCGAGCTCGTGCTCGTCGGCGAAGACGAGCTCGACGCGCCCGCGGCCGACCTTCGCGTGGAAGCCGGTGAGGTGCGCGAGCGCGAAGCGGACGCGCTCGGCGAGCGCCGGGTCGACGGGCGTCGCGCGGACGCGGGGCTTCTGCTTCGCGCCGGCCCACTTCGCGCGCTGCTCCGCGGCGCGGACCGACAGCCCCTTCTTGACGATCTCGCGCGCGAGCCTGCGGCGGCCCTCGTTGTCCGGCACCGCGAGCACCGCGCGCGCATGGCCTTCGGTCAGCTGGCCGCGGTCGAGCATCCCCAGAATGTCGTCGGGGAGCTCGAGCAGCCGGATCCGGTTGGAGACGGACGGCTTCGAGCGGCCGACGCGCTCCGCCACCTCGCCGAGCGAGAGCGAGAACTCGTCGATCAGCACCGCGTACGCGCGCGCCTCCTCCACCGGCGTCAGCTGCTCGCGCGCGACGTTCTCGATCAGCCCGAGCACGAGCGTCTCGCGGTCGTCGGCCTCGCGCACGACGGCGGGCACGGTCGCCCGCCCGGCCTCGCGCGCGGCCCGCCAGCGGCGCTCGCCCGCGACGAGCTCGTACCCGCCCGCGGCGCGCGGTCGCACGAGCAACGGCTGGATCACGCCCTGGCGGCGGACCGACTCGGCGAGGCCCGACGCCGCGTCCGCCTCGAAGCGGCGGCGCGGCTGGCGCGGGTTCGGGTGGATCGCGTCGACCGGCAGCTCGAGCAGCTCGACGCCGGCGGGCTGCTGCCCGCCGATCAGCAGCTCGAGGCCGCGGCCGAGGCCGCGCCGGGGACGATCCTCAGGCACGCTCGACAAGCTCCATCGCCACCTTCCAGTAGGCGTCCGCTCCGGCGGAGCGGCGGTCGTAGGCGATCGCCGGCAGCCCGTGGCTCGGCGCCTCCGCGAGGCGCACCGAGCGCGGCACCGACGTCCTGAACACGAGCTCGCCGAAGTGGCGGCGCACCTCCGCCTCGACGTCGTGCGCCAGCTTCGTGCGCGAGTCCACCATCGTCAGCAGCACGCCGCCGATGCCGAGGCGCGGGTTGAGCCGGCGGCGGATCAGCTCGATCGACTGCATGAGCTGTGCAAGACCCTCCAGCGCGTAGTACTCGGCCTGCACCGGCACGAGCACGCGGTCGGACGCCGCCAGCGCGTTCACCGTCAGCGGCCCGAGCGACGGCGGGCAGTCGAGGAAGACGAAGTCGTACTGCGAGGTCCCGGAGGCGAGCGCCTGGGCGAGGTACCGCTCGCCGTCGGGACGTTGCGAGAGCTCGACGACCGCGCCGGCGAGCTCCGGCTTCGACGGCACGACGTCGAGGTTCGCGAAGGCGGTGTGCTTCGCGATCGTCTCGAGCGGGGCGCCGTCGAGCAGGTCGTAGCTCGAGGTGCCGTTGGCCCGCATGCCGAGCCCGGAGGTGGCGTTCGCCTGCGGGTCGAGATCGACGACGAGCGCGTGCTGGCCCGCCTCGGCGAGGCAGGCGGCGAGGTTCACCGCGGTCGTCGTCTTGCCGACGCCGCCCTTCTGGTTGGCGAGCGCGTAGATCCGGGCCACGCCGCCATTCTCGCGGCGGGCCCGGACGCTGCGCGAGAGCGCGGTGTTACTTGTGGAAGCTCGACTTCAGCGCGGCGATCGCCTGCTGCGCCTGCTGGAGGTCCTGCTGGTAGTCGGCCTGGTCCTGCTTCGCGAGCTGCAGCAGCTGCTGGAACTGCGACTTCAGCTGGGGCAGCTTCACGCCCGCCGCCTTTGCAGCCTGGAGGTCGGCGAGCGCCTGCTGGCGGTCGGCCACCATCGTCTGGTGATGGCTCTGGAGGTCGGACCTGAGCTGCTTCATGTCGGCCTGGATCGTCTGCTTCAGCGCGGCCTTGTTCGTGCCGCCGGCCTGCGCGTCGGAGGTGAGCTTCTGGAGGTCGGCCGTGACGGCTGCGTGCATCGCCGTGCGGTCGGTCGTGAGCTTCTGGAGGTCGGCGGTGAGCGCCGCACCCGGGTCCGCGGCGAGCGCCGCAGGCACGAGCGCGACGGCCACGCCCGCCGCCGCGAGGAGTGTCCTGATCATGCGTCGGGTATCGACCCGCCCGGGAGCCGCGGCGTCCCTCGAACGAGGGGTCGCTTCCTCGCCACGCCGACGCGGCGCGGGAAGCCGGGCGGGGTCGGGGCGAGCTTGGGGACGACGACGAGGCCGTCGTGCTCCTCCGGCTCGCCGCCGGCGATCCGCGACGCGACGTATGCCACCGCGTCGAGGTCGGCGCTCGGGCCGAGCCAGAGGATCGCCGCGCCGCCCGGCCGCACGAGCGGCAGGCACCACTCGGCCGCAACCGGAGGCTGAGCCAGCGCCTTCGCGACGGCGACGCCGTAGGTGTCCGTCTCCTGCTCCTCGGCGCGGCCGCGGACGACCCGCGCGTTCGGCGGCGCCCAGCGCTCGAGGAACTCGCACTTGCGCTGCTCCGCCTCGAGCAGCGTCACCTCGCGACCCGACAGCGCGACGGCGAGCGGGATCCCGGGTGAGCCGCCGCCCGAGCCGACGTCGACGATCGGCCCCTCGAACCGCTCGACGAGCGGGAGCGCGCGCAGCGCGTCGTCCAGCAGCATCGCGCGCGCCTCGCCCGGGTCGCGGATCGCCGTCAGGCCGGGCGTCGCGAGAACGGCGTCGATCCAGTCGCGAAGCGACTCGTCCGTGTCAGCGGACCCGTGGAGGGGGTCTGGGGGAACCGGGAGGTTCCCCCAGCTATTCACGAACCGCAGGGAGGACGACGACGTAGCGATTCGGCTCCGTCCCCTCCGACGTCGTGCCGACGCCGTCGTAGTCCTGGAGGCGCAGGTGCACGACCTTGCGCTCGACCGCCGTCATCGGCTCCAGCTCGACCGGGCGGCCGGTGGCGACGACCTCCTGCGCGGTGCGGACGGCGAGCGACTCGAGCGTCGCCCGCCGCCGGTCGCGATAGCCGGCCGCGTCGACGACGACGTCCTTGCGATCGTCGCCCTGCACGCGGTGCGCCGCCGCGTTCAGCAGGTACTGCACCGCGTCGATCGTCTGGCCGTGCCGGCCGATCAGCAGCCCGACATCGGGCCCGGAGCAGGTGACGGTGATCGTGCCTGCGTCCTCGTGGACCTCGACTCGCGCGTCCACGCCGAGCACGGCGACGATCCGCGCGACGAGGCCGCGCATGTCGCCGGCGAGACTCTCGTCCCCCGGCTCCGCGACGACCGAGTCGGCAGGGACGGCGGCGACCACCCGCGCCGGCGAGTAGCCGACGCCGAGCAGCCCGCGCTCGCCCTCGGACACGACCTCGAAGCGCACCGCGGACTTGTCGAGACCCGGGTGGCGCTGCTCGAGCTCGCGAAGGGCCGCCCACTTCGCCTCGCCGACGGTCTCGCCCGTCGCCTCGACGGTGAGCTCGCTCGACCCCGCCTCGCCGTCGCTCACCGCCTGCCGGCCTTCTTCTTCCGGCGGACGCGCCGCGGCGGCGCGGCCTGGGCCGAGGGCCGCGGCTTCGGCGGCGCCGGCTTCGGCTTCGCGCCGTTCCCGCCGCCGTCGCCGCCCTCCTCCTCGGGCGCCTCCTCCTTCGGCGGGGTCCGCGAGGTTCGCTTCTCCGGCGCGGCCGGGCGCGGCATCAGCCGGCGCGTGATCAGCCCCTGGCCGACCGTCCAGAGGTTCGTCGTCACCCAGTAGAGGACGAGGCCCGCCGGGAAGCGGGCGATGATGAACACGAAGACGAGCGGCATGACCATGAACAGGATCCGCTGCGTCCGGTCCGCCGTCGCCGACATGAACAGCGTCGAGGCCATCTGGCTCGCGACGTAGACGATCAGCAGCACGTAGCCGCCCCAGAACGTGTTCGTGTGCCACGTGATGTTCGGGACGAAGTGGAGCCACGAGAAGTCCTGTGGCCCGTGCGGCGGATGCTTCGCGAACTGCCGCAGCGCGTAGTAGAGCGAGATGAAGACCGGCAGCTGCGCCAGCATCGGCAGGCACGAGGCGGCGGGGTTGATGTTGTTCTCGCGGTAGAACTTCATCAACTCCTCGTTCTGCTTCTGCTTGTCGTTCTTGTACTTCTTCTGGATCTCCTTCATCTGCGGCGCGAAGCGCTGCAGGTTCTGCATCGAGTGGATCTGCTTGACGGTCAGCGGGACGAGCAGCATCCGCACGGCCACGGTCAGCGCGACGATCGACCATGCCCACGTGAGCCCGAGGTTCGTGTGGATCCAGTCGAGCACGTTCCGCGCGAGGTGCTCGAGCGGGCCGATGATCGGCGTCGAGAAGAGCAGGTGACTCATCGCGGCCTGACCGGGTCGTAGCCGCCGCGGCTCCACGGGTTGCAGCGGAGCAGTCGCCAGCCGGCCATGAAGCTCCCGCGCACGAGGCCGTGCGTCCGCAGCGCCTGGATCGCGTACTCCGAGCAGGACGGGTGGTACTTGCAGGTCGTCGGGAAGAGCGCGCCGAACGTCACCCGGTAGAGCCAGACGAGGCCGATCCCGAGGTAGGACGGCGCACGCATGACGCGGCCGGCCATTGCGCTCATGCCGCCGCCCTCGTCTGCTCGAGCACCTCGTCGACCCGCGCGCCGAGCCAGTCGAAGCCGTTCGCCGCCACCGCCTCCGGCAGCCCGGGCCGGACGATCAGCACGTAGTCGTTCCCCGACGCGACCGCGTCGAGCCGCTGCTGCCACACCTCGCGCAGCTGCCGCTTGATCCGGTTCCGCTCGACCGCGCCGCCCACCGACTTCGGCACCGAGAAGCCGAACCGCGGCGCGGCCGGCTCCTCCTGCGGGAACCAGTAGAGGACGAGGAAGCGCGACGAGACCGAGCGGCCGTGACGGTAGACGGCGTCGAAGTCCCGCGAGCGGGACAGGCGGTTCACGCGCTTCACGGGGGAGAAGCTTACGCCGAGAGCCGCTTGCGGCCCCGCATGCGGCGGCGCTTGAGGATCAGCCGTCCTGCGCGCGTGGACATGCGGGCGCGAAAGCCGTGCTTCCGCTTGCGGCGTCGGACGTTGGGCTGGTAGGTGCGCTTCATGCCTGAGAAAAGGGTCCCGAGACAGAAAAATCCCCCCTTCGCGGGGGAAGTCGAGCGGTCAGTATAGACGAAGGCCGTCCACCGACTTCTCCACAGGCGGCACCCGCGGAGGAATGCGGGCGCGAGGAGTTTCCCCCACCGGTTTCCACACCTGTGGAGGGTGCCGGAGGGTCGCTGAAGTCCCTGCAAATCTGGGCATTTTGTCCTCGTTTGGGACGCTGCTATGCTCGCCATCCCGGGCACACGACGGAGGAGTAGGCGGCGGGGTGGAGCACCAAATCGAGCTGACTGCCGAATCCCTGTGGAACGAGGTCGCCGGTCGGCTCAGGGGGGCTCTCAACGACGCGACGTACAACACGTGGTTCGGCGAGGCGTCGGGCCTCGAGCTCTCCGGCAACGCGTTCGTCCTCCGCGTCCCGAACGACTTCACGCGCGACTGGATCGAGGGTCATTTCCTCGGGCTGATCAGCGCGGCCGTCCGCGACGTCACGGGTTCCGAGCGGCCGATCCAGGTCGCCGTCGCCGAGCCCGAGACCACCCCCGCCACCGCCGACGACGACAGCGGCGACGAGGTCGCGCCGGCCGAGCGGATCGTCGCGTCGGCGCGGCCCCAGAGCGGCGGCTTCAACGCGAAGTACACCTTCGACTCGTTCGTGATCGGCTCGTCGAACCGCTTCGCCCACGCGGCAGCGCTCGCGGTCGCGGAGGCGCCGGCGCAGGCGTACAACCCGCTGTTCATCTACGGCGGCACCGGGCTCGGCAAGACGCACCTCCTCCAGGCGGTCGCGCAGTACGTGAGCGAGCACTCGTCCGAGATGAGCGTCCGCTACGTCACGAGCGAGACGTTCATGAACGACTTCATCAACTCGCTCCGCGACAAGCGCATCGAGGGCTTCAAGCAGCGCTACCGCACCTACGACGTCCTCCTGATCGACGACGTGCAGTTCTTCGAGCACAAGGAGCGGATCCAGGAGGAGTTCTTCCACACGTTCAACTCGCTCTACGAGGCCGGTTCGCAGATCGTCATGTCGAGCGACCGGCCGCCCCGCGACATCGCCACCCTGGAGGAGCGCCTGCGCAGCCGGTTCGAGTGGGGGCTGATCACCGACATCCAGCCGCCCGATCTCGAGACACGGATCGCCATCCTCCGCAAGAAGGTGAAGACGGACGGGATCCACGTCCCCGACGACCAGGTGCTGACCTTCATCGCCGGCCGCGTCTCGACGAACATCCGCGAGCTCGAGGGGGCGCTGACCCGCGTCGTCGCGTTCTCGTCGCTCACCGGGCTCGCGATGTCGGTCGAGCTGGCACAGAACGTCCTGAAGGACGTCTTTCCGCAGGGCGAGGCGGCCGAGGTGTCGATCAAGCGGATCCAAGAGCTCGTGTCGGAGCGCTTCAGCCTCTCGCTCGAGGAACTGTGCGGCGACAAGCGCTCCCAGAACATCGTCTACCCGCGGCAGGTGGCGATGTACCTCTCGCGGGAGCTGACGGACTCGTCGTTGCCGAAGATCGGCAAGGAGTTCGGCGGGCGCGACCACACGACCGTGATCCACGCAACCTCGAAGATCGCCCGCCTGATCCGTGAGGACAGATCTGTGTACAACCTCGTGCAGGAGCTGACCGCCCGGGTGAAGCAGGTCCGGTAGGGCCGTATGCCTGTCGAAAGCCGGCCTCTCTCAACAGGCCCTGTCCCGGTCGAACTCGGCTCAACCACGCCCAACCGCGCCGTCGTCCCCGTCCTCCACACTCCCTACTACCGCTACAAGGATTTACTAGATGATTGAAACTGACATCGTGGTCGGCACAGGGCTGAGGATTACGTGCTCCAAGGACGAGCTCGTCCAGGGTCTCGGCGTCGTCTCGCGCGCCGTCTCGACGCGAACCTCCGTGCAGATCCTGTCGGGGATCCTGCTCGAGGCGCGAGGGTCCGAGCTCCGGCTCGCCGCGACGGACATGGAGGTGTCGCTCCGTGCGGCGGTGCCTGCCCAGGTCGACGGAGACGGCGCGATCGTGCTGCCGGGCCGTACGCTGCTCGACATCGCGCGGCTGCTCCCCGCCGATGAGGTGGTGATTGAGCACAAGCCCACCGAGTCCGTCGTCCACGTCACGTCGGGAAGCGCGAGCTACACCCTGAACGCGTTCAACCCGGAGGACTTTCCGCGGCTGCCCGATGTGGAGGCGATCCCGACGTTCCCCGTCCACCGCGAGTCGCTGCTCGAGACGATCGCCCGCGTCGCCCGTGCTGCGTCGCGGGACGAGTCGCGGCCGGTGCTCACGGGCATCCTCGTCCAGTTTTCCGCGGCCGGCACGATCGTGATGGCGGCGACCGACTCGTACCGGCTCGCGGTGAAGGAGACGCCGCTCGAGGGCACGGTGCCCGACCTCGAGGCCATCGTTCCCGGCCGCGCGCTGCAGGAGCTGACGCGGCTCGCCGCGGCCGGTGACGAGATCGAGATCGGCGTCCACGAGAATCAGGTGCTGTTCGTGACGGACGGGATCTGGCTGACGACACGGCGGATCGACGGCCAGTTCCCGAACTACCGGCAGCTGCTGCCCGAGTCGTTCGAGCACGAGCTGACGCTCCCGCGCGGCGAGCTGCTCGACGTCGTCCGGCGCGCCGCGGTGATGATCCAGCGCTCGACGCCGCTCCAGCTCCGCTTCGCGGAGGGCGAGCTGACCGTCGTCGCGCGGACCCACGAGGTCGGCGAGTCGAGGGAGTCGATGCCGGTGGCGTTCGCCGGCGACCCGCTCGAGATCGGGTTCAACGCCGACTTCCTCCGGGACGGCCTCGAGTCGATCGTCGGCGACGACGTGCGCGTGAAGCTGATCAGCCCGCTCCGGCCTGCCGTGCTGCAGGGCGACGCCGACGACTTCACGTACCTCGTGATGCCGATCCGCCTGCCGGGCTGATCGTCGAGCACGTCTCGCTCCGCGACTTCCGCTCCTACGAGCGGCTGGAGCTCGAGCTGCGGCCGGGGCTCGTCCTCGCGGTCGGTCCGAACGGAGTCGGCAAGACGAACCTGCTCGAGTCGCTCCACGTCGCGACGCAGGGCTTCTCGCCGCGGACGCGGCAGGACGCGCAGCTGATCCGCCTCGGCGCCTCTGCCGCGCGGGTCGCGGTCCGGGGACGGCGCGGCGAGACGCCGCTCGAGGTGGAGGTGGTGCTCGAGCCCGGCGCCGGCAAGCGTGCGAAGCTGAACGGCGCGCCGTTGCGGGCGGCGGAACAGCTGCGGGCGGAGGCGGCGACGCTCGTCTTCACACCCGACCGCCTCGGCGTCGTCAAGGGCGCGCCCGCTGCGAGGCGTGCCTACTTCGACCGCGTGCTCGGCCGTCTCGCGCCCGCGCGCGCGCACCTCCCGGCCGAGTACGGCGCGGCGGTGGCGCAGCGGAACGCCGCGCTGCGCCGGGTCGCCACGGGGTACTCGTCGCGCGAGGCGCTGGCGCCGTGGACGGAGCAGGTGGCGGAGCTCGGCGCGTCGCTCGTCGCGTCGCGGCTGGAGACGCTGGCGCTGCTCGGCCTGCCGTTCGCGGAGCGCGCAGGCGAGCTCGGCCTCGACGACGCCGAGCTCCGGTACGAGGGCGACCCGCCGTCTGCGTCGGAGCTCGAGGCGCGGCTCGACCGCGACCTCGAGCGCGGCGTCACCTCGCTCGGCCCCCACCTCGACGACGTCGTGCTCGCCTCCGGCGGCCGCGAGCTGCGCGGGTTCGGCTCCCAGGGCGAGCAGCGGCTCGCCGTGCTGGCGCTTCTGCTCGCCGAGGCCTCGCTCATCGCCGACCGCCGGGGAGTGCCGCCGCTGCTCCTCCTCGACGACGTACTCTCCGAGCTCGACCCCGGGCGCCGGCGGATCCTCGCCGCGCGGGTCGCGGGCGTCGGCCAGGCGCTCGTCACCGCGACCGACGCTGCAATGCTTCCGGCGACGCCCGACCAGCTGCTCGCGGTCGAGCCCGGGGAGGTGTACGAGTGATGGAGCCGTTGGGAGACGAGGTCAAGCGAGAGCTGGGCCGCTTCGGCCCGCAGGGACACATCGGCGACGTGGTGTCGGCCTGGCCCGGCGCCGTCGGGCCGGAGATCGCGCGCAACGCGTGGCCCGCGCGCTTCCAGCGCGACGGCACCCTCGTCGTGCATGCGCGCGACGCGGTCTGGGCGTTCGAGCTGACGCAGCGCGCCGCCGAGATCGCGTCGCGACTGCCGTCTGCGCCGCCGCTGAAGTTCGTCCCGGGCCCGATTCCCGAACCGCCCGCGGCGCCGTCCGCCGAACCCCCGTCGGAGCCGCCGGCGGCGACCCCGGAGCACGCCGCGGAAGCCGCCCGCTGGGCCGCCGCGATCGACGACGCGGAGCTCCGCGAGCTCGTCGCCGGAGCCGCCCGGGCGAGCCTCGCACGGGCCGCGGACGACCGCTCCGTCTGATACACTTCGTGGCGCCCGCAAATGCGGAATTTGCAGGGCTTTTTTCATGGCCAGAGAGACCTACACCGCAAAGGACATCACCGTCCTCGAGGGCCTCGAGCCGGTCCGGCTCCGGCCCGGCATGTACATCGGCTCGACCGGTCTCCGGGGGCTCCACCACCTCCTCTACGAGGCGGTCGACAACTCGGTCGACGAGGCGCTCGCCGGCCGGAACGACCGCATCGAGGTGACCCTCCATCCCGACCACTCGATCACGGTCCGCGACTGGGGCTCGGGCATCCCCGTCGACGTGATGAAGGACCAGGGCCTGCCCGCGCTGACGGTCGTCCTGACGAAACTCCACGCGGGCGGCAAATTCGGCGGCGAGGGGTACAAGGTCTCGGGCGGACTGCACGGGGTCGGGATCTCCGTCGTCAACGCGCTCTCGGAGCGCTTTGTCGCCGAGGTGCGCCGGGACGGGAAGATCCACCGCCAGGAGTTCAGCCGCGGCGAGCCGCTCGGCCCGATGGAGGTCGTCGGCCCGATGGAGGACGACCAGACCGGCACGATCGTCAGCTTCCTGCCGGACTCCGAGATCTTCGAGGAGCTCGACGTCGACGCGTCGACCGTGACGCAGCGGCTGCGCGAGACGGCGTTCCTCACGAAGGGCCTTCGGATCAAGCTCGTCGACGAGCGGGCCGAGGGCAAGACGGTCGAGTTTCACTACGAGGGCGGCATCCGCGACTTCGTCTCGTACATCAACGAGGCGAAGGACGCGATCCACAAGCACATCGTCTACTTCTCCGGTGAGACCGACCAGGGCTCCACCGGTCCGAGCTCTGTCGAAGTGGCGATGCAGTGGAACAACAGCTACCAGGAGTCGGTCTTCACCTTCGCCAACAACATCAACACCGTCGAGGGCGGCTCGCACCTCTCCGGCTTCCGCAGCGCGCTGACGCGCACGCTGAACGACAAGGCGCAGGAGCTGAAGCTGCTGAAGAAGGACGAGAAGCTCGACGGCGAGGACGTGCGCGAGGGCCTCGCCGCCGTCGTCTCCGTGAAGCTGCGCAACCCGCAGTTCGAGGGACAGACGAAGACGAAGCTCGGCAACCCCGGCATCGAGGGCCTCGTGCAGACGACGGTGAACCAGTACTTCGCGCAGTTCCTCGAGGAGAACCCGCAGGACGCGCGCGCGATCATCAACAAGACGATCGCCGCGATGCGCGCGCGCATGGCGGCGCGCAAGGCGCGCGAGCTGACGCGCCGCAAGTCCGCGCTCGACAGCTCGTCGCTGCCGGGTAAGCTCGCCGACTGCTCGATCCGCGACCCCGAGGCGGCCGAGCTGTTCATCGTCGAGGGCGACTCCGCGGGCGGCTCCGCGAAGATGGGCCGCGACCGCACGTACCAGGCGATCCTGCCGTTGCGCGGCAAGATCATCAACAGCGAGAAGAACCGCATCAACAAGGTTCTCTCGAACAACGAGATCCAGGCGATGATCACGGCGATCGGCACGGGGATCGGCGACGAGTTCGACATCTCCGGCCTCCGCTACCACCGCGTGATCGTGATGACGGACGCCGACGTCGACGGCTCGCACATCCGCACGCTCGTGCTGACGTTCCTCTACCGGCACATGCGCGAGCTGTTCGAGCGCGGCCACGTCTACATCGCGGTGCCGCCGCTCTACAAGGTGAAGCTCGGCAACCAGGAGTTCTACTTCGAGAAGGAGTCGCAGCTCGAGGACCTGCTCGTGCGCGAGCGGTTCGGCGAGCTGGAGGTGCGCGACCGCGACGGCGCGGAGGTCAAGCTGACCGAGGCGCGCTGGAAGCGGTTCACGAGCTCGCTCGCGGAGTTCGAGGGCTGGTCGGCGCGACTGCGCGCGGACTTCGGCCACCACGCGGCCGACCTCGTCATCTCGCACCGGCTGCTCGAGCTCGACGCGTCGACGCCGGCGCAGGTCGAGAAGGCGCTCGCGACGCATCCGTCGAACGGCTACACGCTCTCGGTGCTCGAGCGCGACGACCTCGGCCTGCACGTGAAGATCGTCGAGGAGGAGACGTCGGCGGCGCAGACGGTCGCGCTCTCGGCGGCGCTGCTCTCGTCGCCGGTGTACGCGAGCCTGCGCAGGTCGTACGCGCGGCTCGTCGAGATCGTCGGCCCGCCGCCGTTCTCGATCGTGCTCGGCAAGAAGAGCGCCGAGCCGCACACGTTCTCGGAGCTGCGCAGCGACGCGCTCGACCTCGCGAAGGAGGCCGGCATCCAGCTGTCGCGCTTCAAGGGCCTCGGCGAGATGAACGACACGCAGCTGTGGGAGACGACGATGGATCCCGCGAAGCGGTTGCTGATTCGGGTCGACGTCGAGGATGCGCACGCGGCCGACCAGCTGTTCTCGATGCTGATGGGCGATCAGGTGGAGCCGCGCCGCGTGTTCATCGAGGAGAACGCACGCGACGTGAAGGTCCTCGATGTCTGAGGTCGAGACCGGCGCTCTCGGCCCGGGCAGGATCGAGCCGCGCGAGCTCGAGCAGGAGATGCGCTCGAGCTTCCTCGACTACGCGATGAGCGTGATCGTGTCGCGCGCGCTCCCGGACGTGCGCGACGGGCTGAAGCCGGTGCACCGCCGCGTGCTGTACGGCATGCACGAGGCGGGGCTCCAGCCGAACCGCCCGTACAAGAAGGCGGCGGCGACGGTCGGCGACGTGATGGGCCGCTACCACCCGCACGGCGACCAGGCGATCTACGACACGCTCGTCCGCATGGCGCAGCCGTTCTCGCTGCGCTATCCGCTCGTGGACGGCCAGGGCAACTTCGGCTCGATCGACGACGACCCGCCGGCCGCCATGAGATACACCGAGGCGCGGCTGTCGCGGATGGCGACGGAGATGCTCCGGGACATCGACGCGAACACCGTCGACTTCGGGCCGAACTACGACGAGTCGCGACGCGAGCCGTCGGTGCTCCCGTCGCGCTTTCCGAACCTGCTCGTCAACGGCTCCGCCGGCATCGCCGTCGGCATGGCGACGAACATGCCGCCGCATCACCTCGGCGAGACCATCGACGCGGTGGTCGCGATGATCGACGACCCCGACATCGACGTCGAGGGGCTGATGAAGCACGTCAAGGGCCCCGACTTCCCGACGGGCGCCTTCGTCGTCGGCCGCGGCGGGATCCGCGACGCGTACCGCACGGGCCGCGGCCGCATCGTCATGCGCGCGCGGGCGCACATCGAGGAGCTGCGCGGCGGCAAGTCGGCGATCGTGATCAGCGAGCTGCCGTACGGCGTGAAGAAAGGCGGCGACACGGGCGTCATCCGGAAGATCGCCGACCTCGTGCAGGAGAAGGTGCTGACGGAGGTCTCCGACCTCGCCGACCACTCCGACCGCACCGGCATGCGCATCCAGGTCGAGCTGAAGCGCGACGCGGTCCCGCAGGTCGCGCTCAACAAGCTGTTCAAGCACACGCCGCTGCAGTCCACGTTCGGCTACAACGCCGTCGCGCTCGTCGACGGCGTCCCGCGCACGCTGTCGCTGCTCGAGCTCGTCCGCCACTACCTCGACTTCCAGCGCGAGGTCGTCACGCGCCGGTCGAAGGACGAGCTGCAGAAGAAGGAGCGCCGCGCGCACGTCCTCGAGGGCTTCCTCCGCGCGCTCGACGTCCTCGACGAGATCATCGCGCTGATCCGCGCCGCCTCCGACGCCGACGAGGCGCGCGAGGGCCTGATGTCGACCTTCGGCTTCACCGAGATCCAGGCGAGCGCGATCCTCGACCTGCGCCTGCGCGCGCTCACCGCGCTCGAGCGGCAGCAGGTCGAGTCGGAGTACAACGACCTGAGCGAGCGCATCGCCGAGCTGCGCACGATTCTCGGCGACCCGGCGAGGATCGACGCGCTGATCAAGGAGGAGCTCGCCGAGATCAGGCAGATCTACGGGAAGAACGACGACCGCCGTACCGAGATCGTCGCCGCCGAGGAAGAGCTCGAGCTCGAGGACCTGATCGCGGAGGAGGACATGGTCATCGCGATCACGCGCTCCGGCTACATCAAGCGCCTGCCGGTGACCGCGTACCGCGAGCAGCGCCGCGGCGGCATCGGCGTGATGGGGATGGAGCTGAAGGACGAGGACTACATCGAGCACCTCTTCGTCGCCTCGACCCACGACTACATCCTCTTCTTCACGAACGTCGGAAAGGTCTACCGCCTGAAGGTGCACGAGCTCCCGCTCGGCTCGCGCCAGTCGAAGGGGCGCGCGATCGTCAACCTGCTCCCGTTTCGCCAGACCGAGCAGGTGCGAGCCGTCGTGCAGACGCGCGACTTCGGCGAGGCGAGGTACCTCGTCTTCGGGACGAAGAACGGGATCGTCAAGAAGACGGAGCTGAAGGCATACAACACGCCGCTGAAGGCCGACGGGATCATCGCGATCAAGATGCGCGAGGGCGACGAGCTCGTCGGCGTCCGCCACTCCTCCGGCGACGACGACATCCTCATGGTCTCGAAGCTCGGCCAGGCGATCCGCTTCAGCGAGAAGCAGGTGCGCGCAATGGGCCGCGACGCCTCCGGCGTCCAGGGGATGCGGCTGCGGGGCGACGACGAGGTGATCTCGATCAACATCGCGCAGGACGACGCCGACCTGCTCGTCGTCACCGAGAACGGCTACGGCAAGCGCACGCGCGTCGCCGACTACCCGCGCAAGGGTCGCGGCGGCATGGGCGTGAAGACGATCCAGCTGACCGAGGCGAAGGGGACGCTCGCCGGCGCGCGCGTCACCCGCGACGGCTACCAGGTGATGCTCATCTCGACCGGCGGCACCGTCATCAAGATGCCCGTCGACGAGATCAAGCGCCTCGGCCGCGCCACCCAGGGCGTGATCGTCATGCGGCTGCGCGGCGACGAGCGGGTCTCCTCGCTCGCGCCCGTCGTCGAGTCGGACGAGGAGAACGGGAACGGCGCGCCGGAGCCGGCTGCGGCCGAGCCTGCCGCCGGGGCCGACGCGGACGGCGACGAGGACGTCGTCGAGCCAACCGAAGACGAGGAGTAGGCCCGCACGAGAATCGTGCTCGGGGGCTTCACAAACGACCCTCGACCCGACTATAAATCGCCATCGGGTCCGTTTCCGAACGGGGATGCGCATGGTGATCAGCAGGCAGGTCGACCTTCTCGAGCCCATCAACCTCGCCGACCATCTGGACAAGGTCGAGCTCTATCTCGGCCAGGTGTGCCAGATCGCGGGGATCTCGAAGATGCAGCTCGACTACTGGACGAACAAGGCCCAGATCCCGACCAAGGGCAAGAAGCAGCGCATCTACGACATCCACGCGCTCGAGACGGTGATGCTGATCAAGCAGGCGAAGGACAAGGGCCTGAACCTCGGCGCCGCGATCGAGGCCGCGCGGCGCTTCCAGGAAAGAGCTCGCGAGTCCTGAGGACTCGCTCGCTGG
>Ga0335070_10005366_pt1 | contig 15047 bp, 11 predicted proteins | sample Lox_Sample_13_FD_206722 | JGI IMG/M metagenome (GOLD analysis project Ga0335070, IMG submission 206722) | Soil microbial communities from Loxahatchee National Wildlife Refuge, Florida, United States - Lox_Sample_1.3 | ecosystem: Environmental > Terrestrial > Soil > Wetlands | place: USA... | reverse complement strand
CAAACGCCATATAGGAAGCCAACCCCTTGTTCGCCAACACCTTCGTGATCGCTGAGGTCAACGTCGTCTTCCCATGATCCACATGCCCAATCGTCCCGATGTTCACATGCGGCTTCGTCCTCTCAAACTTCGGCTTCGACATGGTTCAAACCTCCTTATCTTAGCAAAATCGCTCAACCCATTTTTTCTGGAGCCCACGATCAGGATTGAACTGATGACCTCATCCTTACCAAGGATGCGCTCTACCAACTGAGCTACGTGGGCCAAGAATTAACCCCGTCAGAAATTTCCTCGGTCCATTAAAGCCGCCGGAATTTTTGTTATATAACGACGCTGTTGAAGAACAGGGCATTATTTCTAACCGGGTAAAGAAAAACCTGTCAATTAAACAGACAGGCAGGCCGAATTAAAAGATAAATTAACAATATAATTTTATCGCAATGGAGCGGGAAACGGGGATCGAACCCGCGACCCTCAGCTTGGAAGGCTGACGCTCTACCAACTGAGCTACTCCCGCATAATATATCGTCACTGAATCCCCTGTTGTCTTCATTGGATCCAAGACCTTGCCATAGAAAACAAATTTTCCCTGCCGTTTCTGACAGAAGTAGATGACAAACCCACGCTTACAGCTCTCGAATTATTCAATTTGTTAATTTTAATAAAAGGTTGAATTGACTCAGACAATCCCCGCCGGCAAGCCTGGTGGAGAGGGGAGGATTCGAACCTCCGAAGGCATCGCCAACAGATTTACAGTCTGTCCCCTTTGGCCGCTCGGGAACCTCTCCGACTCTAAATCCTCATTTTTGATTGAACATTTCCTCCCGGTACAAAAGACTGGAAAATCAACGACTTACATTAGTGGACTTAGGATATCTAAGAACTTAACTAAGAATATATAACAAAATAGTACCACTTTGTCAAGAAATTTCTTACAGAAATTTCTTACAATTTTTTACCGATAAACACCTTGCCCCTGAAGGGCCAACTTATTATACTATATCCCAGTTTCTTGTTCTAAACAACCAGACGATAGGAGCGTTTCCCTTGAAAAAAATCGGAACATTCTTTTTCATATTAGCCACCGCTCTATTTCCCTTCACACCGACTCAGATTTTCTCGCAAGATTTCCTCCATGATAGAATCATCCTTAAGGATTTCGACGGAAACCCGCTCACTTTCGAAAGCAAACTTCCTTACAGCCCTAAGAAAACCTGTGGAGAGTGTCATGATTATGACCAAATTACCAATGGTTATCATTTTCAGCAAGGTCGGACTGATGGATCCCGAAAAATCATCATCGATGACGCATCCGATCCCAAATTCCCCTGGGATCTATCCTCGGGGATGTATGGGAAGTATACGACAGCCTCTCCGGACTTAAGTCGGTTAGCTAAGAAAATCAACCAGCAAGCCTCAGAAATCGATAAATCTTCCTTTGCCTTTGTTCAGAATTGCGGAGCCTGCCATCCAGGAGGGGGGTGGAGTGAATACGATCGGAGAGGTCATCTCTATTATGACGAGAAGAGTAAGAAGTTTGGTTATGAAGATTCGGGACGAAGTCCTCTGTTGGATGGTGACTATACTCCATTCAGTAATGGGAATGACAATTACGGAGCTCCCTGGAACGAAAGCGGTGTCAGCGGGGCCGACTGCCTCATCTGTCACTTAAAGGGGTATCAATGGAAAGAACGGGGAGCGACCCTGAGAGGAAAATTTTTTAAGTACGGGCCAACGGTGGGAGCCGGATGGGCGAATATTAAAATTTCAAAGGATGAATCTGAAGATTTAAGAACGGAGGAAGTGACGGTAGACTATACGAAGAAAGAGGCCGCCGATTTTGAGAATCTTCACCTTCAGATTGTAAGAAAGCCCCCTGATGAGAATTGCTGGTCCTGTCATGCTATGTCCAATAAGAAAAGACCAGGCCTTGTCGAGTGGAATCCAGAAAAGGATGTCCACAAAGCCAGGGGCCTCCAATGTATCTCCTGCCACTCAAGCGATAAGGATCATAATTTCGCTAAAGGAAATACCATCCAGCAGACAGTACGAAATGACTTGGACAACAGCATGCATTCCTGTGAAGACTGTCATTATAAAGGAAAGGATAAAAGGGCACCCCGATATAAACATCCCTTCTCTCCGCGCCATCTGAAACTGATCGCCTGCCAGACCTGCCACATTCCATTCCAAACCTCCCCTGCAGATCTGGTTTACGATTATGCCTCAACGGGACGGGCCGTCATCTATGACACCTCAAAATTTATCTCGAACGATCCTTCTGACCCCAAAAGATTCGTCCCCGGGGTAGATCCGAATATCTGGTATCCTGCTATGACCAAATGGAACGGCAGAATTGTTCCGACCAAGCCATTAACAGTGATCTACTGGGGAGACTATGATCCGAAGACGAACGTAGTGAAACCCATCTCTCTCTGGAAGATACAGGAATTGAAGACACCTTCTCTCAAAGATGACAATGGAGACGGTATCCCCGAAGTCAATTCTTTTGTTGAGATCAAGACTTTTTTACTGGCACTAACGGGAATGGATAAATTCGGCAGTCCAATCGCCATTCATCCCGTTTTGATGAAGGGCGGATTTCTCTATCAGTTGGATAAAAAAGGAGAGGTGGAGAAGATTAAAAACGAGCAGGCCGAAGTCCTCGACTTCTCGATCAGCCATCAGGTGATGGCTGGACCGAGTGTCATCGGTGCCCGGGGGTGTAAGGAATGTCACTCCAAGAAGTCCCCTTTCTTTCTGAGAAAAGTTCTGGTCGATCCTTACGACGAGAAGGGGAAACCCGTCTATATTGAAAACTGGGAGCGTCTCGGAATCGATAAAGAAAAATTGGGCCGGCTCTTGATGGGACAATAATTTCTTTGTACAGAAGGCGGAAAGCGAACGTCATTTTTCACGGAAGACCTTTTGTAACGCATCGGAATGATGCTGAAGTATATTGGCTGAACGGCTCCGCCAGAACTGGAAGTTGTGGCCAGATTTTCCATTGAAGGGTTGAACAGGAATCTGGTGGGTCGCCTCTTTGAGTAATCTCTCGAAATTTTTGTTACCTCCTGTAATCCCGTCAAACCCTTCCTTCGATCCATAATCGAAATAGATCCAGTGAGGAAGCCGGCTGATTCCTCTCTTCTCGATCAACGTTGATGGGTTGTTGGCAAGGATATATTTGGAGTCAAGAGAAGAACTCGAAGGAAGTCGACCGGGCTCAAGCCGCCCGAAGACCTCTAAAAATTCGGGCAGAATCATCTTCAGCATCCATTTATCTTGGAGCAGTTCGATGTCAAGGAGTCCACTTTGGCTGCTCAGAGACTGGAAAAGATCGGGATACTTTAGGCCAAGTTTGACTGCTCCAAATCCTCCCATTGAGACGCCGCCCAACCCTCTCCTTGCAAGCACCCTCTCTCTGTAAGAGGATTGAGACTCAATGTGTCGGACAACTTCAAGAAAATAGGATTCGTGTTTCCCCAAGGCCCCCGGCTTCATGTAAAAGAAAGGGAAGAGTGAATAGTTCAATGCCTCTCCTGGAAAGAAGTCATCGCACCCGTTGCGATTCTTTGTCTCGGGGAAAAGCCTCTTACCTTCGTTCTCATCCGTATAGAATCCATTGTCTCCATCTGCAAGGACGATGACCATTTTTTGAATAGGATGAAAAGAATCGGTCAGATCTTTGTTGGGATGGAGATTATGGGAGACAATCGATTGAGCAATTTCCTTCGGGTCATAATCTCCTTTGACAAGACCTCCATACCGGGCAAGCTCTTGAAACCTCATCTCGAGTGATTTCTCAAGATCTCGGTAAGTCCTGTTTTTCGAGTCTGCCATGGCATAGGCGATGAGAGCGATCCTTTCGTGGAAAAGCCAGTGATATTCTTCCTCTTTCACCTCACACAGAAGTTGCTGTGCCTTCTCGGGAGAATGGACTTTCCACCACATTCCTGTTCGAGAGAAGTTATATCCATGGAGGAGATAGAGAACCGGATATCTGGCGCCCGGGCTTTGGAAAAAATCTTCCGGTAAAATAATGAAAAAGCCCTTCTCCTTTTCCAATTGCCGGGAAAAAAGGGTTTCGTACCGAACCAGGTATTGAAATTTTTGAGATGGTTTTGGAGAAAGAAAATAAGAAAACTCCGGTCCCTCAGAACAGCAATGGTGTTGGGCGCCCAGGCCCGTTATGAAGATAAAGACGCAAAATCCTATCACCAACAAAAATGCGTATCTTCTGACTTTCATTGAATCACTATATCTTCAAAAGTGATTGATGACAACAACAGTTAATATAAATCTGCTAAAATCGTTTGAACATGCTCACGGATTGATTTAGAGTACTGTATCATCGATTTAAGGGGGAGGAAGAAAAGAGATGGAGAGAGGTTTAGAATCAATGGAGGCCATCTTCAATCCAGGCTCCGTTGCAGTCATTGGAGCTTCGGACAATCCGGGTAAGTTAGGGTCTCATGTCATGAGAAGTCTGATCGAGGGAAGATTTCCGGGCAGGATTTATCCTGTTAATCCCGGGAAAAATGAAATTCTTGGGATCAAAACCTACCCTTCCCTATCCGAGGTCCCTGATGCCATTGATTTATCCATCGTGGTCCTGCCTGCGGAGCAGGTACCTAAAATAATAAAAGAATGCCAAAATAAGAATGTCAAAGGGATTGTCCTCATCACGGCTGGATTCAAAGAAATTGAAGATAAAAGAGGAGAAATTTTACAGAGAGAGATCATGGAACTGGCAAACCAATCCGGCATCAAGATCATCGGCCCGAACACCTTTGGAATCGTAAACCTGCATCTCCCGCTGAATGCATCGTTTACGCCGGAATTTTCCCTGGTGGAGAAAGGCGGAATCAGCTTTGTCAGCCAGAGTGGAGGGATGTCCCATCTCATGGGTTTCCTGTCCCTCCAAAACAAGGTGGGATTTAGTAAAATCATCGGATTAGGAAATCGCTGTAATGTCGATTTCGCGGAGATGGTCGAATTCCTTACGAAGGACTCTCAAACCCGTGTCATCGCCATGTATATCGAAGGAATCGATCAGCCGAAGAGATTGATGGAGGTCGCCAGGGAAAACAGCCGGGGCAAACCTATGCTCGCTTACAAAGTCGGCCGCTCCTTCACGAGCGACAAGGCCTCCCAGTTTCATACCGGTTCCCTTGCAGGAAAACATGCGATCTACGAAGGTGCCCTCAAACAGGCTGGTATTTTAATGGTTGAAAGTTCGGAAGATCTTCTGGATGCGGCAAAGGCCTTAACCCTGTGTCCACTTCCCAATGGAAACAGAGTGGCCGTGCTTTCAGGCCAAGCCGGGCCGGGAATGGCAGCCTGCGATATCTGCGAGATGGAAGGATTAGCGGTTCATCCTTTTTCTGCGAAAACCCAAAAGAGGGTGGAGCAACTGCTTCCTCCTCTTGCCATCCGAACCAATCCGGTGGATATGGGACCGGCGTGGTACGATTCAGAGGCGATCAAAGGGATTGTACAGACCGTACTGCAAGATGAAAATATTGATGCCATTATCCTCTGCATTATGTTCGCATCGGCCAATCGATCTGCAGTCGGAATGTTAGCAGATCTGCTACTCGAGAAGAGAAGAAACAAGCCAGTCCTTTGCTGCTTTTCCGCCCCAGCGGGAATCTGGGATGACGAAATTAGACGACTTGAAGAATCGGGTATTCCAAATTATCCAACTCCGGAAAGGGCTGCAAAAACCCTGGTCAACCTTTTTCGGTTTAAGAAGCTAAGAAATTAGAGAGCGCTGAGGAAAAAGGATGGGTTTCTTAAATTTACTTATGATACGAATTACCTTAGCAGTCATTGGAGGGATCTTCTATGCCTTTCTTATCTATTTGATCACTACGTTCCTTCATGTTCCTTCTGAATTAGTCTTACTCGCTTCTGCTTTTGTCTACTTGTTTTACCTTGGTTCAAGGTTTCTTCTCCTCTTTTCAGGAGTGGATTCCCCCTATTATTCAAGAGGGAAAAAAGAGATTCCAAAAACATCTACTGAACAAAATCCTTTCTATACGACGGCCCAATGGGTCGGAAAATTCTACCACTACCATGATATTGCCCTTTTTCTTTTTCTGGCAATTGTCTCCATCATCTTTCTCATTTCTCTCGGCGTGGACGGATTGAGGGGAAATCCCTTCGGGAAGACTATTCAAACTTTATGGAATGCTTTGCTCCCAATACCCTAAAAAGTAAATTTTGCTTTATGCTCCTCTTTTTAATATACTTGTGCACAGCACAATGGATGAAGACCTTTTAAACCAAACCAATCGGAAGTGGACAAAGTCTGGTGATCTCATTGTCGATTTATCCAGTTTCGAAAATGGATTCCAGAATGAGGAGAAGAGATTTCGCCAGGAGATATGGGACTACATCCAGTATCGCGAAAGTTTGGTAAAGTGGCCTCTCGCTAATGAAAAGATAACAATGGGTCTCAGCCCAGATCACAGATGATGGATTCAACAAAGGGAGTATTTCGGTGAAAGCAAAAATTAAAGAATTTGTTTTGGGTTTAGGGATAGATGACGTGGGGATTGCAGCGGTCAAAGACTATAAGAGTCAAAAGTCTCCAGATTTGCAGACCATTTTTCCCGGGGCTAAATCGTTGGTCGTTCTCGCCTGTAAGGAGCTTTCAAATTGTGAAAGTGAGAATATGCAGATCGCCATGGGTGGACGGCTGGATATATTGGAGTTTGCCCGTTCTTCCAATTACAGGGTGGCGCGTTTTTTAGAAAAAGAATTCAAAGCCAAGGCGATGACCGTTCCTCCATCCTACCCTCTTCACATGAGCTACGAAACCAAGGGAACATTGGGAGATGTTTCTCTCCGTCATGCCGCTATTGCCGCAGGTCTTGGCAACTTTGGCCGGCATAACTTAGTGATCCATCCCAAAATGGGCTCCAGAGTGGTTTTTACAGCGGTGATGACAAATTTGGAACTTCCTTCAGACTCTCCTGTTTCTGAAAAGCTCTGCACGGATTGCAATATTTGTGTCGAAAATTGCCCAGCACATGCGCTGGATGAGGAAGGCAAAACCGATGACATGAAATGTCTCAAGAATAGCCAGCCATATGGCATTGGGAGTGCCATCCGCTTCTGGGCAAAATTTGCAGAGAGTCCCACCGAAGAACAGAAAAAAATGGTAAAAGATGTGAATTTCTGGCGTCTCTACCAGGCCGGCTTCGTCGGTTTTCAATACTTTTGCTTCAACTGTATGAAGAATTGTCCGATTGGCCAAGAAAAATAAGGTTTCGTGCCTATCTCGGTTTACGATCAAACAATTATCTCCCATCCACGCCCAGATTTCTCCATTTCTTTCTCCCCTGAACTACAAATTGGATATACCATTCACACTTCGTGCAGGACCTGATCGAAAAAATAGAATGTGTCCCTATTTTCTAGAACCAAATTGGCCGACTGTTGTCTTTAAATATAAAGCCGCCCTCAATAACGAGGGCGCTGCAATCCAAAAATAGACGCAAAGGAGGATTTGACAATGAAAAGGTTAACCGTTTGCATGACTCTCATCTCGTTTTTTCTTTCTATCCAAATAGGGTTTGCCGCACCTCTGACCAGCAATCTCAAGGATCAGCAGGATGTGGCGGTCACGATCTACAATTCGAATTTGGGATTGGTAAAAGATACCCGGCGCATCGATTTTAAACCCGGAATCCATGAACTAAAGTTTATGGATGTGGCAGCAAAGATCGACCCCACCACTGTCCACATTAAATCCCTGATCAACGGATCAAGCCTAAACGTTTTGGAGCAAAATTACGAATACGACCTCCTCAGCCCTCAGAAACTTCTTGAAAAGTTTGTCGGCCAGAAAGTTGAACTTGCTACCATGAATCCCGAAACTAAAAAAGAGGAGATCGTTGAGGCAACCCTCCTTTCCACACAGGGGGGCAATATCTTTCAGATCGGAGATAAAATCCATATCGGCCATTATGGAAGGGTCCTTCTCTCCAAGATCCCCGAAAACCTTATCCCGCAACCCACACTGGTCTGGATGCTTGAAAATAGACTCTCAAAAACTCAAAAGCTGGAGGCTTCGTACCTTACCTCGGGAATTAACTGGAAGGCCGATTATGTAACAGTCCTGAATGGGCTGGATACGATGATCGATTTAACCGGCTGGGTGACGATTGACAATCGGAGCGGTGCGACTTACCAGAATGCTCTCTTAAAACTGGTGGCGGGTGATATCCACCGGGTTCAGGGCGAGATGAGAATGGATTATGGGAAACCCATGGCTGCGGCAAAAGAGGCAAGCCCACAGTTCAGGGAAGAGTCTTTTTTCGAATATCACCTGTATACCTTAGATCGAAGAACTACGATCAAAGATAATCAAACAAAACAGATGGCCCTTCTGGACGCTAGTCAGGTTCCTGTCAGAAAGCTTTTCATCTTCGCAGGTTCACCTCAATATTACTATTACCAAATGAATCAAGGCTCCAGTAAGCAAAAGGTCGGGGTCTTCCTCGAACTCGAGAATGTGAAGAAGAATAATCTTGGAATTCCTCTGCCCAAAGGTACCATCAGAGTCTACAAAGAGGACAAGGATGGGAGTCTTCAGTTCATCGGAGAAGATCAAATCGACCACACTCCGAAAGACGAAAAATTCAAGATCAAGATCGGGGAAGCTTTCGATGTGGTGGGAGAAAGAATTCAAACGGATTATAAACGTCTGAGCTCCAACCTCTTTGAGGTGGCCTTTGAGGTAAGCTTGAGGAATCATAAAAAAGAAGAGATTAATGTCTTGGTAGAAGAACCCATCCCTGGCGATTGGGAGATGCTTTCGAATACTCATCCCTTTGAGAAGCTGAGTGCCCATTTGATCCGTTTCGATGTACCTGTCGCAAAAGATAACGAGGTGAAGGTTAAATATAGGATTCGCTTTCGGTATTAAGCTCATCCACTGAAGGCCTCAGTATCTAAAAACCGATTTGCAAAGCGTACATTGACAAAAAGGGATAACTTCAATTACCCTACTTGAGATGGGTAGAAAAAAATCAAATGTTAGAAAGTCTTTTGAAAACTACCTGGGATATCTCTTCTTTAAACTCTGGGTCACTTGGGTGGATTGCCTCCCCCTCAAATCTCTGGCTTCGTATGGTGAAGGACTTGGAACGCTGGCCCTCTCTCTCCTGAGAAAAAGAAAAAAGATCGCCCTCGGTAATTTACATCTGGCACTGGGCAAGGAGAAAAGTTCGGAAGAGATTGAACGGATTTGCCGCAACAGTTTTAGGAATATCGGAAAGGATATGCTGGAAATCTCCAGTTGTTTCAATTTTGAAGAAGGCTACCTTAAAACGCTTGTAAAACTGGAGGGAAAGGAACACCTCGATGACGCATTGAGGAGAGGAAACGGAGCGATTGCTTTGACTGCCCATTTGGGAAACTTTCCGTTACTGAACCTCCGATTAGTCAATGAGGGCTATCCTCTATCCCTCGTGGCCCGTGATCCGGAGAATCCGAAAGTGGCCAAAATGATTACCTCGTACAGGGATGCGGTTGGTATCGAATCCATCCCAGATAAGCCGCGAATGGCTTGTGTCTCAAAATCTTTAAAAGCTCTAAAACAAAACCGAATCCTTTCATTGCAGATTGATCAAAACGCACCCGCTACCGAATGTTGGGTAGATTTCTTTGGCTACTCAGTTCCCACCTTCAAGGGGCCCATCATCTTCTCCCTTCGCACCGGAGCCCCCATCCTTCCCATGTTCATCATCCGGAATCCGGATTCACTTCATAAATTAATCATTCATCCTCCCTTTCAGTTGAGCATCGCCGGGAATGTTGAGCAAGATATTACATCGAACCTTGCTCGGCTTACCAAAGTCGTGGAGGCGACTATCCGGGAATACCCCGAGCAGTGGTGGTGGATCCATCGAAGGTTTAAGAGGGCAAGGAATATTCAGACGGGTGAAAGAATATGGACCAAGCGATGAACGGGAGTAATATCTATTTGCTTCCAGCAATTTCCCCTTGCATGATTATACGGGGACCGCTTCAATGAGACTTGCAGGAGTCCTGGTTGGTAAAATCCGCGTTAGTTGGAATCCAGCGGCAGATAAAAGGTTACGATATTCCACCTCAGTTCTCTCCCGTCCACCAAAGTTAACCAGCATATTAAGGTCGAGAAGCTTACCAAAGAAAGGTACATCACCTGGAGGAATCACCATTTCGACGAGAAGAAGCTTAGCTTGGCTATCCATTGCCCGGCAGCAATTCCTGAGAATCGTGAGGCTCTTCTCGTCATTCCAATCGTGAATAACCGATGCAAGGAGATAAGCATCACCGCCTGATGGTAGAGAGACAAAAAAATCCCCTCCTATACACTCGCATCGATTCGAAAGTCCAGAGGAAGCAAGTCTGCTTCTTGCTATTTCAACGACCTCGGGACGATCAAAAACGATCCCCCTTCCCTTTGGATTTTGCTTCAGAATTGCTTCAATGAGAGCGCCACGCCCTCCTCCCACATCTACAATCGTCGAGAAAGGCGTAAAATCGTACGTACCGGTGACCGCAAGGCCGTACGTCGTAACGAAGACGGTCATTGCCTCATCGAATAGCCGGGTAAGTTCAGGGTTTTGCTTGAGGAACTCGAAAAACCCCATCCCGTGGAGATGAGCAAAAGCTGTATCCCCTGTACGAACAGAATGGAGAAGCCGCCCCCACGTCTCCCATGTAATTTCTCGGCCATAGATAGATAATGCACGGAGTGATCCGGGGATATCATTCTTGAGACAACTGCCGATAGGGGTCAGCGCAAAATGCCCCGGTCCCACCTCTGTGAATACACCAACGCTCGATAGTGCGCGGAGAAGACGGTACAGTGCGCCGGGATGAGCCCCAACGCGCAAGGCAAGTTCATCTGCATTTATGGAGTTGTCACCAATGTGGTCTGCAAGTCCTAATTTGGCTGCAACATAAATCGCCGACGAGACCCAATAACCGGTGATCAATTGCATCAACACAGCAGAGGGCGGAAGTTCTTTATTATTGTCTTCCATATTATATTTCTGTTCTTGTTCTAAGAATATTTTAAATATTCAGATCCTCTCAAACCTTAGAAACCGCTCATCTCCATCCGAATTAGACTGTCCGCGATTTCATCCTTGAAGATATCGAGGACTCGATTTCTTACAGCAAAGAATTCTTCGCTCTCTGTCATTTCCAGTTTCCGGGGCCTCGGGAGGTCCACTTCAATCACATCCATCACATGAGCAGGCCTTTTGCTCAAGACCACCACCTTATCCGCGAGATAAACCGCTTCATTAATATCATGAGAGATGAAGAGAATCGTAGTCTTCATCTTCCCCCAGATCTCAAGGACCTTGTCATGCATATAGAGGGTTGTTTGAAAATCGAGTGAGCTGAAGGGTTCGTCCATTAGGAGAACATCCGGCTCGTACAGAAGGGCCCGGAGAATACAGAGAAGTTGTTGCTGCCCTCCGCTCAATTGATAAGGATAGGCATCGTCCTGAACCTTGAAATCGAGATTAAAGAGAAACTGCTCAATGCGCTTCTTTCTCTCCTTTCTGGGAACCTTGTTCAATTCTAAGGGAACGAGTAGATTGTTAAAACATGTTCTCCACGGATAGAGAGATTCACGATAATTTTGAAAGATGTACCCGATCTTTGCTTCGTAAGAGGGTTTTCCCCCAATCGTTATTCTCCCATATTCCTGATCTTCTAAGCCGGCGATAATTCGAAAAATGGTGGTTTTCCCGCATCCATTGGGCCCTACCAGTGTGATGAACTCGCCGGCTTTGCACGAAAAATTGACGTTATCCAGAACGCGAAGGCTTCCCTGAAACCCTTTCTCTTTGACCGAGGTGCTCGAAAAGGTCTTTGTCAGACCTTCCACTCTCAAATAATCTTTAATTCCGACTCGCGCCATTTTATTCCTGATAAAAAAGTTTGCTCGTATCCACGTCCTTTTGAAACAGCCCTTCCCTCTTAAAGACCTCAAAGTAAGGCTGGCACGATGCTTTGTTAAATTCTTCAACCTTAACCCAATTTTCCCAAGGAATTTTCATGGCAAAGGGCTCTGGCAAGTTCGTATATTTGGGAAGGAATTTTCTTGCCTCTGTCTCATTTGAATAAATAAAATCCACCGCTTTATAATACGCGGCTTTTACCTTTTTGGCCACGAGCGGTTTTTCTTTTATGAATTTTGAATTGAAGGAAAAGGGCGCTCCCGGGATGGGGGTTTTAAGATTGAGCAAAAGAAGAGGGCTCTTGATTAAACGCCTGGCGACCCCTTTGGCTTCGCCAATCATCCCAAAGGGCTCTGGGGCAAAGTAAGCATCGATCTGACCTGCTGCCAGGGCCTGAACAATATTCCCAGGAGGGACTTCGATGATGGTAATTTCCTTATCCGGATTAAAGGAATTCCTCAATATGGCCTTTGCCATAGCCATGGAAGCAATTCCAGGAAAGGTGCCCAATCGCTTCCCCTTCAGATCCGTTATCCCTTTGAGGGGAGAATCTTTCGCTACCATGAGAGCCATGGTGTTATCCTCAAGAACTTCGCGATTCCCGTACATGATAAAGATTTTATAGGTACCGGGCATATTCTGCTCGGCCAGCCAGGAGGCGATGATGGCGCTTCCCGTCTGGACATCAACACGACCCGTGATCAAGGCATCGGTGATGATCGTCCCCGACTCAAAAAGCGTGGCAGTCACCTTCAACCCCTGCTCTTGGAAATAACCCTTTTCCAATGCGACAAAGGTAGGTAGGGACAGAACAAAACCCAGGTATCCAATCTTCACCTCCTCCTGTGCCACTGAATGGTTCGGAGAGACAATCGTCACCAAAACGAAAAGAACCAGAGCAATTAAACATTTCTTTTCCATGGCTTCCCCCTTTTACTGAATCATAGTCTGTGTTTTACAATTCTTGACTCAAAACTTTTAACTTGCACTCTTACATTCTACTTCCCTCCCCAATGAATAACTTCTTCTTCCAATTTAATAAATCCCTTGTTCAATCCATACCCGATGAGACCGGTAATGATGATCAGACCATACATCTCTGGAATTTGATAGGTCATATGGGCATTGTAGATGAGGTGGCCCAATCCCTTATCCGTCCCAATAAACATCTCCAAAATGACAACGATGATGATCGTTAAAGAGAGGGCCGTCCTAAGTCCTGCTGTGATATAGGGAAGGGCATCAGGAAGGATCACTCGTGCGAAGATATAGGGGCTGCTTGCCTTCATTGTTTCAGCCACCATCCGTCTTGTCTTGGAAGAATTTCGGACGCCGTATAGCGTGTTGATTGTGATGACCAGACTACAGGAAAATATGACAATTGCGATCTTGGCAGCGTCTCCTATTCCGAAGGCCAACATAAAAAGAGGGAACAGAGAGGTGGCAGGAAATCCTCTGAAGAATTCGATGACGAATTCTAAAGAATTGTAAACCTTTTCCCAATATCCCACTATGATCCCGAGAGGAATCCCCAAAAGTATGGCTAAGAAGTACCCGCTGAACATTCTGTAGAGGGTTTGCCCGAGGTGGGTGTAAACCCCTTGGGAGAAGAGCAATTTTTTTAATTCAAGAAAGACACTCCATGGCGAAGGTAAAAAGAATGGATTGACCCACTTAAAGGTTGAGATCAGGTACCAGATGAGAAGCAGAGCCAACGGGCCGATGAAGGCTTCTCTTTCAGAAATAAAATCACGCCACTTCTCGTAGGATGTCTCTGTCTCCCTCAACTGTCTTTTGGAGATTTTCCCTGTTCTCGATTTAGGTAGGGAGTCTTTGAATTCAAGCTGTCGAGGCATCTTAAAACTGGCCAGCCTCTCTTTACAGAAGCTGAGGATCTCTCGATGGGTCGCCGTTTCTCCGTGTTTCAGTACAACATTTGCCCTCAGGATCTGCCCTCTTCTCGAATCCGGAATCCCCACAACAGCCGCTTCTTGAACCTTGGGATGGTTGACCAATACGGTCTCCACCTCTGAGGGATAGACATTGAGACCTCCGGTAATGACCATATCGTCGGTCCGACCCAGAACATAAAGGTAGCCATCCTCATCGAGTCGTCCTAGATCTCCTGAATAATACCATCCCTCTTTAATCTTCTTGGCTGTGGTCTTGGGATCTTTGAAATATCCTTTCATAATCTGGGGTCCCCGGGCAATGATCTCCCCGATCTTTCCAACTTCAAGCTCCCCGCCGTCTCGCCCAACGATCTTCATTTCCACCCTCGGGGCAATTTTCCCAGCACTAGCCATTTTTCGATGCGCATCTTCCAAATGAGTGAGAGTGAGAAGAGGAGAGGTTTCAGTGGCCCCATAGCCTTGTATCGCATGCAGGTGAGAATATCGTTCGGCAAACTCTTTCATCAATGATTCTGGAACGACCGCTCCCATCATCGCGGCGATTCTCAGGCTTGAACAATCGTATCGTTCCCAATGAGGAACATTCAAAATCAATTGGAAAATAGGTGGAACCGCACAGGTGATCGAAATCCGATGGCTTTGAATAGCATCAAGGATCTTTTTGGGGGTCATCTCATCTACGATCGAGACGGACATCCCTGATTCAACCATTAGATTCATGACAACCGGTCCGACGATATGCGAGAGGGGAAGAACAAGTCCAAAGGTGTCCGCGTCGGAACACTCCATGGCATGATGTATCGTCTCAGGAAAATAGGTAAGATGATCATTGGTTAGGACCACCCCTTTGGATCTTCCGGTCGTCCCAGAAGTATAGAGGTAGATTGACTCATCCCCTTCACTGAGGGGAATTGAAATCCTCTCTGAGGATTCCTTCCCGATGATCTCTTCATAGGAATGCCAATCCCTGATATCTTCGCCCTCGGCCCCCGTCACAACGATATGCTGCAAGGTAGGGACCATTTTTCTCGCTCGATCGATGAAGACTTTCTGCCTCACATTGGTGACGATTGCGGTGACCTCCGCTTCCTGAAAGATGGGTTCCATTTCGGCAGGGCTGAGACGAAAATCGAGGACCACGACTATACCCCCAATT
>Ga0335070_10005365_pt1 | contig 15048 bp, 16 predicted proteins | sample Lox_Sample_13_FD_206722 | JGI IMG/M metagenome (GOLD analysis project Ga0335070, IMG submission 206722) | Soil microbial communities from Loxahatchee National Wildlife Refuge, Florida, United States - Lox_Sample_1.3 | ecosystem: Environmental > Terrestrial > Soil > Wetlands | place: USA... | reverse complement strand
GGCGGCAACCAGCAGGCCGAAAACCAGGCCGATCACGCCCGAGAACAAGGTCTCCGAGGACAGGCGGCCCAACAGGGCACGCAGGCTGCGCATCGGGCGGATGGTGAAGTAGGGGGTCAGCACCAGGCCGAAGAGGGCCCCGACCAGGCTGACGGTCAGGGTGTCGACGAGCTGAAGTTCCGGATTGAAGCGGCCGAGCCAGTTCCCGCTGTATGCCCCCAGGATTGCAAAGACGATCATGCCAATTAAACGAAAAATGAAATCCACACTCATGACGAATAACTCCTCTTCAATAAATCGGATAAAAATAATAGCCTATGGATGATAGCACCTCTGGCATTAACCGTCAATTGCCGCCGGAATTTGAAAAAACTAGAAAAAAATGATTATAATCGGTTCCTCTCTCTTTTTAGCGGTATTCGTGAGGCAAATATGGCTTTGGATCGTTTTGGACGTAAAATTCGCTACCTGCGCATCAGCCTGACCGACCATTGCAATTTACGCTGCGTTTACTGCATGCCGGAGGACATGACCTTCCGGCCGAACGCGGAGATGATGCAGGACGACGAGCTCCTGCTGTTGACCCGTCTGTTCGCCGACCTGGGCTTCGAAAAGATCCGCCTGACCGGCGGGGAGCCGACCGTCCGGGCGCATGTCGTCGAGCTGGTGCGCGGCATCACGCACACGCCCGGCATCCAGGACGTCTCGATGACGACCAACGGCGTGCTCCTGACAAAGCTGGCCGCGCCCCTGGCCGAGGCCGGGCTGCGGCGCGTCAACGTCAGCCTGGACACGCTCAATCCGGAGAAGTTCCAGCGGCTGACGCGCTGGGGGAAGGTGGAGGACGTCTGGAAGGGGATCCAGGCGGCCGAAGCGGCCGGGCTGCGCCCCGTCAAGCTCAACGCCGTGATCGTGCGCGGCTACAACGAGCAGGACGTGGTCGACCTGGCCCGCCTGACCCTCGACCACCCCTGGCAGGTGCGTTTCATCGAGATGATGCCCTTTGCCGGCGCAACCGACCTGCAGACCGGCCAGATGGTCACGGCTGCGGAGACGCAGGGGCGCATCGAGCAGGCCCTGGGCCGGCTCGAGCCGGTCAACGACGGCCAGCTGGACGGCGAGGCGCGCGTCTTCCACATCCCCGAGGCTCAGGGCAACATCGGCTTCATCTCCTCGGTGACCGCCCCGTTCTGCGCCACCTGCAACCGCGCCCGCCTGACTTCCGACGGCGTCCTGCGCATGTGCCTGCTGCGCGAGCACGAAATCGACCTGCTGACGCCGCTGCGCGCGGGCGCCACTCTGGACGATCTGCGCAACCTGATGTTGAACGCCATCTGGAACAAACCCTGGGGGCATGGCCTGGCCGAAGGCGAGATCCCGCTCAACCGCGTGATGAGTGAAATCGGGGGCTGAGCCCCCGAAATTTTTTGGTCGGAGGGAAAAAATGACAATGGAAGGCAAGATCATGCGCACCGTGCGTGTGCATGACGAAAGGTCGCTGGGCGTGCTGGCCGGGTTGATTACGGCCGTCTCGAAAGCCGGGGGCAGCATCGGGGACGTGCACATGCTGACCGAGAGCTCGCGCTACGCGGTCCGCGATATTGGTGTCTTTGCGGACGACGCCAAACAGATGGAGGCCATCCTGGCGGCCATCGCCGCCAACCCCGGGACGCACGTCCTCGAAGTCCGGGACGAGGTCCTGGAGCTGCATCAGAAGGGCAAGATCGCCATCCGCAGCCGCTACCAGATCGACTCGCTGGCCACCCTGCGCCGGGTCTACACCCCCGGCGTGGCCGAGGTCTGCCTGAAGATCGCCGCAGACCCCTCCCTGGCGCGCCTTTATACCTCCACCTGCCACCTGGTCGCCATCATCACGGACGGGACGGCCGTCCTGGGCCTGGGCGACATCGGCGCCCTGGCCGGAATGCCGGTGATGGAAGGCAAGGCCATGTTGATGGAAACCCTGGTCGGGCTTTCGGGTATGCCGATCCTTTTGAACACGAAGGATACGGACGAGATCATCGCCACCGTGGCAGCCATCGCCCCCACCTTCGCCGCCATCCAGCTGGAGGACATTTCCGCCCCGCGCTGCTTCGAAATCGAGACCCGCCTGCAGGAGATGCTGGACATTCCCGTGATGCACGACGACCAGCACGGCACGGCGGCCGTGACCACGGCGGCCCTCACCGTGGCCGCCCGCCAGACGGGCGTGGACCTGGGCAAGGTGGTCATCGGGCAGATCGGCCTGGGCGCGGCCGGCACGGCCATCGCCGACATGCTCACGCGCCTGACCGGCAACCCCGTCCTGGGCGCGGACCTGGCCGAGGAGGCCCTGGCCCGCCACGAAGGCAACGGCGGGAAGCGCTCGACACTGAAAGAGATCATGGCGACTTGCGACATTGTCGTGTCCACCACCGGCGCGGCCGGCCTGATCAAGCCGGCGATGGTACGCAAGGGCCAGATCATCCTGGCGCTTTCTAACCCCAATCCCGAAATCGACCCGGCAGCGGCGCTCGAGGCCGGGGCCATCTTCGCCGCCGACGGCAAATCGGTCAACAACGTTCTGGGCTTCCCGGGCATTTTCCGCGGCGCGGTGGACACCTATGCCCCGCGCATCACCCACGAGATGCTCGTGGCGGCCGCCGAGACCATCGCTGACCTGACCCCGGATGGGGAAATGGTGCCCAACCCGCTGGATAAAAATGTCCATCGGGCGGTGGCACGCGCGGTGGCCGAAAAGGCGATCCAGCAGGGGATCGCCCGGGCCGAATATGTACCCTATGTAGATTAAATTATGTAGGGGCGACGAGCTCGTCGCCCCTACCTGCCGCCCCGACTTGATTAATCAGGGGACGGCGATTTTATCCTTCGCCACCAACTCTTTAAAGAGGATCCCCAGCCGGGTGACACCCTCCCGGATGGTTTCGGGGTTGGAATAGGAGAAGTTGATGCGCATGGTGTTCTTCCCGCCCCCGTTGGGGTGGAAGGATTCGCCGGGGACGAAGGCCACCTTTCGCTCGATGGCGATCTTGAGCACCTCTGCGGCGTCCATCTCCTCCGGCAGGATGCCCCACAGGAACATCCCGCCCAGCGGGTGCGTCCAGTGCACCTCGGAGGGGAAGAGTTCCTCCATCGTCTCCAGCATGACATCCCGGCGCTCCTTGTAGACCTGGCGGATGTACTTGACGTGCTCGTCCAGATACCCGCCCTTGCCGACCTCGTAAGCCACCATCTGGTTGAAGGCGGCGGTGTTCAAATCGGCGGCCTGCTTGGCTTGCACCAGCTTGCGGATGACCTGCTCCGGTGCGACCACCCATGCCAGGCGGATGCCCGGGGCGAGCAGTTTGGAGAAGGTGCTCAGATAGATGACGTTTCCGGTATAGCAGCCATCGTCGCCGCGATACTCGCTGTCGAGCGAGACGAGCGAGGGGAGATGCTCGCCTTCGAAGCGCAGCTGACCGTAGGGGTCGTCCTCGACGATCGGGACCCCGTAGCGATCGGCCAGTTCGACCAGATGTTTGCGCCGCTCCAGGCTGAGGGTGGTGCCGCTCGGGTTCTGGAAGTTGGGCAGCACGTAGATGAACTTGGGCCCGATGCGCAGCGCCTTTTCCAGCTCGTCCGTGATCATGCCGTTTTCGTCGGAAGGCACGGAAATGTACTGTGCCCCGTAGGCATTCCAGGCTTGCAGGGCGCCCAGGTAGGTGGGTGACTCACATACGATGTGGTCGCCCTGGTTGATGAAGACCCGGCCGATCAAATCCAGTGCTTGCTGGGAACCCGAGGTGATCAGGATGTTTTCCGGCGTGATCGAAACCGAATAGCGGGAGGTGTGACGGGCGATCATCTCTCGCAGCGGGCGGTAGCCCTCGGTCGTGCTGTACTGCAAGGCCTGGGCCGCCTCGTGATCGAGGATGGCGTTACAGGCCTCCTGGAACTTTTTGACAGGGAACACTTCCGGGGCTGGCAATCCTCCCGCGAACGAGATGATCTCCGGCCTCTCGGTGTACTTGAGCAGCTCGCGGATGACGGAGCTGCCCATCCGCTGCGTCCGGTTGGCATAACGATATTCCCAGGGTGTCTGCATTTTTTCTCCTTAAAATAAGATGGTGTAAAAATTGCGACAAAAAAACCTGTCAGGTATGATTCACCTGTCAGGTTTTAGCTGACCTCAGCTGCCAACTAGGGCGAATATGAGCAAGATCCTTTGCATGGCACTATAATCATACCCGATTCCGCATTGCAAATCAATGCCAGAATGACCTGAGACGCGCATGCTGCTTGTCAGGTTATCATCCGTGCTACAATGGCCCGGGAGGTCATGATGAAATTTCGGCTCAACCTCTTGATCGCCCTGACCTTGCTGCTGGTTTCCTGCGGCTCCAATGGCCAGCCTGCCTCCGCAACCCCATCGACTGCGTCCAACGCCAGTCCCCCGGCTGCCCCGGCGACGCCGACTGCGGCGCGCACGATCGTTGCCTACGTTCCGTCGCAAGGGATCGGGAACATCGCCGTTAGGATCGCGGTGCCCCGCACGCCGCGCTACTCGACAGGCGCCGGGGTGGTGGTGGTCGCCTCCCCGCTCTTTACGGAGGCGGCCGGCTTCCAGCCGGACCCGGACGTGACCGCCCTGGGGCTGATCGGCATCAGCTACCTGTGGCCCGGCCAGGCGGACGCACGTACCGAGGCCCACAGCGACGGGCAGTACGATTACGGCGGTCCGAATTCCATCCAGGCGCTGCGGGACGTGCTGCGCTTTGCCTCCGGCCTCAACCCGGACAAGGACGGGCGTTATCTTGGCGACCTGACCGCTCTTCCGCCGCTCACCGAAGAGGTCGGTCTGTATGCCTTCTCGGATGCCGGACTGGCGGCGGTCGCCGCCCTGGCCGCCTACGGCGACCAGTTGCAGAACGTGCAGTATTTCATCGGACGGGAAAACCCGACCACGGACACCCTGGTGGACCAGGAGCCGGGTTACTGGGACAGCAACGACCAACCGGTCTACAACCCGCTGTATCAATATCCGCAAGACTACACACCGGATGAAATCAGGCTGAGTTACACCAACCTGCGCTGGGGCCCGAATTACAAGGACAAACAGTCAGCGACGGTGGGCCGACCTTACCTGGACCTGGACAGCGACGGGCAGATCAGCACAGGCGATTTCGTCTTCAGCGGCCGGGTCCCAGTCATTGCCGGCAAGCGCTACTACTCGATTGCCCTGACGAACGCCTTGTTGACCAGCGGTGTCCTGACCCCGGCAGGCTGGCCAGCCGACCTGGCCACACCCGCCGAGGCCGCCCAGGTCTGGCAGGCACGCCAGAGCGTGACCCTTTATGCGGTCTTGCGTAACAGGACCCCCGCTTTGAAAGTCATGCTGGTTTTTGCCGTCGACGACAGCGCCCAGGTGGCCCGGGACAAGCCGCACATCCACCAGGCTTTTCAGGGCTTCCGTTTCGAGACCACTCCAAACGCGGATGTCGTTTATCCTTGGGTGCGTTTGAATCCGGATCGCGCCTACGCCCAGGAGTTCATCCCGGACGCGGGTCTGGATTTTCCCGACAGCCCCGCGGATACCCAGCCCGCAGACTGGCTGCAGATCAACCAATATGCCTATCCGGGGCAGGGACAGGCGAACCGTCTCGTCCCCCTGGCGGCGGTGGCCGAGATGGCCGACCGGACCCATGACACCGCTTGGGACCCGAACCTGGGCAAAGTCCTTTACACCTATCCCAATCCCTGACCCTCCAGGCCCGATGAAAGCCGGCACGCTGTTCCTGACGCCGGCTTTTTTATTTCCATCCGCCGCATGCGCGGACGCATCCTGGTCGCGCCGCGACAGACGATGCCCCGGTCAAGGCGTTCCAACGCAATTACCAGGGCGGTCATTCCCTGATCGTCCTTCCGGTCCGGAGCCGGTTCGGCTATTTTACCCGTACCCTCACGTCCCGGTTGGCGACGATACATATAGGCATGAAAATTATCGTGGGGATATCAAAGAGGGAACTGACGCTGCTTCGCTCTTAAGCGCAATCACACGGCACCTTTTCCACCCCCGGTCCGATCTGCTTTTTTTCGATTCGAATTTTGGCTGCCTGTCAAGTGACAAAAAACATTGATTGGCTGCTAATTTTGTTAAGCCGTATCGCTTGATTGTAAAGAAATGGCAATCGCCGCCTGTCTTATGATCGTAGCGTTACATTCCAGGTTCCCCAACGATTGACGAAGGAGTCGCTTCCCAAATGCAGCACATTCTTTATCGGTATTTAGCCATGGTCATTCTACTGGTTCAGGCTGGCCTCCAGCCGTTGATCAGGACGGTTCCTCCGGCCCTTCCCCCCGTCAATCCGGCAGCCACGATCGTCAGGAACGTGGGCGGTTTCAACCCGGCCAATCTGTCTGATCCCGCCCGCCGCCATCGGCAGACGCCGACGCGTACCCCCCTCTCGCTCTCACCCACGCTCCCGTCTCCCACCGCCACGCGGACCAGCATCTCCGTCTTGGCCTCGCCAACACTTCTCCCTCCCAACACCACGCAGACCGGCACCTCCCTCCTGCCCTCGCCAACGTCTTTACCTCCCGCCGCGACCCAGACTGATACCGTCGTAACAACGGCGACAATTCCCGCGACCGCCACCGCCACGCCGACGCAGAAACCCAGCCCTGTTCCGGCACCTGCCGGTGTCCGGGCAATGCGTGTCGACTACAAAAATTATGCCACCAGCCGGGCTGAAGTCGCCACGGGGGAACAGAACATGCAGGCTGCCGGCATTAACCTGGTCGTCCTGGGGGCGGGCCGGGTCGAGTGGACGTATTTCAAGTGGGCCGGGCTCGAGCAGTATTGGTCGAACGATGTCAAGGATAGCGGGATCGACTTCCTAGCCCAGGACGCGGCCCGCTTCGGTCAGTGGGCGCAGATCAATGCCGTCATCGACGTGCTCTCACCCACTTACATCCTGGCTCATCCCGGCAGCGCTGCCATCAACGCCTCGGGCCAGGCCAGCACAGACCTGGTCAGCACCAATGAATTGGTCAGCGGGAATTACGGCAGGCTGCTGCTCGACATGGTCGGCTACCTCGCTGCCAACTATCCGGTGGACTCGATCTCGATCACCGAGCTGTCCTATCACATCGATGGCTACGGGCCGGACGACCTGGCCCTCTTCAAGGCTGCGACCGGCAGGTCCGACTGGCCGCGCAACTTGGACGGCAGCATCGACATCAACGACCCGTCCATCGGGACCTGGCGCTCCGCAGCCCTGGGCGATTACCTCGGCAAGGCCGCCGCGCTGGCCCACGCCCATGGGAAACAGCTCTACTTCGACGTGGGCGTCGACATCAACAATCTGGTAAATGCCGAGAATAGTCACGGCACGAATTACGGCGTGATGTTGCAGCACACCGACAAGCTGGTCGTCTGGGGTTACTTCGGAGATTACGGTTTTTCCCCCAGCAAGACCAAGGACCTCGCCCAGTACCTCACCCAGTATGGTTTGGACCGCATCATCCTCTCCATCGGATTGTGGGGGCCGTCCGGCTCTACCGTTTCGGCCGCGGATTTCAAGACCGCCATCCAGGCCTCGCAGGACGGCGGCATGCCCAACCTGTGGATTTGTCCCGGTTCCCTGATGACCGCCAGCCACTGGCAGGTTTTGGACGATCTTTGGGGAACACACTGATCTTAGGGAGAGGCCATCGTGTCAAAAAACAAAATCGGAGGAATGGTCCTCCGGTTTTGTTTTCATATTCTCGCGAATAGTTTCTGATGGTCATTTACCTCAGATAAACACAGATCTATCGGGAAATCTTTGTGTTTATCTGTGTTCATCTGTGGTTACATGTAATAAACTTGAAGGTCCTATTAGGCTCGGCAATCAGTACGGCCCGCGGATGTGGTCGTGGACCTCTTTGCGGTAGTAATCCGCCAGGCGCCGGTGCAGGTCCGCGGACAGCGGGGCCAGGTCCGAAGCCTGCGCGTTGGCCTTTGCCTGGGCGGGGGAGCTCGCCCCGGGGATCACCACCGAGACCGCTTCATAGTCCAAAATCCAGCGCAACGCCATTTGCGTCATCGTCCTGCCGGCCGGGACGAGCGGCTTGATCCCGTCGGCGAGGGCGACGCCTTTCTCGAAGGGCAGGCCCGCGAAGGTCTCGCCGACGTTGAAGTACTGGCCGTCGCGGTTGTAGTTGCGGTGGTCCGCCTCAGCAAACCGGGTCTGGCGGGTGAACTTGCCGGACAGCAGCCCGCTGGCCACCGGCAAGCGGATGATCAGGCCCACGCCCCGTTCGATCGCCCGGGGGAAGAGCGCCTCGATCGGTTTCTGGCGGAAGATGTTGAAGATGACCTGCAGAGAAGTGATCCCCTCCACCTCCACACAGAGCAGCGCCTCCGTGACCGTTTCCACGCTGGCGCCGAAGTGCCGGATCTTCCCGTCCGCCTGCAGCTTGCGCAGCCAGTCGAAGACCGCGCCCTGCTGCATGATCTTCATCGGGATGCAATGCAGCTGGACCAGGTCGAGCGCCCCGACCTCCAGTCGCTTGAGCGACGCCTCGACCCCCCGGCGCAGGGCAGCTTCCGTGTACCCGTCGGGATAGACGCCCCCGGCGCGCCCGAACTTGGTCGCCACGACGACCGGTTTCCCGGACTGGCGCAGGAACTGGCCGATCAGGCTCTCGCTCCGGCCCCCGCCATAGACGTCCGCGGTGTCGAAGAAGTTGATCCCGTTCTCGAGGGCGGCTGTCATAATGTCGAAGGCGGTGCGGTCTTCCATGGGGCCGAAATCCCCGCCGAACTGCCAGCAGCCCAGCCCGACCTCTCCGATCAGAATATCGCTTTTTCCCAGCTTCCTTTGTTTCATGAATATTCTCCTAAAAGCAGCGGTTATTTGGCCGGCAGCGAGCGGGCGAACTCGACGCCCTGCCGCACCCAGTCGCCCAGTTCAGCCTCGCCCTGGCAGCCCTGCGGCGCGACCATGACCCGGCCTGCCGGTCATGTCGAAAGGCCGGGTATGGGGGCGGGCGAGGGCTTGGTTGTATTTCTCCGGGCCGATGCGCACGATCAGGTCATCGCCGTGGATGCCGCAGGCCATGCTGTCCCGGATCATGAAACCGACCCCGCCGAACATCTTCTTCTCCACAGGCCGGGGAGCGGACCCAGCGCCTCCCGGACCCGGTCCGCCAGGAAAGTGTCGTAGGCCATGCTTGCCTCCTTGAGATTGGTGGCCTTTTACGGGTTCGCGCTGAGCGCGCAGCGGAAGCCAGTCTCGTCGCTGGAGAAGGTGGGATCCTTCGAGAAGCGGTAGGTGGTCGTCACGCCGCGGGTGTTGTAGCGGAATGACCCGCCGCGCAGGATGTGCAGGGTGCCCGAGTCTGGGCCCGCGGGATTGTGATCCGTGCTCTTGGCGTAGTAGTCCATCCCGTACCAGTCCGCCACCCATTCCCAGACGTTGCCGGCCATGTCCAGCGCCCCGTACGGGCTGGCGCCGGCGGGATAGCTGCCGGTCTGGGTGACGTCTTTGATCAACTCGTTGAAGTTAAGCAACGTGCCGTCCGGCGGGTTGTTTCCCCAGGGATAGGTGCGTCCATCCGTGCCGCGGGCAGCCTTCTCCCATTCCGCTTCCGTGGGCAGGCGGCGCCCTGCCCACTGGCAATACGCCTGGGCGGTGCTCCAGTTCATCCAAATGACCGGGAAATCCGCGTAGCGGCTGTTCCCGTAATAAAGGTCTTTCAGGTTGGAGGTGATCCTCCTGGGAGGCTGGCAGGCCTTGGCGGCCACGCACAAGGCATACTCGCCGTTGGTCACCTCGGTCCTGTCGATCCAGAAGGCGTCCAGGGTGACGGGATGAGACGGCATTTCGTCAACGTTGTTGCTGGAGCCCATCTCGAAGCTGCCAGCCGGGATGTAGACCAAAACCATGCCGTCGACCGGCGAGACCCCGGTGGAACCGATGCCCAGGGTCGGGGTCGGGACGAGGGTCGGGAGGGTCGTGTCCGTCGGGGCGGGGGTCAGGGTGACGGTCGGGAGCGGCGTCGGATTTTCGCCCCCCGCCGTGGCCATGGCACTTGGCTGGGCGGCTGGAGTTCCGCAAGCCGCCAGTAAAAGCGGCAGGGCCAGGAAGATGATCCAGCAATTTTTCATTCAGCTCGCCTTTCCTACCCGAGGTTCAGCATAAGGAAGGTGTCCGTGACCGGTCCAGCGTGCGAATTCGATCCCCCGATTCCGTTCCGGGCAAACGTGCCAGGAAATGGAAAACTTTCGCGCCGGCCATCCGGCTCCGCTGTGATTTAAGCGGAAGGCGACCGAGATCGTCGGCATCCGCTCGTGGGAAAGCCCCGGCGCCCTTACTTGGGCCCGCCGGTGATATAGCGCTCCAGATGGGAGATGATGATTTTCTGCTCGGAGATGATCTCCTTGAGCACGTCCCCGATCGAGACCATGCCGACCAGCTTGCCGTTGTCGAACACCGGGAGGTGGCGGACGCGTTTCTCGGTCATGACCGCCATGCACTCTTCCAGCGGCTGGCTGGCCTCGACGTAGAGCACGCTGCTGGTCATGATTTCGCTGACCTTGGTATTGCGCGACGCCTTGCCGAACAGGTCCACTTTACGGACGCAGTCGCGCTCCGAAAGGATGCCTTTGATCTTGTTGTCGCTCATCACCAGCAGAGCGCCGACCTTCTTATCGGCCAGCAGTTGTAGGGCCTGATAGACGGTCGCCTCCGGGGCGATCGACCAAATCTGGCCGCCCTTTGTTTGAATCAGATCACGGACGATTGCCATAGCCTTTCTTCTCCACGGGCGAAATAGGTAAAAAATGCAAATCTGCAGCTATATTAACCCAATAAATCCATAAACGGAACGGCTGACGAACACCAATTTCCCGGTTAGAAGAATTAAACGGCCCCTGGACAAGAATGGATCTCCAGGCCTTTTGAACATGTGCCTGGCGAGGCTAGCCGGGCCTGGCTGGCAGCCCCAGATTTGCGGCGACCAAGGGCAGGACTTCGCTGGCATACGCCTCGGCAGTTTGTTTTTTTTCCAGGCTGCGCTTCCACTGGGCTGCCAGGCCATAGATCGCCCAACTGGCTGCAGTTGCGGCGGTCTCCGCAGAGGCCGGATGGTCCGACCGGTTGGCGTTGATCTGCTCGAGCCAGGCCAGGATCAATTCATGCAGCTGGGATTTTACCTGTGTTTCGACCAGCGGCTCGAACTGCCGCTGGACGGGTGCGCAGCGCGCCCCGAGCTGGTCCAGGAACTCGCACACGGCCAGGATGAGCATGCGCAGGTTTTCCAGGTTGAACTCGCAGCTGTTCAGCAGCCGGCTTTGGATCTCCTGCCGGAAGGCTTGACGGATGCTGTAATCGAGCAGGGCGTATTTGTCGCTGAAGTGGGCATAGAAAGTCGCCCGGTTGACCCCGGCGCGTGCGGTGATGTCCTGCACGCTGATAGACTGAAAGTCATGCTCGGCCAGGAGGTCCAGCAGGGCCTGCTCGAGGAGCTGCCGGGTGCGGCGGACGCGCGGGTCGAGCTTATTTTCCTTGGGCAACATCTTCTCTCCAGTGTTGGAAAAACGTCAGAAATGCTTTTTTGCTTATTGACTTAAACCCGCCTCTCGGTTCTAATAACGCAACACATGTTGCTTAGGCGACGGCTGTTTGCAAGATATCATACGAACGGAGGTATGTCAAGATGACACCTACAAGTACCAAGAACGAAGCTAACGACGAAGCGCGGAAACCGAACCAGGTATTTGCCAGGCTGGCCTCGGACGAGCAAATCGGACGGGCTGCCAAGGCCCTCGAAGCCAATGGGATTCACACCCTGATCGCCAAAGATGGCGCCGAGGCCAGGCGCCTGTTCTTCGAGCTGGTTCCGCAAGGGTCCGAGGTTTTCCTCGTCGCCTCCGTGACCCTGGAAAAGCTGGGCATCCAGCCGGAGATCGACAAGTCAGGCAAATATGACGCCCTGCGACCGAAGATGTTCGCCATGAACCGCGAGACTCAGGGCCGGGAAATCCGCAAGCTGGGCTCCAGTCCCGATTACGTCGCCGGCAGCGTCCACGCCGTGACCGAGGACGGGCACGTCCTGATCGCCTCCAGGACCGGCAGCCAGCTCGGTCCGTACGCCTCCGGAGCAGGCAAGGTGATCTGGGTGGTCGGAGCGCAGAAGATTGTCAAGGACGTGGCCGAAGGCCTGCGGCGGATCGAGGAATACTCCGCCCGTATGGAGGAGGTTCACATGCAGGAGCTCTATCACATCGGCACCGAGGCGAGCAAGATCCTGATCGTCAAGCGTGAGTTCCGCCCGGGGCGCATCACCATGATCCTGGTCAAAGAGCAATTGGGATTTTAAAGCAAACTTCCCTTAATCCATGGCTGGGACGGCGCAGCCGTCCCGGTAAATTTTTTTTCTTCCGTGAGGAGCCAGGGACAATCCTCAAGGTTGCCAGAAAAAGTCCATTTATTCCTCCGCGTGGAACTCGACGATGCGGTCCATGCGGAAGGAGCGTTCCGCCTGGCGCAGGTGGCAGTAAGCGCGCAGGTAAATGTAATCCGACAGGCCCAGCACCTGGATGGGTGTGATCCAGCGCGTGGTGCGTTCGCCATCCGCAGCGACGTAGGTGATCTGCATGCGTTTGCCGCTGGCGATGGCTTCGCCCAGGTCGGTGGGCAGCTGGATGCCGTCGCGTGGCCAGGCGGGGGAGTTGTACAGGCCGATGAAATCCTGCACCGATTTCCCAAAAGGCTTGAGCGCCTCCATCATGGCAAAGAACACGCCCCGGTCGGTCAGGGCGTCGCCCAGGGCGCGATGGGCGTCCGGATTCTGGATATTGAACTCGGCCGCCAGGACCGTCAGGATGTTCGACGGCAGGTCAAAATGCTGGCGGGCGATGGTCAGGGTGTCGATGATGTTAGGGATCTGGATCTCGTGTCCCAGGCGGCGGAACTCGCTGTCCAGGAACTGCAGGTCGAACCCGGCGTTGTGGCACACGACGACCGAGTCCCGCAGCCGGTCCTCGACCTCCCCGGCGATGTCTGCAAAGACCGGCGCCTCGGCCAGCTGCTCGTCACTCAGCCCGTTGACGCTGGCCGCGGCCGGGGAGAGCGGGCGCTGCGGGTTGACCAGCTGCTGGTAGGTGCTCTTGATGCGCTTGCCCTCGGTCAGGATCAGGCCGACCTCGCAGATGCGGTCGCCGAACCAGGGCGAGAGGCCGGTGGTCTCCAGGTCGAGGAAGGCGAAGCGGAAATTGGACAGGTCGAACATGGGCGGATCTGACTGCCGTTGGGGGTGGGGTACTTGTGCTTCTTCCCAGGTGAATTATATGCACAAACTTCACCTGGATTGAGAAACCCCGGGCTGTCTTATTCTTCGGTCGGAAGGTCCGCCAGCAGGACCGGCTTGATGACCGCGGTCCAGACGGCGTAGCCCTTCCGGTTGGGATGCAGGCGGTCGGCGCGGTACAGCTTGCGGTCCGGCCGGCCATCGGGACCGAGGACCGCTTCAGTCAGGTCGATGAAGTGCAGGCGCGGGTCGGTTTGTGTGTGGGCCTGGATCAGGCGGTTGGCTTCGCGGACGATGGGCCAGTAGCGCCAGCGGGAGGGCGTGGGCGTGATCGAGACGTAGTAAATGGGGACGTCCGGCAGGGCTGCCCGCAGGCGCTGCACGAACGCCTGGTACCCGGCGAAGACCAGCTGTGCCGTCGCCGGCCTGGGCCAGGTGATGTCGTTGGTCCCGGCGAACAGCACCATGGCGCGGGGGTGATACGGCAGCACGATCCGGTCCGCATAGCGGACGACGTCATCCATGCGCGCCCCGCCGAAACCGCGGTTGATCACCTGCAGCGGTGCCATGTCCTCCTGCAGACTGGTCCAAAAGGTGAAGCTGGAGCTGCCGGTGAAAACGATGGCGCCGGACGGGGGCGGGTTGGAGCGGTCGCGCCGCTCAAAGGTCCGGATGCTGCTCTCCCAGGCCCGCGGGCTGCCCGTCATGGTGCCCAGCATGCCCAAGAACATGTTGGCCTCGCCTTCCAACCAGGTTTTGATTTTTTGAGCGGTATTCATTGGACTCTCCTCCTAATGATCGTGCGATCCAATGGGTGCAGATGGGAAGAGCAGCTCCCGGAGGGCGAGCGCATTTTCAATTGCCGCCCCGGCGGCGGTGTTGTTGAAGATGCACCAGACGGGCGCCGCTGCAGCAGCCGCGGCCAACATGCCTGCCATTCCTTTCAGGAACTCCTCCGAATAAGCGGAGCGGTACATCTCCGGCGAGCCGTGCAGCCGGTAGTAGACCAGTCCGTCCCAGCCGCCGGGGCGAGTCCCTTGGGGGCTGACGGCAGGGTCGGTGGCGAGACGCGCCACCTGGAACTGAGCCAGGAGCTGCCCGGCCTCGGACGTGAACCAGGTGGAATGGCGCGGCTCACAGGCCACGTTCCCGGCGAAGCGCGCCCGCAGCCGGTCGAGGAAGCGCTCGACGGTCACCCGGTTGAAGGCCAGTCCCGGCGGGAGCTGCAGCAGCCAGGCGCCCAGCTTGGCACCCAGGGCGGCGGTCTCGTCGGCGAAACGGTCCAGCAGGGCCGCGTCCATCAGCCGGCGGATGTGGGTGATCTCCTTCGGGGCCTTGACCGCAAAGCGGAAGCCCTGCGGTGTGCAGGCTGCCCAACGGGCGTAGGTCTCGGGTTTGTGCGCTCGGTAGAAGGATGAGTTGATTTCGACCGCATTCAGCTGCCGGGCGTAGCGCTCCAGGTGGGTCCCCTCGCCCGGGAAGCGGGCAGCGGATTCCCTGGGGATGCTCCAGCCGGCGGTGCCGATGAAGACGTCCATCCGCTCCATTTCTCATCGCATCCGGGTATCACGGCTTCCAACTGAAATCGGACCCGCCCGCCACCAGCTCGTCGTCGTGCTGCCGAAGGTGTCGTCGCGCGGCACGTCCTTGAGCAGCACTCCTACGATGTCGCCGGTTTTGGCCTGATCCAGCACCTTGTGGAACATTTCGATTCCGGCAACGACCGTTTTGCGGGTGGTGCCGCTCCCCTGGATGATGATCTCGTCGCCGACG
>Ga0335070_10005364_pt1 | contig 15050 bp, 13 predicted proteins | sample Lox_Sample_13_FD_206722 | JGI IMG/M metagenome (GOLD analysis project Ga0335070, IMG submission 206722) | Soil microbial communities from Loxahatchee National Wildlife Refuge, Florida, United States - Lox_Sample_1.3 | ecosystem: Environmental > Terrestrial > Soil > Wetlands | place: USA... | reverse complement strand
GGGCAGGCTCCGGAAGCGGCCGTCGCGACGTGGAGATTGAACGTCCCCTAGTTTCGGATTACTATCAGGCCGCAGGCGAGGTGTGTATGACGTCATGCAAACGTAGCGTCAAATACTTATTTGCAGTTGCTGTCATCTTATTTGCCACTCTGGCCTTTGCACAGCCGCCGTCCGGATCGGTTTTTCTCAACATTGATCACGTCTCGGTATGCGGCTCCAACCTGGAGGTGATGCAGCAAGCATTCGCCGCAGCCGGGCTCGCGACGGAGTACGGAGGGCCACACGCGACGGGTGGGACGCATATGGCGCTGCTGGGATTCCCTGATGGCTCCTATATCGAATTAATTGCTCCGCAGGCCGGAGTTCAGGGTGACGGAAATGGCTGGGGCAAGCTGATGGCTGACAATGCCGGCCCGTGCGCGTGGGCCGTGGAGCCGAAGAACATCGGCGAAGAGGTGGCGCGGCTTAAGTCAGTCGGCATGCCGGTGGAAGGTCCCACTCTTGGCAGCCGCAAGAAGCCGGACGGGCTCGCGATCGAATGGGACACCGCTAAAGTCGGTTCTGGCACACCGGGATCGACCTTGCCATTCTTGATTCAGGACCGCACCCCGCGCGAATGGCGGGTCACTGTGTCCAAATCCGTGGAAGGTTCCGGTCTGGGAGGGGTTGAGGTTGCCATCATCGCCGTAAACGATTTGAATTCCGCAATATCGCTGTTTCGCAAAGCATATGGCTGGTCTGCGCCGTTGACTGAGGACCACAGCGACTTCGAGGCAAAGCTGGCATATTTCCCGGGAGAGCCGGTTATCCTCGCAGCGCCTGCGGGTGGACATTCCTGGCTGGCTGACCGCCTGCAAAAAGGGGGAGAGACGCCGGCGGCCTATCTGCTGAGCACGCAAGATCTCAATGCCGTCATGAAGAAATTCCATCTCTCGGGAACAAAAACGTGGTTTGGACAGCGCGTTGCCTGGTTTGACGCCAAGAAGCTCAACGGGACTAGAATCGGCGTCATCGGCCAGTGACGCGGGTTCACAGTGCTAGCGTAAATTGGCGCTTGTCTATCCGTAAGCTACCGAACAGAATCGAAACCGTCCTACGAGGCAAGCGCCGCGCTTTAGCCGCCAATGGGCTAGTAGAACGCCGCACGAGCCTCGCACAACGAAGTCGGCCCTACTCACGATTCGGGCCTGCCCCTCCCCCCAGACACCCGCGGATATCGAATACATCATTCAAACCTTCGCCGGCCACCAACGCCCGAAGAACTGGCGCGTTCAGAAGATACGCGCAAACTGCTCGCGAAGAAGCTAGCCAGCGATCCTGGTACTGACGCCACCGGATTCTGAGCAGACTGGCCGTGCAACAGAAGCCAGTGGCTAGAAGCCAGCGGCTTTGCTACTATCCGCGCAGTGGCTTCCATCAAAGAAAATCCTGATCTGAAAGAGCGCATTGTCTCGGCAGCCGCGGTCGAGGACGACTCATCGTTTGAACTTAAACTGCGGCCACGCCGACTGGGCGAGTTCATTGGGCAAAACAAGGTTAAAGAGAACCTCTCGGTGGCTATCGAGGCCGCGAAGTCTCGGGGCGAAGCCCTCGACCATGTTCTGCTCTACGGGCCGCCCGGCCTGGGCAAGACCACTCTGGCGACGATCATTGCCAACGAGCTTGGAGTTGCCTTCCAGCAGACCTCCGGGCCGACGCTGCAGATCAAGGGGGACTTGACCGCAGTACTTACCAACCTGCGCGAGAAGCAGGTGCTGTTCATTGATGAAGTACACCGCCTGCAGCCCGCGCTCGAGGAATTGCTCTACTCCGCGTTGGAGGATTACAAGCTGGACATCATCATTGGACAGGGGCCCTCAGCGCGTACGCACACGATGGACGTGAAGCCGTTTACTTTTGTCGGCGCCACCACACGCGCGGGATTGCTTTCCTCGCCGCTGCGCTCGCGGTTCGGCATCGTGCTGCGGCTGGAGTTTTACACGCACAGAGACTTGCAGGTTATCGTGGAGCGCTCGGCGGAGATTCTGGGGGTACAGATCAATGATGCCGGCGCGCTGGAGATTGCCAGCCGCTCACGGGGGACGCCGCGTATTGCGAACCGCCTGTTGCGGCGTGTTCGCGATTATGCCCAAGTCCGCGGTGGCGGCAAGATAGACCTCCCGACGGCCCAGGCTGCCCTGCAGATGCTGGAAGTCGATCGCCATGGCTTTGACGAGATCGACCGCAAGCTGCTGCTTACGATTATTGAGAAGTACCAGGGTGGTCCGGTCGGCGTGAATACATTGGCGGCCGCGCTGGCCGAAGAGTCGGATGCCATCGAAGAAATCTACGAGCCCTTCCTCATTCAGATCGGATTCCTAAACCGCACGCCGCGTGGACGTGTCGCGACCCAGCTCGCCTACGAGCATTTCGGGATCACGCCGAATCGAAGGCAAAGTTCGCTTTTCTGAGCTCAGGTGTCTTCCATCGTCTCGTGGCGCCGGCCTGTGGCCGGCTGTCGCGAGGGCGGCCCGGCCGCGAGACGGCGGCGCTACCATTAACCTCCTTTTGAGTTTGCTGCATCATAACTAGTGGACGCGCCAGCATGAGCGTGCGCGGTCTTTATGAAGCCGATTTTCGTCAGTATCCTTTTCCTCTCGACAACACTCTTCGCACAGGTTGAGATCCCGGCCGGCACGATCCTGCCGGCGCAGTTGGAATCCTCGTTGAATTCCCGGAAGAGCAAGCCGGGCCAAAGAGTCAGCGCCCGCATCGTGCAGGATGTTCCGCTTCCATCGGGCAAGAAGATTCGCGCAGGAGCGAAAATCGAGGGTCATGTCGAAGCGGTAAAAGCTGCAAGTGCGGGCCAGGGGGCTCAGATTACGCTCTGCTTTGACCAGCTCAAATTTTCGCATCGGAACATCCGACTTACTACAAGCCTGCGGGCGCTGGCTTCCATGATGGACGTAGCGGATGCACAGGTGCCAGCGACAGGGCCGGATCGTGGAACGCCGTGGACGTGGAATAATCGCACTCTCATCGGCGGCGAGGTGGCCTACGGCGAGGGTGGCCCGGTGGAACGGGGAACCCAACGGGTGGGACGCGCGCTTGTCAATGGTGTGTTGTCGCCCACTCGCGCCAATCCCGAAAGGGGCTGTCCTGGAGAAGCGGGGGATGGTACCCGGGCGCAGGCCTTATGGGTTTTTTCTTCGGACGCTTGCGGAGTTTACGGACTGGAGGACGTACAGGTAAATCACGCAGGGCGTATGCCTCCCATTGGAGAGATCACGCTGAATGCTAAGCAGGGCGATTTCAACGTTCGAAGCGGGAGCGGTCTATTGCTGCAAGTCTTAGCTTGATTCTTACCACCGCTAATCGCGGGGACGATTGAAATGTTCACTCCATGCCGAATTCGCGTCGCCAAGCCACCGTTGAACCGGATGTTCTTGTCTTCGGCAAAAGCGTTGATGTGCTGCCGGATTTCCCATTGTTCGGTAGCGATGCGGTCGCGAATGCCGGGATAGCGGCTGCAGCGCGGCTGGCTCCACGCCAGCGAAAGATAACGCCGAGGCGTTCGCGGAACGTTAAGTCCCTTCTTTTGCTCACGTTCGGGCTGTCAAAAGTGGACCAAAAAAGTCTAATTCAGCACGGCTGTTCTGATTTTGGAACATCGTCCCAATGAACTACTTTGCACACCAGAGACTGTGGTATAAGTTCCCACTCGAAACACAACAATTCGAAGTGTGAGGCATCTCTGGGCGGTCCGGGCCAAGGGCGGCGGTGTGTGTGCTGGCGTGTCTTCTGCATTGTGCTGATGACCTGTGCCGCCGCCTGCGCTCATCCGGATGAATCCAAAGCTCCGACATTGGAGATACCGCTTCTCTCCAGCGCGCCAGCGCTCGACGACTTCCTCGATATGAAGCCGGAGGGGGCTGGAGCCGAGGAGATGGTCAAAGTCAGCGGTCTGGTACAGCGCAATCCGCACGATGGGCAGTCGGCAACAGAGCCCACCGACGTGTACCTGGGCTATGACAAACGCAACCTCTACGTCGTCTTCGTTTGCTTTGACGATCCGACCAAAGTGCGCGCGCATCGTACCCGCCGCGAGGACATTGGCGACGACGACCAAGTCGAAGTTCTGGTGGACACCTTCCGGGATCAGCGGAGAGCTTATGCCTTTCAAGCCAATCCTCTCGGCGTGCAGTGGGATGCGATCTATACAGAGAGTTCCCTGAACAACGCCAGCATTCTTGGCGACTACACCCACTTCGATTCCACCTTTGACACCCTGTGGTATTCGCGCGGCAAACTGACGAGCGAAGGTTACGTGGTGTGGTTTGCGATCCCCTTCAAGAGCTTGCGTTTCCGCTCACTGTCCGATGAGGGCTGGGGAATAATTCTGTATCGCGGCATTACTCGCGAGAATGAGGATTCGTTCTGGCCGGCGATGTCCAGCAAAGTCGAAGGCCGGCTGGCGCGCGCCGCCATCGCCTATGGCATGAAAGGGATTTCGCCGGGCAGGAATCTGCAGCTGATCCCTTATGGGCTCTTCAACTCCTTTCATAGCCTGGATACCAGCGATCCCGCTAATCCGCATTTCGACAACCGGCTGGCCGGAGGCAAGATCGGTCTGGACGCAAAGTACATATTGCGCGAGAGCCTGGTCATGGATGTGACTGCGAATCCCGACTTCAGCCAGGTTGAATCCGACGATCCGCAGGTCACCGTTAACCAGCGCTTCGAAGTGTTCTTTCCCGAGAAGCGTCCCTTCTTCATGGAAAACGCTGACTACTTCCGCACGCCCATCGACCTGCTGTTCACGCGGCGCATCGCCGACCCGGAATTCGGGACGCGACTGAGCGGGCGGGTTGGCCCATATGGGTTGGGATTGCTGTTGGCGGATGACAAGTCCCCGGGAGAAGTGGTCGCTCCAGACGATCCCGACTACCACCAGAAAGCCTACTTCACGATTGCGCGGGTGAACCGCGACATCTTCAGCCAGTCCACGATCGGGGCCATTTACACCGACCGGGAATTGCGCGGTAGTCACAACCGCATCGGGGGGCTGGATACCCGGCTCAAGTTTTCCAACAATTGGACGGCCATGCTGCAGGGTGTGGTCAGCTCAACACGCAACGAAGACGGCTCTTATCAGGCCGGACCGGCGTACAAGGGCGATGTCGTGCGCAGCGGGCTCAACCTGAATTACGAAGGCATCTACAACGATTTTAGTCCCGGATTTGTAAGCGAACCGGGTTTCGTGAACCGCGTGGATGTCCGCGAAATGCAGCACACGTTGACCTACCGCTTCCGCCCGAAGTACGGCCCCATAGTCGCCTGGGGGCCGGACCTGGTCACCGATCAGATTTGGGACCACACCGGCCTGCGGCTGGATACGTCGTATAGCACTCGCTTTCACCTGGACTTCAAGCGGCAGACGTATTTCTTCGTTGCCCCTTACGTTCCCCTTCGTCAGCGGTTACGGCCGGTGGATTTTTCTGCGCTTCCCGGCAACACGGACTACAAGCAGCATTACAGCGAGGTCTACGCCAGCACCGGGCTGACGCGATCGCTGACCGCCTACGCCGAATACAACTGGGGCGACGTGATCAACTATGTTCCGCCAACCAACCAGGCTCCATTCCTGGGGTTCAGTGACTGGGCTTCCGTTGGGGTAACTGTCCGGCCAGCTACGTCTTTGACCGTCGACAATACGTACCTATTCACCCGTATGAAGCAGCAATCGAACGGGCCTGCCATCTTTGACAACCACATCATCCGGAATCGCTGGAATTGGCAAATTAATAACGAACTGTCGCTACGTTTCATCCTGCAATATCAGGCGACGTTGGCGAATCAGAATTTCACCGCGCTCGACACGACTAAACAGCTGAGCCCACAGTTCTTGATTACGTATCTTCTACACCCGGGAACGGCCGTGTACGTGGGGTACAACAGCGACTTGCAGAATATTGATCCGTCGTTAGCGCTCTCGCCAAATGGCAGCCTCCGGCGTACCCGCGACCGCCTCATCAACGATGACCGGGTCTTCTTCGTGAAGGTGTCGTACCTGCTGAGGTTCTGAACCGAGCTTGCAGCGGTGGAGGTGGTATTTGTCTGAATACGACGCACGAGCGTCAGCCGTCCGGGGAGAATTAGTCTTTCGCCGCAGCGGGACTTTTTCATTTTCCGCTTACAACCATGGCTTACGCGGTGGCTGCATCGTTTCGCCGCTCCGCGGCTGAAGAGGCGGCAGGTCGAGTGCAGACGGAAACGCCGTAGACCGAACATCGAAGACGTAACACCGAGAACAGAAAGCGGCAAAATGCTAATTGCTAAATGCTAATTGCTATTTGACAATGCACTCAGCATGATTGCGCACCTGCGTGGGCGGCTAACTTCCAAGCATCCGAATCAGGCGATCGTCGACGTCGGTGGGGTTGGATATGACGTTGTGATCAGCGTGCCGACATTCTCCGATCTGCCCACGGTCGGAAGTGAAGTGGCGCTGCACATCCACACCCATGTTCGCGAGGATGCGCTCGCGCTGTACGGATTCTTACGGCCCGCGGACAAGACCCTCTTTGAGAAGCTGATTACCGTGAGCGGCATCGGACCGAAGCTGGCCATCACCATTCTGAGCGGTATGCCGGCCGACGAGATGATCGGCGCTATTCGCGGGAACGATGTCGCGAAATTGACCCGCATTCCCGGCATCGGCAGGAAGACGGCCGAGCGCATGGTCCTGGAACTCCGCGACAAGCTGCAGACCTTCGTCGAAGTTCCCGCCGCAGCGCCGGTCAGCGCTGTTGAGGAGGATGTCGTCTCGGCTCTGGTGAATCTGGGCTATCAGCGAGCTGCAGCGGAGCGCGCTTTGGCCAGCGTGTCAGGTAACGGAAAGGGCGGCTCCTTTGATGCCCTTTTCCGCGAAGCTCTGGCCCTCCTCTCAAAGTGAGTGGACGGTGAATAGTGGCTAGTGGCTAGTTTTGATAGTTTTCACTAACCACTATTCGCTAGCCAAACCACGTGCGTTTTCAGTAGTTTGCAAGTATCTAGCCAGTCGCTTTGTTTGCAACTAAAATAGTGAGGTACGAATCGAAGATGTGTACAGGCTCTATCCGCCAGGGCGGAGGGGCACTGGAGGACATCGTGAGTCTCACTCCAATTGGCGAACCTCGCCAGAAAATCACCGTTGCAACTCTTCGGGAAAAGAAACTTCAGCACGAGCCGATCACGTGCCTGACTGCTTACGACTACGCCAGCGGCCGCCTGGTGGATGAAGCCAGTATTGACGTGATCCTGGTTGGTGACTCGTTGGCCATGACCATGCTGGGTTACGAAAACACCCTTAGCGTCACTGTCGACGAGATGCTGCACCACACCCGCGCTGTGCGACGAGGCGTGAAGCACGGGCTCCTGGTCGGCGACATGCCTTATGGCTCGTATCACCTTGGCGCTGATGAGGCCGTGCGCAATGCCGCTCGCTTTGTGAAAGAAGCGGGGGCGGAGGTGGTCAAGATCGAAGGTGGCGAAAAGCGAGCTGACCTGATCCGCCGCATTATTGATGCGGAGATCCCGGTGGCTGCGCATATCGGGCTGACGCCGCAATCCGTGAATATGATGGGCGGCTACAAGGTGCAGGGCAAGTCGCTCTCGGATATCGAGCAGCTGATGCGTGACGCCGTCGCGCTCGACCGGGCCGGAGTTGCTTGCATTTATCTCGAAGGCATTCCCCGGGAAGTCGCGGCCATGATTACGGCGGAAGTGAGCACGCCAACGATCGGCATCGGTGCCGGGCCGGAGTGTGATGGGCAGGTGCTGGTCTTCCACGACATCCTGAACCTGACCTTTGGCGATCCCGCAAAATTCGTGCGCCGCTACGGCGATGCCGCGGCCCTGATTACGCACGCGGCGCAGTCCTTCCGGGCAGACGTCGTCTCGCACCAGTATCCGTCGGACAAAGAGTCGTACCACCTGTCGAAAGATACGCGAGCGGCGCTGGAAACGGTGCTGGAGCGGAAACGGGCGTTGCGCAGATAAAAAACATCCACCACAGAGGCACAGAGACGCAGAGACACGGAGAATCTCGGTGCCTCTGTGGTGGATTTGTTTGTCTATGCACATTCACGAAAATATTGAAAGCACCAGAAGCGCTTCCCGCGCCGCCCATCGTGAAGGCAAGCGCATCGGCCTTGTGCCCACAATGGGTGCTTTGCACGAAGGCCATCTCTCACTGGTGCGCGCTGCCAGGAGTCAATGCGATCTTGTTGTGGTCTCGATCTTCGTCAACCCCACCCAGTTCGGTCCCAATGAAGACTTCGCCAAATACCCGCGCATGTTCGAGCGCGATTGCGCCCTGCTCGAGAAGGAAGGTGTGGGCGTGGTGTTTGCACCGTCAATCGGGGAAATGTATCCCAGCGGCGCGGTCACCTATGTGACCGTCGAGGGCATGAGCGACAAACTCTGCGGGCGCTCGCGTCCGGGCCACTTTCGCGGCGTAACCACCGTCGTTTCCAAGCTCTTCCACATCGTCGAACCGGACCTGGCATTTTTCGGCCAGAAGGATGCGGCGCAGGTCGCCATCATCAAGCGCATGGTGCGCGATCTGAATATGCCCGTCGAAATCGTGGTCTGTCCGATTGTGCGCGAGCCGGATGGGTTGGCGATGAGCTCGCGCAACGCCTATCTCACGCCCGAGCAGCGCAAATCGGCGCTGGTGCTGTCGCGGGCGCTTCGGCGCGTGCAGCAGGTGTTCGACCAGGGCGAGCGGAACGCGGCCAAGTTGATTGAAACGGGAAAACAGGTGATGGCGGAGGAGGCGTCGGTGCGGCAGGATTATCTGGAGATTGTGGATCCGGAGACGCTGGAGGGAGTGGCGGTCGTTTCGGCTAAGAGTCTGGTTGCGGTCGCTGCCTTCGCAGGGAACACGCGACTGATCGATAATGTATGCTTGTGATCAGAAGGAGGAGTTCCTTTTTTGGATAGGCCTGAAGGCATTGTCGGAGTAGAACTTAGGGTTCAGAAGTGATTGAATGCCATTTCGGACCGCAATCCACAGATAACCATCGTAACGTCTTGACAATCAAACCTAAGGAATTATTATCCTTGAGCAGCGGAAAAAAAGCAAAGGTTGTAAATGGCAGACAGAAAACAGTTTCTCGGCAATCTCAAAGCCGATAGTCGCTTGAGACAGGTTTTAGAGTCCTTGCGCGACACTCAAGTTACTGAAGAAGAGTTACAGGAGCAGCGGGTCAGTTTCGCTTTCGGCAATGCACCGGCAAATGCTAAAAATATAACCAAAGAAAGTGTCCGCCAAACCTCCAAAAAACTGCGACTTCTCGCCTGAAGTGTCATGACCCGCTACGGCGGATCCAAATTATAATGTCGGTTCGCGAGAAAGACCATCCAGTTCTGTTCCAAAAAATTCAAGAGCAGAACTTGCTCCGTCAATACGACCTTCTTTCGAACTGCATCGAGATCGGTTTGGCAAAGGGCATCGAAGCTTTCGACAAGTACACGCTCTGGTCACTGAACTACGCTGCAGTTTCGAACATTGCGCAGTTCGGCGGACGTTATCGCGAAGAGCCAGTTTACGTAGGGACTCACATCCCACCGCACTTTGAAAGAGTCCCACATCTGATGGATCTGTTTTTTAGTTTCATCCACGAAAATTGGACGGTTGACGAGTTGGGCGATCATCCTACAGCCCTCGCCGCATTTGCACTGTGGAGACTGAACTGGATACACCCGTTCGTTGAAGGGAACGGAAGAACCGCTAGAGCAGCATGCTATTACCTTATTTGCCTCAAGCAAGGGAAACTGCTCACAGGTAAGAAGATCGTACCGGAGCGTATCCGCGAAGACCGCCAACCGTATTATGACGCGCTAAAAGCTGCAGATAAGCTTGGGACGCGGGACACATCGATGTCAGTGTCATGGCGAATTACCTTGAGGGTCTGTTGCTCGGCCAACTCACAGAGACATGAGTAACCCGTTTGTCTACTCCCGCCCCCATCCTGTAAAATTAATGTTTCGACTACAGATTCTGATACCTTCTGGAGAGCGGTTCAATGGCACAAGTTTGTGATATCTGCGGCAAGGGGCCGCAGTTCGGGAACAACATCAGCCACGCGCACAACGTGACCAAGCGGCGCTGGAATGTCAATCTGCGGCCGGTCCGGGCCAAGGTGGGCGGGGCGACCAAGCGCATCCGCGTGTGCACGTCCTGCCTGCGCAGCGGCAAAGTGGTTAAGGCCTAGGCATCTTTCAACAGATTCGGTGTGGCGTGAAGATTCCTGCCGCGGCGTTCACCGCTCGCGGACTAGAGTATCCACGCCACAACTTCCTACTCCACTCCCCGCAGGGTGACGTCGAAGATCAGCGTGGAATTTGCTGGAATCACCGGCGGATACCCGCTGGCACCGTATGCTAGGTCCGGCGGAATCTTCAGCTGGCGCTTGCCGCCGACTTTCATTCCGGCAACGCCCTCATCCCAGCCTTTGATCACCTCGCTGGCGCCTAACGTGAACTCAAACGGCTTTCCTGTTCCCACCGAGCTGTCGAATTTCTTGCCGTTGGTGAGCCAGCCGGTGTAATCAACTTTTACCTTGTGGCCGGTCACCGCGACGGGGCCGGTACCGGGCTTGATGTCCCAGTAGGTGAGCCCGCCCGGCAGTGGGGTGCCCGGACCGGTAACGTGAGTGGGGCCACCGGCTACAGGGGCTTTGTGGGTCGCCGACTTTTTCGTCGTTTGTGCCACGGCGAAGATGGATAGCGCGATTACCGCGGTTATGACTGCTGTCTTCATAGATTCTCCTCAACGAGCAATCAGCATTCAGTAATCCGCATTCACAGGCCGAATTCGCGGCAAGCGTCGCTCGCAAAGACAAAACGCAAGGTTCCTCGACTCCGCTTTGCTTCGCTCGGGATGACGAAGCCTGAGGTACGGAATGCTGAGTGCTGAAGGCTGAATGCTGTCATGCCAACGCAATAACATCAATCTCTACCAGGACATCCTTCGGCAGCCGTACCACTTCGACCGTCGAACGGGCGGGCGGCGCCGAGGTGAAGTACTTTCCGTAGACCTCGTTCATAGCGGTGAAATCGTTCATATTCTTCAGGAATACGGTCGCGCGCACCACTTTTTCCAGGCTGCTGCCGGCAGCAGTAAGAATACCTCGCAGGTTCTTCAGGACACGGTCGGTTTGAAAGCCAATGTCGCCGCTTAGCAAAGTGTTGGTGACGGGATCGATCGCCACCTGGCCGGAGACGAAGACGAAACCGTTGGCTTTGATCGCCTGCGAATAAGGGCCAATCGCTTTGGGACCTTCGGAAGTTGAAATGACGTCGCGCATGAATTAGTTCTCAGTTTTCGGTTCTCAGTTAAACCAAAAGCAAATGAATTGTCGATTGTAGATGGAGAGCGGCAGAATTCAAAACCTCGGCCTGCGACTCGGGTTGCAACTAGCCGCAGGAACGGTGGAAATACAGGGTCCCTCGACTGCGCTGCGCTCCGCTCGAGATGAACAATGCTGCGGTACTGAATGCTAACTGCTGAATGCTGCCCCAACTGAGAACTGAGAACCGGTTTCAGATTTTCTGCAGCCTCTGAACATCGTGCACGCCGGGGATCTTTCTTACGCCGGCGATGATTCCTTCCAAGTGCTTCAGGTCAGTGATGTCCAGAACGACGTCGATGTTTGCCTGACCGTTGCCGGTGCGGGCTTCGATGTTGCGGATGTTGGTTTTCGAATCGCTGATGACGGCGGTGATTTGCTTCAGCATGCCCCACTTGTCGTCGCAGAAGAGGGTGAGCTTGACCGGGTAGGCGGCGGGCAGGCTGTCTTCCTTGTCGCGCGTCCATTGCACATCGATCCGGCGTTCAGGCTCGTAAAGAAGATTGGTGACGTTCGGGCAGTTCGACGAATGCACGGCCACACCCTTGCCGCGCGTGACATAGCCGACGATAGCTTCGCCGCGGATCGGATTACAACAGCGAGCGCGGTAAACAAGCAGATCGCCATGGCCCTTAACGGTGATGGCGTTCGTATCTCCGCCAAAGACGCGGCGAACGACGCTGGCAAAGCCGTGCTCTTCGGCTTCGGCGGCGGGCTGCGTGCCGGGAGGCGCAATGCGGCCGAGAATAGATTTAGCGGAATACTTGCCATAGCCGATGCCGGCCATCAGGTCATCGGGGCGGCCAAGGCCGTAGTCGGAGGCGACCCGCTGCAGATCTTCTTCCTTGATGTCCTTGAGCGCTATGCGGTACTTGCGGGCTTCTTTTTCGATCAGCTTGCGGCCAATTTCGATAGCGCGCTCGCGCTGATGAACATTGAGCCAGTGCTTGATTTTGTTGCGCGCGCGCGATGACTTCACGACGGCCAGCCAGTCGCGGCTGGGCTTATGACCGGGCTGCGTCAGGATTTCGACAATATCGCCGCTGTGCAATTTGTGCCGTAGTGGAACCATGCGGCCGTTGACCTTCGCGCCCACGCAGCTGTGCCCGACTTCGGTGTGCACCGTGTAGGCGAAATCGATTGGCGTGGAGTCGCGTGGAAGTACCACCACTTTGCCCTTCGGCGTGAAGGTGTAGACCTCTTCCGGATAGAGATCGATCTTCAGCGTGGAGAGGAATTCGTTGGGATCGGAAACGTCGCGCTGCCAATCGACTACCTGACGCAACCACGCCAGGCGCTGCTCATCTTTCGCGGAAACAGGACCATCTTTATATTTCCAGTGAGCAGCGATGCCTTCTTCGGCCAGCTTGTGCATTTCTTCCGTGCGGATCTGGACTTCGAAAGGCGTGCCGTTGTCGGTGATAACGGAGGTGTGGAGCGACTGATAGAAATTCGGCCGCGGCATGGCGATGAAATCCTTGATGCGGCCGGGCACGGGGCGCCAGACGTTGTGAATGATGCCCAGCACGGCGTAGCAGTCCTGCACGGAATGCGTGATGACGCGCATGGCGAACATGTCGTAGACCTGGTCCACGGTGATGCGTTGGCGGATCAGCTTCTTGTGAATGCTCGACAGGCGTTTGATACGGCTTTCGACGCGGGCGGTAATGCCGGCTTCTTTGAGCTTTTCCCGCAGTTCTTTCTCAACCGTGGCCAGAAAAGCCTCGCCTTCCTTGCGGCGCGCTTCAACCGCTTCATGCACCTGGTTGTAGGCAATGGGATCAAGAAAGCGGAAGCCGAGGTCTTCCAGTTCACCACGAATTTTGCCCATGCCAAGGCGGTGCGCGATGGGGGCGTAGATGTCCAGAGTTTCTTTTGCGATCTTATGCTGGCGGTCTTCGGGTAGATGCTCGAGCGTGCGCATGTTATGGAGGCGGTCCGCAAGCTTGATCAGGACGACGCGGATGTCGTCCACCATGGCGAGCATCATCTTGCGCAGATTTTCGGCCTGCTGCTCCTCGCGGGTGGCGAAATCGATCTGCCCGATCTTGGTGACACCCTCGACGATATGGGCGACCTGCTCGCCAAATTCCTTGCGCAGGTCGGTAATGGTCACCGACGTATCTTCGACGGAATCATGCAGCAGACCGGCGGCGATCGAGACTGGATCCATGCGCATCTCCGCCAAAACACAGGCAACTTCCAGGGGATGGACTAAGTAGGGTTCACCGGAGGCTCGGCTCTGACCGGCATGATGCTTTAGCGAATATTCATAAGCTTTGCGAACGATTTCCAGGTCGTCATTGGGGCGGGCGGCTTCCAGCTTCTTCATCAGGTCACGGAAGCGGGTGACCGTGAGGACGTTGGTGGCGATCTTTTGACTCAGTGTCCCCATGAGGGATTATAAGCCGGGAAGGCTGGCGTAGGGACGGCCGATCCGGCCGTCCGGGCCGAGCGGAGCTCGGCTGGTTCTTCTCTGGTGTGATTATAGCCTTAGTAGTCCTTGGTCCTAGGTCGTTGGCGAAGGCGCCAACGACAAGGAGGAACTCTTTACTACCATCAACTACTTGCGATCACCAACTACTTGTCATGCTGAGGCGACGTGAAGGAGCTACTGTCGCGGGTAGCTCCGATCACGCCGGCGCCGCTGACGTAGCTTTTGCGATTTGCTAGAGTTAACCCCCATGGCGACGGGCAGAGTTCTCGTTTCGGGGGTATCCGGGCCGATCGGGTCGGCGCTGCTGCCGAGACTGCGCGACGAGGGATACGAGGTCGTGCGGCTCGTCCGTGGTATCCACCCTCCACTGAAGCGGAGTGGGGCACCCCAGGTGGAAACTCAGATGACTTGGGATCCCGAAAATGTGGTTGATCCGGCTTCTGTGGTTGGCTTTAACGCCGTCATTCATCTTGCCGGCGAGACGATTGTGGGCCGCTGGACGGATGCCAAGAAACGGCGCATTCACGAAAGCCGCGCGGCCGGGACGCGAAACCTTGCGAACGCGCTCGCCAAGGCCGCGCAGAAACCGCGCGTGTTTATTTCCGCTTCGGCCATCGGCTTTTACGGCGATCGCGGAGACGAGCTTCTGCGGGAAGACAGTTCTTCCGGCCATGATTTCCTCTCCGCGGTGTGCCGCGATTGGGAAGCGAATACGCAGGCGGCTGCCCAAGCCGGAATCCGTACGGTGCAAACGCGCTTTGGGTTGATTCTGAGCCGAGATGGCGGTGCGCTGCCCAAGATGCTGCCTCCCTTTCGTATGGGCATGGGGGGGAACATGGGTAACGGGCGGCAGTGGTGGAGCTGGATTCATATCGAGGACGTGGTCAGAGGAATTCTTCACGTCATGAATAAGGACGGGGTGCAAGGCCCAGTCAACTTCGTCGCGCCGAATCCTGTCACCAATGCGGTATTCACGAAGGTTTTGGCAGCAGTGCTGCACCGGCCAGCGCCGTTTCCGGTTCCCGCATTCGCGGCGCGCTTAGCGTTCGGTCAAATGGCGGATGAACTTCTGCTGGGGAGCCAGCGCGTCGAACCCGCCAGGCTGCTCGCCAGCGGCTACGCTTTTACCTATACAGACCTGCGCCAGGCGCTCGAAAAGCTTCTGGGCTAGCGCACAGCATGGCGTGATCGCCGTCACATCGTGTGCGGTCGCCAGCTGCGAATCTGACATTGATTCG
>Ga0335070_10005363_pt1 | contig 15051 bp, 12 predicted proteins | sample Lox_Sample_13_FD_206722 | JGI IMG/M metagenome (GOLD analysis project Ga0335070, IMG submission 206722) | Soil microbial communities from Loxahatchee National Wildlife Refuge, Florida, United States - Lox_Sample_1.3 | ecosystem: Environmental > Terrestrial > Soil > Wetlands | place: USA... | reverse complement strand
GGACAGCTCTGATCTGGGTCCCGACGAGCATCATCCTGTTGATCGGAGGGGCTGTCTTAAAGGGATTGACCTTACTCGCTCTGGGAGTGTTCGTCATCAGCATGGTGGACAATCTCCTCAGACCTTTCTTTATTAGCTCCAAAACCAAGATCCACCCACTGCTCCTATTCTTCGCAGTGCTGGGAGGAATCCAGGCTTTTGGATTAATGGGTCTGGTTGCAGGTCCCTTGGTCGCCACCCTTTTTCTTACCATGGTCGCAATTTATACCCAGGGGATCCAATCCGATTAGTCCTGTAGTCCAGTCGTCCTTAGTCTTGTCGTCGAAAGAAAAGCTGCAAGACCACCAGACTATGCGAACACAAGACTATTAGTCCTATGGTCCAGTAGTCTCATAGTCTCAAGGAAAAGGCTACAAGACTAAAAGACTATACGACTTCGAGACACCAAGGGTTAGAGGTTGGGGGCCTCAACAATTTCAACCTTAAATTCTTGGGCTTGGCTGGGCGGGTCTTTGAGGATGACCATAAAAGGAGTTGTTTGGCCCGGGGCGGTGACCATCCCTTGTTCCGTTTGGGGTTTGATCACCATCTCCCCTTGAAAAAATTCGGCAGGCTGGTTTTTCAGCTCTTCACGACTGATGACTCGGCCGCAAATCGCTTCCTTCTCAGCCACTTTGAATCTATCTCGATCAAAGATCATCACTTTTACTTTAATATACTTTTTGGTAAGCCGGGACTGATTCTTTACCTTTCCCTCGATAATAGAGAGTGGGACCTCCCCTACCTGTTCATCATAGCGATTCAGATCTCCGACGGTCAGATTTTCTTTCTCTACGCCCCAAATCTGATTCCAAAGCTCTGCGATCTTCTTAACCGGATTTTCTAAATAGGGGGAGAGCCTGCCCCCAGAACTTAACTCCGACCATAGGTAGAAGATTGCGAAGACCACAAGAATCAAAACGGCAAGAAGAGCAAGATATCGAGACGGACCTCTTCTTGTCTCAGCCCTCAACGCACTCCGCCGTCTCGAAGGCGCCTCCTCCGCCCTCTCTCCTCTGACCGGCTCTTCAAGGGGCGTTTTCTCCTCTTTTTCCGGGGCAGCCAATGTCTCCATTGTTTCTGCAGGGGCCAGTTCTTCCCTTTCCCCAGGCGAAACGAATTTCTCCACTTCTTTTACAGGAGCCTTTTCAGAGAAGAGAAACGCTTCTTTTTCCTCGTCCCGCGCACTCTCTTCCTTCTTGATTTTTGGTTCCGGAGGACCTTCCAATTTTTTCTCGGCCGGTCCCATCAATTCTTCATGATATTTGGCAAAGGATTCGAAACCCTCGATAATTTCCTCTTGAGTCTCAGGGGGAGGGACGACGTAAAATACATGTTTGCATCGTGAACAACGGACCTTGACCCCCTTGGCTTGAATTCGAGCATCATCCAAATTAAACTTCGTCAAACAGGAGGCGCATGTGATGATCATAAAGACCTCTTTTTGGATAAGATCTTTGAAAACCTAAGATCTGCCCGAAATTCGGGTATAAAGATTTAATCTCTTTCATTCAGGTCCGGACGCGACCTTAAGGGTTTTCAGAAACTTCCCAATTTTTTGACATTATGATGAAAGGAATCGAAAAAAGCAAGGGGAAAAAAAAGAGGTGATCAGAATATCAGGATACCGGGGTATCAGGAAATCCGAATGCCAAAAAATTGGTTCAATCTCGAGCCTGATGTCCTGATATTCCGACCTCCTGATCTCCTGCTGAGGGTTTATCGTCCCAGCCTTTTCTTGAACTCTTGGGTTAACATGGGAACGACGGTAAAGAGGTCGCCAACAATTCCATAAGAGGCGATCTTGAAAATGGGAGCCTCCGCGTCTTTGTTGATGGCAACAATGATATCCGATGTCTTCATGCCTGCCTGGTGTTGAATGGAACCAGAAATTCCACAAGCAATGTAAATCTTGGGTCGAACGGTCCGGCCGGTCTGCCCGACCTGATGTTCGTAGGGAATCCAGCCCGAATCCACGGCTGCACGAGAAGAGCCCACGGCAGCACCTAAGACCTCAGCCAGTTCCCTGATCGGCTTAAAGCCCTCCGGTCCTCCCACGCCTCTCCCTCCTGAGACGATAATTTCCGCATCAGCCAGATTGACTGTCTCCGCCCCTCTGATGAATTCTACAATCTTTGTCCGGATCTGGTCTTCGGTCATCTGAAGAGTTTCTCGAATGATCTCCCCTTTTCTCGAGTCATCTCTCGGAGGCATGGCGAAGACCTTGGGTCGGACCGTTGACATCTGAGGCCGGTAGTTGGGATAGTCGAGAATGGTTGCCATGATGTTTCCACCGAAAGCGGGTCGGGTCTGCTTCAAATATTTTGTCTCCGGATCGATGTCCAGACCGGTACAGTCTGCCGTTAATCCTGCCTCGATGGTCGTGGCGACCGTCCCTGCGAAGTCTCTGCCCTGGGTGGTCGCTCCGTAAATGACGATCTCAGGTTTATATTTTCGAATGAGATCGACGGCCGCCTTGGCGTAAGGATCGGTACGATATTCTTTGAGCAAAGGGCTCTCCATGATATAGACCTTCTCTGCTCCAAAGGCGATGGCCTCCTTCGCAAATTTATCGACGGTTTCTTTGTCCCCGAAAAGCATTCCGCATAATTTGCATCCGATGGCATTAGCCAACTTCCTTCCTTCGCCCAAAAGCTCAAACGAGACGGTCCCAACCTTGCCGAACTCGTGCTCGATGAACACCCAAACATCTTTGTAAGCGCCGAGGTCGATGGTGACCGCCTTCTCCTCTTTTTCTAAAGTGATCGCGCTCACCGGACAGACATCCACGCAAGCGCCACAGAAGGTGCACTTATCATCAACGACTGCAATCCCTTCCTTCATACTCAGTGCGCCAAAAGGGCAGGCAGGAATACAGGATTCGCATCCGGTGCAGGTATCTTTGTCAATAATTAATCTGGCCATTTGATTTTCCTCCCAAAATCCCCCCTCACCCCCCCTTTACGAAGGGGGGATATGGAGACTATCATTTTTATTTAATGAACTTGGTATCCATCAATTTATTCACCAGGAGGGGAATCACCTCTGGTAATTCGCCTTTCAAAATCTCACCGCTTCCTCCTCTGGCCTCCGGAGAAAAGACCTTCATCACCCAGGTGGGTGAACCCTTTAGTCCAATACGATTCTCATCGGCACCGACGTCCTTTGCGGTCAGAGTTGGAATCTGCGCCTTGGCCGCCTTCTTGATCCCCAGAAGAGAAGGAAGTCTCGGTTCGTTGATGTCTTTGACAACCGTCAACAAAGCCGGAAGCGAGGATTCGACGACCTCCCTTCCATATTCCAGCAGTCGTTCCACAATGATCTTCTTTTTCTCAACGTTGATTTCCTTGATCCTCGAAACATAAGTGAGTTGTGGAATTCCCAGACGAGTGGCAATGCCCGGCCCGACCTGAGCCGTATCTCCATCGATGGCCTGCTTTCCACAAATCACCAGGTCCACATCTCCAACAACCGCCTTAATCGTCTTAGCCACCGTATAAGCGGTCGCCAGTGTGTCTGCTCCTGCAAACGCCCTATCTGAGACCAGATAGACCTTATCCGCACCCACGGCCAGTGCATTCTTCAATACCTCGACGGCTTGCGGAGGGCCCATGCTGATTACGTGGACTTCTCCACCATGCTTCTCTCTGATGAGAAGAGCTTCTTCCACCGCGTACTCATCGAAGGGATTGGTAATGCTTGCTACCCCCTCCCGAACCAGCGTGTTCGTTTTCGGGTCGATCTTCACATCCGTCGTGTCCGGAACCTGTTTGATGCACACAGCGATCTTCACTTTTTCCTCCTCATCTTCCTTTAAAATTTGGTTTCCTTTTCTCGAGGAATGCCGTCATTCCTTCCTTCTGATCCTCGGTGGTAAAACCCAGGCTGAAGGCATAGGATTCTAAGGTACACGCCTCTGCCAAATCCATATTAAAGCCGGTATCAACCAGCATTTTGGCCAGTCTCACTCCCACCCCTCCATTGGCTGCGATCTGGTGCGCAACTTTCTTCGTTTCTTCCATCAGCGAGGCCTGAGGAAAGACTCGGTTCACAATCCCCACCTGAAAGGCTTCCTGAGCGGTGATCATCTTCCCTGTTAGGATCAACTCTTTTGCCTTCCCTTTCCCGATCAGACGAGGTAGTCTCTGTGTCCCTCCGAAACCCGGAAAGATGCCGAGGGTTACCTCGGGAACGCCGAACCTTGCATTCTCAGAGGCATAGGCAAAATCGCAGGCAACCGCGATCTCCGTTCCTCCACCGAGGGCGTAACCATTAACAGCTGCGATGACCGGGCGATCAAGGTCCTGGATCATTTTTAACGTGAGATGACCCATCTTCGAAAAATTCAGGGCCTCGATGGAGTTCATCCCTCGCATCTCCGCGATATCAGCTCCCGCCACAAATGCTTTCTCGCCACTACCGGTCACGATGAGAACCTTCATCTCAGGATGGTCTTTGGCTTCCTGGATTCCCATCTGAATGTCTTTGAGGGTCTCGATGTTCAAGGCATTGAGTGCTTTGGGCCGGTTGACCGAGAGGATCCCGATCTCCCCTTCAAAGGATAACAAAATATTCTTGTATTCCATCTCCCCTCCTGCTTTAGTCACATAGTCAATTAGCCTTTAGTCGAATCGTGAAAGACTATGAGACCACAGGACTATGAGACTACGAGACTAACTTCTTTCGACGACCATGGCCATTCCCTGACCGCCCCCAATGCATAGAGTGGCCAGGCCGAGGTTGACTTTCCTTCGTTTCATCTCATGGAGGAGCGTAACGATCAACCTTGCGCCAGAACATCCGATGGGATGCCCGATGGAGATCCCACTTCCATTCACATTTGTCTTCTCCATGTCGAACTGCAGCTCACGAATGCAGGCAATTGCTTGGGAGGCGAAGGCCTCATTCAATTCAATCAGTCCGATGTCATTCAGAGAAACCCCAGCCTTTTTCAAGGCCTTCCGCACGGCAGGAATAGGACCCAAACCCATAAAGGCTGGGTCAACTCCCCCTGCGGCATATGATCGGACCGTTCCCATGGGTTCTAAATTTAAGGCTCTTGCCATTTCTCTTGACATCAAAACAACAGCAGCCGCCGCATCATTGATCCCAGAGGCGTTTCCCGCGGTGACCGTTCCTCCTTGCTTAAAGGCTGTGGGCAGCTTCGCCATTTTTTCTAGGGAAGTATCCATGGGTCGTTCGTCCGTATCAAAAACGATGGGGTCCCCTTTCTTTTGCGGAATCACCACCGGGGCGATCTCTTGCTTAAAAACTCCATTCTTGATGGCAGCTCTTGCCCTCTGATGACTCAGCAAGCCAAGCTCATCTTGGTCTTTCCTCGAAATTCCAAACTTCTCAGCGATGTTCTCCGCAGTGAGTCCCATGTGGTAACCATAAAAAATCTCAAAGAGACCATCGAAGACCATCAAATCGACCATCTCCTGGTTGAACATCCTGGCACCCCAGCGACCCAGAGGAAATGAATAAGGGACTTGGCTCATGTTCTCCATCCCCCCTGCTACCACAACCTCTGCTTCTCCGGTAAAGATCGATTGAGCTCCTAATGCAATGGCTTTCAAACCCGATGCACAGACCTTGTTGATCGTAAAGGCATTGGTCTCCTTGGGAACCCCTGCATAAATCATCGCCTGACGGGCCGGGTTCTGTCCCTGACCTGCCTGGAGCACGTTCCCCATAATCACCTCATCGACCTGAACACCCTGCAGAGATTCATCCCACTGGTAGTGCTTTTTTTCCAAATCAGTCATCCCTGCCCATTTAAATGCGTCAGGAGCCACCTCAAGAAGCTCTTTCTTAACGATTGGTTTAAGACATGCCTTCTTAAGGGCTTCCCTGATAGCGATGGCCCCTAATTTGATAGCTGAAACATCCTTTAAAGAGGCCCCGAATGTCCCGACGGCTGTTCTGGCTCCACTAACAATGACAGCTTCTTTCATTTGTCTCTCCTTTTTACTCCCCCCTCTTGGCAGGTTAGGCAACGGAATGGAATGGAGAACGATAGGTCTTTAATCAATCCAAAAGATAATTTTCACAAAGAAGTTTTTAGCCCAAAACAATTTTTTTGTCAACATCTTTTTCTTAAATTGGAATATTAAAAGTTCGCTTTTAAATTCAAAAGGTTAGCGGCAGCACGGATAGCCATAATAAGATTGGTTGGATCGGCCAGTCCTTTCCCGGCAATGTCATAGGCGGTCCCGTGATCGACTGAAGTCCGTACGAAAGGCAACCCCAATGTAAAATTGACGGCCTCCTTAAAATCGAGCATTTTGATCGGGATGAGCCCCTGATCATGATACATCGAGATAACCACATCAAAGACGAGACGGCCCGAGAGGTCGAAGAAAGAGTCAGCGGAGAAAGGTCCTTCCACGCGAACCCCAAGGGATCTTGCCTGTGCGATGGCTGGAACGATCTCCCTTTTCTCCTCTTCTCCCAAAAGTCCCTCTTCTCCGCAATGGGGATTGAGGCCGAGGACAGCAATTCTTGCGTAGGAAATCCCGAAATATTTTTTCATCCCTTCATTCGTCAAACGAATCGTCGTCAGGATACGATCGCTGGTGATCCATCCTGCAACCTCTTTCAGTGGGAGGTGGGTCGTCACCAGAACGATTTTCCATCTCGACCCCAAAAACATCATGGCGACAGAGGAGACTTGCGCCAGATGGGCCAAAAATTCCGTGTGACCCGGGAATAAATAGCCGGCTTGGTTCATCGCCTGCTTATTGATCGGACAGGTCGTCACAGCATTTATCTTTCCATTCGTCACCGACCTGAACGCCTCTTCCACATATTTCGCCATGGCCTCTCCGCAAGCCCTGTCTGGCTGCCCGGGGCGAACAGAATGGATGCTCAATTGGCTAATGGAGCGGAGAAATATCTTCCCGGGTTGGTATCCATCTTCCGGAATTTCTTCGATGAGCTCAAGGGAAGCAGAGAGACCCTGAATTCGAATGGCTCTGAGAAGCACTTCCCGATCGCCGAAGACAACGGGCCGACAGATCTGAAACGGCTCTCGAATGGACAACGCCTTGGCGATGATCTCCGGCCCGATACCGGTCGGATCACCCATGGTGATTCCAATCTTTGGGAGGGCTAGGTTGATACGGGGATGGCGGGACGGGGAGATAGGGTCATGATTAATTGATTCATTGGCCGGTTTGATTCTCGATTCGGAGTTTGACATGGACCATTTGCAGTATGTTTAAACCTGGGTCAGAGTTTGATCTCGATGATGGACTTTTCTCGCAATGTGCTGAGGTATTCTTTAAAAGCCTTATCGAATTCAACGTCTTGATAATCCGTTTGAACCTTCGCTTTGACCTCTTCAAAGGGAAGGGGATCAACCCCCTTTCGGTCGAGGAGCTTAATGATATGAAAACCAAACTCAGTTCGAACGACCCCACTCACTTCTCCAACCTGGAGGCGTAGTGCTTCCCTTTCAAAAGCAGGGAGGAGTTCCCCTCTTTTAAAATAACCCAACTCCCCCCGACTCTTACTCGAAACATCTTGTGAGTAAAGGAGAGCCATCTCTCCGAAATCGTCTCCACCTCTAATTTTTTTTAAAACGGCCTCACACTTTTTCCGAATTTCTCTGACCTCCTCCTGCGTTGTCCCTTTTGGAATGATGAATAAGATGTGAGCAGGCCGAAAGGTCTCATTGATTCGATAGCTATCGATATTCTTCTGGTAGAACTCTCTGAGCTCCTTCTCTCCTGTCTTGGGTTCGGCCTTCACCTCACTGCTGATCAATTTCCTGCGCTGGAGGCTCTTTTCGATCTGTTTCTTATAGCTCTCCAGAGTCAGGCCTTCGGCACTCAAGGCCTTTTCCAACTGTTCCTGGGTCGCATTATTCCGTCGCTTGATTTGGTCCAGGGTGGCTTCGACTTCTTTACTGGATACCTTAATTCCCGATCTTTTCACTTCCTGGTCGATCAATTTTTCCTCAATCAGCTTCTCCAATACCTCTCGACGAAGCGCCTGCTCCCGTTCCTGCTTCTGCAAACGATCTCCGGTCACGACTTCCTCTTTGATGGGGTTGATCCATTTTTCAAGTTCGGAGAGGGTAATGATCTCTTGGTTGACCACAGCCACCACACGATCAACGACAGCCCTACTCAAAGGGATCGGCGCACATAAAACAAAAAAGAATCCAATGAGTAAAAAGAGTTTCTTCATCTCCTCGCCTCTCCCTCTTATGACTTCAGCCATTTCTTGTTGACCTTGACTTTCGCCTTTCCCTTGAGGCCTTTAAACCACTTCTCGTAATTCTCCTCCCCCTTCTTCCGCCCGAGCTCTTGAAAGATCCCTGACTTAGCCTCCTCAAATGGAATCTGCCGGGGTTCGATTTTTTCTTCTAATTTAAAAATATGATACCCATAGGGGCTTTTGATCACCTCGCTGATCGTTCCCACTTCCATGTCAAACACACGATCGAATTCGACCGGCTTTTCTCCCTGACTGAAATAACCCAGATCCCCACCCTGGACCTTTTCAGGCCCCAAGGATTTTTCCATGGCTACCTTCTCAAAGTTCTCCCCCTTTTTCAGTCGTTTCAGGACCTGGATTGCTTCTTCTCCGTCGGCCAGGACAATTTGACGTGCCCTCACCTTCCGGCCGAGCTGAAAAGAAGACCGATGCTCTTCGTAATACTGAAGGGCTTCTTTCTCATCGATCTTCTCTTGGAAGTGCATGGCACTTCGCATCACCTTTTCGGCTAATAATTTTTCTTCAAGCCGAAGTTTCCATTCCTCCAGGGTGATCCCCTTGAGACCCAATTTTTCTCCGAACCCCTCCCCGGGATAATCTTTCCTTATTTCAAAAATAGCCTGATCCAGTTCGTTTGGAGAAACCCGGAGCCCCAATCGTCGCGCTTCTTGAACAAGAAGCTTTCGTTCGATGACCTGATCGAGATAAACCCGTCTCAGATTCTCAAGGCCTCTCTCTTTGATCTCTTTGCCTGGTTCTAAGACCAATTCTCTAAACTCCCGATCAAATTCTTCCACCAGGACCTGTTCCTCATTGACTTGAGCGATCACCTGTTCAGGCAGTCCCACTCCCCATCGGTCACATCCCCACAGAAAAAATAGAAGGATGATTAAAATGAATAGGGCAGGAAATTTCTTCATTTCTTCCCTTCTCTTGGCTTCACCTCCTTTTTCTCTTCTTCAGCCCATAGCTTCTCATTGATGGTGATCTTGAATTTCGATCGTATCTCTTTCACATAAGCAAGATAGGCCTCCTGTTTTTTCTTCGGTTGAAGGAAGAAACGGATTCTTTCTTTAACTTGATTCAGGGGCCTCAAGGTGCTCCCCCGCATGTCTTCCAATCGGATGATATGATATCCGTACGGGGTGCTCACGACCTCGCTAATGTCCCCTCTCTTTCTGAGAGAAAAGGCCGCTTCTTCAAACTGAGCAAAGGGAGGAGCCAACTGTCCTCGACGGATATAACCGAGGTTTCCTCCGTCTTCTTTGAATTTACCGATATTGTAGGTGGAGGCCAACTTCTCAAAACTTTCACCCTGCGAGAGTTTCGTCACGACCTCTTTCAGCGCAGGCTCCGTATTGACCACGATCTGACGAATCTTGATCTCCTGCGGTTCTGTAAAGAGGGCTTGGTTTTCTTTATAATATCGCCCAATCTCCTCTTCGGAGACTTCCCCTCTTCCTCTCAGTCCTTCTTCGAGAAGGGCATCGATCAGAATGGCCCGTCTCGCATCTTCGATCTTGGTCAAGATCTCTTTCTTCTCATCCAGACCTTTGATCTTGGCTTCCTGGTAGAGCGCCTCACGAGGAATCACATAATTCTCGAGAAAATCTCTCGTCCCTTTTTCGCTCAATAACTTCATCTTCCCTTCCAGGGGTTGTTTTTCCAACATCTGCTCGAACTCTTCCAGAGAAATTGAAGCATCGTTGATCCGAACCAGCTCTTTCTCCCCCAACGCCTTTTCTTGTGACTTTTGACAGCCAGGAAACAAGAAAGAGAGAAAGAGCAACATCCCGAAGAAAACCAATCTCTTCGTCGCCATCTTCACCCAATCCATTGATTCATGCGGTTTATTTCCGCTCTTTGTTGAAGAGGATGCCTGAAATTTAGCACATCAAGCTAATGCTTGCAATAGCTTTTTGGCTGCTCCGAAGGGATCTTGCCTCACATCGGGCCATCCTTCGATCACCAATTTAGAGTCCGGGGTCAATCGATATTTACCCTCCCCTTGATGCACGAAATCGACGACCCGCTGAGGAGAGACCTTGGTGCTCTGGTCAAACGTCAGGACAAATTGGGAAGGCGTCTCCTCAAATTTTTTGATCGACAATCTCGTCAGGAGAATTTTCACCTTGATCACTTCTAGAAGATCGTTCACTTCTTTGGGAATCTTCCCAAATCGGTCGATCAGTTCCTCTCGAATCGTCTCCACTTCCTCATCAGAGTGAGAAAGGGAAAGCCTTCGGTAGAGACTCAGCCGTTCCCCGGGGTCCTCCACATACGTCTCTGGAATGAAGGCAGGAAGATGGAAGTGAATCTCCGGGGTAATCTCCTCGATCACTGCTTCACCTTTTAATTCCCGGACGGCTTTTTCCATCAATTGGGTGTAGAGCTCGAATCCCACCGCGGCGATGTGTCCGGATTGAGAAGGTCCAAGGAGGTTCCCTGCCCCACGGATCTCCAAATCCTGAATCGCCAGCTTAAATCCGGACCCTAATTCACTCAATTCCTGAATGGCTCGAAGCCTCCTCATCGCATCCTTGGAAAGGGCGAGGTCACTGGGGATGATGAGATAGGCGTAGGCTTGATGGCTCCCCCGGCCCACGCGACCACGGATTTGATACAGGTCTGCCAGACCGAAACGTTCCGCATGATTGATCAGGATGGTGTTGGCGGTCGGGATATCCAACCCGGATTCGATAATGCTGGTGCAGACGAGAAGATTCACTTCCCTCTTCACAAATTGGATCATCACCCTTTCCAATTCCTTTTCTCTCATTTGACCATGGGCAATGGCCAGGGAGGACCCCGGAACAAGCTGCTTCAAATGGTTCGCGATCGCATGGATGTTTTGGACGCGATGGTGGACGAAGAAGACTTGGCCCCCTCGTTCGAACTCCCTCTGGATGGCGTCTCGGATGACTTCATCGTCGTAACGGATGACGAAGGTCCGGATCGACAGGCGATTCTCGGGAGGGGTCTGGATGAGGCTGAGATCCCGAATTCCAGAGACAGCCATCTGGAGGGTCCTTGGAATCGGAGTCGCGGTGAGCGTGATCACGTCCACGAGCTTTCTCATCTGTTTCAGTTTCTCCTTATGAGAAACGCCGAATCGATGCTCCTCATCAATCACCACCAGTCCCAAGTCCCGGAAGGAGACATCCTTTTGCAAGAGTCGGTGTGTCCCGATGACAATATCCACCTTCCCCTCCTTCAGCCGCTGGACGATCTCTTTCTGCTCCCGGGGGCTTTTAAACCGACTCAGCACCTCGATCACCACGGGATAGATCTTAAATCGCTCGCGAAAGGTTTGATAATGCTGTTGCGCCAAAACGGTCGTGGGAACTAAAATGCCGACCTGTTTTCCGCTCATCACCGCACGATAGGCAGCCCGGATGGCCACCTCCGTCTTCCCATATCCGACGTCTCCGCAGATCAGGCGATCCATGGGTTTGGGCTGATCCATGCCCTTCATCACTTCGTCAATGGCGTGTATCTGGTCCGGGGTTTCTTCATACTCAAACGTCGCTTCAAACTCTTTGTAGAACTGGTCTAAAGGAGGAAATTTAAAACCCTCAAAGACCTGTCTGGCCGCATAGAGGTCAAGGAGCTCTTTCACCATCTCTGCGACAGCGGCCTGCGCTCTCTTCTTCGCCCTCTGCCACGAATTGCTTCCCAGCCGGTCCAGCCTGGGAGACTTTCCGTCCCCGCCGATGTAGCGTTGAATCAAATTAAGCCGATCAACGGGAAGATAGAGTTTATCTCCATCCAGATATTCTAAGAGAAGATAGTCGTTGGAGACTCCCCAGATCTTCAGATGCTTCAACCCTTTATAACGGGCCACGCCGTAATCGATATGGACGATGAAATCCTCTTCTCGAAGTTCGCGATACGAAGAGACCGTCGGACTGCCTCTCTGCCACGAAGCGGAGGGGAAAGAAGTCCGAACCTTTCCATCAGCAAGCCTCCTCCTCTCTCCAAAGATTTCCTCTTCGGTCAAAATCACCCACCCCTCCCCATGGTTTCGAAATCCCGAAGAAAGGGAGCCGACGAGAAGGACGATGCCTTCTTCGGATGAATGCAGGATCTCTCTAAAGCCTCTTTCTTTTTCCAGCCGCGCCTCTACTCCATACTCCAAAAAAAGATCTCTCAATCGCTCCGCCTGACCCCGGGTATGAGAGACGATGAAGACTTCGATTCCCTTTTCTCGCCAATCCTGAAGGTTCCGCAGGAGAACTGAAAAAGGAGAGGCTTCGGGAAAACCGGCTTTCGCAGAAAGAATGGTCCTCATCTCCCTCTGGAGATTTTCATTGCTGTCCATCTCAAAAGAAAAAACCTGTTGACTTGGAGGAGCAAGGGGCCCCCCTTGGAGAGAGAGGGTTTGAAATCTTTCCAAACAAAGCGAGACCTCTTCATCACGAAGATAGGTCATCTCGGGTGGAAGGATAGACCCCATTTTATGCAGGGCCTTTTCATAACGTTCCTCAATCAGACGAGAAAACGTCTCGATCTCTTTCTCCACTTCGTCGCCTTCTTCAATAATGATGGTTTCATGCCCCTTCAGATAATCGAGAAGGGTTTTCAAGGAGTGGGCGGAGGCGTCTCTGGAAATATCCCTTGCCGGAAGGAGAATCGCATTTTTCATCATCTCCTGGGTAAGAGAACGTTGGGTCTCTGTTTCAAAACGGCGGATGGACTCCAAACGGTCTCCGTCGAATTCCAAGCGGAGAGGTTCCTCGTAAAAAGGAGTGTAGAGATCAATGATTCCTCCCCGGACGCTAAAATCTCCCCTCTCCTCGACCGTCCTCGCCGAGGTATAGCCGCCATCGTGAAGAAAATGAATCAATCGCTCGCGATCGATCTCATCTCCCTCGGAAAGGTAGATCACGGACTCCTTTAATTCGGCCGGGGCCTGAACCTTCTGCATCAAGGCCTTGATGGAAGAGACGATCAATACCTTTTCCCCATTTAAGAGAGAAAAAAGGACTCTCACCCTTTCCCTGACGATTTCGGGATGGGGAGGAATTTCATCATACGGAAGCGTTTCCCATTGAGGGAAAAGAAAGGAAGAGACTTCCCGACCCTTCGTAAAGAATCTGACGTCCTCGAGTAGGGACTCCGCATTCCTTAGGTGAGGAGTGATGACCAGCAAGGGTCCTCTCGCCTTCTCTCTCCAATGTGACAAGAAATAGGCCTTCGAGGAACCTCCAAGACCGGTCAAGCCGATTCGTTTCCATTTTCTCCATGGTTCAGAGTCGAACCACGACCCAATGGAATCAAATTTTCCCTTTATCAACTCAGTCATATTTCATTAATTTTTCAACGAAGGAGGGGCGGGTGTCAAGGACTGAATGGCACGAAAGTCCCGTAGTCGAATAGTCTTGCAGTCAAATAGTCGGATAGTTTCCTTTTTTTGACTGCACAACCACCAGACTACGCGACTATTCGACCTGTTTTTCGAATTGTTGCTTTCTTGTGGGTCCGATAAAATTTAATCCATCTCAGGGAAAGAGGATAGGCAGCTAGGCTGAGAAGGGTGCAGAGAATGAACGAGCCGATCAGAAAAGAGAGGAGGAGGCCCCCTTGGGAAGCGACACGACTCCAAAAAACTGAGCTCATGAATTCTTGATCCATTCCAAATTGAAAAATGCCCTTGAGTGTCGTCCAATCAATCGAAAACCCGGTCATCCGCATTCCCACCCATGTGGCACCCACATAATAGGGAACAATCCACCATGGACTGTTTGTCCAGACCCCTAAGAGAATGGCGGGTCGGTTCAAACCGAATAGGAAGGCGATCGCTAAACCGACAAGGGTGTGTAGGCCTAAAAATGGCGAAAAACCCAGGAAGATACCGATGGAATAAGCAAGAGCCGTTCTCTCTGGAGTGTCGTCGACATGGAGAAGTTTTTTGATAAAATCTTTGATCGATAGAGGAGTCAATTTATGTAGCGCCCTCATTTATTGAGGGCGAATCAAAAACCGGTTTCGTCGGCAATAAATGCCGACGCTACGAATTTTAACCTTCCTCCACCCAACATGCAACGGCCCCGCGCTGCGGTTATTGAGGACCGCAAAAGTAATGCGATAAAAGGTAATGTCCAAAGGTAACGGTAATGATGCCCGTTTCGTCAGTCGGTTACGTTAATCGTCTTAAAGTCTTGCCCTTGCCCCCCGACGCTAAACGATACGGGCTTCGTAACCGTAGCCGTAACCGATTGACCATTTTCATAGTTCGCGGGTGACCTCACGGCCATCGTCAATTGTTCTCTATAAAATAGAGACACCCATCTGAAACAAAACAGGCATGGCACGAAGGGTTTTTTGCTTTACAGACGGACCTCCCGAATCGGATGAGGTTAAGGTGAAGCGATAAGGATTTCCCTTTTGGGACGAGAGGCGCCATCCATCGATGAGCCTTTTCTGCATCTATCCAGTCCGGGATGAAACCAAGGCGCTTCCCGGTACGAAGGACGTGAGTGTCAACCGGAAAGGCCTCTTTTCCCAAGCCAAACAGGAGGAGACAGTGAAGGGTCTTTGGACCGATCCCTTTCAGGCCGCCCATCGTTTTCTTAATTTCCTCGTCATCCATCTTTCTTAAGAAAAAAAGACTCAATCTCCCTTCCCGTTCTCTGATCCAACGAAGGATTTCACGGATGCGCCTCGCCTTCTGCTCCGCTAACCCACCCGGCCGGATGGCCGAAACGATGCTTCTTGCCTTTCCTTTAAGGACATCCTCCCAACGGGGAAATCTCGATTTCAATCCTCGAAAGGCCCTGTCGCGAT
>Ga0335070_10005362_pt1 | contig 15051 bp, 19 predicted proteins | sample Lox_Sample_13_FD_206722 | JGI IMG/M metagenome (GOLD analysis project Ga0335070, IMG submission 206722) | Soil microbial communities from Loxahatchee National Wildlife Refuge, Florida, United States - Lox_Sample_1.3 | ecosystem: Environmental > Terrestrial > Soil > Wetlands | place: USA... | reverse complement strand
GAAGTTTGGCGTACTCGGCTTTGGCTTGCTTCAGGATTGGGATGTCGGGGTCGGCGTCTTTCCAGAGGGTGAGGAAGTCTTGGTATGCCGCTTTCGCTTTGGCGGTATCGCCTGTCATCACATAGGCACGGCCAATTTGAAGGTGCGCTAGTGATCCCGTGACAGAGTTGAGCACGATATGTGCGCCATGTGGTTGTTCACACCCTTGGCGCTGGGCTCGTACTTCACCTTACCTGCCTTCGCTCTCCTGATCCCGTTAATTCTTCTTCGTCTTCTAAACGAGGAGAAAGTGCTGCGCCAAGAACTACCCGGCTATGCGGAATACTGCGTGCACACCCGCTTCCGGCTCGTCCCATTTCTCTGGTAGACCGGACATCACTGGGATAGACGTGTTCCCGCTCACCGACGCGCTCTAGCCCTTGTGCTATGGTTCGCCTTCGACCTAACAGGTTGCGGAAAAACTCGGTTCAGGGTGTTCGTCGGGATGTGAACCTCATAAGGGTTATTATTGATGACCGATGGCGCACGGGCCTGACCAGAACTGAAGGGGCCGTGCAGGAGAAAATATGAGGCTATCGGTCTCCGTCAACGGGGTTACCCGCTTCATTGCTTCACTGTCTGGCCCCGGCTACCTAAACGCGCACCTGAATATGGTTGACCGTCCCAAGGAGAGTGACCGCTCCAGAAAGCTGCGCGTCGTGGGCACCGACACATCCCAAGACAGGGAGAATGTTGGTTTGGAATGGCCGACTGTGGATTTGGGTATCGGTGATGCCGTGGAGCTACGGATTCTGCCCGATGGAGAAGGTGACGCGCCCGCCGCGACCCGCAGGTCAAGTGAATCTCCATCTAATCTCTTCAGAAACGCCGATTTGGCGAAGGAGCTACTCCAGCTTGTCTCGGACTACGAGACCCGCCTCATGGCGCTGCTTGAGAAATCCGAGAAGACCGAGCCTGCTGAAGAGCACAAGAAGTTCACCAAGGCCGTTGGGGCGGTGGTTTACGAGCACGGAGCGCGGCTCCTGTATCCGGTATATCGGAGGCATAAGGAGTTGGTTCCAGATTCACTCAAAGGTGAGCTTTTATAGCTTCCCGAACGCGAGGAACGTCGTTCCTTCTCGCAGCTAACAAACGATTGAAGTCAGAACCAGAAAACTCTCTTGTTTCCACAGGCCAACCTGTTAAGAAGAATACATGCGTGGAGACGACGAGCAGCAGTTGGGTGTGTTCAGCTACGTAAGCCCCGAGCAGCGAGTCCCGCAAGACCATCCCCTTCGTCCGCTTCGTGCCATGGCCGATGAGGCGTTGTCCGAGTTGCGAGCGCGATTCAACAAGCTGTACGCCAAGACCGGACGGCCCTCGATAGCGCCGGAGAAGCTGTTGCGTGCGCTATTGCTGCAAGTGCTCTACTCCGTGCGCAGCGAACGCATGCTGATGGAACAGCTCGATTACAACCTGTTGTTCCGCTGGTTCGTCGGGCTGAACATGGACGATGCCATATGGGATGCAACTGTGTTCACGAAGAACCGCCAGCGTCTGCTTGACGGCGACATCGCCGATGCTTTCTTTGCTGCCGTGCTCAGGCAGGCACGCCAGCGCGACCTGCTATCGGATGAGCACTTCACCGTCGATGGAACCCTATTGGAAGCATGGGCAGGACAGAAGAGCTTCCGTCGGGTCGATGACAACCAGCAGCCGCCCGCTGGAACGGGAGAAGGCTCCAATCCGACCGTGAACTTCCACGGCGAGAAGCGCAGCAACGAGACCCACTGCTCGACCACCGACCCCGATGCCATGCTGGCCCGCAAAAGCCGAGGTTCAGGTGCGGTGCTGGCCTATCGCGGCCACCTGCTCACCGAGAATCGCAACGGTTTGGTGGTTTCGGCATTGACCACACGTGCTTACGGCTCGGCGGAGCGCGATGCCGCATTGCTGATGGCCGAAGCTCTACCCGGCACAAACCGCGTCACGCTCGGAGCCGACAAGGGCTACGACGCACGCGAATTTATTAACGAACTGCGGCACATGGAGATCACGCCGCACGTCGCAGAGAACGACACGAACCGCCGCAGCGCTGTGGATGAGCGCACAACGCGCCACGCGGGTTATCAACTCAGTCAGAAGGCACGCAAGCGCATCGAAGAGGTGTTCGGCTGGATGAAAAGCATCGGCCTACTGCGCAAGGTGCGACATCGTGGGCTGGAGAGAGTCGGCTGGATGTTCACCTTCACCGCGGCGGCTTACAACTTGGTACGCATCCGCAACCTGATGCGAGGTGCCCCGCAGCCGCAGTGCGCCTGAACGCGCTCCATACCCCATCAACCGCCACTTCCAACCCGAACACCTAGAAACGGAATGCTTGAACAGACTCGCAGAAGGTAGGTTAACCCTGAACCTGCTCGTTTTTCAGCAGCCTGCTAAACAAGTCCATCAGGAGGGAATTATGCTCGGAGGTCTGCTCTTCGTGGTGTGTGTCATTCTGCAATTTCATTATCATGACCCGATTCCGTGGTACATCTGGGTGCTTGCGCTAATCGCACAGTGTGTTGCGTTCGGCGAACCAGCGATGCGATCTGCTGCTGCGAAAAAGAACTGAATGTGCGAAGGGTTGACCTTATGCGCGTGCTTGTAGTCGGCGCTGGAATCATTGGCTCGATCTACGGCTGGGCGCTCGCCGAAAGCGGGCATCACGTCGTGCACCTTGTGAGGTCTGGCAGGGCTTCTGCTTTGAGCGGCGGTCTGGCGCTCGACATGTTCGACCGACGCAAAGGACACAAGCGGAACTTCCGGGAACTCTACAGATTGAATGCCGTAGAAACGGTGTCACCAAGGGACACCTTCGAATTGGTCATCGTGCCCGTGAAGCACTATGCCTTGGTGCAAACCCTCAAGGAAGTCGTTTCCCTAGTGGGCGCTGCCGAGTTTTTGCTTCTGACGCAGAACTGGCACGGCACAGACGACTTCGACCACATTCTGCCACGTGCGCGATACGTGTACGGGGACGCCAAGGCTGGCGGCACCTTTTCTGGAGGCACGCTCGTTGCGGCTCTGAAGGCGATAGACATTGGCTCGCCGGAAGGCGAACCTTCGGCGCTCGCGAGAAAGGTCGCAGACCTGTTTGTCTCAGCGGACATCCAAACCAGACTTCATTCGGACATGTTGCACTACCTGTGGGTTCAATATGCGCTTACTGGCGGTCTCTGGGCAGCACTCATCCAAGCCGGAAGCCTCGATGCGATATTGAGTGATCGAGATTTGGCTTCCGCGGCATTGACGGCGGGGCACGAATGCCTAGAAGTGGTAAAGCGACGAGGAGTTGACCTCTCCCGGTACACAGAGGCAGCGCCATTTCTAACGAATTCCGCTCTGCGCAGACGAGTCAATATCCGGATGACCCGCTGGATGTTTCGGCATGATGAATATACGAAGCGATGTTCCGCTCATGCCTTTGGTGACCCCGTTGAGGTCAAGACGTTCTATGACGACCTCATTGCTATGGGACGCGAACTCGGCGTTTCGATGCCAGTGATGGAGAGCTATGCCGGAGCCATCAGGCGGTTTGCGATGACAGCGTAGCGCACATCGACCGGAAACAGCACGTGTGAACACACCGTCCCCAAGCTAAAGGGAATCTCATCAGACGAGGCAAATGATCCGAGCTTCTGTAATCTCCCTGTAACACTCGCGGGCTAACCTCAAGTTGGAGACGCCTATGTCGTGGTGGTTCGACTTGGGGGTAATAGCGATATTCGCCCTCCTGCTGGCAGCTGTGCCGTGGAAGCGCCCGCATCCGAATCACCGGTTCGCGCTGCAAATGCTTCAACTTCTAACCGATGAGGACGATGAGTCCCAATCGGAATCTCGCGGCGTGTCCGGTTTGGGTGACACAGTTTCTAGCGACAACGAAAAACACGGCGATGTGCCGGTTTGATGGCGAACTAATCTCTCTTGTCCCTCGCTCGGTTTATCTGGCCAAGTAAAGCAGGGCTCCGAAGCCGGAGAAATCCACCAGACAATGTGACAGGATCGTCCACCTGACGGATTTCGTCCTGAAGGCGACGAATCCCCAGCACAAACCCAAAAAGAAGGCGCTCACCACGAAAGACACCTGCCCGTGCGAATAAGGTATTACGGACAGGGGAGCGAAATGCCAGACGGCAAAACCTGCTGCCGGGTAGAGGCAACCCCTCCACACGTCCTTGAAGCTGTCAATGTAGACTCCGCGCCAGAAGATTTCTTCCAAGCTCGCGTTCACGAACGATTGGATCAGGGACAGTATGACGACGAGTGGGGTCACGACCAAAATCCTTTTCAGAAACGGCCCGAACCCGAGAGCAAGCGCGACAGGGATGATCAGTAGCACCCAAAGCGCACCATGGGGCTCGGTGCCCTTTACGATTCGCAAGAGCCCCGTTCTTCCAATACAGCCGAACGAGATGACCAGCGTCAGAATCCAGTAGGTCGCCATTCCGAGCAGATGCGCGAATCTGGGAATGAAAAAGTGGCGGTACACGAGAAATACCAAGCACATGACCGCTGGCAGCAGGACTGGGAAGGCAAGGAGCAATTTCGAGCGCATGGTCAGTTCCCAATCATTCCACGTTTCCAATGACTCACGAGCCTTATCGTTTCTCAGCGGTCCGTCACTTATTTCCCGACCTTCCTGCAACTCTCCTCCTCCCACTCCATCGGTTTGCCTTTTGCGCCTGTCACCACGAGGGTGCAATCGTAGGCCGCATCGCCTTTCTTCGTGAAGGTCTGCTGGATGGGTAGCCTCTCATCATTCGCGATCATGTCGCCCGTGAAGACTAGCTTGTCGCCGTCCCATCCGAGCGCGGTCACGTCCACGCGTGAGCCGCCTATGTTCATGTCGCGGCGGACGTGCACCTTCGCGTTAGCGTCCCAAGTGCCCCAGCCGACCAGTGTCCGTTTTCCTTGGAGTGGCCCTTTCGTTTGATCGATGTGGTATGTGAGCCAAGAGCCATCAAGCGCCATCTTGAAGGTGAACTTGTCGGTGAACTGCACTGCGACGGCCTTCGGGGAAGCGTGCTGCTCTCCCTCGCATATCCACTCCCCGACGAACCACTTCTCCACAGACAGTTGGTCTGGCAGCGTCGGTGTTGCCGATGGCGCGGCATTCACGGCTGGGGTCTCTCCGGCGCTCAGCGAAAAGTGCTGCACGATCTTCCACTCTCCGCTAATCTTCTCCATTACGATCAAGTATTGTCCAAGATGAACGACGGAGCCGACAAGCCTTCTCGTTCGCCCTGTCCCATAGGCGAGTGTGCCCGAACTCTTTTCAACGCTTGGCTCGATTGCTTCCAGCTTGCTCCCTTGATCCACTCCCGCCTTGACCCACTTCCGAATCTCATCCCGTCCTTTGAATGTACCGCCATCACTTACCAGCGTGGCGTCTTCGGCGTACAGTGCCACAACTGCGTCCACGTCCTTCGCGTTGTACGCTCTGAGAAATTCCTGCCTTACCTGCGCTCCCGGTTCGGCGTCAGAAAGCGACCTTGCTTCCGGTTGCTGTGCCCACATGTTTAGGCTGAAGATCAGCAATAATGCAGCTGCGTTCCTCATCTGGCTTTGCCTCCGCGCTTGTTAATACTGCGGTCAGGAGAAACAGGGATGCTGTGACCCAGAGCACAGAAAGCTCTGTGGCTGTCATTCGAAGATGAGGACGAGCGTCATGAAGAGGACTCCATGACAACCAAGTCGAAATCTCGGAAACCTCGCTCACCAAAGCCCGCCCAACCGAACGACATCGAGGAAAGCATACGCCGACGTGCGTACGAGTTGTATGAGCAGCGCGGCAGGATTGAGGGTTTCGCCTTAGACGATTGGCTCCAAGCGGAACGCGAGATTCTCGGAGCCGGAAGGCCACGGAAAGCCAAGAAAGCGTCTCAATGTTGACTGCCATCAAGTTGTTGCACACGGTGATTTGGGCATTCTTGGCAGGGTGCCTTCTTGCGTTGCCCGTCTTGGCGGTGCTCAGTCGATTCCGCTGGGCTACGATCATCTCCATTGTGGTTCTGTTGGAGTGTGCGGTGCTGGCTATCAATGGAGGCAAAAGCCCACTGACCGATTTGGCGTCCCGATTTACCGTTGATCGGATTCCCAATCTCGACATTTACCTGCCGAACTGGTTAGCCGCGCACAACAAATTCGTCTTTGGCCTGCTGTTCATCGCTGGCGAGTTGGTGGTGGTCGCATACTGGCTGCGGGCAAGACTTGCAATCAGGAAAGAGGCGTTGGATGAGTAAAGTGTGGAAGGCGGCGAGAATAATCCTGCTGAGCGCGGTGGGGCTCCTCATTCTCGCGCTATGCACTGTTCTCGGCTATCGGGCTTATCTTCAGCACGCGAACGCGAAAGCAATTGCCATCCGCTCGCCAAACGGAATCGACGAGGAGACGTACGTCAGGATCGGCGGGATTGACCAGTGGATTCAAATTCGGGGGCAAGACCGCAATAATCCCGTTCTGCTCTGTGTTCATGGCGGGCCGGGGGCAACATGGACACCACTGATTACGCTGTTTCTGCCGTGGGAGAAAGAGTTCACCGTAGTGCAGTGGGATCAGCGTGGCGCAGGCAAGACGCTGGAGGCGACTGGCGATTCAGTGGCAGAGACCATGTCGGTAGATCGCATGACGCAGGACGGAATCGAAGTGACGGAATTCCTTCGGAACCACCTGCATAAGAACAAGATCATCCTGTTGGGGCACTCTTGGGGCTCCATCCTCGGAATCCACATGGTCAAACAGCGCCCTGACCTGTTCTACGCCTACGTCGGCACAGGACAAGTCGCCAACCTACAAAAGAGCATGGCGATAGGCTATTCCTATACGCTCGGAAAAGCACGAGCAGTAGGCGATGCAAAAGCGGTCAGCGAACTAGACAGCATTGGCACGCCTCCCTATGACAGTGCAGAAAAGGTTTTTACGTACTTCAAATGGCTAGGACACTATGAAGGAGAAGCTGACCGCACTGCCCAATCGTCACTTCTTGGCAGGACGATGTTTGGCACACCCAATTTCTCGCTCCGTGACATATACGAGCGCAACCGGGGATTTTTTCAAATTCCCACGTGGCGGCTCTATCAAGAGATGCTCAACACGGATTTGGCTTCACTGGGGACAGATTTCAAAGTTCCGATTTTCTTCTTCCAAGGAACGGAAGACGAAGTGACGGCGGCTTCTCTTGCCAAGGCGTATTTCGACCAGATCGATGCTCCGCACAAAGAGTATGTGGCTTTCGAGGGAGTCGGGCATTTCGCCGTCTGGAGCGTGCCGGACAAGTTCCTGCGGGAACTGGTCGCTCGCGTCCGCCCGATGGCACAGTAGGCACCAGCGCGGGCGACCGCCTGTTAGGGGGAAACCACTGGAGGTAATCAGTTTCTAAGACGCCCTGCTGAACCGTTCTTCCAAAATAGCCATTCGGCCAATTCGGTCGAGTTCCTGACCGAGCATTTTTATTCTCTCAGCACGGGTCTGGCACTCATCTATTTCGGAAGAAGTTAAACTGCTAGGCTTTCCGAATCTCTCGATCTGAACGTGAATTAACTCGCGGATTTCATCCTTGATGGCGTTGGCTGGGGTAGTCATCATGGGAACCTCAACGACATTTTAGCCGACCGGGTTCGAAATCGCCCAGCGTTGCTCTGGTTCAGAGGCCATCTCTGTGGAAAAGTAGTCTCGATTCGGAAAGGCTGAGGTAGGCTCGGGTTATGGAGCGAGCGGGTTCATGAAAAAGAAAACTCAGCGATGGTCGGGCATTCTGAGCTTTACCTATCCTACCGCGTCTAGTCCGTATTGGCGTTCCCTACCGATTCGACGCATGAAAACCCTTCTCGCTGGGGTTTTCGTCTCCGCTTCGGTGGTCGGTTTCGCTTTCGATCTGCTGCAACTTCCCTTGCCTCGTCTAGGGTGGGGTTTCTTCTGGCCTTTCGTACTGGGCACGGCGGCGGTGGGCGTACTCGTGAGCAGAATAAAGAGAGTTCCGATCTTGTTGCTCTCTATCGTCCTACTCATCTGGGTCGCTGGGGGGCTGTCAGGTCTTGGCTGGTACGGGCTGGGCTGGCTGAGCTACCCGACCTCGCTTGTTTGGGCGCCATCGCCCATCCCGCACGCACTGAGGATGCGCATCGTAGTTGACGCCATCGGCGTCTGGTGGGGCGTAGCTTTGGGCTCTCGGCTGCTGATGTCCTTCGTCACGACCGAAGGTCAGGCCGCTGTGCGGATGCAGACTGAACTTTCCCTCGCCCACGGCATTCAGGCTACTCTGGTGCCGACCCTTTCTTTCGAGAGCACGCGCTTCGAGGTCTATGGCAAGTCCATCCCCAGCACCGAAATGGGCGGCGATTTGATCGATGTCATCGAGAGCGATGGAAGTCTGCTCGCCTATGTTGCCGACATTTCAGGTCATGGTCTTCCCGCTGGTCAACTCATGGGGATGTTAAAAGCCGCGCTGCGGGTCTCTCTCCAGTTCCACCAACAACCCGTAGCTTTGCTCGAAAGTGTGGACAAGGTGCTGCCTTCGGTCAAGGAACCGGACATGTACGCCACCATCGCCTTGCTGTACTTCGACGGTTCCGCCCAAGCCGAGTATGCCTTAGCAGGGCATTTGCCCATTTTGCACTATCGGCATTGCAGCGGCGACACGGCTCGGCTCTCGATGGAGCAGTTTCCGTTGGGTCTGATACCCGGTGGGCGTTATGCGAGCCAGCGCGTCAGCTATTCGCCGGGTGACATGTTTCTACTGCTCACCGATGGCGTCACGGAAGTGGTCAACGAGCGAGACGAGGAGTTTGGTCTGGCACGAGTGGAGCGACTGCTGAGTCAGCACGCCAGCCAACCCCTGTCGCAAATTTGGGGATTGACCATGGCAGAAGTGAATCGATACGGTGTGCAACAGGATGACCAGAGTTTACTGTTGTTCCGCGTCCGTCAGTAGCGAGAATTCCTGAGGCAATTGCTGACGACCGATGCCGTATCGGTTTGACCCGGTCGCGCTTTCTCCTAGATGATTGGGACGCATGGACATTGAACGCATAATTGACGACATCGAGCAGCTTCAGGAAATGTTCGAAGCGCCGGATATAAGGCCACTCAGCCCGAGCGACATCTCTGCTGCAAATCGAAGGCACAAGTCGCTGAAAAGCGAATGCATCCGACCGGGGACGCCGCTGTCACTGGAAGACGCAAAACGCCTGATCCAACAGTATGTGGATCGCTATAACCATGTCCGCCTGCACAGCGCCATTGGCTACGTGACGCCAGCGGACATGCTCACGGGGCAACAGGCGGAGATACACACCCAGCGTGATCGCAAGCTGGAGGAGGCTCGCCAGCAGCGCCAACGCAGACGGCGACAGGCGACCTACGCGGATGCTGACGGGCTGAATCCCGCAGGACAGTGCAAAACTTTGCAGCTTGATGTTCCCATTTTGGGCCTACTCGACAAGATGTGACCAGCATCACTGACACTGTGTAACCCTAAGCAGAGGATTGTGCGGTAATAATCTCGCCTCCCCGAAGAGCACCTCCATCACGGGATGCAACACCCCCTCAGGCGAGAGCATTCACCAATCTCTTCAAATCGCGCAGTTCAATCCGAGCGTTCTTTCATGGAGGTAAGCATGAAACGTGTCAGCATTCTGCTGTTAATTCTCTTTACGTCTTTGTCTCTGACCGGATGGGCTCAAATGCGGGCAGACCCGCAATCGAACACAGTCCACCAGTACATGATGTATGACTTTGGCACCCTCGGTGGTGCTAGTAGCTCCACCTCTTATTTCGCACCAAGCCTGTCGCTTCGAGGAGCTATTGGAGGAGCGGAAACGCCCGCCCATGATCCCTTCGATCCCTATTGTTTAGGCTCCGTCTTCTTTGCCGACTGCAATGTAATGCACGCCTATCAGTGGAACAAAGGCATCCTTAAAGACCTCGGCGCTCTGGGCAACAACAGCGAGAACGGCAGTTTCGCATCCGCGACTAATAACTTCGGATGGGTCTCAGGCTACGCCGAAAATGGTCTGGTAGACCCCAGCACTGGTTATCCGATTGCCCATGCTGTCGTATGGAAGAACGGCAAGATCACTGACATCGGCACCTTTGGTGGAACCCAGAGTGCCGCGATGGCTCTCAACGATCTCGGCCAAGTCATTGGGGGAGCCCTTAATAACATTGATGACCCGTGGTCGGCGAAATTCTACGGCGGGTTCGGCTACATCGCTTATCCCGGTACTACCCAACTACGGGCGTTTGTCTGGCAAAACGGCCATAAACGGGATTTAGGCACACTCGGTGGGCCGGACGCATTTGCGTATGCCATCAACCGTTTTGGACAGATCGCGGGCGAGTCATACACCAGCGACACCCCGAACGACACCACCGGAATTCCTACAATCGATCCATTCCTTTGGACAAACGGCAAGATGATCGACTTGGGATCATTGGGAGGAACCATCGGCTTCACAGTGTGGATGAATGATTGGGGACAGGTAGTCGGCGTGTCCAATGTCTATGGCGATATGACGAACCACGGTTTCCTTTGGAGCTTCGGGAAGATGATCGATCTGCTGCCGACGAGCAGTGGACAAAATTCTTTTGGCTTGTGGATCAACGATCTTGGAGACGTGATCGGATCATCCACGGTCTCCGGTGAACAGTTGTATCACGCCTCGCTGTGGAGTTTTGGCAAAGCAACCGATCTCGGAACGTTCGGTGACGATGCGTGCGCCGAGGCGTTCGCCATAAATGATTTCAGGCAGATTGTGGGATATTCAGACCCAATTTCGTGTCAGACCTCAGGACGTGCTTTTCTTTGGCAAAACGGCACGATGTACGACCTGAACGCTTTGGTCGAGAATCCCTCCGACCTTTACCTGTACGTGGCAAGCTACATCGACGACCGAGGAGAGATTGTCGCTCAAGGTGTGCTTCCCGATGGGAGTGTCCATACTGCGCTTCTAATACCCAGTAATGCCTGCGAATCCTCTTGCCAGCAGCGCATTTCAAGAAGCTTGAATGCGATGCCGCGTTCGCCTGCGAAATCACCTTTCGCTAGACCAAGTTCGCGAGCAGACCGACTCGGCAGGAACAAGGCCAAAAGTTGGTAGGTCTTGATCTAGTCATTCAGGCAATGAGCGACGTGCGTGTCCAGCCAAGCCGCCCAGACATCGGGCGGCTTTTCTTTGTGGCGTGCGCGGAATAGCCAAATGGGAACGTACGGGTTGACTGGCGTCGGGGCGATGTTGTACCGAGGACTCCAATCTTCATCCCACGGCGAAGTCTCGAAATACTCCTCGACAAGCTGCCTCCGCCGCGACAGTCGGTAGCGACCGCGCAGGCATTATGGCAGATCGGTAAGGAGCCTCAAGCATTGGCGGCATGTGCATCTGTACTTCGGCACGCCGGGGCGGACAGTGTGGGCGCAGTCACGGCAGACGAACCGACCATCTTTGTAGGCGATCATTGGACGGAACTCAAGTCCCACAGTGCAATAGGGGCAGCGAATTACCAACGTGATATCCGTTTCCAAGACAAACCTCTCTGTGCACCGCCCGCAAGCAGGGTTCCACACAAGACTCATGCCATGTCATACAAAAGAAGGGGCGGATTTGCCGTGGTTGGCGTGGATTCGAGGCCAACACGACGAGATATCGGCAACCTTGCCGAAAGGTTGGCAGTCGAGCCGAGCGGAATGAACCGGTCCGTTATAACCGTTCTTTGCTTCACGGTTACGCCGTCAGTCATACCGCAACTATCGGCAAATAAACGAGTTGTCTTTCAGCAATGAAAGTACCCGCAGCCCTGCGGCTACTTTAACGACCGCTCCCGCGAGTGCCACTGCACGCAGCCCATGATTCAGCGCTACATGTCGAAGATCTCCGGCCCGCTGCTCGACCGGATTGACATTCACATTGACGTGCCTGCGGTGAACTACAAAGAGATGCGCTCGGGCTCTGAACCGGAAGGGTCAGCGGGGATCCGTGCCCGGGTGATGCGCGCCCGTGAGGCGCAATTGAAGAGATTCTTAGCGTGCCGGCGCGAGAAGCTCTACTGTAACGCCCAGATGGCCCCGCGCCACATCCGTGCCTTCTGCGAACTCTCCGCCGACTGCGAACGCCTGCTGGAGCGCGCCATGACCCAGCAGGGCCTCACTGCCCGCGCACACGACCGCATCTTGAAAGTTGCCCGCACCATCGCCGACCTGGAAGGAGCCACCGCCATCGAGCCCAAACACATTGCCGAAGCAATTCAGTACCGCACGCTGGACCGCACGTTCTGGTCTTGATTCAAGCTGACCTGCAAGAAGCCTGTTCGGGTGGAATGGGGAGCCACGCAGCAAGGCTAAAGCACCAGCTCAGGGTGGCATGAAGTCTGCAGCCCAGGCACTTCAGGCGCGCTCTGCGCGTCAACGGCAGGAGGCCAGCGCCTCGATATCTCTCGCGGTTGTGTCTTCGTCCACCAGCCCGATCTTGGCACGAATCTCCCGCGCCAAGTCATACGCCGCGCGGATCTTGGCTTCCGCGGCGTCGGGCAGGTTCGGGACTTGCAAGGCCAGTTCGCAAGAAAGCAGCAGCGCGGTCACCGTCCCTCTCAATTCGCTGCGCAGCGCCTGCTCCGCCCCTTGCCGCGCCACCAGAACTTCCCGCTTACGGCGACCCAGCGCAGCGCGCAGCTCCCGCACCACCCGCTCAATTCCGCTGATGGCGAAGTTCACGTGGACGGGCATTGCCATCCCGATATGCTGCAGAACCGTCTCGCTTGCGTCCGGCTCGGCGTCCAGCAACGACTGGTCTACAACCACAGCTGAGTATTCCTGGGCGCGTAATTGCGTCGCGGCCTGCTGCAACGTGGCTGCCACCTGGGCGCTTTCATCGGTGGCTTGCTGCAGCGCGTCGGCACACTCCTGAGCTCTGGCAGAAGGCGTGATAAGTAGAATCATGACAACTTTAATTGCACGTCTCCAGCCACAAACCTGCAACTGAAAACGCACTACTTATGCTTTTTTACGCCGACCTCGCTTCCCATTGCGGGAAGCCGGGCCCAGGTTTGCATTTATTCCTGGGAACTGTATTCCTTCAATTTTCGATACAACGTGGTCTTGCCGATGCCCAGCAGCCGGGCGGCCAGCAACTTGTCCCCGTTCAGTTGAGCAATGGCACTCAGAATGGTCTGCTTTTCCAATTCCGCCATAGGAATGATGCGGGCGGAGATATCCCCACCGGACGGCATTCCATTCGGGGCACTGTGGATGGAAGTGGGCAGGTCGTTCACGTGCACGATGGGGCCGGTGCTGAATGCACAGGCCCGCTCCAGACAGTTTTCCAGCTCGCGCACATTGCCCGGCCAATCGTAGGCGAGCATCGCCTTCAGCGCGTCATCGCTCAGGACCCGCTCCTGACCCGAGGTCCGCGATAACCGTTCCAGGAAGTGTGCCGCCAGCAGGGGAATGTCCTGCCGCCGCTCACGCAGGGGCGGAATCCGCAGGCTGAGCACGTTCAGCCGGAAATAGAGGTCTCGCCGGAACGTGCCTTGGGCCACCGCCTGTTCCAGGTCGCGATTGGTCGCGGCCAGGATTCTCACGTTAATGGACACGCGCTTGGTACTGCCGACCGGGCGGATTTCTTTCTCCTGAATCGCGCGCAAGAGCTTGGCCTGCAGATCGACCGGCAGCTCGCCCACCTCGTCGAGAAATACCGTGCCGCCATCGGCGATCGCCAGCAGTCCCTCTTTCGACTGGTTGGCGCCCGTAAATGCTCCTCTTACGTAACCGAAGAGTTCGCTTTCGATCAGGGTGGGGACCAGAGAGCCGCAATCCACCGGAATGAAGGGCTTGTCGCGGAACGGCCCGGAGAAGTGGATGGAGCGCGCCACCATCTCCTTGCCCGTGCCACTTTCGCCGAGGATGAGCACGGGATGGCTGCTGTGCGCTGCCTTGGCGATGATGCGGTACAGTTTTTCCATCTCCGGCGCCCGGCCCACAATGCTGCCAAAGCCTTGCTTGGACTTGATCTTCTCGCGCAGCATGCGGTTCTCGGTCTTCAGCTTCAAGTGGGTCGCGACCCGCTCCAGCAACAGTTTCAGTTCATCCATGCCGAAGGGCTTGGTGACATAGTCGTAAGCGCCATTTTTCATGGCCTGAACCGCCGACTGCACCGTAGCGTAGCCGGTCACTACGATCACCACGGCGTCGGGCCGGTGCTCCTTGATCTGATGCAAGGCTTCCAAGCCTCCCGCACCCGGCAACTTCAGGTCGAGCAACACCACATCAATCCCATGCGCATCCAGCAGCCGGTAGCCGTGCTCAGCGGAGTCGGCCACAAAGGTATTGAAGCCCAGCGATTGGGCGACTTCCCGGCAGGCTTCGCGAATGGCCCGCTCATCATCCACCACCAGGAGGTTAAGAAAGTTCGCTCCTTCGATTTGAGGCGGGGGCGGCAGGGTGACTTGTAGAGTGGTCATGATTCATCCCTCTCGGTTTGCTTTGGCTGTGTTTTTCGTTTCCATCGGTGGGCCGGATTGGTCCAACACTTCCCTTAGCTTTTGCGCCAGGGCGCTGCCGGTGAACGGCTTGCGGAACAGCACCATCGTCTTTGATTCGGGGATTGCCTCGGTCTGGTTGTAGCCGGATATGTACAGCGTAGGCAGGCTGGGCCGCGTCTGCCGCAGCCGCCGGGCCACTTCCCGTCCGCTCATGCCCGGCATGACGATATCCACGACCAGAACATCGATATGGACGGAGCGGTCGCGGCAAAGCTTCAGCGCTTCGGCGCCATTTGATGCCTGCAGCACGTTGTAGCCGCATTGGCTTAACACGCGGTGGGCGGAGCGGCGGACCGCCGAGTCGTCTTCCACCAGCAGGACCGTCTCGTGTCCCTCGAGAGCAGGCGTGCCCAGGGATATGCGGGGTGCCGGCTCGAACTCCTCCTGCACGCGCGGAAGGCGAATGATGACGCGCGTTCCCTTTCCCACTGCACTCCTGACCTCGATGGTGCCGCCGTCGCCGGTCACGATGCCATGCACGGTGGCCAGTCCCAAACC
>Ga0335070_10005361_pt1 | contig 15052 bp, 16 predicted proteins | sample Lox_Sample_13_FD_206722 | JGI IMG/M metagenome (GOLD analysis project Ga0335070, IMG submission 206722) | Soil microbial communities from Loxahatchee National Wildlife Refuge, Florida, United States - Lox_Sample_1.3 | ecosystem: Environmental > Terrestrial > Soil > Wetlands | place: USA... | reverse complement strand
GGTATCCGGTTATCCTGTCAATCGTTTAATGGAAATAAACGCCGTTATCCGGTGGCATGAGAGAGGAGGTGAACAATCTCCGGGACGATTAACTCTGTTGTGGCAAGCGTGACTGCCGGCGTTGAACCCGGGATGCAGAAAATCGCCTTTCCGTTATTGATACCGGCAACGGCACGGGACAGCATGGATGCTGTGCCAATCTGCTGGATGCTCTTCATACGGAAGAGCTCCCCGAAACCATCGATCCTTTTCTCTAGAAGCGGTGATATCGCCTCGATTGTGCAGTCATCATGGGTTAGACCGGTGCCCCCGTTGATGATGATACAATTAGCCGTTTTCATTGCTATAAACCAGGCATCCCGGATCGTTTCGATATGATCGGGGACGATGGTGTAATAGATAACCGGTATATTCTTTTCTTTCAGAATCTCCCTAATTGCTCTTCCGCTCGTATCATTTTCCTTCGTCCTTGTACTCGAGACGGTAATAATTGCTGCATTGATCTCTATGGACCGGACGTGAGCGTGACTCATATAAATTATTGATATTATCAGTATGGTATTAAGAGAATTCCGGAATGCGACATCTGTTCCATGCAATGGATTTTATCCCGGACCAGAGACCCTTTCATTTCGTGTGGAATTCTTCCTTTTTGATCTCTTTCTCCGATTTCTTTCGCATGGATACCCTTAGATTTGAATTGGAGTCAATTATTCGAAATTAATTTCGTAAGATATATATAATATAAGTAATAAATTGTAAAATGGCTATTTTATTAAAAATTTAACAAGAAAACAATTGTTACATTTTTCAGTTCCACACGAAATGAAGGGGTGCCCCCCATGTCACTTCATATCTTATTATATATTTTTCTCTTATTGCAATGCAATATCGAGAGAGATGTCCTGATTGACAATATGAGTTGATATATCAGGAAAAGAAAAACCACAAAAATGAAGATAGCCAAATCTCGCTCCATTTTGAATAGCAATCAAAATGCTACCGATTTCCACACGAAGCGAAGGGGTTTATAAACGGTCAGACAAACCGATCGTTTTTTAGTCTTATCCCGCTAACTCTCAGCTCCACAGTGTGATTATGCCTGAAACAGAAGACCCCGCTACGGGACTATTCAAAAAATATCTCACCAATAACCGGATATTCAGGGATCGCGAAGTGCTGCGACACTCCTACCGACCCCAGATTCTCCCTCACCGGAAACCTCAGATTGACGAAGTGGCCTCAATTCTTGCCCCCTCTCTCAGGAATGAGACTCCTTCAAATATCCTCATCTACGGCAAAACGGGGACCGGGAAGACCGCATGCGTTCGCTACGTAGGCTCAGAACTCGAGAAAGCCAGCAGTAAGATGGGAACCGCCTGCAGGATAGTCCACCTGAACTGTGAAGTGATTGATACCCAGTACCGGGTTCTCGCGCAGATCGCCAAATGCCTTGACGTGCCCGATGAAGTATCAAGTGATAAGACACGGACCCACATCCCGATGACCGGGTGGCCTACGGACCAGGTGTATGCGGAACTGAAAAACCAGCTCGAAGCCGGAGGGGGCGTCCTTGTCATCGTCCTTGACGAAATAGACAAATTGGTAAAGAAAAGCGGCGATGACACGCTCTATAACCTTACAAGGATCAATTCCGATCTGAAAAACTCAAAGGTCAGTATCATCGGGATATCCAATGATCTGAGTTTCAAGGATTTCCTGGACCCGCGGGTACTTTCCTCTCTCTCGGAGGAAGAGATTGTCTTCCCCCCGTACAATGCGCCGCAGCTTGTGGATATCCTTGCCCAACGCGCCGAGGGAGCCTTCGTCCCCGGGGCCCTTGCAGATGGCGTTATACCGCTCTGTTCAGCGCTTGCAGCACAGGAGCATGGCGATGCACGGCGTGCCCTGGACCTCTTCAGGATATCCGGGGAACTGGCCGACCGCGACGAATCTTCTCAGGTGACGGAAGAGCATGTCAAGCAGGCCCAGGCAAAGATCGAGACCGACAGCATGATCGAATGCATCGCAACGCTTCCCACGCAGAGCAAGCTGATCCTCTTCTCGATGCTTATCCTTGAACAACTGGGGCAGAATATCTTTACGAGTGGTGAAGTCTCACGTATATATCAGGACATTGCCCCGACCATAGAACTCGACGTCCTCACGCACCGGAGAATCACCGATCTGATTTCCGAGCTGAACATGCTCGGCGTAATCAATACGCGGGTCGTGAGCCGTGGGCGGTATGGAAGGACGAAAGAGATGTGGTTTGATGCGAACACGGGAAAGATCCGCGAGGTCGTGCTGAAGGATTCGCGTCTGAACGGACTGAAGGATCTCGATGTGTCCCAGATGGAAGCAAAGTGGTTGAAGACCTGGTTCAGGTGATACAGGATGGATGATAAGGATCTCGAGCTCCTCCGGATTCTTGAGGAGAACAGCCGGCTTTCGACAGAAGAAATCGCGACCATGACGAGCCTGGGTAAAGCCGAGGTGGAAAACCGCATCCGCGCTCTCGAAGATGGAAAGGTAATCAAGCGTTATTCAACCGTTGTCAACTGGGAGAGGGCCGGCAATGGCGAGGTCTCAGCGATTATTGAACTGAAGGTAAGTCCCGAGCGGGACTTCGGTTATGACCGTATTGCCGAACGCCTCTCCCGGTTCCGTCAGGTGAAGAGCCTGCGGCTCATCACCGGCACCTATGATCTCCAGCTTCTCGTGACGGGAAAGAACATGCAGGACGTCTCGCGGTTCGTCTCCGAGCATGTCGCGCCTATGGACCGGATCCGCGAGACGGCGACGCATATTATCATGAAGTCGTACAAGGAGAACGGCAATACGTTCTTTGAGCAGCCAGAAACGGAACGCCTTCCCTACAGCCCGTAAGGTGGTGCCATGCGGAACTTTGTCTCAGCGCGTGCACGGGAGATCCCGCCATCAGGAATCAGGAAATTTTTCGACCTCGTGCTCACGATGGAAGACGTGATCTCCCTCGGTGTCGGGGAACCGGATTTCAACACGCCCTGGAATATCTGCGAATCGAGCATCTACTCTATCGAACAGGGCGTCACTTCCTACACTTCCAACAAAGGCCTCCAGACCCTGCGCGACGCCCTCTCTCGCTATCTCGCACTGCATTACCACCTGAACTACAACAGTGATGATGAGATGATCATCACCACGGGCGTATCCGAAGCCCTTGATATTGCAGTCCGGGCGGTTGTCGATCAGGGTGACGAAGTCCTCGTTGCCCAGCCCGGGTATGTCTCGTACGCCCCCTGCGTAACCCTTACCGGAGGGAAACCGGTCCCGGTCCGGTGCACGGAAAAAGACCACTACAAACTTAACCCCGACACCCTGGCGGAACAGATCACTGCAAAATCGAAGGCACTGATCATCAATTTCCCGAACAATCCCACGGGGGGCGTCATGAGCGAGGGGGATTTGAAAGCGATCGCGGATCTCGTCATCGATCACGATCTCGTTCTTATCAGCGACGAGGTTTATGCAGAGCTGACCTATGAGGCCTGCCACTGCGCTGCGGCAACCGTCAGTGACCTCTGGGAGCGGACCATCACGCTCAACGGTTTCTCCAAGGCCTATGCGATGACCGGATGGCGTATCGGGTATCTCTGTGCCCCGAAAGATCTCTGCGAGGCGGCCCTCAAGATCCACCAGTACGTGATGCTCTGCGCCCCGGTGATGGGCCAGGTGGGGGCAGTGGAGGCACTCCGGTCAGCAGAGGAGGAAAAGAACGGCATGGTCAACGAGTACCGCCTGCGGCGCAACCTGTTCGTTGCCGGTCTCAACCGCGTCGGTCTCCCATGCCATGTGCCAGAGGGTGCGTTCTACGCATTCCCGTCGGTGGAAAAGACCGGTCTTACTGATGTGGAATTTGCCGAGCGACTGCTCAAGGAACAACGTGTGGCCGTAGTACCAGGCAGTGTCTTTGGTGTCGGGGGCGAAGACCACCTCCGGTGTGCCTATGCAGTCTCGCGGAAGGACCTGAGCGAAGCACTCCAGAGAATAGACGCGTTCATCCAGACACAATAACAGGGAAATGGCCACCCGGTGGGCCAGGGCGCCGAATCTTTTCAAATAATTGTCGTTATTCCGTTGTAAGGAATAGTTTATTGGGGAATTCGATCAATACTATATGAAAGACAATGAGCTGTACAATCATCGTTGGTGGATTTTTTGGGGATGAGGGGAAGGGCAAGGTTGTTGCCCACATTGCAAATAAAGACAAACCCGTAATTATCTCCCGTGGTGGTGTAGGTCCGAATGCCGGACACACCGTTCAGGTCGGAGACCACAAATATGGCGTCCGCATGGTCCCGTCTGGTTTTGTATACAAGGACGCGAAGCTCTGCATAGGCAGCGGCGTTCTTGTCGATCCGCGGGTCCTGAAGCAGGAAGTTGAGGTGCTGGGTGTCAAGGGGCGGGTCTTTGTGGACAAGCGCTGTGGTATCATAACGGAAGACCACATCGCCCGTGACAAGGGTAGTACCCACCTCTCAAAGAAGATCGGGAGCACCGGATCCGGCTGTGGTCCGGCAAATTCTGACCGTGTTATGCGGATCTCCCCGCAGGCAAAAGACATCCCCGAACTTGCAGAATACCTTCTCGACGTCCCCAAGGCAATCGACGATGCGCTGAAAAAGAAAGAGACCGTTCTGCTTGAAGGAACTCAAGGGTTCGGCATTTCCCTGTATTACGGCACGTATCCCTATGTCACAAGCAAAGACACGTCTGCCTCCCAGATTGCCGCAGACAACGGCGTCGGCCCCACGAAAATCGATGATGTGATCGTGGTCTTCAAGGCCTACCCGACGCGTGTCGGAGAAGGGCCGTTCAGCACTGAGATGTCGCTTGAGAAGTCAGATGCAATAGGTATCCAAGAGTTCGGTACCGTCACGCATCGCCAGCGACGCGTCGGTGGCTGGGACGGAGATATGGCACAGTATTCCGCCATGATCAACGGGTGCACTCAGGCAGCCATCACCGGCATAGATAATGTCGACAAGGCCTGTTTTGGTGTCACCGAATATAAAAAACTGACAAAGAAGGCGAAAGATTTTATTAAGCAGGCCGAGGAGGATATCGGAAGCCCCGTCACGCTCATTTCCACCGGCCCAGAAATCACGCAACTCATCGATTTGAGGGACGAAGTGAAATGAGACGCGCGCTCATGGGCATCCTCTGCTGCCCGGTCTGCAAGGGGGATCTGGCCCTCAGGGTAGACACGGAAGATGAGAAAGAGATCCTCGAGGGCAGCCTTCATTGCGTTACCTGCAATGTGGACTACCCTATTCACGAGGGCATCCCCAATCTCCTGCCCCCCACAGGGCATTGACACGAAGGTACCGGCATGACATTCCCGTTTCCCGTTCCGGTGTTTCTATCGAACGGTGCGGACGGGGATGATGCCACGTACGAAGTGCACCTCAACCGCAGCGGGATCAATTCTATTGATCTCCCGCGGGAAAAAATCACTACAGAATCCGGCAGCAGTCTGCGCATACGGTTCCTGAACCATGGCGCACCGATCCATATCACCATCACTTCTTCCAACGCCGGTATGTTCACCGACTTTTTCCATGAAAACCAGTATGTCGTTGACGAGTCGGTACTTACAATCCCTATCCGGAAAGACAGCCTAGAAGGAGCGTTTGATCTTGAGATCATCTCGGGTTATGGTGTCGTGAAGACTCAGATGCAGGTGCATGTTGTTCACCTACCCACGGTCCGGCCGAGCATCCAGGAAGAATATCCACTCCAGCCGGTAGCACATGGACGGCCCCATCTCATGATGATCATGATGGGCATTGCCCTCCTCCTCTACTCTGCCTGGCTCTATACTAAAACCGAGTTCCTGAATATCGCCTCGTTCATCATTCTCATTGTCGGGGCCCTCTACACATGGTACCGTCAACAGTAACGCTTGCTGCGATCGTACTCTGTGCAGCACTTGTTGTCGACAGGCTGATCGGGGATCCGCACTCCCGGTATCACCCTGTTGCCCTCCTTGGATCATTTATCGGCATATGGGGTAAACCCGGCAATTATCCTCAGGAACTTCAGCGGGTAGCTGGCACCCTGTTCTGGCTACTCACGGTATTTCTTTTCTCCTTTCCCTTCTATCTCGTCACAACATTTGCCCCGTGGTACCTTTACCTCCTCGTTGCGCCATTCCTGCTGAAATGTTGTTTTGCCTGGCGCTCCCTTGAAGAGCATACGCAGGCTGTAGTAACAGCGCTGAACGAGAGCGTGGAGACGGGCAGGGGAAAAGTCCGGCTGCTGGTATCCCGGGACACGGCAGCCCTTGACAGGGATCACATCCTCTCGGCAGGCTACGAGTCCATGACCGAGAACCTTACGGACAGTATCATTGCACCGTTGTTCTGGTTCTCCATCTTTAACCTTGCCGGCGCAGCGGCCTGCCGTGCGATCAACACGATGGACGCGATGATCGGGTACCGGGATGAGCGCGGCCGACTCGGGTGGTGTGCCGCACGTATGGACGATCTTCTCAACTTCATCCCGGCCCGGGTCACCGTCCTTTTACTGCTTATCTGGTTCGGTAGCAGGGGAATGTTCTCGCGCGCATGGGATGTCATGCGCCGCGATGGCCATAAGCGCCCCGGGTTCAATGGGGGTATCGTGATGGCTGTAATGGCCGGGGGTACAGATACCCGGTTCGAAAAGCCGGGGATTTATACGATTGGTGATGGTAATCGGTCACTTGATGAGGCGGGCGCGGATATCCTGAAAGCAACGCGGGCGGCCACGCTGATCTATGCAATACTTGCCTGTTGCACGCTGTTTTTATTGGGAACCTTGATCAATAATATTGGCATATGAAACTGGAAGAACTGAGATTTGGTACCGAGCTCCTCAAGCGCGGCTTTGCATCCATGCAGAAAGGGGGGGTTATCATGGATGTCGTGAATGCCGAACAGGCCAGGATTGCCGAGGACGCCGGGGCAGTCGCAGTTATGTCTCTTGAGCGTGTGCCTTCCGATATCAGGAAGGAAGGTGGAGTCGCACGCATGGCGGATCCAGAGAAGGTCATGGAGATCATCGAGGCAGTCTCCATCCCGGTCATGGGAAAAGTGCGGATCGGTCACTTCGTCGAAGCCCAGGTACTGGAAGTCCTCGGCGTGGATATGATCGACGAGAGTGAAGTCCTGACTCCGGCAGACGAGCAATATCATATCGATAAGAAGCAGTTCAAGGTTCCTTTCGTCTGCGGTGCACGGGATCTCGGCGAGGCGCTCCGGCGAATTGACGAAGGGGCGGCGATGATCCGGACCAAGGGGGAGGCGGGTACCGGTAACGTCGTTGAAGCCGTCCGCCATATGCGCACGATCCTTGGCGAGATCCGGATGCTCCGGGGTCTCGACAAGCAGGAGATGGTGGATTACGCCCGTGAGATCGAAGCCCCGGCCGAACTGGTGCTCGAATGTGCGGAACGGGGCAGGCTGCCCGTTGTGAATTTCTCGGCAGGCGGCATTGCCACACCATCAGATGCTGCAATGATGATGCAACTGGGCGCCGACGGTGTGTTTGTCGGGTCGGGGATCTTCAAGTCCTCGAGCCCCGAGCGGATGGCCAAGGCGATCGTGGAAGCGGTCAATCACTTCGATGACGCAAACGTGATCGCAAAGGTCAGCAAAGGTCTCGGCGAAGCCATGCCGGGCCTCGATGTCCATAAGCTCAGGGATGATGAGGTGCTCCAGACCCGTGGACGCTAAGGTTGGCGTGCTTGCACTCCAGGGAAACGTAAGCGAACATATCGACGCGTTTCTCCTGGCGCTCGAACGGATGGGCCACGGCCCGTTGTCCGAAGTCTTTGAGATAAGGAGTCCTGAAGATCTCGCGGAATGCAATGCTCTCGCGCTGCCGGGCGGGGAATCCACCACCATCTCGCGTCTTATTGACAAGAACGGGCTTCACGAACCGATCCGCCGGTTCAAAGGCGGGATCTTTGCGACCTGTGCCGGCATGGTGCTGATGGCGACCAGCGTTGACGACCCCCGGATCCACCCTCTCGGACTTATCGATATGGCAGTGGACCGTAATGCATTCGGAAGGCAAAAGGAGTCCTTTGAAATGGATCTGGGGATTGATAGTCTGCATGGCGGACGGTTCCATGCGGTTTTCATCCGTGCACCGGTTGTCACCTCCGTTGGCCCGAATGTAAATGTGCTTGCGCGTATCGACCAGGGAATCGTTGCAGTAAAGCAGGAAAAACACATGGCGTTATCGTTCCATCCCGAACTCAGTGACGATACACGGCTTCACGAGCAGTTTCTGAAAAATCTCGGTCTCGCCAAAACCTCTGACTGCTGAAGTGTCTTGGATTTAAGCCCTCCCAAAACCGTGCGGCCAAAAGATACGTATGCCTTATTGGAAACTGCTTTTAATTCAGGGAGACAATCCACAAGAGAATGACCAGGGTATAAAATCACGGGATTCCCATTGGATTCCCATTGTATACCCATTCCCTTACGGGGAAATACCCAATCTTAAAAGATCTCTCATGAACCAGATGAAACGAATCGGGAATTATTATGAGCGCGTCACCCATTGTTGACAGTATCCTCTCCGCGCGGTACCTTCGGAAAGGGGAAACATCATTTGAGGATATATGCGGTCGCGTCGCATCGGCTCTTACTGAGGATCCGGAGGAAGAAGAACGCTTTGTTGAGGCCATGCGCTCGCTACGCTTCCTTCCCAACTCTCCCACGCTGATGAACGCCGGCACCGAACTGGGCCAGCTCTCCGCATGCTTTACCCTGCCGGTCACGGACTCTATCGACGGTATCTTCGATGCGATGAAACAGGGTGCGATTATCCACAAGACTGGGGGAGGAACAGGCTATAATTTCTCGTACCTCCGGCCGGAAGGCTCTCCTGTTCAGTCAACCGAGGGGGTTGCGTCGGGCCCGGTCTCGTTCATGCGGGTCTTCAACGCCGCCACGGAGGTGATCAAGCAGGGCGGACGCCGTCGCGGGGCCAACATGGGTATACTCAATGTCTGGCACCCCGACATCTTCCCGTTCATAAAGGCCAAGACAAAGGAAGGCGAGTTTGCTAATTTCAATATCTCGGTCATGGTCAATGACATATTTATGGACCTCGTCTCCCGCCGGCAATTTGAGACGGTATGGATCACCCATCCCCACACGGGGGAGAACTTCACGGTAGGCCAGATCTGGAGCGGTATTGTAGATGGGATCTGGAAGAATGGCGAGCCGGGCCTCCTCTTCTATGATGAGATCAACCGGTGGAACCCGACTCCGCAGCTCGGTGAAATCGACACCACCAACCCCTGTGGCGAACAGCCGCTTCTTCCCTTCGAGAGTTGCGTGCTCGGGAGCATCAACCTCGCGGCCTGTGTGCATAACGGGGCTCTTGATGAGAAGGAACTTACGGAGACTGCACGCATGGCCACCCGGTTCCTCGATCTCGTCATTGACAGGAATGTCTATCCGATCCCCCAGATCGCGGAAGCGACAAGGAAGACACGGAAGATCGGCATCGGCCTCATGGGTGTCCATGACGCGCTGCTCATGGCCGGGCTTGCGTACGACTCCACCAACGGAAGGGCCTGGTGCGAACGGATCATGCAGATCGTGACAGATACTGCCGTGGACGAATCCCGCAGGCTTGCCGAAACAATTGGCCCGTTCCCAGCATGGGAGGGGAGTATCTGGAAGGATTTCCCGGTGAGGAACGCGGCGATGACGACCATCGCCCCTACCGGTACGATCTCCCTCCTCGCTGGGTGTTCGAGTGGGATTGAGCCGATCTACTCGTTTGCCTATACACGGAAGAACACGGTGGGCAAGACGTTTGTCATCGTGAACCAGGTGTTCCGCGAAAGACTGAAGGCTATGCTTTCCGGCACAGGAATTGCAGGGGCTGAGCTGGAAAGGCGGATCGGGGAGGTTATCGCCCATGTCCACGAGACCGGAACCATCCAGGATCTCGGATGGCTACCGGAGGATTTCCGAGCACTGTTCAAGACCGCGCTGGACATCTCATGGAAGGATCATATCCTGATGCAGGCCGCCTTCCAGAAACACGTCCACGCATCCATCAGCAAGACCATTAATATGCCCGCATCAGCGACAAAACAGGACTGTGCGGAAGCCCTGCTCATGGCGTGGTGCCTTAAACTCAAGGGAATTACCATCTACCGGACCGGCAGCAGGGACGACGTGGTCCTTGCCCTGAAAGAGATAACGCCCGCGCCGGCTCCGATCCCTGTTGCGGGCCGCACCGTTCCGGAAAAAATCACGCCGCTCTCGATCAAACGCCCCAGGGAACTCTCGGGAAGAACCTATCTCTGCCAGTCCGGCTGCTGCCGCCTATATGTTACGGTCAACATCCATGATGGAAAACCGATGGAGGTTTTCATCAGGACTGTTGGGAGCGGGGGCTGCGAGGCAAACAGCAGCGCACTCGGTCGGGCGATCAGTACCGGTCTCCAGAATGGTGTCCCATACCAAAAATTCGTCAAGCAGTTTGCAAAGGTCAACTGTATCGTTGCCCTCAAGAATCCTTCGTCGGAGGGCCACTCCTGTGCAGATGTCGTGGGACGGTGCATTGAGCTCTCGGCTAAGAACCAGAGCATCACCACCTTAAAAGACTGGGACATCCACGAAGTGGATAGAAAACACCTCTGTCCGGACTGTCACGAGCCCCTGGACTTTGGCGAAGGCTGCAACAAGGGAATTTGTAAGAACTGCGGCTGGACTGGATGCAGTTGATGCTGATGACCCCGGGGCCTCCGCAATTATGGGGCATCATTTTCCCGATCCCAAAGTATAAGCCCTGAAAAAGAGAGTGGGTTCTTGTATGCCCCAGGGGAGAGCTCTTGTTTGTGTCTATAACCTTGACAGTGGCGTATTGCCAAACGTTAAGGACTATGCGAACCCGGCATCAGCACCCCTGACAGGAAATTGTAACCTGTATATACTTACCAACAGCCCTATCGGCATGAAAAAAGAATGGAAACGCTTCATCAAGGATCTCGGAATACCGGTCCGGTTCCTGAGCCGTAATGAATTTTTATCTGAATTTGGCAATGATCTCACAGCGTTTCCTGCCATTCTTGTTCAAGCTGGAAAAGACTTGTCGCGGGTTATCAGTACTGAGGAGATTAACCAATGCCGGGCGCTTGAAGATCTTATCAGCCTGGTACGACAGCGGTTTGCCGATGTCCGCTAAGCCAGAACCGCGTATCTGGGTTATTTTCTCTGAAGCACCGCTGCACCGCCATAAAGTCCTTCTTTATAATAACTCTACCAGTCTCTCTTTATCGCCGCGGCTCTGAGGTCCTCTGGCATCAGTTCGATCGAATACCGCAATGCTGTCCGGGGCATAAATCTCCTGTTCTCCATCACGAATGAAAAGACTGCGTCTTTATGCGTCCGGCTCGCTTCCTTGAGCAGCCAGCCGTAGCCTTTCTGTACCATGTCATCATCATCGGTGAGAAGCAGCTCGGCAATTTCGAGTGACTCTTTGAGAAATTTCCCGTGCTTTGCCGGGACAACGAGGGAGACAGCTGCTGCACGGCGCATCCAGCGATTCTGCGACTGCGTCCAGATTTTCAGCTCATCAATATATTCAGGGTATTGCTCCATGAAGTTGCCCATCGTATGGTTGCAGAACCCATCGCACGATGCCCAATTGGTGATGTACGTATCTACCCAGTGCCGGAACACTGCGAGATCCGCATCCTCATACTGTCCTGAGAGGGCATGAGACCATTCGGAGACGATGAAGGACTCTTCCAGATATGATGACCTGTATAACTCCTCGCAGAGACCGAAGATCTCAGCTTTGGGCCGCCCTTTTACTTCTTTCCAGTGCTTTCTCGCAATCACAGTCACGGTTGCGGTCTTCATGCCGTAACACTTTATTGCATCCTTGAAGAACCTCTGCGATGTCTTTCGGATTCCAGGGTCCGCAAGATGTTTCAGTTCCTCGCGTATCTGTACAATGACCGGATCCATGATGAATAATGGCGGCGATGCAGTAAAAGGATACGGCCTGAGGGGGGGTGAAGGTGTTGGGAGGAACAACCCGATGCAGCGGACGATGCACCACCTGTTTAATGAATAAAATGAGGTCAGGGAGATGATCTCCCAGGACTGGCCAATCTCGTCTCCTCCCCGCTTTCGTAGGGCATTGGCGTGAGAAACTAGAGTCAATACCAGGTAGTGTGCATCCAAGATACAGAGGGCCTGAATAATAGGGGGGCAGGGTCCTGCCGAAATCCGTTATCGGGTATTCCCCCCTAGGTGAGATCTCGGGATAAATTGTCCGCTTGTTCACCCCGCCCTCTTCGGATTCCCGCAGCTATTTGGTGAGCATCTAGGCATTTAGCTTTCGGCAATCCTTTCTGCAATTACGTGCCGATCCCGACCAACATACTCTTTATCGGTAAAATTGCAGATGCATATGCGGATGACAGGTCGTTAAAGAGGGAAGGCTCGACTTTCCGAAGATCGACCCACTCTTCCTGATGATGCCCGATAATCGCTACCGGACACTGGAAGTACACCGGCAACGCGTGGAGTGCCGGAACGAACCCGATGAAGGAGCATTGAGATGACAATGGTTGTTGCATTTAACGGGAGCCCGCGGCCGGAAGGGAACACCGCTCTCCTGATCCGACAGGTGTTGCAGGAACTCGAAAAAGAGGGTATTACTACTGAACTTATACATATCGGCGGAAAGAAGATACGAGGCTGTACCGCGTGCATGAAATGCTTCGAGAATCGTGACAGACGGTGTATTTTCGATGACGATATGGTGAACGAGTGTATCGGGAAGATGGCGGAGGCTGAAGGGATAATCCTTGGTTCCCCGGTGTATTTTACGGATGTCACTGCTGAGATGAAGGCGTTGATCGACCGGGCCGGTTTCGTATCGATGGCGAACGGCGGGCTGTTCCGGCACAAAGTTGGATCCGCGGCCATCGCCGTCCGGCGTGCAGGAGCTGTTCATACGCTCGACTCGCTCCTCCATTTCCTGCTGATAAGCGGGATGGTCGTCCCGGGCCTGCCCCCCATCGGGATGGGGAGGAACATCGGGGACGTGATGAATGATGAAGAAGGGCTGGCCTGGGCACGGGATACCGGGAAGAATATGGCATGGCTTATCGGTATAATGAAAAAGGCAGAATCTGTAGCTAAAAAAAGGGGAAAAAAATGACGATACCCCGGATATTATGGGATCGAGGTTAACACAATGACCACTATACTTATCGATCAGGATCTCTGCACCCGGTGTGGGATTTGCTCGATTGTCTGCCCGGTGGGGATCGTTGACCCCGCTGATGAGAGCACTCTCCCCAGGGTTGCTGACGTAAAAGCCGGTTTGTGCATCCAGTGCGGGCACTGCGAAGCCCACTGCCCATCGCAGGCGCTCCTCTTGGATGTCCGCCCGGATGATAAAGTGCCCCTGCCCGCAGGCGAGGGAGGTGTTGCTTCCGATGATATCGGATATTACATGAGGAAACGGCGCTCCGTGCGGCATTTCTCGAAAGACCTTGTACCGAAAGAGAAGATCCTCAATGTTCTCGATATTGTCCGGTACGCTGCATCGGGAGGCAACGGACAGCCGGTAGAGTGGATTGTTGTTTATGACCCTGAGAAGGTAAAGAAGATCGCAGAAATGACCATCGAGTGGATGAACACGATCGTAAACTCGAATCATCCCATGAGTGGCTACATACCAACACTCATCGCCGCGTGGGAACGGGGAAACGATGTCATATGCCGTGGCGCCCCGCACCTGCTCGTTGCTCATATACCAGAAGGTGACCCCATTGCACCCGTCGACGCCATCATTGCCCTCACGCATTTCGATATTGCGGCGCCGGCATTTGGCATCGGGACCTGCTGGGCGGGTTTTGTCGCGATGGCAGCCGCATCCAATGAACCGCTCCAGAAGGAATTCGGCATACCTGCGGGACGGAAATCTGCGTATGCAATGATGTTCGGCCATCCGCAGTATAAAACCTATGGCATCCCCCGGCGCAAACCCCTGCAGGTAACATGGAAATAAACCCGGTCAGCGGGAAACGGGAAGGGACATGACATGAAGGTCCTTGCAATCAACGGAAGCCCGAGAAAGGAGTGGAACACTGCAACGCTGCTCGGACACGCTCTCGCAGGAGCAGAATCAAAGGGAGCGGAGACAAAACTCGTGCATCTCTACGATCTCGACTTCAAGGGGTGCACAAGCTGCTTCTCCTGTAAACTGAAATCTGGAGAGAGTTATGGGAGATGTGCCGTGAATGACGGGTTGACACCTACCCTCGCAGAAATAGAGGATATGGACGCCCTCATCCTCGGCTCGCCGATATATCTAGGGACTGCTACCGGTGAGATGCGGTCATTTATGGAACGGCTTATCTTCCCGTTCCTGGTCTATGACCCCGGGCGATCCACCCTCTTCTCCAGAAAGATCCCGACAGGGTTTATCTATACGATGGGTGCTGATGATCGCCGGATAAAGGAGATGGGATACGAATCTCAGTTTCACCTGACGGAGATGTTGTTGGGAAGGATCTTCGGCTCCTGCGAATCGCTCCTTGCGACTGATACCCTGCAGTTTGATAATTATTCAAAATACGTATCATCGGCATTTGACCCAGAGGCAAAAGCGCGGAGGCGCCGCGAGATCTTCCCGAAGGATTGCAGGAAGGCATTTGATCTGGGAGCCCGCCTCGTATGACCATGATATCGTCGGATAAATGGCATCATCCGTTCTGCGAAAACTGCGGAACTGAGAATCACCCCTGATGTCAAGGGGGGGGAAAATGAGGCCCAGTGGATGAAGGCCATAGCGGGAGCACGGGTCTCCTCAGCCGCCAGCTTGAAGTTCACGGGCTTATAACGAGTGGAAGTATTAACTCTGTTGCAATTACTGTAAAAAAGTTTGAGGAAAACCCGAAACGGTATTCGGGGGATCGATGTGAATATGAGTGTCGATCTCGGGTCAACTACCCCATATGGTCCCCGAG
>Ga0335070_10005360_pt1 | contig 15053 bp, 12 predicted proteins | sample Lox_Sample_13_FD_206722 | JGI IMG/M metagenome (GOLD analysis project Ga0335070, IMG submission 206722) | Soil microbial communities from Loxahatchee National Wildlife Refuge, Florida, United States - Lox_Sample_1.3 | ecosystem: Environmental > Terrestrial > Soil > Wetlands | place: USA... | reverse complement strand
CCGGTGAGCATCTGGAAGGCGACAATCCCAAGCGAATAAAGGTCGGCTCGACCATCAAGCTGCTGGCCGCGCTTGCCGACCGCCTGTTCGGGCGAGATGTAGGCCGGTGTTCCCACGACCATGCCAGTGCCGGTCAATGTGGTCTGGGAAGTATTGTCCTGAAGATATCCCTCCTTCAGCTTAGCGATGCCAAAATCGAGTACTTTGACTTGCTCGCCCGAAGCTGTTTGGATCAGGACAATGTTGGCGGGCTTGATATCGCGGTGAACAATACCCAGACTGTGGGCCGCGTCCAAGGCCCCTGCCACCTGTTTCAGGATGCCGCAGGTGCGGCTCACAGGCATCGGCGCTTCGTCGCGGATAACATCCTTGAGGCTGCGGCCTTCGATGAATTCCATCACGATGAACGGGCGTCCATCCTCGGCTTCATCGATGTCCTCCACGCGGACTGCGTTGGGATGCTGCAGCTTGCGGCTGATGACCGCTTCCTGGCGGAAACGGCTGACAAAAAGGGGATCACTGGCCAAGTCGGCGCGCATCACCTTCAGCGCTCGGATTTCCTGGAAATGCGTGTGCTCGGCCTTATATACGCTGCCCATGCCGCCTTCGCCGATCTTGCCCAAGATGCGATAGCGGCCGCGCAGCACGGCCCCCTCGCGCCACAGACCAACCTCGACCAGGAGGCTGGCGTCCCGAGGGCACACAGTGAAGTCGGCGGGATAACTGTTACGACAGACAGGACAGGCCTTCATTCACGACTCTTGGCCGGGAGTATAGCAAAATTCAGCTTGCGGCATGCTGCTCAGTGCTCCGGCACTAACCAGGATTAATACGCTAGCTTCGGCACCGAATCCGGGTCGAGCACACTCGTGCTTGATTTGTTTGCGAGGCTATCCGCCTTGCGCACCAACCGATCTTCAAGTATCGTTGCCCGTTGATTTCCTCTGGGATCTGCAGGACAGAGTCGCTGGAATCAGGTGGTGCCTCGTCATTGCTAGCAAGCAATGACAAAGGCTATCTGGGCTGTCATCATTCGCGAGGCACCAGAGCCGGTTCGGACTTCTCCAGCACCCACATCTGTAAGAACAATCTGTAAAGAAGGAGTCACTCATGACAAGGCAAAGGACTTCCTTTGTTTTCTTCTGCTGTGCGCTGCTCCTCATCGTCGCAACGTCGGCTCACGCTACCACGTTCAAACGGCAAGCCACCATCGTTGATCTTTTGCGCCAGTCCGAACTGATTGTCCGTGGACACGTCGTGAACGTGACAGATGGAGTTGACCCGCGGGGCATCCCCTATACCGAAGTCACACTTCGTGTCGAAGAAACCGCCAAAGGAGAAGCTGCCGGCAACTACACATTCCGACAGTTCGGGTTGCTGAAGCCCAGAAAAATGGCGAACGGATTAACCAATCTCATGGTGACGCCCTCATCCTGGGCGACCTTCCGCAAAGGGGAAGAGACAATCCTGTTCCTGCATAAGCCGGCAGCATGGACCGGCCTGCGCACGACAGCCGCCCTGGGACAAGGGAAGTTCAACGTGCAGATGGCAGGCGCAGTGAATCAAGTAAACAATTCGGGTCTGTTCAACGACGTCCAGGTCGAACCGGCGCTGTTGGGAAGCGCTGAAAAGCGGGTTTGGGCGACCAAGAAAGGCGCTGTGAATGCAAAAAGCTTCATGTCCCTGGTGAAACAAGCAGTTGCCGGTCAATGGGTCGAGAAAGGAATGATGCGCAATGAGAAATAAATCTGGCCTCATCCTTTTTGTGGTCGCAGCGCAACTTCTCCTTTCCGGCAGTGCCTTGGCTGGCGGTCCCCTCATCGTCAACCCTAAGACGAAGAAGGCTTACCACTACGGTCACAAGTCGGTTCCCGTGTATTACGATCGCGGGCCGCTGGCAGTCATCACGGACTATTCGCAGAACCCGCCTGTTCAGATCACGCTGAGTAATGCCGTAGGCAAGCATCTTGTCGAAAAAGGATTTCATGATTGGTCGAGTGTTCCCACGACATCGTTCCGGGCCCACGTAGCCGGAGATTTCTCCAAAGTTGGCTTGCCGAACATCACCGCGCAAACCCTCCCTGATGTCATTGGGAAGTACAACGGAGGCGGAATCTACGTGATTTTCGATGCTGATGGCAGCATCATGGAAAATTTCTTTGGGGTCTCTCCGGACGGCATCCTTGGCATCTCGAGTCCTGAGTGGGCGAAGGACGGAACGGAAATCGACGCCGGCCAGGCGGGAGACTCGTCAATCATTGTTGAGAGCTGGACAGTTCTGAATGGCCAAGCCATCAACCCGCAAGACCTGAACGCCGAACTCTATCAGGGAGTCGCAACTCACGAGTTCGGCCATGCGATTGGCTTGGCGCATACGCAAACCAACGGCGCCGCGTATTTCTATTCACTCTACGGTGAGAACGTCGGGCCCGCGAGTTGCGCCATGTTGCCCTATTCCACCAACCTGACGGTTGATGATGTCGAGACCATGTACCCGTTCAGCGATCCCAATCCAGGCGGGAGCGGTCAAGCCCAGGCGCACATTCACACCCTGGATGACATGGCCGCAGTTTCCGATTTGTATCCGGGCCCGGGATGGCCATATGCCTATGGCACCTTGAAAGGACGCGTGCTCGACATCGATGGCAAAACCGAGTTAACTGGGGTCAACGTCATTGCCCGCAACCTGTCGGATCCCTATGCCGGAGCGACCTCGGCTTTGTCCGGGGAATGGACGCAAGGGATGTTCGGTGCCGATGGCAGCTTTACGCTGCATGGGTTAGTCCCCGGCGCAAGTTATGTATTGTATGTAGACGCAGTACTGGCGGGCGGTTTCCCGACGCCTCCCATGTGGTTCTTGCCGGGTGCCGAACGTTTCTACGACGGCTCTGCGAAGGAAAAGAAGCGTAGATTCGACCCGTGCCAATACAAAGTACTTCAGCCATATCCACAATCCACCAACACCGCCGATGTCCAGTTCGAACGAATCCCGGGAGCACCTGTCCTCTTCAATCTCGGATACGGGCCCGGGCCGACAGACATCAGCGGTGATGGAACGACCGTAGTCGGAAACTGGGGCCTCGGCGGACCGCCATTCACGTGGACGGAAAACACTGGAATCGTCGACATGAATGTCGCCACCACCGGAGAATTCACCAACATTTCAAAGAATGGCAGGTTTATCTCCACCAACCTGTTCGACCCGAATACCGGCAACGGGCTGGGAGCTTACCGCTGGGACAAAGCAAACGGTTGGCTGCGGGTGCCCCCGGTTGGCTCATGCGGCACCGATACCACCAGCAACTATGGAGTGAGCAATGATGGCACGGTGTGGGGAATGGCCTACAACTCCTGCACGGATTACAAGGGCTTCCACTGGAATCCTCAGACCGGAACTGTGCTCCTGCGCTCAGCGACGACCCAACCCGACGGCACTCCAGCCAATGGCCATCCCCTTCGCATCTCGGCCGATGGTTCGGTGGCGGTCGGGTGGGAAGAAACCCAAGAGGGTCCGCGAGCGGGCGTTATCTGGGCCGACGGCGTGCCCCAGGCGGAACTGGACGAGAACGGAAACAGTCTGGGGGAGATTTACGCGACCAGCAGTGATGGTGCGGTGATCGGCGGAGCGCCATTCCCCTCTGTGTACTCCAACAATATGGGCTGGAGAAAAAACCTCCAGAGCCAGGAGCTAACGTATCTCAAGTCATGGTCTGACGATGCTTCGCCCGCCCAGCCTTTCGCCATCTCTCGCTCCGGCAAGGTGATGGCCGGCTTCGCAGGCGATCCGTGGTTCAGTTTTGCCCCGGGACCATTTCTGTGGACCCAGCAGATGGGCGTGGTCAATCTCAATGACTTCGTGCGACAGCAGGGTACGAGCATGGAGCAATACTCCTCGCTCTGGCAGCCAATGGCGATCTCGGACGACGGCACGGTTCTCACTGGTTGGGGCTACGGCTTCCTTTACTACGCCGGATGGGTGCTGAAGATGCCCAGAGCGTTTGTCTGTCACGCGGAAGCGGACGAGCGGAGCGAGAGTGAGACGCTGAGCGTCGCGTTCCCTCAAAGCTTTGACCGGCATCTCGAACACGGCGATACGGTTGGCAGGTGCCCAGAGCGGAAGCACTAACGTTCGTTCGTGGCAGCGCGGAACATCGTATCGCGGCAAGCAGGAATATGTCGGCTGTCGTAGCGGGGAGGTTTCCTAAGAGTCAATCCAGATCGCCATTCCCTTCCACGTCATTGCCATACGTGGCAGTCGCGCTCGGTTTCGCTTTCGATTTGGTGGGCTTCCTGGTGGGACGTAAGCGTCCGGCGCTGAAATGGCCGCGGTTCTCAACGTCGTATTTTTTGGGGAGGGGCGGAATCATGGCGGCTCCCCCGCTGATCTGGCCGATCCGGTTGAGTATGATTTCCGCGCGGCCGTCGTACAGTTTCACCGCGCCCTGGATCTCAATCGTGCGCCCCTCCAGACGGCGCACGTCCCCCACATCCTTCAGATCATGGGAGAACACGACTACCGTGAACGGGCAGGACAACTGGTCTTCGCAGAAATCGAGGAAGTGTACGCCCTTGACCCCCAGTTTCACCCGCAGGACTTTGCCGCTAATGCACTTGGTTTCGCCGACGTGTTGTCCGGCTTCGCGGAAGGGAATGCAATCGGAAGCAATGGAACCGCTTGAAAAAAAAAGCAGTGATCCGAGGAAGACGCCGACGCGGAACAGCCTGTACATGGCGCCATTTTATAAATTCTGCACGTGGCGATTCGGTGATCACGCAAGAAAATCCTAGGTGCTGTCCCACTTTGAAACTGCGGACAAAAAGAACTCCAAGCCCTACTAGTTCCCTGCGGCGCAACCGGTCGGCTCGCTGACCATCTTCGTGGTCGAAATCGATCCGCTGCTCGGGGCCTTGGGATCGGCCGGAGCCATTGCAACCCATGGGCCCGGATTGGCGACGGCGCAGTCGATGACGAAAGGCTGGGCGCTCAGCGAATAGTTGGGGGGCGGTGGTGTCACGGACCAAAAAACCGGCAAAGGGGTCACCGTTAGCGGTGCCGCCGAATAGTTCCCGGTCGCGACGAGTTGGAATTGACTGCCACTGACGAAGGTCGCTTTGATGGTGATGGATTGCAGTTGCCGATGGCTGTTGCCACAGGAAAGTGTGGCCAGCGATGCGAAAAGGAGCGAAACAGCGGCCAGAGATCTGTTCATGGCACTCCCCCTTGTTGATTCTAGTCCGCTCAGAATCGGGAAAGCCAGAACAGGTTGTCCGAGAGGTTACGGGTCGTGTCGAATCCAGGAACCGGGGCACCCAGTTCCTGGACCCTAACGATCACTTGGCGGGAAATTACTTGAACGACTTGACGGCGGACGCTTCATCATCCTTCACGTCAAAAACAGTGTACAGCTTGGTGATCTGGAGCAGATCGTTGACCTTCTTGGTAAGGTTCAACAGCTTCAGTTCCCCGCCCTGGTTCTTGGTGGTCGTGAAGGCGCTGACCAGTTCGCCGATGCCAGAACTGTCGATGTAATTCACCTCGGCCAGATTCAGAACGATCTTCTTATTGCCCTTGGCAAGCAAGTCACGCACGGTGTCGCGCAAAATGACGCTGCCTTCGCCGAGGGTGATGCGGCCGCTACAGTCCACAATTGTGACTCCATCCACCTGCCGACTACCAACCTTCATGCTCACTGGGAAGCCTCCTTGCCGCCCGCGGTTGGTCCGTGGACGTGCTTGATCAATTTGAGTTCGGTGCCCGCACTGGTGGGGCGAATCTCCACCACATCCATGAACGAGCGCATAAGAAAAATTCCCCGTCCCGAGGTCTTCAACAGATTCTCGGGTGCCAGCGGATTCGGAATCTGGCTCAGGTCCATGCCTTTGCCCTGGTCGCGAATCGTAATGATCAGGTCGCCGCCAGTCTGTTCGAAGGCCAGGGTCACCTTCTTGTCAGGAGCATACGCGTTGCCATGCAACACGGCATTGACGGCTCCCTCGCGAACCGCCATGGAAATTTGCATGATCTCGTCTTCGGCGAAACCGAGTTCGGTGGCGATTCGGGTGGCGCTCTCCTCGGCGCGATCAATCGTCTCCAGCGAGGAATCCAGAGTGTACGAGACCCGTTGCTCGGTCATGGCCATGACAAAAATCGAGAGATCGAGTGTATGTCCCCCGGGAGCGGGCGCCACTGAGAACCTGCAGTGCGCGAACCCGAAGCGATTCCCGGCGAATGCGGTAGTTTGCCTGTAGGAGTGAAAATTGTCAACGAGGTGTGCCAATTTGGCGCGGCCGGCCCGCTATCTTGTCTTCAGAACGGCTTATAATCTCGCCCGTGACGCCTGCTTCCACGAATTTACGCCAAAAACTGCGCAGGTTGTTGCTGGGAACCATGCTTGTGGCGCTTGCCGCAGCCGGGATCGCCTATGTTGCCGATCTGGCCATTTTTCATATTCGCGCGGCTGCGAATTGGAATCCTTACGGCAGCGTGACGGTGAACCACTACTTCGCTGTGGCCCAGAAAAACGGGAAAACCCAGTTCATCTTCGATCCGCCGGCCCCCCAGACATGCGTAAACGCCCTCTTTCCCCACGGCGGTTCCCCGCCCTGTTGGTATTTGATCCGCCATCCCGACCAACGAACCGATATCTAGTACTGCTGAACAAATGCAATACAATATCGTCGACTTTCTCTCTGAGGATATATGTCCCGTAAATGCGCTCTGCATGGGTGTGCCGTTTTCCTGATCATCATGGTGACTTCACTGCTGGCACTGGCTGATCAAGCCGATCCTCGCCTACAGAAGGCCTACCGCTTCCAAAAGGGTGGCTGGACCTATGTCCACCTCGAAGGCTCTCCGTCTGACATCGGCTTCCAGCACGGATACCTGCTGGCTCCCGAAATCGCGGATGCGTTTGAGGCGATCAAACTCTACGACACCCATCAAAGCCAGCGCGACTGGGAGTTTTTCCGGACGAGCGCGAAGCAGGTGTTCTGGCCGCGGATCGATCCCGAGTATCAGCAGGAGCTTCAGGGTATTGCCGACGGAGTGAAGGCACATGGAGTCAATCTCGACATCTATGACATCGTCGCGCTGAACGCCTTCGAAGAGATGATGGACTACTACTTCCCCTGGCTCGCCAAACAGCAAAAGACGGCTCAGAACCCCAGGCTGAAGGCGCCCGGCAACTGCAGCGCGTTCATCGCCACGGGCAGCATGACCAAGGGTCACAAGATCGTCATCGCCCACAACAACTGGACGAGCTATCTGGCGGGCGAGCGTTGGGTGGTCATGTTCGATATCGCGCCCCAGCACGGCAGCCACATTTTGATGGACGGCTTCCCGGGCGTCATCACCAGCGATGATGACTTCGGGATCAATTCAGACGGGATCATGATTACCGAAACCACGATCACCCAGTTCGAGGGCTTTGATCCCCATGGCAAGCCGGAATTCATGCGCTCGAGGAAAGCGTTGCAGTACGCCAAAAGCATAGATGACTACGTCCGCATTATCGAAGATGGCAACAACGGCGGATATGCCAACGACTGGCTCATCGGGGATCGTAAAACCGGAGAGATCGCCTACCTGGAGCTCGGCCTGAAAAATACTCCGCTTTGGCGTACCAAAGACGGCTATTTCGTGAGCTCTAACTTCGCCCGCGACCCCAAGGTGATCAAAGAGGAAACGACGTTCGATCCTGGCGACGCCTCATCTTCTCCCAATGCTCGTCACATCCGCTGGGACGAACTGATGAAACAATCCAAAGGGAAGATCGATGTAACTATGGCCGAACAGTTCCTGTCTGATCACGTCGATAGCTTTGAAAAAAACTCCAGTTCGGAGAAACCGCAACCAAACGAACGCGGGCTGTGCGGCCACGTCGATGTTTCTCCGCGCGGCATCAAGGAGTGGGCATGGGATGCTTACGATCCTGCGGGTGCCGTCCAGGGGAAAGCTACTGATAGCGCCATGGCTGCCAGGATGAGCCTGGTCGCCCGCGCCGGACATCCCTGCGGTCAAGACTTCCTGGCCGCCGAATTCCTTGATCGTCATCCGGAATATTCCTGGCAGAAGCCCGTGCTTCGTGACATGAAGGCAGGTCCGTGGACGACATTCGTGGCGGGCGAAAAGGAGCACTGAGCGGAGCGGCAGTCGAAAAGCTAATTCCCGTAATAAACAATTTCGATTGGACTCCCGCCGGGGGTCGCTCCTACAGTCTCAGGAATGCAGCCGAGCCGTGTGCCCAGAGCCACCATTCATCCAGTGACCGCTCCGGAGCCCCCACTCAGCCTGTTTCGGCCGCCGTTTCGCAACTACCAGTTCGGTGGCGCCTACGACGAGATGTTCATTGGTCCGGGCAGCCCCCGCGCGCACTACAAAGCGCTGTTTCAAAGCCTGCTGGAGCTACCTCCAGAACAACTACGCAAGACGCAACAGGCTGCGGATCTTTCCTTCCTTCACCAGGGCATCACCTTTACCGTTTATGGGAGTCAGGAGGGCACCGAACGAGTCTTTCCCAACGATCTGCTGCCGCGGATCATACCCTGGGAAGAATGGAGAAAGATCGAGTCGGGGCTGACCCAACGCATCACTGCCCTAAACTTGTTTTTGGAAGACATCTATCACAACGGAAGAATCCTTGCGGATGGCGTTGTTCCCCGCGAACTGGTCTATAGCTGCCGCCACTTTCGCCGGGAGATGCGCGGACTGACCGTCCCGCGCGGGATCTACGTAAGCGTCTGCGGCACTGATCTCGTCCGCCTGCCTGATGGCAACTTTGTGGTCCTGGAAGACAATCTGCGCGTACCGAGCGGGGTCTCTTACATGCTGGCGAACCGCAAGGTGCTGAAAAGAGTTTTGCCCAGCCTGTTTCAAGACTACGGCGTTTGCCCGGTCGATCATTATCCCCAGGCGCTCCTGGCAACGTTGCGGGCCCTCGCAGCGGCGCATTCTTCCGGACGGCACGATCCGCAGGTTGTTCTTCTGACACCGGGGGTCTTTAACTCCGCTTATTTCGAGCACACGTTCCTGGCCCAGCAGATGGGAGTGGAGCTCGTCGAGGGCCGCGACCTGTTGGTCCACAACAACGTGGTTTATATGCGGACCACGGCAGGCCTGCGGCGTGTGGATGTGATCTACCGCCGCGTGGACGATGACTTTCTCGACCCTCTCTGTTTCCGGCAAGACTCCAGTCTTGGCGTTCCCGGCCTGTTCAATGCGTACCGGGCCGGGAACGTTGTTCTCGCGAACGCGATCGGGACCGGTGTCGCCGACGATAAAGCGCTCTATGCCTACGTGCCGAAGATCATTCGCTATTATCTCGGCGAAGAACCGATTCTCGGCAATGTCGAAACCTATCTCCTGAATGACCGCTCGCAGAGGGACTACGTTCTGGGACATCTGGAAGAACTGGTTGTGAAGGCCGTCGGCGAGTCCGGAGGATATGGGATGTTGATCGGCCCGCACAGCACTGCTGTCGAACGAGAGGAATTCCGCCGCAGGATCGAAGCTGAGCCGCGCAACTACATTGCACAACCGACGCTGAGCCTGTCCCGCGCGCCTTGCTTCCTTGAGGGTGAAGTGCAGGCCCGTCACGTGGACTTGCGCCCCTACATTCTCTATGGCGAGAACGTCACCCTGGTTCCCGGAGGGCTGACCCGCGTCGCTTTGCGGCGGGGCTCGCTGGTGGTGAACTCGTCGCAGGGCGGAGGCAGCAAGGACACATGGGTGCTCCGGGGGTGATGGAGAAAAAGTGAACGATCGAAGACAGACCGTCATGCTCTCGCGGGTGGCCGACTGCTTGTACTGGATGAGCCGGTATCTCGAGCGCGCAGAACATACGGCCCGGCTGATCGATTTCGACCTCCAGTTGCGGTTGGAACAATCTCCCGAAGCGGGGGCGGGACGCTGGTCTCGCCTTCTGGATGCCCTGCAGACCCCTTCGCCGGCCGATACGGCGATTGACGCCGCCGCTCTCACGCATCTGTTAACTCTCGATCGCTTAAACCCCTCCTCGATCCTTTCCTGCATTGGAGCGGCCCGGGAGAATCTACGGCAGGTACGCGAGCAGTGCAGTTCGGAGATGTGGGAACAACTCAATCGACTGTACTTGCAGGTGAATGGCACGACCGCGAGTGAGGCGTGGTTACTGCAATCGCATGTCTTCTTCCGGGCAGTTCAGGAGGGAGCGCATCTGTTCCAGGGCGTGACCGATTCGACCATGTCGCACGGAGAGGGCTGGCAATACATTCAGTTGGGGCGATACGTGGAGCGGACTGACTCTTTGGCAAGGCTGATCGGGACCCACTTCAGCGCCCTCGCGCGCGCAGCGGAATCCTCGGTGGAAAGCGAGGAATACCTCGAGTGGGTCGGGCTTCTTAAGTCGTGTTCCGCCTTTGAGGCGTACTGCAAGACTTACACCGCGGAGCTGCGGCCGGTCCGCGTCGCGGAATTTCTCCTTCTCAATCCGGAATTTCCCCATTCCGTTCGCTTCTCCGTCGACATGGTCCACGCCTCGCTGAAAGCAATCGGCGAAATGACGGAGCGCAAGGCGGAGCAACCGATCCGGCTTTCCGGGCGACTGCGTGCCACCCTGAGCTTCAGCCAGATCGACGAGATCATGGCGGCGGGCGCGAGCGCATACGTGGACACGGTCCGCTGGCAGTGCTTGCAGGCACATACGGCGATCCAGCAGGTGTATTTCGACTATCCGGTCGAGGAGGCGCTGGTCTCCTGATGGAAGACCCCGGGCATCGTCCATGATCTATTCCGTCCGACACACGACGACCTTCCTCTACGAGCCGGCAGTCCGCGAGAGCGTCATGGAGGTCCGTCTGCAGCCGCGCAGCGATGGCGAGCAGCGCTGCCTCAGCTTCTCTCTCCAGGTCGAGCCTGCGGCGACGGTCATGCAGTACCAGGATTTCCTGGAGAATGTAGTCCACCACTTTGATATCGCTCAGAACCACACGCAACTGAAAGTCGTCGCCCACTCCACGGTTGACGTGCAACCGCCTCCTGAGGCTTCCGCTTCAGACAGCGGCACCTGGGCCGACCTGGACGCCCTCGTGGAAGCAGGAGACTACTGGGAGATGCTCTTGCCCAGCCACTTCGTACGATCCTGCGACCCTCTCAACAGCCTTGCCGGCGAGTTGGGGTGCGAGCGGCGAGCGGCTCCATTCACCCTTCTGGCGGAGTTGAACGAGGCCATCCACACGAAATTCGCCTACGTTCCCAACAGCACGAAAGTGGACTCCCCGATCGAGGAAGCTCTGATCGCACGGCAGGGCGTCTGCCAGGACTTCGCCCACATCTTCATCGCCCTCGTGCGTCCGTTGAAGGTTCCTTGCCGCTATGTCAGCGGTTACATGTTTCACCGCGACGAGGCGAAGAAAGACCGCTCGCTCGAAGGCGCCTCCCACGCATGGGTGGAAGCCCTGGTTCCCGGACAGGGATGGGTGGCATTCGATCCGACGAACAATCTGGTGGGCGGCGATCGCCACATCCGCGTGGCGATCGGCCGCGACTACGCCGATGTCCCCCCAACCCGAGGCGTCTACAAGGGTGAAGCCCAGAACGGATTGAGTGTGTCGGTTTCCGTCACGCCCGCGGGCAGCGTCGCGAGCGAGCCCGCAGTTCCATTCGTGATCCGCTCACGGCCGCCCGTGGTTCGTACTCCAACGATTCGGTTGGAGCACGAACAACAGCAGCAGCAATGACCGTCTTCTTATGGCACCGTTAACGTTAGAGTTCGCTCCCCGTAGGCCCCTGTCGAATCCCACGCCCGAACTACGACGGTATGTGTCCCGCCCGCTAGCGAGAGACCGGCGTTGATCGAGTTCCCGCTAGTTTTCCCGAAGATCTCGATCGAGTCGACATAGATGTGCCAGCCCGTGATTACGTGCGCGGACGACGCGGACGCCTTGATCGCCACGGGAGAAATCACGGAAGCGCTATTGCCTGGAGCACTGACATTGACCGCGACTTTCTGTACATTCGCGGCGAAAGTGCGATCGCCGTAGGCACGTGAGCTATCCCATGCGCGAACGACCATTGTATGTGCCCCATTTGTCGCCGCAACATCTGTAATGATGGAAGAAACCGCGCCTGCCTGGTAGACCAGAACGCTATCGCGGTATACAGCCCACCCGGTGATCGAGCGCCCGCTGCTGGGTGTTGCCGAAGCTTTGATGGTCATCGGCGAGATCACATTTGCACCCGCGGAGGGCGTAGAAACAACGACACTCGGCTTCGGACTTACCGTCAAGCTCACCGTTCTGTCCCCGTATGCGCCCGAAGTGTCCCATGCCCGAACTACGACCGTATGCTTCCCTACCCCCATGGGCACGCCGTGGTTGATACTCCTGACCGCGCCCGCGTTGTAGCGGGCAACACCATCGACGTAGACCCACCAGCCCGTGATGCTATGCCCCGCGGTCGGCGACGCCAAGGCCTGGATGTTCACTGGAGATCCAACTTCAGTACCGGCCGTCGGGTTCGAGAGGGTAACTGCAGGCTTGGATGCGCTTACCGAAAGAGAGATCGTCTCGTCGCCGTACGCACCGGAAGAATCCCACGCGCGCACCACCAGCGTGTGTGCCCCGGTGCTCATCTTTAGGCTCGGGCTAATCGATGCCACCGGACCCGCCGAATAGACGTCGGAGCTGTCGACGTACACTTGCCATCCAGTGATTACGCGCCCGCTGGTAGGAGACGCTGCAGCATCGATCGTGACCGGAGAACTGAGCGAGACTCCGTTCGCCGGCGAACTCAGGGCAACCTGTGGCCTGCTCGCACTGCTTGAGAAAAAGTCCGCCATATCGGCTGCGGTCGCGGACGCTCCCGGATAGTTCCGGATACCTAGGCTGTCGAGCATGGTCCGCAAGGCGTTCTCATGCTTATAAGGAACATTTGAGACCGTGTGGGGCGTGACGCGCGGACCAATGACAGCCGTGTATACGGCCGCTCCGCAACCGGCGTTGGTACCTCCGGCACATTCATCGAACGTCACCATCGCCAAGCCTGATCCGCCCGGCTGGAAATCCGGAAGATTCAAGATCGGACCGAGCGTAGAACTCAGAAAGCCGTCGGCTGCTCCCAGGATCTGCGGCACGCTGCAACCACTGGCGCCGACCGGGCAATCATGCGCGTCATGGTTTCCATCCGGGACGATGATGGTAAAACGGGGTAGCGATCCATTGGCGAGGTCCGCGCTCAACTGGTTCAGATCGACGATCTTGCCTGCCGACCCACTTACGTTGTTCAGGATGTCGCTGTACCAGGTTGCGCCATTGTGGCGACGGTAATAGTCGGTGCCATTTGCATTGTCCTGTGCCGTTGGAGTCCCTCCTGCCGCGGCGTAAGACTGTGCATAGACTTTCCAGGAAATCCCGGCGTTGTTCAGCTCACGAAAAATGTTGTCATCGGTGATGGCATCCGTGATTGAGGTACCCGGATAGAAACAATCGTTTCCACTGCAGTTGAAATCATGCGTGCCCCCCGGCAAAGCGCAGTTCGCGCTGGAATGGCAACTGCCGGATGCGAGCCACAAATAATCCATCAAAGAACCGCCATTATCAGACTTGTAATTTGCCGCGTAGCCATTCGCGTATCCCTCCCCAACCAGCCACGGCATGTTGGCCATTACGTCCGTAAAACTGCTGTTCTCATCGATTACCAGGACCACGTGGTTGGCGGAGGGCACCTGCGCGAACATTACCGACGCGGTGAAAAGAAAGGCGAATGCGGCAGACACACCTCTGCCCTGTCGTCTAGGCAACATGAAAAAAAGCTCCCCCGATTAGTTTTGATCGAACGCTTGCTTGTCTCGCAAACGGACACAACGCCGCGAGAGTTCGGGAAGAGCGGAGTTTCCCGAATGGCGGAGTGAGCTTACCTCAACATTTCGCGGGACACCAGAGCGGATGAGTTGTAGCACCAATGGGTGATATCGCAAAAAACATTCACGGTCCGTTTACAACCGATCGAACCCGACGAACGTTGTCATCAGAAGACGGAGACGGATCAGATAAAGACAGCCAAGGTGCTAATCGATAGATTTGGAAATTTAACTGCTGGATAATTCCGTAGGCCAGTTAAAAGTCTGACGGATAGGACCGGTTTCTCGTCAAGCGCCACCTTGTCCTTAACACAGCATGTCCCTATCAGCTTCGCGTACGCTGCGGGAGGTACGCCTCTAGGCCGCTTCCGGGCGCCGAACTGTGAGATCCATACTCTCTGAAGCGATCTGGATGTCTTTCCTCGCTTGCACTCGCGCGAAGACTTCGCGGTACAGAAAGCTGCTTGCGGACCGCCGCTGCGTGGCCTTGACCACGTAGCGCAGGGTCAGCTCTACCCAATTACTCGTGACCTTGACGTAAACGCTGGGCTCGAACTCAACTTTTGGGCACGAGAAACTTCCGTTTCATCTCCTCGAGATCACGCAGCGCGTCTTTCGGGAACTCTCTCGTGTACGCGCCTCCGGCCTGTCAGAATCCGGATCGCCTCTTCCAAATTGCTGTCATACGTGATCGGTAACCGTACCTCGTCCCAGATGCATGAGAGATATTGCGTGTAATTCAGGATCGGGGAACCGAACAAGGCGGAGTTGGGCAATAGCAGAAGCCGGCCGCTGTATTGGTCGCGTCCGATCCAAGACCCGATCTCCAGCATTCGTGTATAGAAAAATCCGACATCGATCACATCGCCGGTCATGTGCTGGATCTCGATCCGGTCTCCCGCCGTGAAAATGTGCCCCGTAAAAATTGCAAGGCGTGCCGCCAGGCTCAGGAGCGGCTCGCGGAGCGCGACGGCAAGCCCCGCTCCCAGCAAGCCAAGAAACGTGCCCTTCTCCTTCAGGGTGTGCGCCCAGAGAAAAACAATGATAGCCGCGGCGACGAAAACAACCACAGTAGTAAAGAAGTTTCGCAGGCGATAGCGTTCGCGCTCATCCTTCGATGATCGCTTAGACACAATCATGGGTGCTGCATAGAGAAGCGCCGCGACTGCAATCGTTGTCGCCGTACCGATGACCGCGACGGGGTCTGGGAGCCAACGA
>Ga0335070_10005359_pt1 | contig 15054 bp, 16 predicted proteins | sample Lox_Sample_13_FD_206722 | JGI IMG/M metagenome (GOLD analysis project Ga0335070, IMG submission 206722) | Soil microbial communities from Loxahatchee National Wildlife Refuge, Florida, United States - Lox_Sample_1.3 | ecosystem: Environmental > Terrestrial > Soil > Wetlands | place: USA... | reverse complement strand
TCCGGACGTGAACATTTCAAGGAGCATTTCCGGTCCCCCGGGCACGGAAGGAGTGACCCCTATCTGGATCAGACTCTTGAGCGTTGCCTCTTTTTCAAATCCTTCTGCCTTTGTCATGTGGTTGATGAGGGCATCGGCTGACCTTGTCATTCCTATCTTGCCTAGGGTCTCTATTGCAGCATATCTCAGGGCATCTGAAGGACTTTCGAGCAGCTTCTCGATGGACTCAAGGGACGACTCATGATACATCGCTGCCAGCGATTCTATGGCTGAGAAACATACCCATTCATCATCCCCCAGTGCGGCGATGAGTTGCGGCAAAGCGTCCCGATATTGGAGAACTCCGATCACCTTTGCAGCAGATGCCCGGACATTCGGATTGGGGTCATGTTGGAGAAGGTTGGCGATCTCAGGGCAATAATCACACTCCCTGATTTCACCGATAAGATCGAGGGCAAATTTACGCACGTCAGGGTCCTTGTCCCTGAGGAAGGAGACAAAGAGGGGGACGGCAGGTGCGCCGATCTCCTTCAGGATGATTGTTGCCGTGTTCCTGAGGAATGCATCCTCCCTGAGGAGGGGCAGGACCATGTACGCCGTGACCTCGCCTCCCAGAGATATGAGAGAACGCATGGCAGCATCCTGGACTCCAGCGTTTTCATCCTTCAAGGCCTTGATCAAGGGATAAATCGCTCTTTCGTCACTTTTCGCCAGCGCCTCTGCAGCGGACCTCCTTTTTGACGCGTTGTGATGAGAAAGGTCCCTAATGAGTCGCACGAGTCTTTTGGATTGAATCATCATATCTCCTCGGTACTATACTTATCGGCGTCTCATGAGAATTCTTTAACAGGCCATGGCTTGGAGAAAGGTCCCGGAACTATTGCCTTTCCCTTCTTTCTCACAGGTCTACCTTTGCCTTCAGCCTCATGAGTGCCTGATTGTGGATCTGCGACACCCTCCCCTCGGTAAGGTTCATCACATTTCCTATTTCCTTCATCGTCATCTCTTCCCAATAGTAGAGGGAGAGTATTATCTGTTCCTTCTCAGGGAGTTCGCTGATGACCCGGGCTAGGGCCTCCTTTTTTCTGTTCTCTTCGCAGATCTCAAGCGGGGTTTTGGCGTCGGGATCGGATATGCATTCTATCACATCGAGGCCGTTTTCATCATTCGCCCTGTCCCCAAAATCCTCAAACCTCACGGACACCTTAACATTTGCACTCTGGAGTATCCGGTAGTACTCGTTGAGAGGAATCTCAAGTCTTTCCGCTACCTCTTCGCCCTCAGGAGAACGACCGAGCTCCCTTTCGAGGGTGAGATATGCTGACTTAACGCTGTCGATCTTCTTCTTCACGTTCTTGGGAATCCAGTCATGGGCCCGCAGTTCGTCGAGCATCGCGCCCCTTATGCGGTACTCGGCAAAGGTGCTGAGTTTCACCCCATTGTCCTTATATCTGCCCAGTGCATCGAGGAGCCCCATGACACCGACGCTGATGAGATCCTGAACGGTCAGCTGAGGGGGCAGCCTCCATGTGAGTCGATAGGCGGTATACTTGATGAATGGGAGAAAGTCATTGATAATACGCTCCTTCTCCTCTTCCTTCAGTCTTTCCTTCGTTGCGACCATTTTCCTCACCTTCCTTGGTTATAGGGCATCGAATATTGCCCTCGGCTATACGCTCGATGCGGACAGGAGATTCCCGATGAAGAACTGCAGCGTCCCCTTCACCTTGCTGCGGGGATCGAGAATCTTTGATGCAATCTCCGTAACCTGCAGTGATGCAGGGCCGTCGGGATAGACATCAACAAAGGCTTTCTGGGAGCTCACTGCTTTCCGCACCGTTTCGTCAAAGGGGATATACCCAAGATAGTTCAGAGAAATATTGAGGAATTTTTCTGCGGCAAGGGAGAGTCTCCTGAAGACTTCCATCGCCTCCCCGGAGTTCCTCACAGAATTGACAAGGATATTGAACTCCTTCTCCTGGTACCTCGTGAAGAGCACCTTCATGAGGGCATAGGCATCGGTGATTGCTGTTGGTTCGGGAGACGCCACGATAATGATCTCCTGTGCCGCTATGCAGAAGAAGGCCACGTTCTCCGAAATGCCTGCCGCCGTATCAATAAGAAGGACATCCACATTCTCTTCGTACCTGTCGAAGGCCTCCAGAATCCTCAGTCTCTGAAATTCATCAAGGGACGTAAGCTCCTGTACCCCCGAGCTGGCGGGGAGGATCTTTATCCCGTGAGGACCCTCGACGACAACGTCCCTGAGCCCCATCTCTCCGCTCAGGAGGTTCTGGATGTTCTGTCTCGGCGCCAGATGAAGGAGGACATCAATGTTGCTGAGGCCAAGGTCGCCATCAAGGATCATCACATCTTTACCGAGCCTTTTGACCGCTATGGCAAGGTTCGCCACAACATTCGTCTTCCCCACACCTCCTTTTCCGCTTGCCACGGCTATGGTCTTGACATGTTTCCTCTTGTCAGATTTTTTTTTCAGCATCGAAAACTCCCCTTCGTCAGTATGAGGTTTGCAAGGCTCTGGTGATTCGTAAACTCAAGGTCGTCCGGTACGGTCTGTCCCGTCGTGATATAGGCAACCGGCTTCTGGTAAGTGAGCATGAGGTTGTAGAGTGAGCCGAATCTCACGGCCTCGTCGACTTTTGTGAAGGCGATGGAATCGATCGGCAATCTTCGGTATGATCGGTAAGCCTCTATCATGAATGCATCGTCTGCGCTGGCACTCATGAGGAGATGAAGCTCCAGGGGAAACTCTGACGACGGCTCCTCGCCGGATGATACCGAAAAGGTTTCGAGGATTCCGTCTATGTATGCTTCTTCCCGGGGATTTCTTCCCGTGGTATCGATAAAGACGATATCCCTGGTCTTGGAGAAATTGTGGAGACTTCTCCTCAGTTCCGCGACACTCGAGGCCACGGCCAGGGGGATTCCCATGATCCTCGTATAGATCCTCATCTGTTCGACAGCTCCGATCCTGTAAGTGTCGAGGTTGATGACGGCGACCCTCCTGCCCTCTTTGAGAGCCCTAGCCGAGAGCTTCGCTATGGTCGTCGTCTTCCCAACTCCCGTCGGTCCGATGAGCATGACAGCCCTTCTGCTGTTCGTTCGTTCCTTCACCCTGATGTCTTCCGATATCAATGAAGCGATGTCGTTTACGTCCCTTGCCTTGTCGCAGAGACGCAGTGCAAACTCATCCCGCACCGATCTCTCCCTGAGGAAGTTCATCACCATCCTCTTTCTTACCGGCAGCGCTATCTCATAACCGGTATTCCTCATCCCCTCGATGGCGCCACGGAGTTTCACAATCTCATCCTTTATTTCGTTGGTCATGATGTTCACAGGTCGGGGGGTATCAAGAGAGGGAGAGGAGTTGAGCGCCTTCCTATATATGATATCTCCATCTTGTCTCCGGCTTCCCTCCTCCGGCCTTTGCTGCAGACCGGGGCTGTCATAGTCAACGGCAGCCGTGACCTCGACAGAGGGCCTGATACCTTTCTTTTCTTCCGTGGAGAGGATGATCGCGTCCTCGCTCAGCTCTTTCTTTATGAGCTCCAGGGCCTCACTGAAACTCTTCGCTCTAAATTTCTTAATCTTCATATCTCACTACCCCTGTTGTATAGAGTTTTGCCGATGGAGCTATTTCAGCATTCGAAAGGATGACAGCCGACGGGAGGAACCTCTCGGTGATCTTCCTGAGAAATCTCCTTACCTGTGATGAACAGAGGATTAACGGCTGCACGCCCTTGAAGGTGTCGGACGTGATCGCCTTCTCGATAGCGCGTATGAGCCTGCTCACTATGTCTGGGCTTATCGCACCTCCCGTCTCCATTGCCTGAGACAGGGTCATCTCGAATCTTGGGTCCAGTGTCAGCACATGGATGCCTCCGTCAGAGACCATATACTGCTTTGTAATGAACCGTGCCAATGCCTGCCTCACAACTTCCGTCAGCATCTCGATATCCTTGGTTGAAGGAGCGTAATCAAGGAGTGTCTCGAGGATCGTGACCAAATCGTTGATCGGCACCCGCTCCTTGAGAAGATTCTGGAGCACCCTCTGTATCCCGCCCAGTGTCATCTGTGAAGGCACGAGTTCGTCAACGATCTTCGGATAGCTCTTCGCTACGTTGTCGAGGAGGCCCTGCACCTCTGTCCGGGTGAGAAGTTCCCAGGCATGGTTCTTTATAAGCTCCGTGAGATGCGTTGCAATCACTGTCGCCGGGTCCACAACCATATACCCCCTCGACTGGGCCTTCTCAACGTCGGCCTCACTGATCCAGTATGCAGGCAATCCGAAGGCGGGCTCCTTTGTCGGGATACCGTCCAGCTTTTCCGACTCACCCGAAGAGACGGCCAGATATTGGCCCATAACGATCTCACCCCTCCCGACCTCGATTCCCCGTATGAGGAAACTGTATTCATGGGGCCTGAGCTGAAGGTTGTCCTTGATATGGATGGAAGGGACAACGAACCCAAGTTCGGCGGCTAGCTGCCTTCTCATTCCCTTTACCCTGCTGAGGAGATCCGCCCTGCCTGACTCAACAAGCGGTATGAGACCGTACCCTATCTCAAAGGCGAGGGGGTCTATCTCCATGAAGGTCTCGATCGCAGGTTCAGCAGGCGCCGCGGCAACGGCTTCTTCCTTCACCGCCTCTGGTGGCTGCTTGGAAAATACATAGGCAAGGGCGCCGGATGCCGCTGAGAGGAGGAAGAAGGGAAAATGGGGAAGACCCGGCACAAGGCCGAGGACGACCATCACGCCGGAAGCGGTGCCGAGGGCCTTTGGATTAACAAGCATCTGGGAGGTTATATCCTTCCCGAGGTCTTTCTCGGTTCCGGCCCGGGTAACGACAATGCCGGCCGCCGTCGAGATGAGGAGGGCAGGCATCTGTGCTACGAGACCCTCACCGATGGTCAATATGGTATAGGTCTTTGCGGCTTCTGCGATGGGCATTCCCCTCTGGAGCGTCCCTATGATAAAACCGCCGAGAATATTGATCGCTGTTATGATCAGTCCTGCTATGGCATCGCCCCTGACAAACTTGCTGGAACCGTCCATTGCTCCGTAGAAATCGGACTCCTGTGAAACGACTGCACGCCTTCGCCGCGCCTCTGCATCATCGATAAGGCCAGCATTGAGGTCGGCGTCAATTGCCATCTGTTTGCCCGGCATACCGTCGAGGGTGAAGCGGGCCGCCACCTCGGCAATCCTTCCCGACCCTTTCGTGATGACGACGAAGTTGATGACGACGAGGATGAGAAATACTGTGAAGCCGACTGCGTAGTTTCCGCCGACAACAAAATTGCCGAAGGACTGTATGACGTGCCCGGCCGCATCGATTCCCTCATTCCCCTTCAGGAGTATGAGCCTCGTGGATGCGATATTCAGTGCGAGCCGGTAGAGGGTCGTTATGAGCAGGACCGAAGGGAATACCGAGAAGTCGAGGGGCTTCTTGATATAGATGCCTGTCACGAGGATAACGATCGAGAGGGATATGGAGAGGGACAGAAGGATATCGAGAATAAAGGGAGGGATCGGGAGCATCATGACGCCCAAAATGGCCACAACACTGATGGCTACGATAACATCCCCCCTCTTCTGGATGAAGTGAAGAAGATCCATTTACGCCGCTCCTCTCAACTTATAGACATAGGCCAGGATCTTTGCCACCGCCTTGTAGAGTTCCTCAGGGATAAGTGAGTTGATGTCGAGTTTATAGAGGGCCCGTGCCAGGGGCTTGTCTTCCACGAGCGGTACGCCGTGTTTTCTTGCCGTCTCTCTCATCTTCTCTGCTATGATTCCGGCCCCCTTCGCAACGATCTTCGGCGCCGACATCTCATCATTTTTGTAGCTCAGGGCAACAGCCAGATGCGTAGGGTTTGTAATGACCACCGTGGCCTTGGGCACCTCCTGCATCATGCGCCTCCTCGCCATCTCTCTCTGGAGGCTCCGTATCCTTGACTTGATATGGGGGTCTCCTTCGGACTCCTTAAACTCTTCCCTGATCTCTTCCTTTGTCATTCGCAGGGAACGCTCATGCTTCCACCGCTGATAGATATAATCGGCGAGGGCGATGACAAGGAACGTCATAAAGATCGAGAGGACCGATTTGGATATGAGGTTGGCGGCGACCTTCCGTATTTCCGTCAGGTCCATGGCCGCCGTCAACGGGACGATGACGATCGCCTTCTTGACGAGGAAATAGGAAACGACTCCACCGACCGCAAGTTTCAGAAGGCTCTTGACAAACTCCCCGAGGCCGGAGATTGAAAAGAGTCTCCGGAATCCCGCAATGGGACTGATCTTGTCGAGCTCCAGTGCAGGCGCCTTGAAGACGATGCCGCCCTGGGCGAAACCGGCGGCAAGGGCAAGGGTAAAGCTCATACCGAGGATAGGCATGAGGAGAAGAAAGAGTTCAGACGCCGCTGATTTCATGACCGCCAAAGGCTCCCTGCCGCACTGAAGCCCGAGGAGTCTTCCCATGAGTTCGGAAACGCGCGTCACGAAAGAATCTCCCGCAAAGTAAAAGAGAAGTATGGTTCCTGCCGCACCGGCCATGGTTGTGAGCTCACGGCTCCTGGCAACCTGTCCCTTTTCCCTGGCCTTTTCACGCCTTCGAGGCGTCGCTTGTTCAGTTCTCTCTTCGAGTTCAGCCATACCTAGCCCTTTGCCATCCCGATGATCCTGACCATTTCGTTCTCGATATCACTGAAGAAAGTCCCGCTCACCTGGGCGAAGACAGGGAGTCCGAGGATCATTACCGTAAACCCCACAACGACATAGACGGGAAAGCCGACAAAGAAGACGTTCATCTGGGGAGCTGCCTTGGACAAAAACCCGAGAAGGAGGTTTGTGAGGACCATGATGATCACAACGGGTGCGCTCAGTTTCATGGCGACCATGAAGATCCTGCCGGTTATTGCGATTGCCTCAGGAGCGAGGTTTCTCACCTCAATTGATCCCACGGGCGCTAATTCGTAGCTTCTCACAAAGATATAGATGAGGTCATGATGGGCGTCCATGGCGAGAAAGATGAGCATGGCAAGAATCCCATAGATGCTCGATACGGCGGTAGACTGGCCCATCTCAGGGTCAAAGCTCGTAGCGATTGACAGCCCCATGGCATTGCTCATGAGGTGACCGGCCATCTCTATTCCAAAAAATACAAACCTTGCTGCGAGCCCCAGGAGCAGGCCAAAGACGATCTCACGCATAACAAGGAAAGGTACCGCACCCTGGTGGACGTCAAATTTCACGACTGGGGTAAGGACAACCGACAAAGCCACGATGAATCCGATCTTGAACTGGGCGGGCATGTTCTGGTTGCCGAAAAAGGGCAGGAGCATGAGGACAAGAGAGGCCCTCAGGAAGATGAAGAGGAACTTTGCCAGATAGGGTGAAACTATGTCGATGGCATTCATAGGTCGCGGCCTCCTCGTCTCCCTGCGTGACGGTTCTTCATCGTATGAGCACCGGTATCTTTTCTATGAGGTTCGTTGTGAAGGCCGTCAAGACCCTCGCGATCCATGGGAAGAAGACAAAGAGACAGATAAAGACCGCAACAATCTTCGGGACAAAGGTGAGGGTGAATTCCTGGATCTGTGTCACTGCCTGGAAGAGACTGACTACGAGTCCCACAAAAAGACTGACGAGAAGGATAGGCCCCGAGGCAAGGAGTATCGTCTTGAATACCTCGGCAGAGAGCGATTTTACGACATCCACGGTCATAGAAAACTCCTTACGACTGAATTGATGACAAGGTTCCATCCGTCGACGAGCACAAAGAGGAGCAGTTTGAAGGGGAGTGATATGAGGACCGGGGGAAGCATCATCATGCCCATCGAAAGGAGTATGCTCGAAACGACGATATCGATGATGAGAAAGGGGATAAAGATGAGAAAGCCGATCTCAAAGGCGGTCTTCAGCTCGCTTATGGCAAAGGCCGGGACAACGACCCGGATAGGCAGTTCTTCAGACTTCGAAGGCGCCTTTTCCTTTGCAAGGTTCAGAAAGAGGGCGATGTCTTTCTGTCTTGTCTGTCTCAGCATGAAGCTCTTGATCGGCGGCTCTGCCTTCTTGAGGGCCTCCTGGATCGTTATCTGTTTGTCCATATAGGGACTTATCGAATCCTTCGTGATGGCGTCGAGCGTGGGGGACATGATGAAGAGGGTTAAGAATATCGCGAGACCGATAATAACCTGGTTCGGTGGTATCTGTTGGCCGCCGATGGCCTGACGGAGAAAGGAGAGCACGACGACTACTCGTGTGAAGGATGTGAACATCACAAGCACGGCGGGCAGCAGGGACAAGAAACTGACGAGAAAGAAGACTTCGACAGCAGGATCAGTTATTTTCATTGAGGTGCTCCTTGATGTTCCTCAATCGCTTGACCTTGTCGCTGATCTCCCTCACCGTGTCCGTCTCGATGTCGTTCTCGTCGAAGGCCTTCAAGAGCTTGATGTCTGACGTTGTCACGCCCACGAGGAGTATTTCCCTCCCGATCTTCATCGCCGCAATTCCCTTCCTCGGGCCGAAGGACTGGTAGGCGAGAACATTCATGAGTCCTGCTTTCCGCTGTCTTTTTCTCAGGAAAAAACCCATGAGAAAAATGAGCCCTACCACCGCTGCAAGGGCAGAGACCATCTGAAGGTAGATCTCTGTCATTTCAGCTGCTTGAGCCTTTCCGTCGGGCTGACAATGTCCGTGAGCCTCACGCCGAACTTTTCGTTGACGACTACGACCTCGCCCCTCGCCACCAGTTTGTTGTTCACGAGGATCTCCATCGGCTCACCGGCAATCTTCTCGAGCTCCACAACAGACCCCTGACCGAGTTGGAGAAGATCCTTGATGAGCATCCTTGTCCTGCCCAATTCCACGGTTATTTCAAGAGGGATATCGAGAAGGAAATCTATGTCCCTCGAGGGCTGTCCCTTCCTTTCAGGGGTTAACTCTTCGAATTTCGCTTCCTCAGTTGCTTGGCTCATAGCGCTCTCCTTTTCAGTGAATCTTTGTTATCTTTACGGCCTGGTTTCCCCTGCTGTTCCCCGGCACGCAGCTGAACTTCTCGATCTCCTCAACCCTCAGGGGAAGATTATCGGATACGCACTTGTCCAGACAGACTACGCTGCCCACTTCGAGCTTCATCAACTCCTCCAGGGTGAGTTCGGTACTTCCCAGTTCTGCTGTGACTTCGACCTGGGAACCGAGGAGTATCTCTTTCAGCCGCGCGACCCATCTCTGGTCAGTCTCAAATTTTTCGTTCTGGATGCCGGAATAGAGTTTTTCCTTGATCGGTTCGATGAGCGAATAGGGAACGCAGAAGAAGAGTTTCCCGGTGAAGTTCTCGACTTCTATATTGATCTGAACTTTTATCACGATCTCGCTCGGCGTGACGATAGTGACGAACTGCGGGTTCATCTCTGAGCCCGCCTGTTCGGGGTTAATAGGCACGAGAACAGACCAGGCATTCGCCATATCGGATAACCCCATGGTAACGACCTTCTTGATCACCCTCTGCTCTATCGAGGTGAATGATCTACCCTCTGATTTGACATGGAGCGCACCTTTACCCCCGAAGAAGAAATCCACAAAGGCGAATACAAGCGGTGCCTCGAGAACGAGGAGTGAGTATCCCTTGAGAGGCTCCATCTTGAAGATGTTGATGCTTGAGGGGAAGGGAATGGTCTTCATGAATTCGCCGAACTTTATGATCTCCACATTGTGGATAGCGACTTCAACATACCTCATGATGAGAGACGACACCGAATTTCTGAAAAACCGTGCAAACCGTTCGTTCGCAATCTCGAGACCCGGCATCCTTCCACGCACGATCCTTTCCTGGCTCGTCAGGTCGTAGGCCCTGGTACCCGATAGTATCTTTTCCTTGGCGCTCTCGGTGTCTATCTCACCCGACTGTACGCCCCTCAGTAGGGCATCGACTTCATCCTGTGAAAGAATGTCGCTCATTGCATCACAAATTCAGTGAAGTAGAGGTTCTTAAATACATCCTTGCCTACTGCCTGATTTGCCCTGAGAAGAAGTTCATCCTTCAGCTGAAATTTGCCCTCGGGACTTGAGACTGCCTCAGAAGACTTGCTGCTCACGAGGGTGATGATTGCGTCCCGCATTTGGGGGACCTTGTCGGCAACCATCGGCTGGTACGAGACATTACTTAGTTCGAACTGCATCGAGACCTTGAGGAATCTCCCCTGCTCTGCAAGATTCAGGACAAAGGGGTCAAGGGAGACGAGGGCAGTCTTGGCATCCTTCTCTTCTGCCTTGTGTCCATCTCCTGACTTGGTCTTTGCGATGACCTGGGTATATGTTATGAAGCCTGCTGCAAGGACAAGGACAACTGCGCCTGCAATAAGGAAGAGCATCTTCTTGCTCTTCGCAGGCGCCTTTTCTTTCGTCTCTTCAGGATTAACTTCCCCCTTTTCGTCAGCCATATGACATCCTCCTTTTTCATGCCGGGATGAAGCCCGTCACTGCGGGAATATTCAAATAGTATGCCTGCAATAACATGTTGAAATATAAGGTGATTTGTTTTATCATTTCCGTCAAAAGAATGACTATGGTGATGTTTTGTTGGCCTTCAGATCAAGGTGCCGATAGAGGCCTATTCCGCGGGATTCAGCTTTTCTATGGGAGGGACAGGGGGGACTGTTCCAGGCTCTGGCAGGGGCTCGTCACTCTCCCACACTTCATGATATTCAGGGACGACGATACCCCTTTTCACCATAATGGCAGAGATGAGACTTGAGCGGTTAAGCACATACCGCTGGTTGCCGGTGGGGTTATATTTCCTGGGGTTCGGAAGAACGGCGGCAAGCCTGGCTGCTTCTTCCGGGGAGAGTTGAGAAGAGGATTTTCCGTAGTAGTGTCGTGACGCGGCTTCAATCCCAAAGATGCCGTCACCCCATTCTATGACATTCAGATAGAGTTCGAGGATCCTTTTCTTGGAGAGGGCTCTCTCCATCCTCCAGGTGATAATCGCTTCAGCAATTTTGCGAACAGGATTCTTTGAAGGGGAAAGGTAGAGGTTCTTTGCGAGCTGCTGGCTTATCGTACTGCCGCCGAGTTTGAATTTCTTTGCCTTGATATCCCTTTCCATCGCCTTCTGGATCGCCTCATAATCAAAGCCTTCGTGCTTCCAGAACTTGTCATCCTCTGCAATGAGAACCGCCTTCACGACATAGGGAGAGACCTTCGAGAGGGGCACCCAGACTTGGGTGATCCTGTATGGCTTACCCTTTCCCCTTGACTCTCTCTCTCGGTATTCCATGAAAGAGGTCTTTCCGGGATTTTCTTTCTTCATCCGCGAGATATCAGGCATAAGAAGGAAATAGAGGACGGCGAGAGAGAGGGTTACGAGTAAGACCAGGGAACAGAGCCCTTTAAGAGGCCTCATCCTGGATATACCGGTCGGTTTCGGAAAATATACACGAAATTGTCAGACCGTTATCTCTTCATCACGAACGCTGCAAAGACTCATTCGAGGGAGTGAATAAAGCCTCTCAGTTTACCCCTGTCTTCTTCTGACATGTCGAGAAACTCTATGCCTATGTCTTACCGTTGAGGGTCTGTCCCGGATATCAAGAGGCATGAGGCAACCCTGCCCTGAAATCTCACGAGGTCACCTCCGGGAAGGGATTTTTCATCGATAACTTTCTTTCGATTTCAACTTCGCTCGTTGTCTCAATAAGCATGCCACCAAGACTGATCTGCTTTGCCCTGTATGCTTCATATACCTGATGACAGGTAAACAGTCCTAGGCCACGATTTCTGTGCCGATCCCTTTCCTGGTAAAGATCTCAAGGAGGAGGCAATGCGGAACCCTGCCGTCGACGATGTGAGTTTTGTTGACACCGCCATCGAGGGCTCTAATGCATGCCTGGACCTTCGGAACCATCCCGCCTGAGACCGTCCCGTCATCAATATATTTTTTCACGCTCTTTTTTAGAACCGTGGAGATCACCGTGTCTCTTTTGTCCTTAATCCCGGTGACATCCGTCAGGAGAATCAACTTCTCCGCCTTTAACGATGATGCGACGGCAGACGCAACATAATCGGCATTGATATTAAAGGCCTCACCATTGTTCCCAACGCCTATGGGCGAAATGACCGGTATAAAACCGTCCCTCTGAAGGGAACAGAGAATTGTGGGATCGACGGCCTCAACCTCGCCCACGAGGCCGATATCGATGATCTCTTCTCGTCCTCTTTCCGCAGCCTTCCTTATGAGCTTCTTCTTCGCTCGTATGAGCCCTCCGTCTTTGCCACTCAGTCCTACCGCCTTGCCGCCGTGATTATTGATCAGCGCGACGATCTCCTTATTAATAAGACCGCCAAGCACCATCTCGACAATGTCCATCGTCTCCCTGTCCGTCACCCGCTGTCCCTGGACAAAGGTCGGCTCCTTCCCCATCTTCTTCATCGTCTGACTGATCCTTGGCCCGCCGCCGTGAACGATCACCGGCCTTATCCCGATATAGCTCAGGAGTACCACGTCCTGGGCAAAGGAATTCTTGAGCCCTTCTTCAATCTGCGCAGCCCCGCCGTACTTGATGACGAGGGTCTTGCCGTAAAAGTTCTGAATAAACGGCAACGCCTCAATGAGGACATTTGCCTTCTCGACCAATTTTTCCATCTCCTATCCCCCCTCCAAACAGGGGATGCAGACAATCCTCCCGTCTTTCACCCTTGCCTTCGGTTCCGCCACCTTCTCGCCGCATATCGAACAGGGGATGCTTTGGTAAATTTCTGCCTCCTGGGGAAGAGCGATCTTCACCTTCGTCGTTCTGAGCAACTCAGCCTCTGGAGCATCGAGAATAGCCTTTGTCTTCCGTGCCTTTCTGCTGTGAACGACTCTTAAAACGTCTTCAGACCTGTCGCCCTGCAAGTACCGGGTCCACATCTCCTTCTCTTCTGCAGATTCTTCTGGCAGGGTGAAATCGATGGATATTCTCACTCCGTAACCCAGGGGTCTTTTCAAAAAGGTGTAGACCTGCTTACCATGGTCGCGAAATACAAGATTCCCCTTCCCGAAGGTACATCCCGTAAGAACCTGAATGGCATCCACGGCACAGGAATTGTTCTCGACAACAGCAACAAGCTCTTCGTCTTCGGAGATCCGCTCCATGGCGACCTCTCTCATGGCTGCACGTGCAACACGATAACCAAGGGCGAGACCGGGGCAGCTGTGTCCGTGAAATTGTATGACCTCCTCGAAACTCTTCATAGGTTGGATTTTACATCAAACGAGCAACTTTTTCAAAGAATCACTGTCCCATGGGCCCGCGTCATGAAACCGGGTTTTTTCAGAAAGGGGTTTTTTGTGCTATAAATGTTGTAGACTATAATTTACAATAGGAGGGAGCCTATGCACACCTTGCAGGGGATCGAAAGCCGAAGGGATGAAGTATTACAACAGATGCGTTCTATCCGCGGTATGAAACGCGGCACCATCAACGAGCAATATCTCAAAGTGCCACAGAAGGGGGCAAAGCCTGCTCTGCGGGGCCCGTATTATGTTCTCTCCCGCCGTGAGGGCAACAAGACCGTGAGTGAGCGTCTGACAACACCGGGGCAGCTTGAGCAGGCGAAGATGGATGTTGCCGCGCACCGGAAGTTTGTTGAACTCTGCAAAGAGTTTGAGGTGCTCACCGAGCGGATGGGCATGCTGCTGCGGCAGGCAGAGGGAAGTGAGGAAAAAAAACGGCGGAGGCGGCAGTCGAAACCGACAAAGAGATAAAACACATTATCGCACGGGCAGCGAGGGCAAAGAGGTTTGATCTTGAGGCTGTTGAGTCGGTGCTGAGGACGGCTGTGTTATTGGCAGGGGCAAAGGCGCTTGGGGGCCTTCTGGAGGGAATCGGGTGCGGCAGACGAGAGCGTCCCATACCGTGTCAGTGCGGCGCATTTATGCAGAGCACGGGGATAGAGGAGAAGAGATTGCTGACGAGTATGGGGCCGACACCTTACCGGAGGTCGAGATATGAGTGTTCTGAGTGTGGGAAGACGAGATATCCGGGGGATGAAGAACTCGATATTATCGGCACGAGCCGCACACCGGGGCTGCGGCGAATGATGGCCAGGGCAGGCAGCCGTCAGCCGTTCAAGGAGGCGAAGGAAGACTTCAGGGTGTATGCCGGCATTGAGGTCAGCGCCAAAGATGTTGAGCGCGTTGCTGAAAGAATCGGCGAGTACTTTGAAACCTGGCAGTCTGCCGAACGGGAAGCGCTGTCGCACGCCGAAGTCCCCGTGCCGCAAGACAAGAGTATCCCTGTGCTCTATGTGGAAATGGACGGTATCGGGGTACCCATGGTGGGTTCGGAGACAGATGGTCGAAAGGGTAAGCAGCCTGACGGTACGGCAAAAACCCGTGAAGTGAAACTGGGGTGTGTGTTTACGCAAACCACAAGAGATGAAAAAGGTCGCCCAGTTCGTGATTCCGACTCAACGAGTTTCGTCGGAGCAATAGAAACAGCCGAGGACTTTGGTCAGCGCATAGAAGCCGAAGCAATACGCAGGGGTCTGTTCAACGCCTACAGGGTCGTTGTTCTCGGTGACGGTGCTGCATGGATCAGAGGGCTGTGTGAATTGCGCTTCCCCTATGCGCGTCAGATTGTAGATTTGTATCATGCCAGAGAGCATATAGCGAATTTGTGCAAGCTGCTTTTTGGTTGTAATGAGAAGAGGCTCCTTCGTTATCGCACACAATGGTGGACCTGTCTTGATGAGGGAAACGTCGAAAAGATCGTGAGCCAGGCCCACAAAATACTCCCAGCACAGACAGACACTTTACAGAAGGTTATGGCTGAACTCCACTATCTTGAAGAAAACAAAGACCGCATGCGCTATGCTGATCTCCGTAAGCAAGGGCTCTTTGTAGGCTCAGGCGTTATTGAGGCCGGTTGTAAAAGTATCATCGGCTCCCGCTTAAAACAATCCGGAATGGAGTGGACCGTAAAAGGTGCAAACGCCATTATCGCCCTCCGATGTGCCATGCTCTCGCATCGTTTTGAAGACTTCTGGGA